>OHAG01000181.1_pt1 | contig 57180 bp, 45 predicted proteins | sample 1577081 | NCBI WGS metagenome assembly OHAG01 (sample SAMEA3541513, study PRJEB24748) | human gut metagenome | biome: human gut; feature: human-associated habitat; material: faeces | place: China | collected 2012
AGTCGGTGGACCTCCTTTGTTATTTGGGTCTGTGTTATTTCACAGCCCCTTTTTTATTTGTATCACAGGGGGAACACGATGAGTACAACAAAAGGAACAACAAAACAACTGGCAAGAGGACCATTAAAGCAATTGATCAAGCGGCAGGCTAAGCAGTTAGGTGCCAACCTGATCGGCTTTGCTTCTGTAGACCGCTGGCCGGAGCAACAGGAAGTGAAGCCGGAATACTGGCCCCAGTCTATTTGGCCGTGGAGCCGTACGGTCATTTCACTGGGCGTCCAGATTTATTTGCCCATGATCGAAACGACGCCGTCTGTCGTCTATTCGGAATGTTACAATACGACGAACCGCATTCTTGATGAGATTGCCTATCGCCTGGCTAATAAGCTGAATCAGCTTGGCTATCGGGCCCATTGGTTTCCCCGTGATTGTTATGGGGATATTTCGGTCCTCGTAAAAAAACAGGAGGCTGCCTTTTCTCATGTCTTTGCCGGAAAATACGCCGGCCTGGGAACGCTGGGCCTGAATCATACGCTGCTGACGAAGGAATATGGGCCCCGGGTCCGGCTCGTTTCAGTCATTACCGATGCCGATGTCGTTCCTGATAAGCTGGTCAAATACGATTTATGCATCCGCTGCCAGCAGTGCGTGCGCAACTGTCCTACAGAGGCCTTTACGCCGCGCAGTGACCGGCTCATAGCCGACATGGCTAAGACCCGCTGTGCCGGTTATCATCAGAAATTAAAGAATGAATTTCGCTATCCCTGCGGCGTCTGCATTGCCGTATGCCCCATTGGGGAAGACCGCAAGCTCTACGGTGCCCATTCCGTAACGGAAGCGGGTAAAGAGCATTGCCAAAACTTTGGTTCTGCCAATGCGGTAGCCGGCCTGCCTGTGCCGGAAGATGCGCAGCAGATTATTGATACGACGATTCGCTGATCTTATTTAACTCATATATACACTAAACGGAGGAATTCATCATGAAGAAAAACGTAAAAAAGATACTTGCTGTTGCTTTAGCTGCAGTGGCCTTGGGAAGCTTTCTGGCAGGCTGCGGCACAGATACCGATAAAGGCGCTGCTACGGCAGAAAAGAAAGTGGTTACTGTCGGGGTCAACCCCGGTTCCGGAGACAGATTATGGAACAAGTAGCTAAGGTAGCTGCAAAGGATGGGCTCGATGTGAAGGTAAAGGTATTTTCCGATTACATTACGCCCGATAAGGCCTTGGCGGACGGCGATATTGATTTGAACTCCTATCAGCATCTGCCGTTCCTCAAGACCTTTAATGAAAAAAATCATACAGATCTCGTATCCATTGGCGATACGTATTTAGCGCCTATTGCCTTGTACTCGCATAAGTACAAGAATATCAGTGATGTCCCTGACGGAGCTGCCATTGCCATCCCTAATGACCCCAATAATGGCAGCCGGGCACTTCTCTTGCTCAGTAAGCAGGGCTGGATCACACTCCGTGCCGGAGCCGATCCGACGAAGCTGACTGTACAGGATATCGTAGCCAATCCGAAGAACATCCAGATTACCGAGCTCGAAGCAGGCCAGCTGCCGCGCTCCCTTGATGATACGGCCGGTTCGGTTATCAATGCCGGCTATGCGATTGCAGCGAAGATTCCCGTTACAGACCGCATTGCGACAGAAGATGATACGAGCCCGTATGTAAACGTCATCGCCGCCCGGGCGAAGGACAAAGACAATCCGGCGTACCAGAAATTCGTCAAAGCCTTCCAGTCGCCGGAAGTACGGCAATACATTGAAGAAAATTTCAAGGGTGAACTAGTACCGGCCTGGAAATAACCTGCGCCTGACAAGGACGCCCTTTTCTGAGGGGGAAGCGGGCATCCCTGACAACCGCCGGCAGCCTTTGTGTGCCGGCGGTTGTTTTTTTACGTATTCACCAGGCACTGCCGTTCTTGACAGTGTTTCTGGAATTACCTATAATAGTACAAGTAAATTTATGTAATGTTGGCTGATTTCACCTGAGGAATCAGCCTTTTTTAAAGGAGTAAAAGTATGCGTTTACGGAGAAAACCCTGGATTGATGAGGCAATCAAAGAATATGATTCCTTTGTCCATCTTTCCGGAGCAGAACAGTTCAAGGGAAAATGGAATACCCTGTTTCCCAACCCCCAGGCACCTTTATGGGTAGAATTAGGCACGGGTAAGGGAAATTTCATTTCACAGATGGCAGCCCTGCATGGGGAAGTGAATTTTATCGGCATTGAAATTCAGGTAGGTGTTTTGTACTATGCCTGCAAAAAATGTGCAGAAGCAGAAGTCACCAATGTACAGCTCCTGAAATTCGATGTCTCGCGCATAGAAGATATCTTTGCTCCCGGCGAAGTGGACCGCTTTTTTATCAATTTTTGCGATCCCTGGCCTAAGGCCCGCCATGCCAAACGCCGCCTGACGTACCGCTTGTTCCTGGACCGCTATGCCCGGCTTCTCAAAGAAGGCGGTGCGGTCTGCTTCAAGTCGGATAATGCCGGTCTCTTTGACTTTACCCTGGAAGAATTCAAGGAACGGCAATGGCAGCTTTCAGAAGTAACCTACGATTTGCACCATAGTGATATTCAAAACGAAGTACAGACCGAATATGAGGCCCGTTTTAGTGCGAAAGGGCAGCCTATTTTTCACTGTTTTGCTGTCCGCCCGACGGCAGGTGAAGGGGAATGACTCCGAAAACAAAGGAACTGCGGTTAACCTTTTGGATGATTTTTACAGCGTTCCTTCTCCTGTTCATCATTGGGACCGTAAATATATTCAGTTCCACTTTTATTGAAGATATGGCAGAAGGCGGCAGTGCTTACGGTCATTTAATCCGCCATGTTCTTTGCTTTGTCATCGGCATGATTCCGGCGACCATCGTCTATCGCTCAGACTATCGTCTTTGGAAAAAGATTGCCTGGCTGGCCATTATTTTTTCAGCCTTGCTTCTGGTTGCCGTTTTGGGCGCCGGTATTGTCGTCAATGGCGCTAAGCGCTGGCTCGGCGTCGGCGGCTTCACCTTCCAGCCGTCAGAAGTGGCCAAATTGGCAGTCATCCTTTTTACGGCCAAGTATTTGGCTCCCCTTTTGGAGAAACATAAACCCATCGCTTTTTTTGGCCCCTGGGACAGCAGCCCCCAGGCACCGGCGTGGAAGCGCTTTCATTGGCTGCCCCAGCCGGTCCTGCTGCCGGCCCTGGTCCTGGCAGGCCTGGTCATTAAGCAGCCTGATGCAGGGACGGCGATTGTCATTATGTTTTTACCCTTTGCCATGCTTTGGATTAGCGGGGCCAGCTTGAAACAAGCCGTTATCCCGTTGGGCGTGTTTTTGGTCGCCGCTGCTGCCTACACACTTTCGGCGCCGTACCGGATGGACCGCCTGCGGGCCTGGTATGACCCCAGCTCGTATGCCCAGACCTTAGGCTATCAGACTATGCAGGGGTTTATTGCCATCGGGTCCGGCGGTATCATGGGCCAGGGCATTGGGGAAGGTATCAGCAAGTTCAGCTATCTGCCTGAAGCGCATACTGATTTTGCCTTTGCCATTCTGGCGCAGGAATGGGGCCTCCGTGGTTCCATTGTCATGCTCGTATTGTTTTGTATCCTTATTTTCTTCGGTTTTCAATGCGCTTGGAATACACATGATAAGTTTGGCGAATTGCTGGCAGCCGGCATTACCTTGTATTTTGGCGGCCAGGGTTTGATCAATTTGGCCATGGTTTGCGGCCTCTTCCCCGTCGTAGGTGTACCCTTGCCCTTTATCAGCTATGGCGGTACGTCGCTCATTGTCAATCTGATTGCGGCGGCCCTGCTCTTAAATATAGCGCGGCGCAACTATAAAACGGCCGTTATGGCAGCCCGTTTGCGGATGCAGCCTCATGCACAGTCCATGAAAAAAGAAACACGCAGTCATTTTCAGCTGCATTAGGATGATTCTAGGAGGTCCTTACGAATGGAAAGACGTATTATTCAGGTAGACGAACGCCTGCCACTGTTGCCGACAATCCCTCTTAGCCTGCAACATTTATTTGCTATGTTTGGTTCGACCGTACTGGTGCCGTTTTTGCTTCACGTAGATCCGGCGACAGCCCTTTTTATGAATGGCATTGGCACACTCTTGTACCTGACCATTTGTAAATGGCGCCTGCCTGCTTATTTGGGCTCCAGTTTTGCTTTCATTTCTCCGGTCCTGGCAGTTTGTTCCACACCGGGGATGACCTATGGCGATGCCCAGGGCGGGTTCATTGTCTTCGGCCTTTCCTTTATGGTATTGGCCCTCATCGTCGATAAGGTAGGAACCAAGTGGATTGATATTCTCTTTCCACCGGCAGCGATGGGTGCTATCGTAGCTATTATCGGCCTGGAGCTGGCTCCCTTGGCCATGACTATGTCGGGCTACCTGGGTGAAGCCCAGGGCATGAGCAACGAAACGGCCATCATTATTTCCACGTTTACCCTCATCGTAACCGTACTGGCAACGATTTTGGGCCGCGGTTTTATCGGTATTATTCCAATCCTCATCGGTGTCGTATCGGGCTATGTCCTTTCTTACTTTATGGGGGTTGTCGATTTTTCTGCCGTAGAAGCAACGCCGTGGTTTGCTGTGCCGACCTTCTATGAACCGAAATTTAACTTCAGTGCTATTATGATGATCATGCCGGCCCTCTTCGTCGTCTTTGCTGAACACTTAGGGCATCTCTTTGTCACCAGTGATATCGTCGGCCGCGATCTGATCAAGGACCCGGGCCTGCACCGCAGCCTCTTTGCCGACGGCCTGTCCAACGTCCTTTCGGGCTTTATCGGTTCTACACCGAATACGACGTATGGGGAAAATATGGGCGTCATGGCCATTACCGGTGTGTACAGCACGTGGGTTATTGGCGGCGCCGCTGTCTTTGCTATCGTTTTTTCCTTTATTGGTAAAGTAGCTGCCCTCATTCATGGGATTCCGACGCCGGTTATGGGTGGCGTCTGCATTTTGCTCTTCGGCTTCATCGCCGCTTCCGGCATTCGTATGCTCGTAGAAAAGAAAGTAGACTATACGCGGTCTAAAAACCTCATTCTGACGGCTGTGACGATGATTACGGGCCTTTCCGGCGCAACCGTAGTTCTCGGTCCGGTACAGCTTAAAGGGATGGGTCTGGCCACGGTAGTTGCCATGGTATTAAGCCTGGCGTTTATCTTTTTCGAAAAGACCGGTCTGGAAAATAGAAACTGACCGTCTCGTATAAGAGGTGATCGTATGGCAATAGCTTCAGCGCTGCAAGCGCTTTTACAAAAGCAGGAACGCATGACCCGCCAGGATTTGGTGACGCTGCTCAGCCTGACCGATCCTGAGGAATTACAGGCCTTGTATGATGCGGCTTATGCCGTAAAAGCAGAAAAGGTCGGCCGTGTCGATTACTACCGCGGCCTCATTGAGTTTTCTAATCGCTGCATCAAAAATTGCTGCTATTGCGGCATTCGCCGGGACAATGAAGAAGTAGAACGGTTTGATACGGTCCGTCAGGATATCCTCGACATGGCCCAATGGACGTACGACGCAGGCTATGGTTCCTTGACACTGCAATCCGGTGAACGGCAGGATCCGGAGTTTATCGATTACGTCGAAGCGCTGATCCGGGATTTGAAAAAAATCGGCAACGGCGGCCTGGGGCTGACCGTTTGCGTTGGCGAACAGACAGAAGAAACGTACCGCCGCTGGTTTAATGCCGGGGCGCATCGCTATTTATTGCGCATTGAAACGAGTAATCCCGATCTCTATGCTACGCTTCATCCCCAGGATGGACACCATCTTTGGCAGGTCCGCTGTGACTGCCTGAAAATGCTGCGCCGTATTGGCTATCAGGTGGGAACCGGTGACATGATTGGCCTGCCAGGCCAAACTGTAGAAGATCTGGCAGCAGATATTCAGTTTTATAAAGACATGGATATCGATATGATCGGCATGGGCCCGTATGTCGTACACCATCATACGCCCATTGGCCAGGCTGTCGTAGCAGCCGGTCTGGATTCGGAAGCAGATAAATTAAACCGCCTCCATTTAGGCTTAAAGATGATTGCCGTAACGCGGCTGTATTTGCAGGATGTCAACATCGCTGCGACGACGGCGCTGCAGGCACTGCATCCCTTAGGCCGCGAACTGGGCCTCAAGGCCGGAGCCAATATTCTCATGCCTATTGTGACGCTGCCCCAGTTCCGGGCGCAGTATCTCCTCTATGATAATAAACCCTGCGTCGATGAGCATGCCGAACAATGCCGTAACTGCCTCAGTGCCCGTGTGGCCTCTGTAGGCGATCGCGTAGGTCTCGGCCAATGGGGCGATTCACCACACTTCTTTGAGAAAAATAGATAAGGCCTGCACTATCTTTTTCATTCGTTCTATGTTACAGTAAAGATGGAATCTCTGGTTATGGTAATCGGGATTCTTAAAATAGTATCTCTCGTACGCGCGATAGTGTAGGCGTACGGGCAGTAGCTACGGGCGAATCAAAAACCTTCACCGTCAGCACTACTATTTTAGGGTATACGCTCGTTCTTACATGGGTGTTCGTAAGAGATAACTCCACCTTTATTGTTATTTCTTACCTGCAAGTACACCGTCGGTGGATACGGGGGCGGAGGCTCACTCCCGCCAAAGAACAGTATATCCTTACTAAAGGCAAATCCCTACGTGCGGCTTGTTTCGTACAGGCACGGTTAAAAAGGGGTTTGCCTTTTCTTTTTTATTGCTATTTTTTTACAGGTTTGATATAATATTTTCGTTAGTTCTTCACAGGGAAAGGTGTCCGAGTGGTTTAAGGAGCTGGTCTTGAAAACCAGTGATACGGCAACGTACCGTGGGTTCGAATCCCACCCTTTCCGCCACAAAATTTCAAAATGTCATGAAGAAGGAATATGCAGTCTGCAGACTGTATATTCCTTCTTTTTTTGTATGCCTGCCTGCGTGTTCGATGAAAAATAAATATGCATTATGAAACGATAAAAACGAATGCAGGGTGGCAGGCGCTGTATTTTTACAGATGAAATGATATAATTAAATACATATGTAACGTACCTGAACTGTATGGGAACGAAGGCGCAAGACGACAGGGCTATTCATAAAAGGGGCAACGGGGCCGGCCCGGCCGGCGTGGCTGGAAGCCGGGACCTATGTCAGGACCGGTCTGTCAAGAGCCGTCAATATAAGAAAATACAACGAAGACGAGGAGGCTGGGATATGGAGACAGAATGCATGCAGGATGTGTTTATCAATACCCTCATAGAGTCATGGCGTTTTGCCAAGACGTATGCCAAGATACTGGAGAAGCTGGATTTGAGGGAAAGAAATAAATATGCCGGGCGTCTCACCTGGTATATGAAGAAACTTTCTGAAAATGCGGCCAAGGCTGGCATTAAAATCAAGGAATACGAAGCCGGCGAGCCCTTTGATACAGGCATGGCGGTAACGACCGTCAATATGGATGAATTCGCACCGGAGGAGGCGCTGGTCATCGAGCAAATGCTGGAACCGATTATTATGAACCGGGAAGGGCAGATCTTACAAACGGGAACTGTACTGTTGAGGAGGGCGTGAGCATGGCAATCTATGTAGGCATTGATTTAGGGACGACAAATAGTGCCATTTGTACGTATGATGGCAAGGAAACCAAGGTGTGGAAAAGCAGTGAGCAAAATGATGTGACGCCTTCGGCCATTTATATTGACCGCCGCGGTAATACGCAGTATGGCTTACGGGCTTATAATGCGGCCTCCCAGGCACCGGGCTATGCGGCGACGTTATTTAAACGCTTTATGGGCACGAGCACACTGATTGAATTTCCGGCAGTGAAGATCACGAAAACGCCGGAAGAATGCTCGTCAGAGATTCTAAAGGTGTTGTATGGCTATTTGTCCGGCAAGGTAGCGGCTGATGAGATCAAAGGCGTGGTCATTACGGTGCCGGCAGCGTTTAATCAAATGCAAAAAAACGCTACCATGAAGGCAGCCGGGCTGGCCGGCTTTCGCAACGTGTCTTTAATGCAGGAACCGGTAGCAGCGGTCATGAAGATCATGCAGCAGGAAAATTCCGATGGCACGTTCCTGGTCTATGACTTAGGCGGCGGCACCTTAGACATTGCCATTGCCGAAAGCGTTGCCGGACGGGTCAATCTCATTGCGCACGGCGGTATTGCCATGTGTGGCGGCCGGGACTTTGACAGAACACTCGTAGACAATGTGGTCAAACCGTGGCTACGGGAACATTTTTCTCTTGCCGATGATCAGGTACAGCGGCAGGACACGCGCTTAATGCGCATGGCTGCCTGGGCGGCAGAAAAGGCAAAGATGGAACTCTCGTCGAGTGATAGCGCTATTATTTCTTTATCGGAAATGGAATTGAATGTCCGCGACTTGGACGACAATGAAATATATTTGGATATTCCCATTGACCGGGAACAATATGACGGACTCATCGAAAAACGGCTCATGGAATCTGTAGAAGCAACGCGGGAAACGATCAGCAAGGCCGGCCTTAAGCCGCAGGATATTGCCAAGATCGTCTTCATCGGCGGGCCGACCAATTATAAGCCCCTGCGGGACAAGGTGTCCTTTGAATTGGGGATTCCCGGCAGTACCGACGTCAATCCCATGACGGCCGTTGCCGAAGGGGCCAGCATCTTTGCTGAGTCCATCGACTGGGATTCTTTGGAACATGGGCGCAAGGGCAATAAAGGGAAGATGAATACCGGTGGTGGTCTGGATGTACAATTTGTATATATTGCCAGAACATCAGACAGTAAGACAAAAATTGCCGTGAAATTTGCCCAAGCTGAGCCAAAGAACATGCAATTCCAAATCGACAGTCTGGATACGGGCTGGTCGTCCGGTCGTTATCCCTTAGAAAATGGCAAAATCATGGAGGTGCCTTTGTCTGAAACAGGTGAAAATACCTTTAAGGTATTCGTCTTTGGTTCTGGCGGTGAAATCGTTCCGATCAAAAATGACAGCATTGTCATTACCAAGACGGCCGCGACGATCGTTGGCATTCCGGCTTCTCACTCCATTGCGGCCATTGTCTTAAATAAAATCGGCGGCGATCAAGTACTGGACTATTTAGTGAAGGCAGGAGAATCACTGCCCAAAACAGGACAAAAAATATATCGCGCCGGAGAAACTCTCAAGGCAGGCAGTGCCAAAGCGTTGAACTTTAATCTGGTGGAAGGGGATATTGAGTATCCCGTCACGGATAACCGGCCTATTGGCTATTTACAGATTAGTGGTAACGATTTTGAAGACGATATTATTCCGGCCGGGGCCGAATTGGAATTCAACTATCAGATCATGGATTCAGGAAACCTGGTCGTATCCGTATCGGTACCCAGCATAGGTATCACCTTCGAAACGAAAAATTTCTATACGACAGCAGGAAAAACGCCTGATTTCAGCCAGACGTCAGAACAGGTCAACCGGGATGCCCTGGAGCTGCTGGACCGCATTTCTAATATGGAAGAAGCCGTCGTCGATCCGGCCCTGAGCGAAGCCAAGGATAAGGCGAACGAAGCGCTCTTTTTGAACCAGAAGGGAGAAAGTGCGGAAGCCATAGGAGAAGCATGGAATAAAATTTATGAAGTCAAACGCCTTTTGTCAAAAACGCGGGAACGGAACTTAAAGGCCATCCGGCAGGGGGAATTAGAACGGCAGCTCGCCATTTATGAAGAGTCAGCCAAGCCGTATGCGACGGCCGTAGAACTGGCCCGTTATGAAGGCTTGCGGCATAATGCGGGCAAATGCATAGATAAAAATGACAGCGAATTTGAACTGACCTTAGCTAAGATACACGATGAAATATTTACGATCTTATGGCGGCAGGATTGGTTTGTCATTGATCTCTTCAATCATTTTGCTGGCCATCCCGCCGGCTGCCAGGATATGCAGCGCTTCCAGGAACTGGTTGCTGAAGGGCAGCGCCTGAAACAGGCGGATCGCATTGCTGACTTGAAGCGGGTCCTCGCAGAAATGGTAAGCCTGGCGTACAACTTTGACAATACAGGCGATATCCGCAGTCTGGTCAATATTATCAGGGGGTAGGAAGATGATTGATCCTTGGCTGCCGCGGGGCTATCACATACACGGCTGGAAGATAAAGCAGGTCGCCTGCGCAGGGACGGACTGGCAAATCTACCGTACGGAACAGGCCGGTGACGATCTGCTCCTTATGGCAGCGCCCTTAGGGGAAACACTGATGGCGCAGGGGTTTTTAAAATCCGGCCTGTTGGCATCGATACGTATCGGTGCCGCTGACCGGTACTATCTGGCCGGCGGGACTATCTTTTCCCTGGCAGGCTGCCCGGCACCGGATACGTTCATTGATGCCAAGGCCGTCGCGCTGGCACTGCGCCAAAGCCGGCAGGCAGATCAGGAGGTTTCCTTGGCTGGTGCCATATATGTAGAAAAATATTCCCTCCTTTTACCAACCGCAGGGGCAGCGACCTTTGTTGGAGATGATCTTGTATTAGGTCAATACCTGACCGGAGGGATTCCGCTGTCGGTCTTTGCTTTTTCCCGGCTGGCAGAAATTTGCAGCTGGCTCACAGAAGAGCAGCTGCGGGACATTATAAATGCGGCCGGTCTGTCCCTGCCGGCAGGCTGTGGTGAGGCAGCGGAACGGACGGACCACAGGGCTGTCATCAAAGGCACGGGCCCCTTTAGCTTGCCCGGCCGGCCAGCCTTAGAAACGTTTTTTAACGAACACATCATCGATATCGTCCGGCATGAAGAGAAATATCGGCGCATGGGCATTGATTTTCCCTCGGCCACTATTTTATATGGGCCGCCGGGTTGTGGTAAAACCTATGCAGTACAACGGCTGGTAGAATACCTGGGCTGGCCCAGCTTTACTATTGATGCCAACAGCGTAGGCAGTCCGTACATTCATCAAACGGGTAAATTGATTGCAGAGCTATTTGCTAAGGCGCAGGAGAAGGCTCCCTCGGTCATTATTATTGATGAAATGGAAGCCTTCGTCTCTGCCAGGGACAGCGGCGGGTCCCAGCAATATCACGTAGAAGAAGTGAGTGAATTTCTGCGCCTCATACCGGAAGCCGTGCAAAACAAAGTCCTTATCTTTGCCATGACCAACCGGCTGGATATGGTAGATACGGCCATCCGGCGAACGGGCCGGTTTGATAATCTTGTCGAAGTGACCTTTCCCGGTAAGGAAGAAGCAGCGGCGTTAATTCAGCATTTGTTACAGGATCTGCCAGTCAGTGACACCCTGCATACAGAGCACCTTATTGACGCCGTAACGGGAAAGCCCTTGTCCGATGTGGATTACGTTATCCGCGAAGCGGCCAGACTGGCAGCTAAACAGGATAAGGAATGTATCGATCAGGAATGTCTGGATCTGGCTACAGCTGCTTTTGAAGACCGGAAGAGAACACACAGGGGTTCCCCTTTCCAGGATAGGAGTTTCTCATGAACGTATTTGATAATCCCTTTTATACATTAGGCGTGTCGACCAGATCAAAAAAGGCAGACATACTGAGTGCGGCTGAAGATTTGGAATTATTACATGATGATAGCGCGGCAAGAGACCGGGCAAACAGCATTATTAACCCCGTTACGCGGCTGGAAGCTGAAATTTCCTGGTTTCCCGGCGCGGACCCGGCGGCTGTACAGGCGTTCCTGGAGAAGATCAAAAAAGGCGGTGCCCCGGAATTTGCTGCGGCTGAGAGCTTTTTGCAGGAATCAAAGCTGGCCTGTGCCCGCGTAACTGTACTGGCGGCCTTACTCTGCTGCCATACAGCGGCGACTGCACCGGTGTGTGTCCGCTATCTCCGGGAAATGGCTGACTGCTACGAGAATATCGATCTGGAAAGCTTGTTGTCCTCGATTAATACAGACCGCAGGGCAGCCGGTATAGCCGTAGTGGAAGACACGGACCGGGTTAAAGCGGCTGTAGGCAGCTATGCAGAATACCTGGCGTCTGTTGGCAAGCTGGCACTGGACAGGCTGCCGACGGATGATCTCATGGCTGCCGTAACGGAATTGGTGGAGGTTACGACAAAGGAAGGCAAAGACATTGCGCCGTCCTTAATCTATAAACTGGTCGACATATATGAAATAGAGACACAAGCCTTCTTTTATACGGCTACGCCGGCGTTGGAGCAACTCATTGCCACCGTCAAAGAGCGGGCTGATAAGAAAGAGCCGGTACAGACCATTTCGCTTCTCGTCGACAAGCTGCTGCAAATGACCAGACAATGGGATGCCGTAGCCCAGCCGATTCAAATGGCCATGGAAAGCAAGGGCTTAGAGCATGAAGCCAGTCTGGACCTGGCCAGTGAGCTGCGCAATCTATCGGTAGATTTATGTAATGACCATGGCTATGTGGAATTAGCACAGCGTATTATCGCGGCCATTTCCCACATCTTTGCCGAGCTATTCACAGCAGCTGCTGCGTTCCAAAAGGATATGGAAGTACTGCGTAGTTTTGCGCCGTCAGACAGCCAGGCAGAGGCAACGGAGGCCAGTACTCCGGACTATACGGCAACCCTGGAGCCGGCAGCTAAAAAGCAGATCCAAATGACACAGGACTACATACGCGCAGGCAGTGAAACTGTGTATTTGAAAAATATTGGCCATCTCGCCTGGGGCCGTATTCGCCGGCAGGAAGATACGCTGTATATCATCCGTGTGAAAACCTATTCGGGAGAATTTCATGAGTTTTCCTTGGGAAACAGGCCTGATATTTTTTCTGAGCTCACCAAAAGACTTTGGGAACTGGTGGGTGTACGCCTGGGTCTGGAACTGATTCAAGCCTTGCAGGCAGGGAAGGAGAAATCCTTCGGCCAGGTGCTCGTCCGGGACGACGGCCTGGTCTTTCAAAACCAGGCAACAAAGGGCTCCGGAAAGGGGCTGTACGCTTGGCATGAATTGAAGCTTCTGTCGGGGCAGGATGGGTTTTCCCTTACGAGTGTGCGCCAGCCTTCTGTCCGGGTGTATTTGGACTTTCTCATCGTACAGGATGCCCTCCTTTTAGAAACGCTCTTGTCCATGGTATTTAAACAGGGCCTGCACAGGATCAGTGATGTACTGTTATAATTATAGAAGAATATGAGGTGAAATCATGCCCAGGAACAAAGGCTTCGCCGGCTTTGAAGACAAGGCCTTGTCTTTTAAAGCTGCCTGTGAAGCTATTCAAAAAGAGCCTGTCCGGGAGGCCCGGCGACAGGCAACGGCACAGCGGACGACCCGTCCGTCGGGAACTGCGTCCCGGCGGTCTGTTGCCCCGCAGCCGGCCCGCCCGGCGGCAGCGGCCCAGTCACAGCGTACCGGTACAGTCTGGCTCTATGCGCTGCCTCTGCTGGTGGCGGCCTTGTTTTTCCTGATCGGTTATGGGGCTAGTCACTCTTCCGGGAATCCCCGGCCTAAGACGACGCAGTCCAGCCAGACTACCCAGAAGACAAACACAGCTAAACCGCAGCCGGCAGTCAATCAAACCCAGAAGGCACCGGCAGCACCTGCGAAAAAGTCGCCACGAGAGGAATACAGCCAATTTTATGCATATGCCGATAAGAAAAATGCTCTCGATCGCAAAACAGCCCAGCTGGCGACGGATATCAATAACTACGCTGGTAATTTGGGCAGCAATCGCTCTTTTTATGATCGTGGCAGGGCCATTTCTAATGAAGCGCGGCAATGTATTCAGGAATTGGATGGCATTTCCTGTCCGTCCGATCAGGCCCGGTCGCACCTTAAGGAGCTCTTCGTGCTGATCAATAACCGGGCTGTGGCCATGGCCAATGCCGTGGTCTATTCCAGCCAGGGCAGGGACCCGCTGTCGCAGTTTGCTGAAGGACGTGATGCGGCTATTAAATACGATACGGTAAATGGAGACTTTGAAGCGGAATATAATAAATAAAGGCAGTGCCTGGCCGTTTAGTGAGGGAGTGCGCCCGGCCGGATACCCGGCAGGGCGCACGTCGTTCACTTTTGCTTTTTAAGCCGTGGCTGAAAAAACAGACTGATTTTAGAAGAAAATGAGATTACTCTTGATTTTACTTTTGCACGCGGTATAATAGTATAAATTCCCTCGTCACGGGAACCCATTATGAGAGACCGGCAGATACAGGATCCGGTTAGTTGCTTGTATATTAAGGAGGATATAAAATGGCTATTTACATCAATGAACCATCGCATACGTTTAATGAATATCTTTTGATTCCCGGGTATTCATCAAAGGAGTGTATGCCGGTAAATGTATCATTGAAGACGCCTCTCACAAAGTTTAAAAAAGGAGAAAAACCTGCCATAGAAATGTCAATTCCTATGGTGTCCGCTATCATGCAGGCCGTTTCCGGCGAAAAGCTGGCTGTTGCCCTGGCCAAAGCAGGTGGCGTTTCTTTTATTTATGGCTCCCAGACTATCGAAGAAGAAGCTGCCATGGTCGCCAGTGTCAAAGCCTATAAATCCGGTTTTGTACCGAGCGATTCCAATGTCAGCCCGGATATGACTATGGCTGATGTCGTAGCGCTGAAAGAACGGACCGGTCATTCTACAGTAGCCGTTACCTCCGACGGTACGGTAAATGGCAAGCTCGTGGGCATCGTAACCAGCCGTGACTATCGTGTCAGCCGCATGGACCCGGCTACCAAAGTCAGCGAATTCATGACACCTCTGGATAAACTGATTTATGCTAAAAACGGTATTACCCTCGGTGAAGCCAATGACATGATTTGGGACAAAAAGCTCAATGCCCTGCCGATCGTGAATGCCGATGGTACGCTGAATTCCTTCGTCTTCCGTAAGGACTATGCAGACCATAAAGAAAACCCCGGTGAAATGCTCGACGAAAAGAAACGTTATATCGTCGGTGCCGGTATCAATACGCGTGACTATGCCGAACGTGTGCCGGCCCTGGTAGAAGCCGGAGCCGATGTGCTTTGCATCGATTCGTCTGAAGGCTTTTCGGAATGGCAGAAGCTGACGCTGGAATGGATTCGTCAGCATTATGGTGATACGGTAAAAGTCGGTGCCGGTAACGTTGTCGACCGGGAAGGCTTCAACTTCCTCGCTGATTGCGGCGCCGATTTCATTAAAGTCGGTATTGGCGGCGGCTCCATCTGCATTACCCGCGAAACGAAAGGGATTGGCCGTGGCCAGGCTACAGCCGTTATCGAAGTTTGCAAGGCCCGCGATGAATATTATGAAAAGACCGGTGTCTATATTCCGGTTTGCTCCGACGGCGGCATCGTCTATGACCACCACATTACACTGGCCCTGGCTATGGGCGCTGATTTCGTCATGCTCGGCAGATACTTTGCCCGTTTCGACGAAAGCCCGTCTGAAAAGGTCATGATCGGCGGTACGTACGTTAAGGAATATTGGGGTGAAGGCTCTAACCGTGCCCGCAACTGGCAGCGCTATGATCTGGGCGGAGCTAAGAAACTTTCCTTCGAAGAAGGCGTTGATTCTTATGTTCCCTATGCAGGTACGCTGAAGGAAAACGTGGACAAGACGACGAGCAAGATCAAGTCGACCATGTGCAACTGCGGCGCCCTGACCATTCCGGAACTCCAGAAGAACGCTAAGATCACGCTGGTTTCCGCTACGTCTATCGTTGAAGGCGGCGCGCACGACGTCATCCGCAAGGAAAAAAATACGACAGATAAATAAGAAAATTCCCTGTATCCGCATGGACAGAGGTATGACATATGCCATACTTCTGTCTGTGCGGATTTTTTCTTATACGTATGCATTTTAGTACAACACTTACATTCTAGGATACTAATTTGACATATGAATTGACAGAGCACGTACCAGGACTTAACATATTGTATATAAGAGTTTCGTTTTACTAATACTATATATGAAGAGGTGCTAATGATGGATGTACAGAGAAGTAAAGCAACACGTAAGATTTGGCCGCAAGTAGATGCGCTGAAATTGGCAATGAACTGGTCTGAACGCGATCTGGATAAGATGCAGATCCTGGTCGATGATGTACAGGGTGAAAGCCATCCGGGCAGCTACCATTTGGGAACCTTGGCCGAACAGGTGAGCATGGGGGTCTTGGAAAGCGGCGGCAAAGCAGCCCGTTTCCATGCTACGGATATTTGTGACGGCTGGGCTGAAGGCCACGATGGCATGAACTACGTCCTCCTGAGCCGGGAAATCATTGCCGATATGGTAGAAATTCATGCCAACGTTATTCCCTGGGATGGTATGGTTCTCCTTTCGAGCTGTGATAAGTCCGTACCGGCCCATCTGATCGCTGCAGCACGTCTCGATTTACCGACTGTACACGTACCGGGCGGTTCCCAGCACGTGGGTCCGGATATGACGACTGCCGGACTGTGCGGCCGCCTGTGTGCCCGGGAAAAACGGGGTGAACCGGTGGAACGGGAAATGCGCAATTATAAATTATCCAACTGTCCTACGTGTGGCGTCTGTCAGTTCATGGGGACGGCCAGCACGATGCAGTGCATGTCTGAAGCGTTAGGTCTGGCCCTGCCGGGCACGGCCCTCATGCCGGCCATGTTTGCGGAAACCAAGCATTATGCCCGTGCAGCCGGTGATGCTGTCATGAACCTGGCCCGGCAAGGGATTACTGCCTCGAAGATCATGACGGAAGACGCCTTCATGAATGCCATTAAAGTACACGCCGCCCTGGGTGGCAGTACGAATGCCTTCATCCATTTGCCTGCAGCAGCCCATGAATTAGGTATCGAATTGGATCCGGAAATCTTTGATGAAGTCAACCGCAAAATCAAGCACCTCGTAAATGTACAGCCTAATGGCAAATATGTCGGTGAAATGTTCTGGATGGCCGGTGGCGTGCCCATGGTTGAATGGCTGATCCGGGATCAGCTGAACCTGGATGTCATGACCTGCACGGGCAAGACGCTGGGTGAAAATCTGGAAACACTTCGGGAAGATGGCTTCTTTGAACGCTGCCACGGTCACTTGCGCAACTTTGGTATTCGCCCGGAAGATGTCATTACACCGCCGGAAGAAGCTACGATGTATGGTTCTGTAGCCGTTATGAAAGGGAATATTGCACCTGATGGCGGCGTTATTAAATATTCGGCAACGGTACCGGAAATGCACCATCACATTGGTAAGGCGCTGGTATTCAACTCGGAAGAAGCTGCCTATGATGCGGTTATTAAACGGCAGATTCCACAGAATAGTATCATCGTTATCCGCTATGAAGGTCCTAAAGGGTCCGGTATGCCGGAAATGCACATGACTACCGATGCGATCGTATATGACCAGACGCTGAACCACTCGGTTGCCCTGATTACGGATGGCCGTTTCTCCGGTGCCAGCTCCGGTCCCTGCATTGGTCACATCTCGCCGGAAGCCGTTGAAGGCGGCCCCATTGCCTTGATCGAGAACGATGACCTGATCGAAATCGACATTCCCAATCGTAAGCTGAACGTCATTGAGACAAAAGGCGAAAAACAAACGCCGGAAGAAGTAACAGCTATTCTGGCAGAACGGAAACGCAACTGGAAGGTACCGCAGCTGAAACCTAAATCGCCTGTACAGCGGCTCTATTCGAAGTTAGCCGTATCGGCTATGGCCGGCGCCTACATGGATGTCTGATTCACGCCGCCTGCCGCAGTTCTGAAGATGCCTGTTCCCCAGCCAGCATATTGTTTGCTGGCTGGGGATTTTTTTTTTGTGATATAATACTATATGAGTCCTAATTTATGAGGAGAGGAAGTGAATGCCTGTGCAGATACTTGGTGGAAAAGATCGTTTTATCAATTCGTATTTTGATCCGGCCCAGTGGGGTGCCGTAGTGTGGCAAAATCCGGACGAGCTGCAACGCATGCTGCAGGCCCTGGATATAGAAGGGGCAACCCTCAAAGGAATACGCTTTTTGGATGGCCCTGACTGCATGACCTATAGTAAGGATGAGCGCCAATATCTCTTCCCGGCGGAAGAATTTTATAAATTAAAAGTAAATGACGGAAACAGTCTCTTTTATACGCCTAATGGCACTCGCTTTTCCCTTGAAGAAGGCCGCGATCTCGTCCAGCGCCTGCGTATGCCGGTCCGCTTCCGCGTGCATGAACCGCTGCTGCTCATAACGGACAGGGGGACTTTTGAAATCTTGTACAATGAAAGCAGCAGTGTCCGCGTCAGCAAGAATCTCCTGCCGGCGAACCTGCGTAGCAGCCGCAGCGGCAGCCTGGCCGTATTTGATAGCGAAACCTTGCTTGCGCCTCTGCTGGGCCAGCCTATTCTGTCTGTCGACATTCAACAGGAAGAGGAAGCAACGGCGCGTCAACATGCTACGGGCCTGTGTAACTATCCCTTAGCGTCACAGGACACGTATATTGGTACGGTGCGTCTGGTCTTTGCTAACAGCCTGCAGCTCTGCTTTGATGATGCAGGCCAGGGCAATGGCAACGTGTGGCTCGAAGACACAGACAAGCAGTGGATTTGGCGTTCAGGCAATGAAATAGTGGACGCTTGTGTCCCTTTCCAGCAGCTGGTACGTAAATAAAAGGCAATAAAAAAGCTCCAGCCGGCAGTTGTAAAATCGGCTGAAGCTTTTTTTATGGGCGTCCTTTGATCTTGATGACGACGATTTCCGGTGCCGGGCCTGTGCGGAAGGGCATGCCCCATGAACCGTAGCCGCTGGAAACGATAGCCAGGAGTTTGCCGAAATAGCGGCTGCCGTAGTTGAGCTGATACAGGCGGTTCGTAATCGCCGTAACGGGGAAGAACTGTCCTGCGTGGGTATGGCCGCCCAGATACAGGTCATACCCGGCTGCTTCTGCCTGGGAGATGCGCAGCGGTTCGTGATCGATGAGAATATTGAACTGTCCGGGATCACAGGCGGGAACGGCGGCTGAGGGAAAATGGATATAATCATTGAGGCCTGTAAGTACCAGACCGGGGACCAGTTCCCACTGTTCGTGACGCAGGAAGCGGATGGACGAGAAATACTGGTCTTCCCGATCGATATCACCGTCAAAAAAGTCGTGATTGCCAAAAACGGCGTACGTACCCAGGCGTGCTTTGATCTGTTCAAAGGCCCGGTAGCTGCCGTCACGGAGGACAAAGTCCAAGTGGGCATCGATGAGGTCACCGCCCAAGATGACCGCGTCAGCAGACAGGTCATTGATCCGCTTTACCAGCCGGCGGCTATACCAGTTGCTTTGCAGCGGTCCTAAATGCAGGTCCGTGAGAAACGCCAGGGTAACAGGCGCCGTGAGCTTATCTGTTTGGACGGTGACGGTCCGTGTGATCGGGTGCAGGGCGTGCCATGAACCGTAACAGAGAAGAAGCAGACAGAGTACAAAGAGAACCTGTGCAGCAAGGGGCGCGTACAAGTGCCAGAGGGACAGGGAGCGGCTCAGGGCGCAGAGCAAAAAGGCCAGGCCATAGAGCAGGGCGAAGAAAAAGGAATACAAGGTAAAGACAAACCAGTAACCGCCTGTCCAGGCGAATATTTTTTCCAGCCACGATGGGACTGCGTGAATAGCGTTATAAGCCAGGGAAAAGCTAAAAGGCAGGAGCAGGAAGGGCAGCAGTGTCCACCAAGAAGAAAGAAACGGCAGGCCCTGATGATACATAAACCAGTTGACACAGCCCAAGAGGGCGCCTATACAGCCTATTTTCCAGAAAAATACAATGCGATTAAACATAGGTCTCTCCTTTTGTGAGAAATAAAACCGGGACGGCTCTGCCGTCCCGGTTTTTATGCAGCCCTACTGGGCCTTGTTATTCTTGTCAGCCTGTTGTGATTTGCTGCGCTGTGTATCTGACGTGTCGGTTTTATCCGTATCGGCAGTTTTGGTTTCCGTCTTATTCGGTGTTTCTTTTTGCGTCTTTGTCGTCGTTGTCGTCTTTTGCTCAGAAACGGTCTGCCGTGCCTGACGGGCCATGCCCTCCGGTACGGAGAAGTCCTTCGTCGATTCCCCATCGACAGCAGAGACCATATAATCGTGCCAGATCCTTGCCGGAATCGTGCCGCCGTATACTTCACCCAGACTGTGGGAACCGGTGTCATCGCCAATCCAGACAGCGGTGACGATGGTCGGCGTATAGCCGACAAACCAGGCGTCTTTATTATCGTCTGTCGTACCGGTCTTGCCGGCAGCAGGCTGACCGATGGCAGCGGCCGTACCTGTGCCGTGATCGATGACGCCTTCGAGCATGGAAGTCATTTCATAGGCTTCCCGTTCGGACATAACCCGCGTTGCGTCAGCTTTGTTGTTGCTGTTATCTTCAATGACGTTGCCATTACGGTCGAGAATCTTGATGATGGCCGTCGGTTTAACGTGGACGCCCTTGTTGGCGAAGGTGCCGTAGGCACTGGCCATTTCCAGGGGTGTAACGCCGCGCGTGAGGCCGCCCAGGGCCATGGCCAGGTTGTTATCATTGGGGCTGCCCTTGTCGACGAGGGTTGTTATGCCCATCTTCTTGGCATTGTTGATGATCTTTTCTGTACCGACTTTGTCAGCCAGCTGGACGGCAATGGTGTTGACCGAGAGGGCCAGGGCCTGACGCAGGGTCATCGTACCGCCATAAGATTTTTCCGAGTTCTGCGGACTCCAGCCGCCATAGGATACTTTCTTGTCTTCCATGGTCGAATCAGGGGTCATGTCATCCTGAAGGGCTGTGAGGTATACGAAAGGCTTAAAGGCCGAACCGGGCTGGCGGACTGCCATGCTGGCACGGTTGAAGCTGTCCTGGCCACGGCCGCCGACCATAGCTAAGATATAACCGGTCTGAGGGTCAATGGAAACGAGGGCGCCCTGCGGCTGTGTCAGGCCGTTGGCATCGGTGTAGTTATCAGGCAGATCGCGCATAGCCTTGACCGCTGCGTGCTGCTTTTCTGTATCCAAGGTCGTGTAAATCTTCAGGCCTTCCTTGTAAAGCGCATCGTCGCCGTACTTGGCAGCCACCTGCTGGGATACGTAATCGATGAACGATTCTGTTTCGGAGTTAGCAGCAGTCTGCTTGTTTTGGGACAATTCCAGGCTGGCTTTTTTAGCTTCTTCTGCCTGGGCCGTCGTAATGTAGCCGTATTTGGCCATCTGGTCGAGGACCACGTTTTTACGGGCTTCAGCTTCTTTCAAATTATTAAACGGCGAGTAATAGTTAGGACTCTTAGGTAACCCGGCGAGCATAGCACACTGCGTCAGTGACAGCTGATCGACGTCCTTATTGAAATACGTTTTGGCAGCCGTTTGAATACCGTACGCGCCCTGGCCAAAATAGATTTGGTTCATGTACATTTCCAGAATTTCTTTTTTGCTGTACTTGTGTTCGATTTCCAAAGCCAGCATGGCTTCCTGTACTTTACGCTTTAATGTCTGTTCCTGCGAAAGGAAGGCGTTCTTAGCCAGCTGCTGTGTGATCGTACTGCCCCCCTGGGCGATACCGTGGTTGGTCAGATTGGTGACAATAGCACGAAGAATGCCGATGGGGTCGATACCGATGTGATCGTAAAAACGATTATCTTCGGCGGCAATAAAGGCGTTCTGCAAATTCTGGGGCACCTTGTTGATGTCGATAGGCAGGCGGTTCTGATCGGAATGCAGGGTCGTAATCAAACGGCCGTGGCGGTCGAATACCTGCGAGGAAACGGCAGGACGCATATTGTTGCTTACTGGCGGCAGTGTTTGATAGGCAGCAAAGATGTAGCCAAAACCAAGGCCGGCCATGACGACGATAAGTAAGACAATCAGCATGCGGAAACGATGCAGCGGTCCGCCATGTTTGGCGTGTTTCGCTCTGCGTCTGGGTGTATACATAGTTCCTCCTGATACTCCTTGTGGTAATCATATTAATTCTATTATATATAGCTTTACTAATTTCTAATTATAACACACCAGTGCGCTCTGTGAATAGGGACAAATAGGGGCCGGGGCAAATTTTGACGGTCTTCCCGGGGCTGTTCCGGCACCTAGTCTGGCAACTAAAATAGATGTACAAGAATACCAGGAAGTTTTCTAGAATAGTACGATATTTACCGTAAAAGACATACCATTAAAAAGGTATTATGTCTTTTTTCACAAATTCATTGACAATATGATACAAATAGGGTACTATAAATACGAAATAAGTAACATTAAGCATATATGATTAGAGGGTTTCAGGAGGTAAGGTATGATGGACAGAGATAAAGCATTTGTGTTATGGTTTGACGAACTGCGCCGCGCAGACGTAGCTCTTGTTGGGGGAAAATCATCGTCTCTGGGCGAATTGACATCGCAGACGAAAGTGCCTGTTCCGTATGGCTTTGCAACGACGGCTGAAGGGTACCGGCATTTTATGCATGCCACGGGCCTGGATGTGACGATTAAAGAATTATTAAAAGGCCTGACGGACGTCGAAGATTCCACACAGCTGCGCGATGTTACAGCTGCCATCCGCAAGGCGATTTGCGATGCGGAAATGCCGAAAGATCTGGCTGATGCCATCCGTACCAGCTATGAAGAACTGGGCAAGAAAATGGGCGAAAGCGATCCCTTTGTGGCCGTTCGTTCCAGTGCCACAGCCGAAGATTTGCCTGATGCCAGCTTTGCCGGCCAGCAGGATACCTATCTGAACGTTAAAGGCGCAGACATGGTCATCGAAAAGGTAAAAGAATGCTATGCTTCTACTTTTACAGATCGTGCTACCTACTATCGTACGAAACAGGGCTTTGATCACCTCTCTGTAGCACTGAGTGCAGCTGTCCAGATGATGGTCTTCTCCAAGGCTGCCGGCGTTATGTTTACGGTTGACCTGGTAACGGGTGATGATTCGACGATTACCATCGAAGGTGCCTGGGGCCTGGGCGAATACGTCGTACAGGGCACAGTTACACCGGATAATTTCCGCGTAAACAAGGATACGTTGGAAATTATGTCCAAGATGGTAAATGATAAACCCATCAAATTGGTCCGCAAAGAAACGGGCGACGTAGAAGAACAACCCGTACCGGAAGCAGAACGGAAGCTGCAGGCTATTTCTGATGATCAGGTACGTGAACTGGCCAGCTACGCCAAAGCCATTGAAGAACACTATGGCTGCTACATGGATATGGAATGGGGCGTCGATGAACGGACGAATAAGCTGTGGCTTCTCCAGGCCCGTCCGGAAACCGTATGGTCCAAGAAGAATAAAGAAAAGAAACAGACTAAGACTGAAAGTGGGGAACAGGTTGCCATGACAACAGAACGCAACATTTTGGTAAAAGGTCTTCCGGCCAGCCCGGGACACGCAGCAGGCAAAGCCCATGTCATTCTCGATCCGGCGAAGATTGCCGAATTCAAAGACGGCGAAATCCTCGTTACGACGATGACAGCTCCAGACTGGGTACCGGCCATGAAGAAAGCCAAAGCCATCGTTACCGATGCCGGTGGTATGACCTGCCACGCTTCTATTGTCAGCCGTGAACTCGGTATCCCTTGCATCGTCGGTACGAAGAGCCGTAGCCAGGAAGCGACGACGACCATTCAGGATGGCCAGGAAATTACGATTGACGCAACAAATGGTATCGTCTACGAAGGCGTTGTAGCCGATATTGTCAAACCGGCTGCCGCAGCTCCTGCTGCCGGTGCAACGGTCGTAGCTGCTGAAGCGGCTCCTATTACAGGGACGAAGATTTATATGAATCTGGGCAACCCCGATTTGGCTGAAAAATATGGCGTTCTGCCGTGCGACGGCATTGGCCTCATGCGTGAAGAATTCATTTGGACGACCTTCATTCATGAACATCCCTTGTATCTCATCGAAATCGGTCATCCCGAACGCGTCGTAGACCAGCTGGCTGACGGCATGCGTAAAGTATGCCAGGCCTTGGCACCGCGCCCGGTAACGCTACGCTTTAGCGATTTCAAATCGAGCGAATACCGCAACCTTAAAGGTGGCGACAAATACGAACCGCAGGAAAGCAGCGCTCTCCTCGGCTGGCGTGGGGCATCGCGCTACTACGATCCTAAGTACATCGAAGCCTTCAAACTGGAAATCAAGGCTGTCCGCAAAGTACGGGAAGAATTCGGCTTCAAGAATCTGAACGTCATGATTCCGTTCTGCCGCCGCGTCGACGAAATGGAAAAGGTCGTTAAGATCATGGACGAAGAAGGCTTGCATCGCGGACCGGACTTTAAAGTTTGGCTCATGGCTGAAATTCCTTCCAACATCATTCTGGCTGACCAGTTCAATAAATTCGTCGATGGCTATTCCATTGGCTCCAACGATTTGACCATGCTCATCATGGGCTGCGATCGTGATAACGATACGGTAGCACCGCTCTTTGATGAACGGAACCTGGCAGTAAAGAGAGCTATCCGTCATTTGATCAATGTGGCACATAAAGACGGCAAGACCGTTTCTATTTGTGGCCAGGCACCGAGTGTATATCCGGACTTTACGGAATTCCTCGTCAAGAGTGGCATCGATTCTGTATCGGTTAACCCCGATGCGGTCGTTGCGACCAGAAAGAATGTAGCACAGATAGAACAGCGGATACTTATGGATTCCCTCACCGGCAAAGGCCGTGCTGATACCGAAGATTATACGTGGTAACAGAATGACATAAAAAAGACGGATCAAGAGTATTAGGCTATTCTTTTGATCCGTCTTTATTTGTATACTATCTTATTTTTCTATATCAGGCAGGTATTTATTGTGTATATGGAAGAGATAGTATATACTTATTATTGTATACAACCAAATTATTGATACGCAGGAGGTGAACGGAGAACATGTTATCGGAACGCCAGGAAACGATTTTGAATATTGTCAAGGAACAAAGCCCGATTACGGGACAACACATTGCGGCCAAATTGCATGTAACGCGTGCTGCGCTGCGCTCTGATCTGGCTATTCTGACAATGCTGGGCCTCATTGATGCCCGCCCGAAATTGGGCTATTTCTTTACAGGCAATAAGGAAAAAGATCTGCTGTCCCGCGTGATTACAGATATTAAAGTAGAGTCGTGCCTGTCCCAGCCCGTTGTCGTAGGTGAACATACCAGCGCGTATGATGCCGTAATCGCCATGTTTACAGAAGATGTAGGAACCGTATTCGTTGCCAATGACAACATCCTGGTCGGCGTCGTGTCCCGGAAGGACCTGCTGCGAACGGCCCTGGGAAATAATGACCTGCGCTCGTTACCTGTACGCATGGTAATGACCCCGGCCAGCAAGCTCATCTATGTAGAACCGGAAGAACAGGCACTGGTAGCGGCGCAACGGCTGATGGAATACGAAGTGGATTGCCTGCCTGTCGTGAACGTCTTGAACCGGGAACAGGAAGATCGCAAGGAATTACATATTGTAGGCAGAATTTCTAAAACCAATATTACCCGCCTCTTTGTAGAATGCGGATTAGGGAGGAGATCGTAAGTGGATAAACCCATAGTGTATGCTTGTTCTGATTCACTGGGAGAAACGGCAGAACGCGTGGCCCGGGCTGCTGCCAGCCAGTACAATCAGGAGGAGTTTAACATTGTACGTATTCCATATATACGTTCGGAACAGCAGATAGACGATATTGTAAAAAAAGCAGAAGAAAATAATGCCATGATCTGCTATACCATCATTTCTCCGGTTTTGCGGCGGCGCTTACAGACGCTGACAGAAGGACGGAAGATTACCGTTGTCGATATTATCGGCCCGATGCTCGCAGGGATAGGACAGATTGCTTCTACAGAGCCGACCATGAAAGCCGGTATGATTCACCGCCTCGATGAGGAATACTTCAAACGCGTAGAAGCCATTGAATTTGCCGTAAAATATGATGATGGCAAGAACCCTGTAGGTTTCCTGAAAGCGGATATCGTCATCGTCGGCGTTTCGCGTACATCTAAAACGCCTTTATCCATGTACTTAGCTCATAAGCGGATCAAAGCGGCTAACCTGCCCTTGGTGCCGGAAGTGGCCCTGCCACCGGAACTGTTCCAGATTCCGGCCCGCAAAGTCGTAGGCCTGATCATTGATCCCTTCAAGCTGAATTTTATCCGTAGTGAACGGCTGCGCAGTATGGGCCTCGACGCCAATGCCAGCTATGCCAATATTGACCGCATCAACGAAGAATTAACGTATGCCCGCAGTGTCATGCGGCGCCTTCACTGCCCGGTTATCGACGTATCGTCTAAAGCCATAGAGGAAACGGCGAACCTTATTATGGATATCGTCAAACGTAATCGGGAACTATATGCTGAATAAATTATGATGAATACAACAAGACGCCGTCCTGGCGTCTTGTTGTGTTTTGGAGGGATAGACTATGAAGAGTGACGGTATTACCATATATCAAGCACTTCGGCATGCCTTGAATGAAGAAAGCTTCCGACGGCGTCCGGTCTTTGATGAAACGCTGTTGCAAACGCTTTGCAGCGAGTCTGTACTGCGGCCCCTCGCAGAAACACTGGCCTCCGTTGCCGGTGCCGATGGCCGTTTTTATGCGCCACAGGTACTCAAAGAGCTGCAAGGGCGGTTTTCCCTGCTCAAGGACAGTCCTGATGGCGGCTGGCTGCTGTACTGCTATAATTCTATCCTCGTGCGGATCTTTCCGGAAAATAAGGATTCCTGGGATGACCCCATGATGCTTCCGGCCCTGACGGATGCGCCGCAGTACCGGGCTGGCCGCCTGTTTATTCTGCAGGTATTACGTGGCTTATACCGTTATGAACGGTACCGTCTACCCTTCGATCCGACGAAAGATATTCAGCTTCTCAGCAGTGATGAAATACGGGCTAACACGTATACGTCAGAATACTTGCGCATGAAAAAACTGATCATGGACTTTTATGTTTATGAATTCATGCGCCTCGGTATTGATATTACGCCATATAATACGCTAGGACATATAGGCGGCGTCCATTATGTGGCGATGTATATGGCCAGACAGCTTAGCCAGTGCGAGGTCCCTATCGATTTGGGCCTTATTTCCGGGGCGGCTGTGTGCCACGATATAGGAAAATACGGCTGCCGGAAAAAGGAAGCCCGGCGCGTGCCGTATCTTCATTATTTTTATACCAGCCTTTGCTGTGACCGGACCGGCCTTTCCATTATCGGCCATATTGCAGCCAACCATTCGGTCTGGGATTTGGAACTGGAAAATTTGTCGGCTGAATCGTTGCTGCTTATTTACGCAGACTTTCGCGTCAAGAGCAGCCGTGATGCCCGTACGGGGAAAGAAATCGTCCATTTCTATACCTTGGAAGAAGCGTTCAATGTCATTTTGAGCAAGCTCGATAACGTAGATGAAAAGAAAAAGCAACGCTATCAGAAGGTATATGCTAAGCTGGCAGATTTTGAAGCCTTTATGCGGGAACAGGGCGTCATGACGGATTTGCCTGATGACTTTGCCCAGGCTCCTTTGTTTCCGCCGCAGCGGCGGCAACGGGAACGGGTACTCATGGAAGGAAAAGATATTGTCGATCAGCTCAAATTTGCCGCCATTGACCATAACCTTCGCCTTATGAGCCTTTTCCGCAATGAAAGTGATTTTGGCAATCTCATCGAAGCTGCCCGAAGTGAACGGAATTGGAAAAATGTGCGTACGTACATCGGCATTTTCCGGGAATATTCCATGTACATGACGGAACATCAGAAATTGATGACCCTCAAGTATTTGTATGAGCTCTTGTCGCACCGTGAAGGGGATATCCGCATGGAAGCGGCCGAACTCATGGGAAGTATTATAGCTAATTTCAATATTCATTCCAGTAAGGAATTACCGGAAGGCGTAACCCTGCCTCACAAAAAGATTACGAACCTGACCTTGTTCCGGCAGTACCTGTCCCAGACTATTAAACCGGGCTTGCGCTTTACCATGCAGCACCGTCTGTGGATCAGCTATTGCCTGAGTCCCTTTGTCTGCTCCTTGCTGGAAAATTGCCGTGTCCAGGATCGGCCGGCGTATATGCAGATTTTGCGGGAGTATTACGAACAGGATGATTATACGTCGGAATTGCGGATTATCCTCTTAAAAACGTTGAACGATATTAAACCCGAATGCTTTGATGCGCCGTTTGGCAATATGGCCAATTCCTTTATTTTGGCAGCCCGTAAGGATGCGGATTTCAACGTGCGCATTGCTTCTATTTACTCGTCCCGGCACGTCGTAGCCGGCTATACGGATGATGATTTTTGGCGCGACCTCTTAGAAGCCAAGGGACTGCCTGCAGAAAAAGAAGCCTTTTACGAACAAGAAGGAGCGCTCTTCCTGGATGACTTGAAGACCGGCGTCCATTGGGTCGTCAAGGTTGCCAATATCGAGCTCGTCCTGCATTATATGGATGAAAGCCGCGATAGTGGCAGCGTCATGCATTTGGGCATGCATTTGAATAACCTTTTGAAGGTAAGTGAATCGTTTTTTGTCCGCCAGGTGGCCGGCCAGGGACTCTTGGAAGTTGCTAGCCACATGACCTATGCCCAGCGCAATGAAATGGCCGTCGAATTGTTTAATGGCCTTGAAATCGGAGACCTGCAGATTTCAAAATACGTACCGCAGTTCTTAGGCCAGATGATCCTGAAACTGCCGCCTCAGGTCTTTGATGAATTTGCAACGACAATCCGTACGCAAATCCTGACGGCAAATACGCAGATGGCTTCGTCCATGGTCAATACTGTGGGCGTCGTCCTGGAACATTTCCATGAATTTGAACGGGACTTTCCCAATAACGAAGGTAAAAATAAGGAACGCCAGCGGCAGCTTCTGTATATCATGATCAAGGCCTATGCCCATTATGATAAGGAACTGAGCCGTGATGCCTTCCGCGATATAGGCCGTTTCATTTATCACAGCCCGTACATGCCTATAGAGCAGACGGATTTCCTCTTTGCCCATTCCTATAAAAAACTGCTCATTACCCTCTGTGAAAATACGGAACGGACGCTGGACTTCTACAGTAATGCCGCTGTTTTGAACCATATTTACCGCTATATCGGCATGCATGAATTCCTGCATCAGGGCGCTTTCGACCTGCCACTTCATCGAAAGGCCTGCTTCTATCCGGGCACCTTTGACCCCTTCAGCCTGGGCCATAAGGCGGTAGCCTGCAAGATCCGCGATCTGGGCTTTGAAGTGTACCTGGCACTCGATGAGTTTTCCTGGTCCAAGCATACGCAGCCCCGGCTCATGCGCCGCAAGATTATGAACATGTCCGTTGCGGATGAAGAGGATATTTATCCCTTCCCGGACGACGTATCTGTCAATATTGCCAATGAGGCAGATATTCACCGCTTAAAGGAAATCTTTTCCGGCAAGGAATTGTACATTGCTGTCGGTACGGACGTTATTGAAAACGCCTCGGCCTATAAGGCGACACCGACGGCAGATTCGATCCATACGGTGAACCATATTGCCTTTGCCCGGGAAACCAGGGAGAACGAAGATGGCGGCCCGCATGGCGGCTATCCCATTACGGCGAAGGTCGTGCCGCTTTTGCTGGACAAATTCTATGAAGATATCAGCTCGACGCGGATCCGTGAAAATATTGACCTGAACCGGGATATTTCTAACCTCATCGACGCCGTAGCGCAGAGCTTTATTTACGACAACAACCTGTACCTGCGTGAACCGGCCTATAAGCATGTTCTGGAAGCCAGGGAAATCGGTATCGGCGCATTCCGGCCGCGGGGTGCAGAAAGTCTTTGGCCTGTTTATGGCCGTCTGACTCAAATGGGCTACGATATCGACGTTATCGACCGCTACATCGAACGGGACCGCAACCTGGACAAGGAACGGGTCTGGACGCTCTATATCGATAATGCCGGTACAGAAAAGCGGATGATTGCCTATGCGGCAGTCCACGGTGTACGCAATAAAGATTTATTGAATGAATTCGGCGACATGCAGACAGCAGCCCACATCCGCCAATCGGCCGACGGCAACATTGCCTGCATTGGCTTCATGTACATTGCTGATGATGCCGATATTTCTAATGCCGGCCAGATACTGATTACAGAAATCCTGACGGAACTCATTGCCCGGGACTATGCCTATGCGGTCTATCATCCTGTCGATGAGGCTGGCTATAACCGGACTGTCCTGGACGCACTGGCAAAACAGGGGTTTGTCAACATCGAACCGCCAGGCTCCATGCAGCCTCTCTACGCCGTCAACATGAAGTCGCCTATCGTCATCTTCCGGGATGTAGAAACGATCATTAAGAACCCCTTCAATAAGAATCCCCGTGTACTGAAGGTGCTCGATCAGGCCCATTCTAATTTGCTGCGGATCATGCGCCATATTTATCCGGGCAAATTGCTCCTGTCCTTTAATACGAGTGCAGTACACCATAAAATCATCAATAAAGTGGCCCATATCAACGGCGTCTCCATCATTGAAGATAAGAAAAAGCGGCGCGGTCCCTATATGTCCGTGCCCTTTGGTAAGGCCTTGAGCGATGTCCTCGTGCCGAATACAGTAACCAAGGCCCTGCACATAGAAAAATATTTTAACCGCTCCGTCAAAGGCTTTACCATTGCCGAAACGCATCACTATTCTTCTGTGGAAAACCAGGTCAAGACGATTAAGTCCTTTAACCGCCCGGTTATCCTCATCGATGACCTCTTGCACAAGGGCCATCGCATGCGTATGCTGACGCCGTATTTAATGAAGAATCAGGTAGAAATCAAAGAAGCCCTCGTAGGGGTCATGACAGGCCAGGCCATGGATATGATGGCAGAAAAACATATTAAAGCCGAATGCGCCTATTTCCTGCCGACACTGGAAGTCTGGATGAATGAACGGGACTGCTACCCCTTTATTGGCGGCGACAGTATAGATAATGCCGATAATTACAGCGGCTACGACCGCAATCCGTCGATCAATCTGATCCTGCCGTACGTAAAACCTGCGTTCATTAAGCATGGTGATGCGGAAGCGGATTTCTACTATTCCCTGACGTGCCTGAAAAATGCACATATGATTTTAAAAACCCTGCAGGATGTCTATCAGGAAACGTACGAAAAGAGGCTGACCTTAAAACGCTTGGGTGAAGTCGTTACGTATCCGCGCTATCCGGATATCGATGTAGGCGTCAAGTTTGATGAAAATATGGACCTGACCCGCTTCATTGAAAATGATATCGAACGGCTCGTACGCCTGCGCTGGGGAGAACACTGGAAGAGCGATGAAAAGGGGGAACCAGACGATGGAAAATAAACGGTACGTCCATGAATTGCCGCGTGAGGCCGGCATTACAGCGCCGCTGCCTCTCACGGGCTGCCCATTTACGGCGCAGAAGAAGCAGCGCCTTCATATCCTGGCCTTGGGCGACGTAGGTACGACGCTGCTCATTGGCCTGCGGCTCTTAGGTGCAGCCGATATTGAATCTATAGGTATTTGTGACCTGAACGAAAAGAACCTCAGCCGGCTGGAAATGGAAATCAATCAGATCCGCTATCCCTTTGCCGGTCAGGGGACAGAACCGCTCTTGCCACCGGTGGATATCGTACAGGAGGACCGCCTTTTTGACTGTGACGTCTTCGTTTTTTGTGCCTCTAAGGGCGTGCCGCCTTTAGAGGCACAAGGGGACGTGCGCATGGCCCAGCTCGCTGCGAACCGCGGTCTTATCCGCCATTTTGCGGCCTTAGCCAAGGCGGCAGCCTATAGAGGATTTGTATGTATCGTATCGGATCCTGTAGATCCCTTGTGTGCAGCCTTTCTCGACGCGTCGGGCCTGAAGCCCTGGCAAATCCAAGGCTATGGCTTAGGCGTCATGAATGCCCGGGCCTGCTACTATGCTGAAAAGGATGGCCGCTTTACGCATTATCTAACGGCCGGCCGGGCCTTTGGCCCCCATGGGGCCGATCTGGTCATTGCCGACAGTGTCACGGCCTATGACGACGCCCTTTCCAGGAAACTGACGGGACAGGTCGTGCAGGCGAATATGCGTGTCCGCGAGTTAGGCTATAAGCCCTACATTGCACCGGCCCTTTCGTCCGCAGCTCTTTCGATTCTCCTCAGCCTGCGTGGCCATTGGCATTACGGCTCGGTCTATTTGGGTGATGCTGCTAAGGGTGCCTTTTTCGGCGTTAAAAACCGCTTTACCCCGGCAGGGATCGAGTACGAGGACCTGCCCCTGTGCCAGACCCTGTACGAACGGCTGCAGACGGCCTATATGAATCTGTGTGCCTTGCGATAAAGGAGGGATAGCATGCTCTACGTGGTACAATTGGATTGGCAGGATAAGGATGGTGTTTCCCGCCTGGATACGATTCTCGAATATGCCCTGGCAGGGACTCCTTACAAGCTGATCAGCCATTTGGAAGAATTTATAGCCCTGTGTCCCGATACCGCCTTGCGTACTGCGCCGGACGGAAAAGACCGGCAGCTGCTCTTTGCTGTCAATCTGGCCCGTGGCGGCATGAATCTCTCCTATGCCCGCCTGCTGTATCATTTATCGTGTCACAGCCATTGTCTGGAAGGCTGGACCGGCGCTGTTCTGGTCGACGGCTCAGAGGAACTGTTTACCAAAAAAATAGGCCGTGAACTGATCTTTATGGCCAACCGGGCCGGCTGTGCGTTCCCGGGCAAACCACTCGTAGAAGGGACAGGCTCTCTCTATAATTTCAACGTGCAGGCGAAACTGCAGGGCATAGATAATCTGCAGGCCTATAAGGAAAGTGCCCGCCGCCTCGTAAAAAAAGTGACGGCCTTTGTGCCGCGCTGGGAGGGCATGGGCCAGCGTGTACTGGCGCTGCATGCCAGCAGCCGCCGGACGAGTAATACCCTCCTCTTGTGGGAACTCGTACGGCAGCACCTGCCTCCGGAAATGTCGGTCCAGGAAATTTCCCTGCGCAATGGCAGCGTCGTCGATTGCCGCGGCTGCAGCTATGAAGCGTGCCTGCATTTTGGTGAAAAAGGGGACTGCTTCTACGGCGGCGTCATTGTCGAGCAGGTTTACCCGGCTATCAAGCAGTGCGATACGCTGGTACTCATTTGTCCGAACTATAACGATGCCGTCAGTGCTAACATTATGGCCTTCTTTAACCGCCTTACGGCCTTGTTCCGCAAGGACTGGGATACCTTTGCCCATAAGCGGATTTTTGCCCTCGTCGTCTCCGGCTACAGCGGCGGAGATATTGTGGCGGAACAGATCATCGGGGCCTTGAACTGCAATAAGAATTTTGTCCTGCCCGGTCATTTTGCCCTTATGGAAACGGCTAACGAGCCGCGCAGTATCCTCGGCTGCCCACACGTAGAAAAACGGGCTGCAGCGCTGGCACGGCGCATCAGTGGCGTAGCCTATGCATAAAAAATAACCCCCTGCCACCTGGCAGGGGGTTATGCATGCACGGCATATAAAAAAAGATGATTCGAAAAAGAATCACCTTTTTTTATACAGGATTAAACATCACGCTGTACTTTACCGGAACGGAGGCAGCGCGTGCAGACGTTTACGCGTTTGACTTCGCCGTCAACGATAGCGCGTACTCTCTGAATATTCGGCTTCCAAGTTCTTTTGGTCTTTAAGTGGGAATGGCTGACGTTCATGCCCGTTACGGTACCTTTACCGCAGATTTCGCAAAAATTTGCCATGAGTAACACCTCCTTGTACTTTCGCAGTACAACATATAAATCCTATCATAAAAGAAAGATAAAATCAAGGACTAATCACAAAAAGAGTTCACTAGATATGATACAATAAATAATATCATATGACAAGGAGAAGTTTATGGAAAATTCAATGCAGCGTCTGCCCGGCATTGGTAAACAACGGGCCAGGCTTTTTGCCCGTCTGGGCATAGAGACAATTTCGGATTTGCTCCAATATTTTCCGCGGGAATATGAAGACCGCAGTCACGTCGTCTCCCTGGGGGAGGCCGACGGGGAAGCCGGCCTCCCGGTCCTGGTCTGTGGGACTGTCGGCACGATACAGGAATTACGGCCGCGGCGGGGCATGACCATTTTAAAGGTCGTCCTGCGCGATGAAACGGGCTCTGTAGAAATGACCTGGTTTAATCAGCCCTTTAAAAAGAAACAGTTTCATACGGGTATGACGGTAACTGCCTTTGGCAAAATTGAATGGGCTTACGGCCGGCGGCAAATGAATACGCCAGATGTAGAAGAAGGCAGACCCCATGGAAATGGGTTTATGCCCGTGTATGGCCTGACCGATGGCCTTAAGCAAAATGATCTGCGCCGGGCTGTCCGGGCTGCCCTTGCCTTAGCCCGGCAGGAACCGGAACTGCTGCCGGCACCCTGTGTAGCGACGCGCCACTCTGTTCAGCCCCGGCTGGCTGTGTACGAGCAAATGCATTTTCCGGTGACGCGGGAAGAACAGGAAAAGGCCCGGCAGCAGCTAGCCTATGAAGAATTATTTGATATGCAAATGGGGCTCCTCTTGCGGCGGCGCAAGGAAGGCGGCCGCCAGGGGATTAAGTGCGGTCCCAATGGCAGCCTCTTGCGCCAGCTCTTTGCCCAGCTGCCCTTTCAGCTCACGCGAGGCCAGACGGCAGCCTTTTTGGACATCCAGAACGACATGGAAGGGGAAGTGCCTATGCAGCGCCTCATCCAAGGCGACGTAGGCTCCGGGAAAACGGTTGTAGCCGCCCTGGCCCTGGCAAAGATCGTAGAAAACGGCTACCAGGGTGCCCTTATGGCACCGACGGAAATCCTGGCCGTCCAGCATTATGAAGAGTTTTGCCGCCTCTTTCACGATTTGCCCGTGCGCATTGCCCTGCTTACGGGCCGGACGGGCGAAAAGGAACGTAAAACCCTCCTGGCAGAGCTTGATGCCGGTACGATCCAGATTCTCATCGGTACGCACGCACTCATCCAGGCGGACGTTCTCTTTGCCGATCTCGGCCTGGTCGTCACCGATGAACAGCACCGCTTTGGTGTGCGCCAGCGGGCAGCCTTGCAGGATAAGGGACGGTCACCGCATGTCCTATTCATGACGGCTACGCCCATTCCCCGTACACTGGCCCTTTCCCTCTATGGCGATCTCGATGTATCGTCCATCCGTGAGTTGCCGCCAGGACGTAAGGTCGTCAAAACCTATGCTGTCGGCGAGTCCATGCGCCAGCGCATTTATGCGTTCATGCGCAAAAACATGGCCCAGGGCCAGCAGTGCTATGTCGTCTGTCCCCTCGTTGAAGAATCGGAGAATGTCGATTTACAGGCGGCAACAGCCCTGTATGACACGCTGCGGACAGCCGTTTTTCCGGAGTTTTCCTGCGGTCTTGTCCATGGCCGTATGCCGGGGAAAGAAAAGGATGCCATCATGGAGCAGTTTTCTTCAGGTGCCATTCAGCTCCTCGTAGCAACGAGCGTCATTGAAGTCGGCGTCAATGTGCCGAATGCAACGCTCATCCTCATCGACGGGGCCGAACGCTTTGGCCTGGCCCAGCTGCATCAGCTGCGTGGCCGCGTAGGCCGTGGGGACTTACAGGCCTATTGCATCCTCCTGGCCCATCAGGGCAGTGAGGAAACGCGGCAGCGCCTGCATTATATGGAAACCATTCACGATGGCTTTGCCCTGGCAGAAAAGGATTTGCTCTTACGCGGCTCGGGCCAGCTCTTTGGCTATTTGCAGCATGGACTGCCCGACTTGAAGGCGGCCGACATTATCCGTGATGTATCCCTCTTGGCCGCTGCCCGTGATGAGGCCCGCCAGGTCCTGCAGGCAGGTGTCGATGAGACGCACGTACTGGCAGCCCTGAGCCGTCGCTTTGGTGCGTCCTTCGAACGCCTGCTGAATAACTAAACCTGTTGATAAATTGCGGGAATATATGTACATCATAGCGAATTTCAGCTATAATAAATGATAAAGTGCCTAAAACAGATGGAAAACTGTTGTCTGGCAGAGGTAAATTTCTAAACGATAAGGCGGAGATGGATTTTGTCTGGTAAAATCGATGTATTATCTGTTCCCATTGCGAATATCACTGTAGAAGAAACGAAGGATTTTGTTTTTTCCTGCGTCGATCAGGGTTTGGCCGCGTCGATTGCGACGGCGAATGCCGAAATGGTGATGAAGGCACAAGAGGATAAAGAACTGGCCCGGGTTTTACAAGGTGCAGACCTGGTAATTCCTGACGGTGCCGGTGTCCTCTGGGCAGCAGAACAACAGGGAAAAAAATTCAAAGAACGGGTAACCGGCTGTGATGTGGCAGAGCTGCTACTGAAAGAAGCAGCTGCACGGCAGACGCCGGTATATCTTTTTGGCGCTGCTGACGGTGTTGCTGAAACGGTAGCAGCGAATATGGAAAAACGGTATGGAAAATTACGGCTGGCAGGTACCCACTCCGGCTTTTTCAGCGCCGCCGAGGAAGGCGATATCATTCGTGAAATCCGGGAGCAGGGAACGAAAATCCTTCTCGTTGCTCTCGGTGTTCCAAAACAGGAAAAGTGGATTCATGCCCATTTATCCGAATTAGGGCCCTGCGTTTGCATGGGTGTCGGTGGGACTTTTGATGTGCTCGCCGGCCGCGTTTCCCGTGCTCCGTCGTGGATGCAGCACAACCGCTTGGAATGGCTCTATCGTCTTTGCAAGGAACCAAGCCGCTTTCGGCGCATGCTGGCCTTGCCGCGCTTTATGGCAGCTGTGAAATTCAGCAGGCGCTCTTGAACAGGCAGGTGATTTTGTGAATAAACCTTTTATCATTACCGATGGCTATGTATTCATTTTCGGATCCATAGTACTGGCTGTTTTGGCAGGCCTCTTCATCAATGTATACGTAGCTGTATTACCGGCGTTGCTGGCTGTCTATTTTGCTTATTTCTTTCGCAATCCCCGGCGCCGTATCCCGGACGATGAACTAGCTTTGGTAGCACCGGCTGATGGTACGGTCGTTGCCGTGGAGGACGTGGACGAAGACCTTTTTCTCGATGAAAAATGCCGGAAAATTACGATTTTCCTTTCTATTTTTGATGCCCATGTCAACCGGATTCCCCTGGCCGGCACGATTAAGTTTCAGCAGTATACGTGCGGCCGTTTCCGGCCGGCTTATGAAGATGGTGTAGGGTACGAAAACGAACGCTATTCTCTGGGCATTGAAAATAGCCATACGCGTATTCTGGTTACCTTGATTGCCGGCGTTTTGGCCCGGCGCATCGTATCCTGGGTAACGCTGGGCGACGAGCTGACGCACGGCCAGCTGTACGGAATGATCAAATTTGGTTCTTGTATTGAAGTATTCGTAGAAGATAATGTGGAAATATGCGTAACGAAGGGGCAGAAAGTTCGTTGCGGTGAAACGGTGATAGGGAGGATTTTGCAATGACCATGAAGAACGTAATTCCATGTATATTGACAGCCGGCAATTTGGGCTTTGGTGTACTTAGCATTATCCAGACGGCACAGGGAAATCTCAATATAGGTGCGCTGTGCATTTTGCTGGCGATGGTTTGTGATGCCCTGGATGGACGGACAGCCCGGGCCCTGGGCGTGCAGGGCGAGTTCGGCAAAGAGCTGGATTCCTTGTCAGACTGCGTGTCTTTTGGCGCTGCTACAGGCTTTTTGATTTACACTTATGCCCTGCGCGACCTGGGCTGGATCGGCATGGTTCCTCCCATTCTTTACGCCTGCCTCGGCGGTATCCGCCTGGCCCGCTTTAACCTCAACACGACCGTCATCCATGGCTACTTTCAAGGTATGCCTATTCCGAATGGCGGCTGCATCGTCGCTACGTATGTCCTTTCCGGCGTTCACCTGCCGTCCTGGATTATCGCTATTATCGTGCTGGCCTTAGGCTATCATTTGGTCAGCAAAGTACATAACCCTGATTTCAAAGGCGCCAGCCCGGATGTGCTGCACAAATCTGCTTTGGCTATTGCCATCATTTGTGGTCTCCTGGTACTGGCCCTGATCGATTGGCATTTAATTTTGATTATGCCGTTTTTCCTCTATATTATCTTTGGTCTGGTCAACACTTGCATGAACATGGCGAAGGAGCACTAAGAGGATCTTTGCTGCGCTGCGCCCCGGTGCCTGCAACTTTTGCGGCAGGAAGATAAGAATAATGGTCTTAGAAAGAGGAATACATGGAGCATTTTCTTGATGTTATAATGATACCCATACAGGTAATCATCGTATTTTATACGTTGTATTACTTTATCCTGGCTTGCTTCGGCCTGATGAAAAAAAGGGACCGCGTTATGAGACCGCCAAAGCATACGTTTGCGGCCGTCATCTGCGCCCATAATGAAGAAAAGGTCGTCGGCAACCTGATTGACAATTTAAAAAATTTGAACTATCCGCGGGATATGTACGATATTTATGTCGTTGCCGATAACTGTACCGATCATACGCCTGACGTTTGTAAAGCCCACGGTGCCTATGTACGTATTCGTACGAATAAGGAGCAAGTAGGCAAAGGCTACGCCCTGGACTGGATGTTTGCCCAGATGCTGGCCCAGGAAAAGCAGTATGATGCTTTTGTCGTCTTTGATGCGGATAACCTGGTACACCCGGAATTCCTGCGGGAAATGAATAACCATTTGTGTAAAGGCGAAAAGGTGATTCAGGGCTATATGGATTCTAAGAATCCGACTGATACATGGATTGCCGGCACCTTTTCCATTGCCTTCTGGCTCATCAACCACATGTGGCATCTGGCGAAGTACAATATTGGCCTTTCGACCGCCTTGGGCGGTACGGGCATGTGTATTGCCACGGAAATCGTACGTAAATATGGCTGGGGCTGCGACTGCCTGACGGAAGATATGGAATTTTCCATGAAAGTTCTTCTCGAAGGCGTGCGTACGTGCTGGGCCCACGATGCCATCATTTATGATGAAAAGGCACTGGGCTTTATGCAGTCTTGCCGGCAGCGTAAACGCTGGGCTCAAGGTCAGTGCGACTGTGGCGAACGCTTTATTCCCAAGCTCTTTGTGCGGGGCATTAAGACGGGAAACATCCGCATGCTCGACGGGATTATTACGTTATCACAGCCGTTTTTCATGATGATGTCGACCATCTATGCCGGCATTGCCATGATCAATTCGTATATTCCTTTGTATACGAATATTTTAAATCAGCTCATACCCGTTCAGATATGGACCGTCCTCGGTGTAGGGCAGTACCTCATTCCTATCATTGTCCTGTTGCAGATTAAAGTACCCATGAAGTCGTGGCTGTACCTGATCGTGTATCCGATCTTCATGTACAGCTGGATTCCCGTCAACTTTCTGGGCTTTAAGGACCGGCATAAGATGGAATGGAGTCATACGCTGCACACGCGGGCTGTGTCCTATGATACGGCAGCTTTATTGCGAAAAGAAAATAAAAAATAGGAGAACTCTATGCACATTCTTTTGACAAATGATGATGGACTGCAGGCTCCGGGCCTGCAAGCGTTAAAGAAAGAAATGGCACGTTTTGCTGATCAGGTCACTGTTGTTGCCCCTGCCGGGCAGCGCAGCGCTGCGTCTCATTCTATGACGATCAACAAGGCCTTATATTGTCAGGAACTGCCACAGACAGAAGACCATGTACGGGAAATCTCCGTTTCCGGGACGCCTGTCGATTGTGTCAAAATGGCGATGGAATATTTTCTCTCCGGCAAGCATCCGGATCTGATCATTTCCGGCATCAACAATGGCTACAATCTGGGCAGCGACGTCCTCTATTCCGGTACCGTTTCGGCTGCCATGGAAGGACCATACTACCAGGTACCGGCCATGGCCCTGTCGATGGTCGATATGACGGAAGACCGGTGCCGCCAGACGGCACAATTGGCCAAAACACTGATTGAACGGATCTTTTTGTGCGGTAAATTTCCGGGTATCTTGAATGTCAATATTCCGGAAAAGGGCGACATTTCTCTCAGTAATGCACGCGTTGTGCCGCAGACCGTACAAATTTATCACAATGTCATTATGGAAAAGCGGGACCTCGATGGCAGCCTTTGCTACAAAATCGTCGGTGACATCGATTTGACGACGGCCCCGGAAAATAGTGACGTTGCCTGCATTGGAAACGGGCATGTGGCCCTGACTCCGTTGTGCTGGCGCCAGACCGCAACAGCAGCTATGGAACATATTCAGGGCTGCCTATAAGATTGTTTAATTTTTTGCTTGCATTTTTCAAGTGAATCGTTTATAATCTAAGTCAATCACATATGACGTGGATGAAACACAGGGGAGAAGGCGAAAAGCCTACCGAAGGAGTTAAACTCTCAGGTTCTCGTATGAGCAGGACCCTGTGCGGACACAACTCTGGAGAGTCCCTTAAGGGCGCCGAAGGTGCACGGAATCGTTGATTCCTTATCTCTCAGGCAAAAGGACAGAGACCCTAATCATGCGTAACGTTTTTTTCGTGTCGTATTTTTATCGCCTATCTTCAGAGTAGTATGCTGAAGATAGGCGTTTTTGTTATTATCACTACCATTTATATGCAAGCATAGGTTACACGAAGGAGCGAAATGTCATGAATTTGGAAACGTTAAATGCGATCGACAGTTTTGTCTGGGGGCCTCCCTTATTAATCTTGCTCATTGGCACGGGCATTATGCTGACTGTCCGCCTTAAATTATTACAGGTACTCCGTTTACCACGGGCCTTGAAGCTGATCTTTACGGCCAAGAATCAGGGTGAAGGCGATATCGACAGCTTTAAGGCGTTGTGCACAGCCTTAGCCGCTACGGTCGGCACGGGGAACATCGTCGGTGTTGCTACGGCGGTCCATGCCGGTGGCCCAGGTGCTATTTTCTGGATGTGGATGGCTGCGTTTGTCGGCATGGCCACTAAATATGCTGAAGGCTGTCTGGCTGTCAAATACCGTACAGTCGACAAAAACGGGGAAATTTCCGGCGGGCCTATGTACTACATTGAAAACGGCCTGGGCAAGAAATATAAACCCTTGGCCTTCCTCTTCGCGTTCTTTGGTGTCCTCGTCGCCTTCTTTGGCATCGGCACCTTTGCCCAGGTAAACTCCATCGTAGAAATTACGCGTTTGACAGCCGATATTCCTGTCGAATACACGGCCGTCGTCCTGACCATTCTCGTTGCAGCCGTTACCATTGGCGGGCTGCAGTCTATTGCCAAAGCATCTTCCAAAATTGTACCGGCCATGGCTATCATTTATGTTATTTCCACCATTGCCTTCCTCGCCGTATTCTACGAACAGATTCCGGCAGCTCTGTATGAAATTATTCACGATGCGTTCAATCCGACGGCTGCTGCCGGCGGTTTCCTCGGGGCTACCGTGCTTGTAGCCATGCGAAATGGTGTAGCCCGTGGTGTCTTCTCCAATGAATCTGGTCTCGGCAGTGCACCTATTGTAGCCGCCGCTGCCAAAACAAAATGGCCGGCAGAACAAGGCCTCATTTCTATGACCGGTACGTTCATCGATACGATCATTATCTGCACCCTGACGGGCCTCGTACTCGTCGTCAGCGGTGCCTGGGCCGGCGACCTCAACGGCGCAGCACTGACGAACGCCGCCTTCCTGCAGGCCTTCCCGACCTTCGGCAGCATCATTCTTTGCGTAGGCCTGACACTCTTTGCCTTTACGACCATTTTGGGCTGGAACTATTACGGTGAACGCTGCACGGAATACCTCGTCGGCGTAAAGGGCATTATGCCGTACCGCATTATCTTCATCATTCTCGTAGCCTGTGGCGCTTTCATTAAGTTGGATGTCATCTGGGTTCTCGCAGATATCGTCAACGGCCTTATGGCTATTCCAAACCTGATCGCCCTCATCGGCCTCAGTGGTGTCATCGTTGCCGAAACGAAAAAATATTTTGCTCATGTAAAAGAAGAAGAACAGGGCCTGGTAAAACAGGCAGAAAAGGACGTCGTCAGTGGGGACTGACACTTCCTTTTATAGGAAAGAGGAATCTCTCAAGATAGGGGTGAGAGATTCCTCTTTATCTTTACAGAAAATACTTGACGCATAATTAAAATATGGTATAATAAATCTTGTTCCAAACACTGCATGCCGGAGTGGCGGAATGGCAGACGCACCTGACTCAAAATCAGGCGGGTAACACCGTGTGGGTTCAAGTCCCACCCCCGGCACCAAGGAGAGTATCTGAAAAGATATTCTCCTTTTTTTTACACCTGGCAAATAGATTTGGATAAGCAGTGAAAAAAGATCCTTTCTTAAGCCGTATGGCCAGGGAGTATTGTTTTGTTTTGTGAAATTTACGATGAGAAGGATCCTATATGAAAAAGAAAAGCTTAACGCAGCAAACGGCGGATACTATTTATAAAATGATTACAAGAGGAGATGAATTCCAACCAGGCGATCAATTGCCGGGGGAAAATATCCTTTCTGAAAAACTGGGAGTTAGCAGGGCTACTCTGCGTGAAGCAATTCGTATTCTGGTCATGCAGGGCGTGCTCGAAGTATACCGGGGGAAAGGAACCTATATCGCTGCAGACATGAAGGCTTTTGGCGACTATGGTCTGGGAGAAATTCAGCGTATGAAAATCAATCTGAAGGATTTGTACGAAGCGCGTTTACTTTTCGAACCGGAAATTGCGGCCATTGCCTGCCGGCGTGCTACGGAAGAAGAACTGGAACATATTATTACCTGTGGTGAGCGGGTAAAGGCACTTATACTGCAGCAACAGGACCGGACAGAGGCTGATGGGGAATTTCACCGTGCTATTGTAGCAGCATCTCATAACGATTTTATGATGCGTTTAATCCCAGTCATTAACAGGGCTATTGAAGAAGTCATCTTGTATAATAAAGAAGCGCGAGAGCTTTCTGAAGAAACGTTGCGTGATCACGATCAATTGATGCATTTTCTGAAAAACAGAGATGCACGGGGTGCTAAGTATGCAATGGCTATTCACATTCATAATGTTATTGCGACGTTACAATTGAATGAAGAAGAGGAACCCATCTTCTGAATAAAAAGAGATTTGATGTAAATGAAAAGCAGACAGATACATTTTTGTATGTGTCTGTTTTTTTTGCCCCAAAGTCGCGTAAACGATTATAAAATAGCAGCGTATTAACAGGGACGATCAACGAAGGTGTGTTATTTTATCTTGAGGCTACTTGACAGATTTATAAAAAAACAGCTATAATCATGTCAGACAAGTTGATAAAAGTCATACAAGAATAACGATTCCCTTCAGTACAATAAAGCAGAAGCAGAAATGCTTTTCGGATAAAATTTATCTTTGCTTATATATGGTGCAGTTGACGCCATACGATTATATTTATCTTTTACGTAGGAGGGCAAAAAAATGGCTACATTAAAAAACTACAAACCGGAAAAACGACCTATGGCAGGGAAAAAATTTGTTCGCGTAGCATGTGTGCAAGCACCACAGGTCGTCTTCAACAAATGGAAACAGATTGAAGTGGCCTGCAAGTACATTAAAGAAGCTGGAGAAAAAGGGGTAGAGCTGGTTGCTTTTTCTGAAACCTATATTCCTGTATTTCCAGCCTATTATACCGGTGGTTATGAAAGCAATGTAGAAGAATGGCGTCTGTGGAATATCGGACTTCAAGATAACTCCATTGTCGTTCCTAGCGACGAAACAGATGCTATTGGCAAAGCATGCAAGGAAGCCGGTGTATATTGCGTAATGGGGGTTAACGAATTGGATGATGCCGATGGCGTTCGCACCTTTTATAATACGCAAATTATGTTCGGCAAAGATGGCCGTATCCTCAGAAGACACAGAAAATTGACACCGACATATTCTGAAAGATGCTATTGGGGTTCTGGCGACGGTTCAGATCTGGGTGTTGTGGAAACGGACATCGGCCGCATAGGCAGCCTGATTTGTGGGGAGCATCATGCGATTCTGATTCGGGCAGCCGAAATGCTTATGGGAGAAGATTTCCATATTGCCAATTATCCGGGGTGCCATAAGGCGCAATCAGGTGAAAAATTCCTCGTTGCCAATCGAGATGAAAATGCCTATGGCTGTGAATGCCATCTCGGTGCCCGTGAATATGCTTTGGAAGCCGGTTGTTTCTGCCTTTGCTCATGTGGTATTTTGGGCGAAAAGGATTTTGAACCGGAATATAAGTCACTCATTGGTAGCGATCATCTGAATATTGATTGGGCTATTGGCGGCAGTGCTATTGTCGGTCCTGGTGGTGAATATGTTGTAAAACCGGTATTTGATAAAGAAGGGCTGGTCATTGCCGATTGCTATGCTGATGATATTAAAGTATCGAAGATGCTCTTTGATGCGGCAGGTCATTATTCACATCCGGAAATTGCCCGTTTGGTCCTGAACACCAAGCATTATACCAATCTGAATATTATTGAAAACAGTTCGCCGAAAAAAGGTATTAGCTATAAAGATTTGAAGAACCTTTCGGAAGAATTTGAAGTGGATTTGGATAAATTGGAACGGATTGCTACGCGAATCGAAAAACATAACCAGGGTTTAGCTATTGATGATTAGTACCCCTCGTATTTGAAATGAGGTGCACAGCGTGTATTCGGCAGACAAGGACGATATGTCTAGAGTAGTGGCGGCGCAGCCTGTAAAAGTTGATATTACAGCAGGCCGTATTAGTGATCCGCTAATTAGCGATGTTATGACCTTCGTTACATTTTCTGCTTTGTTTTTCCTCATGAATGTTGGCTTATTACCGGCTGATGCAGCGTTTACAGTTGGTGTCCTTCAATTGTGTCTGGTAGGATTATTTTTTGCCGGATCGCGGGAAAGGGCAAAATATAATTATTTTTGGGGAAATATGAATTTTATTTTTGTCTTTTTCTTTGGCGTTCTTGGGGGTATAGCCAATATCCTCATGGGCTTGGGCTTTTCCTTGAATGGCGTTGTTCTGGCTATTCCCAATGTCATTTGTGGGGCACTTATGCTTTGTACGATACCAGGTGTAAAGCATGACCCATGGACCTCATCCGTATTATACGTACTGGCCGGTATTGCCGTATTTGCCTTGGGACTTGCAGGTTTGGGATTTTTTGTGAAGCCCTTGCAGATTCTGGCAGGCATACTCCTCGGCGGTGTGGCTCTATTAGGTTTTTGGTCTATGATAGTGGCTATGTTAGGATTCACCGGTATCAAAGTTCCTGTAGGAAAACCATTTTCAAGGAATAAAGAATAAAGATGCTTTAGGCGACAGGGGGTGTGAAATGCGAATATTCGTCTTTCACATCCCTTGTTCTATGGTGAGACATGTTAGACAAGTCATATTCAGGTTACTTTATGGCTATGGTTATATCGTATAGAGTTAATATGACAGTGTTTAGGAGGTAATATATATGATCAGCGAAAGAGTAACAACTGGCCCGGAACGGGCCCCGCACCGCTCCTTGTTCTATGCGGCAGGCTTTACAGAAAAAGAAATACACCGGCCTTTGGTTGGTGTCGTATCGGCATATAGTGAAATTATTCCGGGACATACACATTTGGATAAACTGGCTGAAGCTGTAAAGTATGGTGTGTATGCAGCGGGAGGTACGCCTGTCATTGTCCCTTCTATTGGCGTCTGTGATGGGATTGTCATGGGGCATGCCGGTATGCGCTACTCCCTGGCTTCACGTGAATTGATTGCTGACTCCTTAGAAACCCTGGCAGCAGCGCACTGTTTCGACGGACTCGTACTCATCCCTAATTGTGACAAAATTGTACCGGGGATGGTTATGGGCGCACTGCGCTTGAATATTCCGGCTATTGTGTTGTCAGGAGGGCCTATGCTGGCAGGACATGTACATGGGAAAAAGACCAGTCTTTCGCAAATGTTTGAAGCCGTAGGCGCATATAAGGCCGGTATTATCGATGAAAAAGAATTACAAGCCAGGGAAAAATCGTGCTGCCCATCCTGTGGTTCCTGTTCCGGCATGTTTACCGCCAATTCTATGAACTGTCTTTGTGAAGCCCTGGGGCTGGCATTACCAGGCAATGGTACCATTCCGGCCCCGCTTTCAGCACGTACCCAACTGGCTAAAGAAGCGGGCGCACAGGTTATGGAATTGATTCGCAGGAATATAAAGCCAAGGGATATTGTAACGATGGATGCATTGAAAAATGCGATAACTGTAGACATGGCACTGGGGTGTTCGACGAACAGTGCCTTGCACTTGCCAGCCATTGCGCATGAAGCGGGCTTAAAACTGGATCTGACGCTATTCAATGAAATTAGTGAAAAGACACCGAACCTTTGTCATTTGGCGCCGGCAGGAGAGACGTTTATGGAAGAACTGAATGAAGCCGGCGGGGTACCTGCCGTCATGAATGAATTGGCCCAGGCAGGTTATCTCAAGACGGATTTGCTTACTGTTACAGGAAAGACGGTAGCAGAAAACATCTCCGGAGCGATGAATCTCAATACAGATATTATCCGTCCGTTGGAACAGCCTTTCAGCAAAACGGGCGGTTTGGCATTTCTCTTTGGTAATATCGCCCAAAAAGGCTGCGTAGTTAAACGCAGTGCTGTGGCACCGGAAATGCTGGTGCACTCCTGCAGGGCCCGTGTATTCTATGGTGAAGAAGAGGCCGTGAAGGCTATTTATGGCGGTAAAATTGAGGCAGGAGATATTGTCGTTATTCTTTATGAAGGCCCTAAGGGAGGGCCTGGTATGCGTGAAATGCTGGTGCCGACATCTGCACTAAACGGAATGCAGCTCGATAAGGATGTAGCACTGCTGACAGATGGACGTTTTTCCGGGGCATCCCGTGGTGCTGCCATTGGTCATGTATCACCGGAAGCCGCTGCCGGTGGTGAAATAGGTTTGTTGCGGGATGGTGATATCATTGACATTGACATGGTACACTACCGCATTCATGCCCGCGTTTCTGATGCAGAGTTTGCTGCACGTCGTAAAGAACAAGTGATACCTGAGCCAAAGGTGACCCGTGGCTGGCTGGAACGATATAGCCGTCTTGTTTCGTCTGCTGATGAAGGGGCCATTTTAAAATAATCGGAGTAATTCATTGATAACACTGTAATAGTAAGGGGGGACAGAAAAAATGCAGTTTGAAAAGCAGCATTGTATAATTCAAGGGATGGATGAGATACAACTGCCTCAGATGGTAAAAGTGCGTCAAAAATTTAATGCCAAAACGATTACTGATCCGGCAAAGCATTTGAGACAGCAAATGCAGGCGAAACTTACGGAACCAGAAATTAAAGCACTTCAGGGGAAGCGAATCGGCATTTCGGCAGGCAGTCGCGGCATTCCCCATTATAAGGAGCTCATTAAAGCGATGGCTGACCAATTAAAAGAATGGGGAGCGGAGCCATTTGTCTTTCCCGCGATGGGCAGCCATGCCGGGGCGACGGCAGAAGGACAGGCTGCCTATTTGCGTCAGTTTGGAATTACAGAAGCGTATATTGGCGTGCCGGTCCTGTCTACCATGGAGGTCGTTCAGGTTGCGACATTAGCAGACGGCTTTCCCGTATATTGTGATAAATATGCCGTTGCAGCTGATGGTATTGTTGTCTTTAATAAAATTAAACCACATACACATTTTAAAGACCGTCACGAAAGTGGTCTGCTAAAGATGATCTGTATCGGCATCGGTAAGCATCGTGGCGCTGCTACTTTCCATCAATATGGATTTGATCACTTTTGTTATAACTTGGAACGCGTGGCAGCAGCTTTTTTAGAACATGTCAATGTTGTCTTTTCTGTAGGCTTGGTCCAGAATGCCTTTGATGATATTGGCTGGCTGGAAGTTATCAGGACCGAAGAGTTTTTTGATCGTGACGCAGCTTTGTTGAAAATTGCCAAGAAAGAATTAGCACAGCTCTGGTTTAAGAATATTGATGTGCTGGTCATCGATGAAGTGGGAAAAGAAATCAGCGGCGTCGGCTTTGATCCCAATGTGACAGGGAGAACAGAAGTGCTTAGCCAACAGGCAGCCTTTCGGGCCATTGCTCCGGATATTAAAAAAATTGTTTTGTTAGATATTACGGAAGCATCTCATGGCCTGGGAATTGGGATGGGTGAAGCAGATATCATTAGCTATCGCTTTGCAAATAAACTGGATTTTGGGCAAACCTATACCAATGTTATTACGAATAACTATTTGAAAGCAGCGGCTATGCCGCTATATATGAATAGTGATGAAGACAGCATCAAACTGGCAGTATTAACCAGTATGGTCAAACAAAAAGATCAGGTAAAAATTGTTCATATTAAGAACACGATTACGTTGGATGAAATTGAAGTATCTACAGGAATGTTGCCGGAGGTACAGGATACGAACAAATTTGAAATCCTTTCTGAACCCTATTCCTGGGCTTTTAATGAAGCAGGCAATCTTTGGTAAAAAGAATAAAAAAAACGGGGCAGTCCCTACAGATTTATGTAGGAACTGCCCCGTTATGCTATATATTACAGGCCAAAGACGTCTTTGGCTTTTTTCATGTTTGCTATAATCTGTACGCCAAAGGGACAGCGCGTTTCGCAGGCACCGCACTGGATACATTCGCCGGCGTGGTGGGCGAGGAGCTGATAATGGTCGCGGACCGTTTCCGGAACTTCGCCTTGGGCGATAGCCAGGTTGAGGAATTTGGTGACATCGGCAATGCTGATGCTCTTGGGACAGGGAGCACAGTGACCGCAGTACATGCAGTGGCCTTGCCAGCTGATCTTAGGGAAAGAGGCAAAGGCTTCAGCATAATCTTTTTCTGCATCCGTCGCCGTTTCGTAAGCCAGGCTGCCTTTGATGTCTGCCAGAGTGCGGGCACCGGACATGATACAGGCTACGGCCGGGCGGGTCAAGGCGTAGTGCAGGCATTGAATGGCTGTCAGGGCTTTGCCGGCCGGTGAGTATTGCTCGCTCAGGAGATCGCCGCCGCCAAAGGCTTTCATGACCGTAATGCCGATGCCCCGGCGTTGGCATTCTTCGTAGAGCTCCTGCCGTTCCGGGTCCATATTGACGAGCTGATTCTTGTAGTTATCGGGAGCCCAGAGCTGCGCTACGTCATCGGTACCGGGCAACAGGTCGTAGCAGGGGTTGATGCTGAACATGAGCACGTCAATGAGGCCGCTGCGCACAGCCAGGAGAGCTGCCTTGGGGTTATGGCTGGAAAGGCCGATAGAGCGGATGACGCCCTGCTTTTTTAGCTCCTGGGCGTAGGCCATGACGGGGCCCTTTGCGACGGTTTCCCAATCCTCTACCTGATCGACGTAGTGGATCATGCCGATTTCGAAATGGTCTGTCTGCAGGCGTGCGAGCTGGTCGGCCATGCCTTCTTTCACTTCGTCAATGTTGCGTGTACGCTTATACTGGCCATCCTTCCAGATCGTACAGAGATGGGCCTGGAGGACGAACTTGTCCCGCCGGCCCAGGAGTGCCCGGCCCAGGTTGGTCCGGAAATCCGGATTGGATGTATACATATCGATGCAGTTTACGCCATTAGCTTCCAGCGTGTCGACGAATTCCTTGACTACGTCATAGGGTTTATCGACAAAGCCTTCACAGCCCATGCCGATTTCACTGACCATAAGGCCTGTATTGCCTAATTCGCGATACTTCATATAAATAACCTCCTTCGCATATAAAACAATCTCTTATAGTATATACGTTGTAGTCGCCTCTAAGTCAAGTGTGACAAGGGATAATACGGCGGCACATGCCCGTAAGGCATGAAAAGTGGAAAAATATAAGTATTTGCTATCGAATAGAAACGCAGATATACTAAAGCTATGAAAGGAGAATCCTATGAAAAACTTACGTCTCTTTCTATTCATCCTCGCCGTAGGCGTCTTTGGTATTTTAAATACGGAAATGGGTGTCATCGGCATCCTGCCGGCTATATCGGAACAGTTTGGCGTAACCATTTCCAAGGCAGGCCTCCTGGTCAGCCTCTTTGCCCTCGTCGTTGCCGTAGCAGGACCGACGATGCCCCTTTTGTTTTCCCGGTTCAACCGCAAGTCGGTCATGCTGTTTGTCCTGGCTGTATTTGCCGTAGCCAACCTCATATCGGCTTGGACAACGAGCTTTACCGTGTTGCTTTTGGCCCGCATCATTCCGGCCTTCTTTCATCCTGTCTACTGTTCACTCGCCTTTGCCGCAGCTGCTGATGCGGCTCCGGCCGGTCAGGGTCCTGATGCTGTAGGCAAGGTCATGATCGGTACAGCAGCGGGCATGGTCGTCGGCGTGCCGGTCAGCAATTTCCTGGCTGCCACCTTTTCCCTGACCGCGTCGCTTTTGTTTTTTGCGGCAGTCACGGCCGTGGCTTTCGTAGCAACCGTCCTTTGGATTCCTTCTATGCCGGTGCAGCACGTGCCGACCTATGGGAGCCAGCTGGGCGTACTAAAAAAGCCCGTCGTCTGGCAGGCTATTCTGGCGGTCATCTTTATGAATGGGTCGGTTTTCGGCGTTTTCAGTTACCTTGCCGATTACCTGAACCGTGTTACCCAGCTCGATGGCAGTCTCGTGAGCCTCTTGCTCATGGTCTACGGCCTGGCCAATGTCATTGGCAGTTATTTCTCCGGCCGCATCATTATCCGCTGGCCCATTGCCTCGGTACAGGCCTTTCCTTTCGTCATTCTTGGCATTTATGCCTTCTTTATGCTGGCTGGCACGCAGGTCATGCTGACAGCGGTGCTCATTCTCATCTGGGGCATTACAGGCGGCATCAATGCCAATATGAACCAATACTGGCTGACCACGGCCATACCGGAGGCAAAAGCCTTTGCCAACGGTCTTTTCCTGACGGCTGCCAACATCGGCACCATGGCGGCAGCCATGCTGTGTGGCTGGCTCATCGACCATACGGGCACAGCCTCTGTCGTCTGGGGCGGCATGGCCTTTGCCTGTGTCAGTGCCGTATGTATTTTCTGGCGTACAGCCAATGCAGCTTATCGTACGAATATTCTACTTGAAGGGGGAACTTCTCATGCACAAGAACGTTAAAAAAGCAATGCTGTCTCTGCTGTTTTGCAGTGTAGCTGTCGGTACGGCCAGCCTGGCTGGCCCGGTACAGGCGGCAGATTTCTTTGCGCCCTTACCAGCCAAGACGCCGGCGGCGACGGATACGACAGGCCATCCGGATAATTTCTATCAAAGCGATAAGGTAACGAAAACAGCCGTTACCTTCAACAATATCTATGATATGAAGGTCGCTGGCAATCTCTTCGTTCCGAAGGATATGAAGAAGGCGGAAAAGCTGCCGGCTATCATCGTCGGTCATCCCATGGGTGCCGTGAAGGAACAAAGCTCCGATTTGTACGCCCAGAAACTGGCCGAAAAGGGCTTTGTCACCTTGGCTATCGACCTTTCGTACTGGGGCCAGAGCGAAGGCCAGCCCCGTAACAGTGTCAATCCGGACGTCTACGCTGAAGACTTCAGCGCCGCCGCTGACTACCTGGGTAAGCAGTCCTTCGTCAACCGCGATAAGATCGGCGTCCTGGGCATTTGCGGCAGTGGCAGCTTCGTCATCAGCGCCGCCAAAATCGATCCGCGCCTCAAAGCGGTAGCTACGGTGAGCATGTACAACATGGGCAATGCCAACCGCTGGGGCCTCCATAAATCTCAGTCCGTAGAACAGCGCAAGGCTGTCCTTGAAGCAGCGGCACAGGAACGCTGGGCTGAAGCAGACGGCGCGCCGGTCAAATATACGAGCGGCACGACCCATGCTATTGACAGCACGACGGATCCGATTCAGAAGGAATTTTATGATTTCTACCGTACGACGCGCGGCTCCTATACGTCGCCCGGTGAAGATCCGGAACACACGACCCATCCTACCTTGGTAAGCAACGTGAAATTCATGAATTTCTATCCCTTTGAAGATATTGAAACCATTTCGCCGCGGCCTATGCTCTTTATCACAGGCGACCAGGCCCATTCGAAGGAATTTAGTGAAGATGCGTACCGCCGGGCCGGTAACCCGAAAGAATTGTACTACGTCAAAGGAGCCGGTCATGTAGATCTTTACGATAAGGTAGACCTCATTCCTTGGAATAAACTGACAGAATTCTTTACGAAATATTTGAAAAACTGAAGATAATATACATGGGCAGGACGGAAATCGCTACAGTTTCCGTCCTGCTTCTTTTGTTTCCTTTAAAAAAGCTTCTGCTGCCTGGGAAAGAAGCTGTTGTTTTTTCCAGACCAGAAAGAGGCTGGACGTAAACGCAGGCGTGAGAGGACGGAAGACGAAAGGACTGTCCGGGCCGGAGGAGACGAGCTTATCGAAGCACAGGGCGTAGCCGAGACCGGAGCGGACGAGGAGGCTGGCGTTAAAGAGCAGCGTATAGGTAGCGACGATGTGCAGACGGGACATGCTGTAACCGAGCCAGCCGGAAAATTCATCGCGCACGATGGATTGGGACGAGCAAATGATGGGCAGGTCAGTCATGTCTTCCGGCGTAATTCCCGGCTTTTCGGCTAAGGCACAGTCCCTGGGCATGAGAAGTCCCCACGTGTCATGCCCGGGCAGGGGCAGGGAGGCGTATTTTTCACTATCTGCAAGGCCCATAATGACGGCAAAGTCCAGGAGGCCCTTGTCGAGGCGGTCCAGGACGGCTTCGGTGTTGCCACTATAGAAATGGCTGATGATCAGGGGATACGTGTCGTGCAGGCCTTTTAAGACGTCGGTAATGAAGGAGAGCGAATCGCTTTCGCCACAGCCGATATTCAGGTCGCCACTGATCGTTTCCGTATCGAGGGCGTGAAATTCCTTTTTTGTCCGTTCTGCCAGGCCGACGATTTCTTCGGCACGCTGCCGCAGGAGCAGCCCTTCATGAGTGAGTTCTGTTTGGCGGCTGCCGCGGCGGATCAGCTCTTTTCCCAGCTCGTCTTCCAGTTCCTTGATCTGCCGCGATAACGTCGGCTGGGTGATGTGCAGGGTCTGGGCAGCCTTGGTAATGCTGCCTGCCTGGGCAATAGCCAGAAAATAGCGGAGAACGCGTAGTTCCATGGGATCAGATCCTTTCGGGTAGGTTAGAGGGAGTCAAAGCGGGCCGCATCGCTTTCGCTGTAGATAATATAGAAGGTGATGCACGCGTCGTCATCGGCAATGAGCACGTCCTTGCGCTGGCTTTTGCGGGGCAGCAGTTTTTGGCCGATATCGGTGCTGAAAGCCGGTAAGGACGAGCTTTTAAGAAGCGTGTCCAGATCCTGCCGCGTGTCCTGCATGATGAAACGGGACGCTGGCATGCGCTTTCGTACCAGATCCTGCCAGATACCCAGGGATGTTTCGATGAGAAAAATTTCCCCGTTCAGATCGGCAAAGGTAATGCTGTCCATGCTGGCTGCCGGATGGGCCGGCATGACCGATGCGTAGAGCTGTTCACTAAAGAGCTTGCGGCACGTAAGGCCGGGCAGGGCTACAGCGTGGCTGAGGACGATGATCTGATGGCGCTTTTCCTGCAATCCTTGGAGCAGGGCCGCCTCATCGTTACTCAGCTGGCTTGTCAGGGAGAGCGCCGGAAAACAACGCATGAGACGGTGCTGCAACCAGACGAGCGGCGCCGGGGCACAGCAGGCCAGACTGATCGTGTGGCGGCTCCGTTCAAAGCGTGTCACGGCGTCGCGCAGGTCCCGCTCGGCTTGGAGGACGCGCTCGGCATAGGCTGCGGCTATCTTGCCCGTTTCATTAATGGTAATCTTATTTTTTTCGTGCGTAAAGAGGGGGAAGCCCAGTTCTTTTTCCAGTTTTTGAATGGACCGGGTGAGCGCCGGCTGTGTAATGTGCAGCTCCTGTGCCGCTGCCGATAAGGTCGCATGTCTGGCTACGGCAGCGAGCTGTTCCAGTAAATAGAGTTCAATCATGAGAAACCTCCTTTCGCTATTACTACTAATTATAGCATAGTAAACAGGAAGCATTATCTTTTTTACGACCTTTTTGCTAAAATTAAGGCAGAAAGTAAATAGTAAGCCTGTATTTTTTTAAAGGAGGATATACGTATGGAATATACTGTCTTAAATAATGGTGTAAAAATTCCTATGGAAGGTTTCGGCGTCTTTCAGGTTCCCGATGCAGATGAATGCAAGCAGGCTGTCCGCACAGCCCTGCAGACAGGCTATCGCCTTATCGATACAGCAGCAGCCTACTTCAATGAAGGGGCTGTCGGTGAAGCCGTGCGCCAGTCCGGCGTGCCCAGGGATGAAATCTTCGTCACGACTAAGCTCTGGGTCCAGGATTTTGGCTACGAAAAAGCAAAGAAAGCTATTGATACGTGCCTTACCAACCTGAATCTGGACTACGCCGACATGATCCTCCTGCACCAGGCCTTCGGCGATTATTACGGCGCCTACCGGGCTTTGGAAGAAGCCTATCAGGCCGGTAAGGTACGGGCTATAGGCGTGAGCAATTTTTATCCTGCCCGTCTGGTCGATATTTGTATGAATTTTGCTACCGTGCCGGCTGTGAACCAGATCGAATGCCATCCCTTCTTCCAGCGTAATGAAGATTTGCGTGTAGCCAAGAAATACGGCGTGCACGTTGAAGCCTGGGGGCCTTTTGCCGAAGGCGGCCACGGGATTTTTACGCACCCTGTTTTAACGGCTATTGGTAAAAAATATGGCAAGACGGCAGCCCAGGTAGTCCTGCGCTGGAATGTACAGCGCGGCGTCATCGTTCTGCCCAAGTCCGTTCATGCCGGCCGCATCGTCCAGAACTATGATATTTGGGATTTCGCTCTCCGCGAAGACGATATGGCCCAAATTAAGGCGCTCGATCTGGGCAAGACGGAAATCATCGATCATTTCTCGCCGGCCATTGCCAAAATGCTCAATACTCATAAAATTCATGACTAAAGGAGGCCCTTTCTATGGAAACATTTCTCTTGAATGATGGTACGAAAATTCCGGCTATCGGCTTTGGTACGTTCCAGATTCCGGCCGACGGCAGCACCTATACGGCTGTTAAACAGGCCCTTAATTTCGGCATCCGCCACATTGATACAGCCGTTGCCTATTTTAACGAACAGGAAGTCGGCCAGGCTGTCAAAGACAGCGGTATTCCCCGCAAGGATATTTGGCTGACCAGCAAGCTTTGGCTTCAGGACTACGCCTATGAAGACGCGAAGAAAGCTATCGACTTGTCCTTGAAAAAACTGGGTACAGACTACGTGGACCTCTATTTGATCCACCAGCCGTATGGCAAAGTCCCCGAAGCCTGGCAGGCCATGGCAGAAGCTAAAAAAGCCGGTAAGATCCGCTCCATTGGCGTGAGCAATATGACCCCGGCTATTTGGCAGAAATTTGTACCCCAGTTCGGTTCCCTGCCGTCTGTGAACCAGGTCGAATTCAATCCCTATTTCCAGCAGCAGCCCTTGCGGGCGATCCTCAACCCCTTAGACGTCAAAGTCGAAGCCTGGGCGCCGCTCGGCCAGGGCAATGCCCGGCTCTTTAAGGAACCGGCTATTACGGCCTTGGCAGAAAAGTATCATAAAAATGCCGGTCAGATTATCCTGCGCTTTGAAAACCAGGAAGGCATCATCGTCTTCCCGAAATCGGTCCATGCAGAACGCATTAAGAGCAACATGGAAATCTTCGATTTCACCTTGACGGCTGAAGAAATGGCTGCTTTGCGACGTCTCGACACGGGTAAAGGGATGCATAACCCGGATGATCCCGGTGTACCGGACATGCTTAAGGCGTATGATGTGCACGCCAATGACTAAGCTGGCTTAATCCCTATAAAAGGACAGTACCTGGCGGTGCTGTCCTTTTTGATACGCTTCTATACTTGCCTGCCCGGCACCGGCCAGGTATACTTAGGCCTATACGAAGAAGAAAGGAGTACCTGACTATGCATAGCCTTTTATTTGTCTGTCATGGCAATACTTTCTGATTTTTTGACAAACCGCATGGAATCGGGCTTTGTGGCAGATAAAAGAAGAAAACGTACTACTGTTTTACTACTGACATACCATATGTAGTACCCAATAAAAATAAAATACACAATAAGCAGTAAAAGACCTCGCGTATATCCTTGGATATGCACGAGGTCTTTTCTATTTATCAAACGTTCCAAGAAAAACTCTATCTGTTGGTGGGGCGCCATGCATATTTTAAAAGGTCATCTGGGTCATCACACCTGTACCTGGTTTTGTGATTGATGCCACACTTACTTTGGTCGCCCTATTTATTTCCTATCTAATGCCCATCATCATATTGAAGTGCTGTTCCTGGTTCATGTATTTGAAAATCATTTTGAACGTATTCCGATACAACTGCACATCGAGAAAATCATCAGTATAGTTGATACCGTCGTTGACACCTGAATTATCGGCAACGATGTAAGAAAGCAGAACCTTGGCCATCTCATACCGGTCCGGCGTTTCGGCTCCGTTTTCATCATACATAAAATCATCTCGGTGGTCTTCCAGAATGCATTTACGAAGATCGTCACCTTCATAGCCACACAGCTGCAGAAAATAATATTCCAGGATTCTCCGGATAATACTTTTAAGCGGGATGCCGCTTTTGACTTCTTTATAAGATTCCCACAAAGCGGCATAGGAGTTTTTGACCGGGTTGACATTCATCCTTTCGGAAGGGCAGTCAGGGTTTTGTTGGTCATACAAAGTTACGGATGATTTATTGTTGAATTTCCGTACAAGGTAGAAAGAAACGAAATCCCATCTATTTGCATACAGGTAGGTGACCTCGCGGTGGAAATAGGCATTATGCGTGAGAATAAAAATTTGCTTTATAAAATTACCATTTACAACGGGATTCCTGTTGTCGACATTATTCCGGCAGATGTGGATCATCCTGCGAATTTGTGCGCTTACAATAAAAAGGGTACCACTATCCATGCTTGAAACAGGGTCATCGATGACAACTATCTTTTTGCGGTGAAGATTTTCTGCATCTGTGCTGCCGAACACGCTCTGCTGAAAGTAAAGAAAAGCAATAAAATTGGGAGTGTAAAATGAAGTGTGTAAGTTACCGGTAACCAATTTACTAACTTACGCACTTCATTTTTTTGTCGAGGTGCGGTACACTATCAGAAAGCAGGTTGAAAGGAATTGAGTACAGCACTGATGAAGAAACGTAGAAACCCGAGTGAGAAAGGCCAGGCAATCGCCAAGCTCATCATGGAACAATACCAGCCGAAGACGCAGGAAGACATGCAGATAGCGCTGAAGGACGTGTTCGGTCCTATCTTCGAAGCTATGCTGCAGGGCGAGATAGATAACCATCTCGGGTATAGCTCCAATGATCATAGCAAGAAGGAAACCTCCAACCGTCGGAATGGCTATACGGAGAAAACCATCCAGACTTCGGTCGGCGAGGTCCCCATCCGCGTCCCACGGGACCGCGAATCTACCTTCGAGCCCCAGGTAGTCCCCAAACGCACCAAGGATGTCACAGGGATCGAGAGCAAGGTACTGGCCATGTATGCACG
>OHAG01000185.1_pt1 | contig 56620 bp, 49 predicted proteins | sample 1577081 | NCBI WGS metagenome assembly OHAG01 (sample SAMEA3541513, study PRJEB24748) | human gut metagenome | biome: human gut; feature: human-associated habitat; material: faeces | place: China | collected 2012
TTCTGAATAACTATACGGCAATGAAGGTTTCACCGAGAACTTGTTGACACATACGCGGGTCTCGGAAACTCTGGACAAAATCCAATGGTATGGTGTAAAATATAAGAATCTGATATGTGGAGGGAATACCTGTGGCTTTAGATATATTGATGGTCCTTGATGTGATCGTGAGCATCCTGATGATTGGCTCCATCCTGCTCCAGTCCGGAAAAAGCGCCGGCTTCAGCGGATTGGGGGGCGGCGAATCCCTGTTCGGCGGCAAACCTACCGATATGGATGAAGCTCTGGCCCGGATCACCGTGGTGCTGGGGCTGATCTTTGCTGTCATCAACGTGGCGATTGCCCGTCTGCAGTAAGCAACTGAAGAACGTTCACAGATTTCACAGTGGCATTGCCTAGGTCAGGTAATGCCATTTTTGCTATGGGGAAGGGGGAAAGACCATGGTACTGCCTGGGGCAGAACCGTTTTTCTGGAGGGGAGAAAACAATAAAGGGGTCCTGCTGATCCACGGCTTCACCGGCAGCCCTTCAGAGCTGCGGGAACTGGGAGAGGAGCTCCACCGAAAGGGGTATACGGTGGAAGGACTGCTCCTAGCTGGCCATGGGACAGATCCCCATGATCTTTTAGACGTAAAGGCAGAACAATGGGAGGAACAGGTGCACCAGGGCGTGGACCATCTCCGGGAAACTTGTACTCAGGTCACTGTCATCGGCCTTTCCATGGGAGGGCTGCTGACCCTTTATGCCGGGGCAGTGACGAAAGCGGACAAGCTGGCGGTGCTTTCCACTCCCATCTATCTCTACGACTGGCGGGTGTACTTCCTGTGGCTGGCCGACCGGCTGCCTTACTGGGCCATCCCCAAACATCCCCGGACGGTGGATGCGCCGGAGCGGTACAACGTGGCCTACCGGTGCATGCCCATCAAAGCAGTCCACCAGCTGGTACGGCTGCTGAAGGCCGTCAAAAGGAAGTATCTGCCCCAGGTGGCACAGCCTCTGCTGATCATCCAGTCTCGGACAGACCATACCGTGCGTCCGGAAAGCGCTGTTTATATCCACGACCGGGCGGCTTCCCGGGAAAAACACCTGCTGTGGATCCCTCAGGCCCGCCATGTGATGACATTATATAAGGGCCGGCAGGCCATTTATGCTGCCATTGAGGCCTTTTTGGAGGAATAAGGAATATGGAAAGAACCAGAGATACCATGTGCTTCGGCTGCGGGAAGGACAACCCTATGGGGCTCCATCTCCATTTCCGTACCGATGCGGAAGGCTGCTATACCAGCTTTGTGCCCCAGCCCGTCCATCAGAGCTATGACGGCCGGATGCACGGAGGCTTGATTTCCACCCTGCTGGACGAAACCATGGGGAATTACCCCTATATGTATGAACACAAAGTTGCCTACACGGCCCGGCTGGAGGTCCGCTTCCGGCAGCCGGTGCGGATCGGGGAACGGATCGAAGTGATCACCAAAGTGAAGCGGAGGAAAGGACAGCTGCTGGAAATGACCGGGCAGGTGGTCCGGGAGGACGGGACCATTGCCGCGGAAGCGGACGGCAAGCTGATGTATGAGGAGAGATCATGACAAACACGGAATTGGAAAACCGGCTCCTGGGGTATATGAAGGAACATCCGGTAGCTCCCTTGGGGGCGGAAGAACTGCTGAAGGCCCTGGCGCTGGAAGGCAGTGACCTGAAGCTGTTCTGGCAGGTGCTGAAAGATCTGGAAGACCGGGGCCAGGTGGTGAAGACCCGGTTCAATACCTACGGGCTCCCCGCGGCTATGGGCTTGGTGGTGGGCCGCTGCCAGGTGACCAGCAAGGGCTTTGCCTTTGTGATCCCGGAAGAGAAGACCGCCGATGGAGATCTCTTTATCCCGGCCAGCAGCCTCAGCGGCGCCATGGATGGAGATACGGTCATGGCCCGGGTGATGAAAAGCGGTTTCGACGACCGGCAGGAAGGGAAGATCATCCGGATCCTGAACCGGGCCCATCACAAATTGGTGGGGACCTTCAGCAAATCAGGCGAGTTCGGCTTCGTGATCCCGGACAACAAACGAGTGGGCCGGGACATCTACGTGCGCCGGAAAGATTTCAACGGAGCACGGGATAAGGAAAAAGTGGTGGTGGAAATCACCACCTGGCCGGACGAACGGCGGAATGCAGAAGGAAAGATCGTGGAGATCCTGGGGAAACCTGGGGATATCGGCCTGGAAATCCTTTCCATCATCAAAGATAACGATTTGCCCACCAAATTCCCGGAACCGGTCCAGGCAGCTGCGGAAAAAGTAGAGCAGAAAATCAAAAAGAAGGAGCTCCAGAACCGGCTGGACCGGCGGAAATGGAACATCATCACCATCGACGGGGTGGATTCCAAAGACTTGGACGATGCGGTCTATGTGGAAAAACAAGGAGACAATTATTTCCTGGGGGTCTACATCGCCGATGTGAGCTATTACGTCCAGCCCCATTCCCTGCTGGACCAGGAAGCCTATGAACGAGGCACCAGCGTATATCTGGTGGACCGGGTCCTGCCTATGCTGCCGGTGGAACTGAGCAACGGCATCTGCAGCCTGAACGAAGGGGAAGACCGGCTGACCATGGGCTGTGAGATGCTCATCGACGGAAAGACCGGCCGGACCATCTCCTTTACCCTTTCCCCCAGCGTGATCAACAACCATCATCGGATGAACTATCCCGATGTGCGGGCCATCCTGGTGGACCAGGACGAAGCCCTGCGGAAAAAATATGCAGATATCGTCCCCATGCTGGAAAACATGGCCCAGCTCCAGAAGGTGCTCCACAAAAAGCGGGAACGCCGAGGCGCCATCAATTTCGAACTGCCGGAACAGAAGGTGCTCCTGGATGAACAGAAACATCCAGTGGCCATTGTGAAGCGGGAACGTTCCGTGGCCGAGATGCTCATCGAAGAATTCATGCTGGCTGCCAATGAAACGGTGGCAGGCTATATGGCCCGGCACAAACGGCCCTTCATCTACCGGGTCCACGATCTGCCGGATCCGGAAAAGATCCAGAACTTGGCCAAGCTGATGGCCCTCTTCGGGGTCACGCTGAAAGTGGAAGAAAAGATGCGTCCCAAAGATCTCCAGCGAGCTTTGGATAAAGTGGCTGGAAAGCCGGAGAAAAAATTGATCTCTACGGTGGCCCTCCGGAGCATGCGTCAAGCAGTCTACCAGACAGAGAACATCGGCCATTTCGGCCTGGCTGCTCATTTCTACACCCATTTCACGTCTCCCATCCGCCGGTATCCGGACCTGATGGTGCATCGGCTCCTGCGTCGGCAGCTGGATGGAGAACGGCTGACCCGGCAGCAGGCAGAAGAGCGGACCCAGCGCCTGAGCCTGATCGCTTCCCATTGTTCCATCCGGGAACGGGGAGCCATCGATGCGGAACGGCAGACCGTGGACTTGAAGATGGCTGAATACATGCTCCAGTTCGTGGGAAAGGAATTTGCCGGGACCATTTCCGGAGTGTCCTCCTTCGGCTTCTTCGTGGAGCTGGAAAATGGGGTGGAAGGGCTGGTCCACATCTCCAGCCTCACCGACGATTATTATGATTATGTGGACGGCCAGTATGCCCTGATCGGCCAGCATCTGGGCCACCGGTACCGTCTGGGCGACCAGGTGGAGATCCAGGTGCTCCAGGTGGATGTCTCCGAACGGAAAATCGATTTCGTCCTGGCTGGATTGACTCCGGAGGCAGCGGACCAGATGCGCCGGGAACTGGGACGACAGAAAAAGACCAAGACCGGCATCGCCACCGGGAAACTGCGGAACGAGACCACCGGCCGGAAGTCCGGGGACCGGAAGGCATCCAGCAAAAAGAACAGCAGCCGTCGAAAAAAGAAGAAAAACGCGCCCCAAAAAGCGGAAGGAGCAGCTCTGAGCCAGCTGGTGCCCCAGGGGACGGCGGCAGAAAACACCGGAAAGAAGAAAAACAACCGCCGGCGGCGGAGAAGAAGAAGGGATCGGAAACATGGAAAAGCCAGTGAAGGTAATCGCAGAAAACAGGAAAGCAAGGCATGACTATTTCATCCACGAAACCTATGAAACCGGCATGGTCCTCACCGGGACGGAAGTGAAATCCCTCCGCCAGGGGAAGGCCAACCTGAAGGATTCCTATGCAGCGGTGACCAAGAGCAGCGAAGTGTATATCTACAATCTCCATATCAGCCCCTATGAACAGGGGAATCGGTTCAATGTGGATCCCCTCCGGGACCGGAAGCTGCTGATGCACAAAAGGGAAATCCAGAAGCTGATCGGGAAGACCAAAGAAAAAGGGTTCACCCTGGTCCCCCTCCAGCTGTACTTCAGCCACGGACTGGTGAAATGCAAACTGGCCCTGGCCACCGGGAAAAAACTCTACGACAAGCGCCAGGCCATGGCGGACCGGGCTGCCAAACGGGATATCGACCGGGCCATGAAAGAGCGGAACCGGTAAACTGGAACAAAATGAGCTGCGGACCATGCCGTCCTGGAAAGGAACGGTGGGGACGCAGCTTTTTTGCAAGGGGAAAAGAACGGAGGATACATCATTTGCAGGAAGGTGTGCATCAGGGAGTTTTTTTACCCACGAGATATGATATAGTAAAAGGAACAGAAGGAGGGGATGAAGTTGCAACAAGTGATGGTGAATGGAAAACCATATTTGGCCCATCTGGATCCAGCGGGGAAACGGCCACCTCAGCTCCTGCTGGACCATCTCCGGCAGGTGGCCCGGTTGGCGGAGAAGTTTGCTCCCACTCCGGAAATGAAGGAGGCGGCCCGGCAGTGCGGGATGCTCCACGATATTGGGAAGTACTCTGGGGATTTCCAGAAGTATCTTTTGGGGCAGAAACATGGCCGAGTGGATCATTCTACGGCGGGGGCCCAGCTTTTGGCAAAAAATGGAAATCTCACTTCTACTATGGAAGCTTTCTGTATTGCCGGGCACCATGCGGGGCTGCCGGATTTGGGAACAAATGCTGATTTGCCAGGAGAAAACACTTTTGCAGCCCGGTTGAAAAAAGCGGTTCCGGATTGCTCTTCTTGGCGGCAGGAATTGAAAGTGCCGGTTCAAGTCCAGGGAATCGAACAAGTCATCCAGGATTTCCAGATCCAGGGGAAGATGGATTTCATTGGGTGCAGTCTTTGGCTGCGGATGCTGTATTCCTGTCTGGTGGATGGGGATTTTCTGGATACGGAAGACTATATGCAGGAGGGAGCGGTAAAACGGGGCGGTTTTGCCTCCCTGGAACAGCTCCATGACCGGTTCTTTTCTGCCTTGCAGGAAAAGGGGTTCTTCCATCCTCAAAATGATCTGAACCGGAAGCGGTGTGAGATCCTCCAGCGCTGCATCCAGATGGGGAAGAATCAGGAAGACCGGATCTATACCCTGACCGTTCCCACCGGCGGAGGCAAGACCATTTCCGCCTTTGCCTGGGCGCTGGAAAAGGCCAGGACCTGCGGGAAAAAACACATCATTTATGTGATTCCCTATACTTCCATTATCGAACAGACGGCGGACATCCTCCGGTCCTACCTGGGAGAGGAAAATGTCATTGAACACCACAGCCAGGTGGAATATGAGGATACGGATGAAAAGATGGACACCCGTCGGCTGGCCACGGAAAACTGGGACGCACCGGTGATCGTCACCACCAATGTCCAGTTCTTCGAATCCCTTTTTGCCAACCGGTCTTCCCGGTGCCGGAAGCTCCACAACATGGCCAACAGTGTGCTGCTGTTTGACGAGGCCCAGATGTTCCCGGTGAACTATATGACTCCGGTGCTCCGGAGCCTGGAGGCCCTGGTCCGGCATTTTTCCTCTTCGGCTCTTTTGTGCAGTGCCACCCAGCCCCGGCTGGAACGGTTCCTCCAGGAAAAGCCCCAGGAATTGATGGAAGATATCCCCGGCCTTTACCGCTTCTTCAAACGGACCCAATTGGTCAATGAAGGGCTGCTGTCCTATGACCAGGTGGCAGAAGCCATGGAAGGGCAGCCCCAGAGCCTGTGCATCTGCCTGACCAAAGGGGAGGCCCGGGAAATCAGCAGCCGGATCCAGGGAGAGCACCTTTATCTTTCCACCAATCTTTGCCCGGCCCATCGGCAGCAGGTGATCCGCACCATGAAGGAGAAGCTGAAAAAAGGAGAACCCTGCCGGGTGGTCTCTACCAGCATCATTTCTGTAGGGGTGGATATCGATTTCCCGGTGGTGTATGTGGAAGAAAACGGGGTGGATGCCCTGATCCAGGGGGCCGGCCGGTGCAACCGGGAAGGGAAGCGCAAAGCGGAGGACAGCCTGGTCTATGTCTTCGCCACGGAAAACAGCCAGAAGTCCCGCTTCCTGGAACAGGAACGGCAGAGCACCCAGCTGGTGGCACAGAAGTTCCAGGACCTGGCAGCGCCGGAAGCCATTGCCAATTACTTTGACTGGCTTTATCGGGCAAAAAACGGTATACTGGATGAAAAAGGAATTGTCGATTTATCTGGCAAGGGAGCCTATGCTACCATCGGTCAACAGTTCCAACTGATCGAAGACCATACCAGGAACGTGCTGATCCCCTGGAATGAGGAAGCCCAGGAGATTGTCCGCCAGCTCCAGTGCGGCATCCGGACCCGGAAGCTGCTGCGGAAAGCCGGCCGTTATATGGTCAGCGTATGGTCCCAGACTGGCCTCCGGCCAGGACTGTATGAACAGATGCTGGCGGACGGGGTGACGGAGGCTCTGGACGAACAGATGGCAGTGCTGAAAGATCTGTCCGTATACAAGGAAGAAACCGGCCTTACTTACCAACAGGAAGAAGGACGGGGGCTGTTTGCCTGAAGCGATATCAACGAGAAACAGAGGTGGTTCCATGAGTTATGGAGTACGAATCGACTACTGGGGGAAGTATGCCTGTTTTACCCGGCCGGAACTGAAGGGGGAGCGGATGAGCTACGATGTGATGACGCCATCTGCGGCCCGGGGACTGGTGGAGGCCATATTCTGGCATCCGGGGCTGCGGTATGTGATCGATGAGATCGATGTGCTGAGCCCCATCCAGTTCACCAATATCCGGCGGAATGAACTGAAAAGCAAAATTTCCGGGACTACGGTCCTGTCCGGTGCCCGGGGCGGCAAGCTGCTGGCCCAGGCAACCCATGAGGATATTATGCAGCGGGCTTCCACGGTGCTGAAAAATGTCCATTACTGCATCACCCTTCATTTTGAAATGACAGAAAAGGCCAATTCTTCGGATAATCCAGGGAAATTCCGGGAGATGCCCCCCCGCCGGGCCCGGAAGGGGCAGTGCTACCATCAGCCCTATTTCGGAACCCGGGAATTTCCAGCTTCTTTCCGTCTGGTGGAAGACGATGAGGAAATCCAGCCCTATCCCCTTACCCAGGACCTGGGGCTGATGCTTTACGATATGGATTACCAGAACCTTCAGCACATTACCCCTCGGTTCTTTCGGGCGAAACTGGTCAATGGAGTCCTTGATCTCCGGAACTGTGAGGTGCATCAATGATCCTGCAGGCGCTGGTAAAGTATTATGAGACCCTGCTGAAACAGGGAAAGGTGGAGGAACCAGGCTGGAGCGCGGCCAAGGTATCGGCGGAAATCCAACTGGACGAGGAAGGGAAGCTGCTGGGCATCCTGTTTCTGCAGAATGAAGTCCAGCGGGGGAAGAAAACCGTCCTGACGGATCCCCTGCTCCAGGTGCCGGAAGTGTTCAAACGGTCCAGCGGAGTGCGGCCCAATTTTCTCTATGACGGCTCATCCTATTTTTTCGGTGTGGACAGTAAAGGGAAACCCAAACGGTCCATCCAGTGTTTTGAGGCGGCCCGGACTTTTCACCACCAGCTGCTGGATGGGTGTGATTCTCCGGTGGCTCAGGGAGTCCTGAAGTTCTTTGACAGCTGGCAGCCGGATAAGGCGGAGGAAAATCCGGTATTCCAGCAGAACCGGGATGCGATTGTGGGAGCTTCGGGACTGGTGTTTGCCGTCAACGGCCAGGAAGCCCAGCAGGATCCGGAAATCCGCCGGCGCTGGATGGATTACAAAAATGAAGGCGGGGGAGAGAACAGCGAAAAAGGTCAGTGCCTGGTGACGGGACAGGTGGCGGAAATCGCCCTGACCCATCCCAACATCAAAAACGTGAGAGGAGCTCAGTCTTCCGGAGCGGCGCTGGTCTCCTTCAATGCACCGTCGGTGGAATCTTTTGGTCATGAAGAGGATCAGGGACTGAATGCTCCGGTCAGTGAATATGCGGCTTTTGCCTATACCACCGCTTTGAACCAGCTGATCCGGGAGGGGAACAGCCTTCTTTGCGGAGATACCACGGTGGTGTTCTGGGCCCAATCGGCCGAACCGCTGTATCAGCAGGTGTACATGAATTTCCTAAACCCGTCAGGAACCGGGGAAAACAGAGAACAAACCGTAAAAGCCGTGCTGGAAAAAATCCTCCAGGGCGTGGCTGCTGATGTGGACGGCATCACCCTTTCACCGGATGAACCGTTCTATGTGCTGGGGCTGGCACCCAATGCGGCCCGGCTGTCCGTCCGTTTCTTCTGGCAGAATACCTTCGGGGTCACCCTGAAGCATCTGCAGAATCACCAGAAACGGTTGGAGATTGTCCGTCCTGCTTGGGAAAAGGACCGAGGCGCTTATCTGCCCTTATGGCGGCTGCTGAAGGAATCGGTGAACCCCAATGCCACCAAAAAGCAGGCACTGCCCCTTTTGGCCGGGAGCCTGCTGCGGAGCATCCTCCAGGATGCCCCTTATCCGGAAGCCATGTATCGGCAGTTCCTGCTGCGGATCAAGGCAGAATCCGGGGATGCAAAAATCAGTTATCCCAGAGGGGCCTTTGTGAAGGCCTATCTGTTGAAGAATCATCAGGAAAAGTGGGGTGGAGAAATTACCATGAACGTCAATGAAAACTGCAAGGCAGTTCCTTATGTGCTGGGCCGGCTGTTTGCGGTGCTGGAGGGACTGCAGCAAGATTCCAGCGAAGTCAGTGCAACCATCAAAGACCGGTATTTCAATGCGGCTTGCGCCACGCCGGGGGCGGTATTCCCGGTGCTGCTGAAATTGGCCAATGCCCATCTGAATAAATTGGGCCGGACCAACAAGGGACTGGCGGTGAACACCCAGAAGAAGCTGGGCAGCCTGATGGAAAAAATCACTATGCCCGATGAAGGGAACCCCATTCCCGGCCGGCTGACTTTGGACGAACAGGGAATGTTCATCCTGGGCTATTATCAGGAAACCCAGGCTCGCTATACCAAGAAGGAGGAACAGGCATAATGGAAGAAAACAAGGCAATTCGCAACCGGTACGATTTCGTGGTGCTTTTTGATGTGGAAAACGGCAACCCCAACGGGGATCCAGATGCAGGGAACATGCCCCGGGTGGACCCGGAAACCGGCCTGGGCCTGGTGACGGATGTGTGCCTGAAACGGAAGATCCGCAATTATGTGGAAGCTGCCAAGGAAGACCAGCCCGGGTATCAGATCTATGTCCGGGAAACGGTCCCCCTGGAAGCCAATGACAAGAAGGCGCTGGAGTATCTGGGTGTGGATGATGTGAAGAAAATCGACAAAAAGAAAGATCCCGATGCGGACCGGAAGATCCGGGACTTTATGTGCAGCAATTTCTATGATATCCGTACTTTCGGGGCTGTGATGACCACCTTCGTGAAAGGGGCTCTCAGCTGCGGACAGGTCCGGGGACCGGTCCAATTGGGATTCGCCCACAGCATCGACCCCATTATGCCTCAGGAAATCACCATCACTCGGGTGGCCATTACCACTGCCAAACGGCAGGAAGAAGGCCGGAACACGGAAATGGGCCGGAAGTACATCGTTCCCTACGGTCTGTACCGGGTGGAAGGGTATGTGTCCGCCAACTTGGCTCGTAAATCCACCGGTTTTTCCGACGAAGACCTGCAGCTGTTGTGGAAGGCCATCATCAACATGTTCGAAAATGACCATTCTGCCGCCCGGGGGAATATGGCTGTGCGGGAACTGATTGTGTTCAAACATGAATCAGAACTGGGCAATGCGCCGTCCTACAAACTGTTTGAACGGGTGCAGGTGGAGAAAAAGGATCCCCGGAAGGCGCCTCGGTCCTACCATGATTACCAGGTGACTGTGGATACGGAAAACCTGCCGGAAGGGGTCACCTGCCAGAGAATGGTATGACCTGGCGGGAAGAGGATTACCTGATGATCTCAGGAATCCAGCATTTCGTCTTTTGCCGGCGCCAGTGGGCCCTGATCCACATTGACCAGCAGTGGGAGGAGAACCGCCTGACGGCAGAGGGGCAGCTGATCCACCAGAATGCCCACAACGATCGGTTCGTGGAAAAAAGGGCCGGGGTGATGACGGTGCGGGGTCTGCGGATCAGTTCTCCCACCCTGGGGGCTTCGGGAATCTGCGATGTGGTGGAATTCACCCAGGCAGATGCCGGGGAAGAAGGGGCCCATCTGGCAGGGCACCGGGGGTTGTGGAAGGTGCTGCCGGTGGAGTACAAGCGGGGGAAGGATAAGTCTGATGACTGTGACATCCTCCAGCTGGCTGCCCAGGTGATCTGTCTGGAAGAAATGCTAGGCTGTGCCATCCCCCGGGGCTGTCTGTACTACCATGCTCTGCGGCACCGGCGGGAAATCCCCATGACGGAAGAACTGCGGCAGCGGGTCCGGAATATGTTTGCCGAGATGCACCAGTATTATGAGCGGCGCTACATTCCCCGGGTGAAGCCCAGCCGGGCCTGCACCAGCTGTTCTTTGAAGGACCTGTGCCTGCCCAAACTGCAGAAGGATGGTCTGGTGGCCGATTATTATGCCGGACGGTTCCAGGAGGAGGGGCTATGAGACGACTGCTGAATACCCTGTTCATCCTGTCGGAAGACCTCTATCTGTCCCTGGAGAACCAGAATCTGACGGCATGGAAGGATGGAAATGTGGTCCAGAGGATTCCCCTGTTGAACCTGGAGAGCATCTTTTATTTCGGATACAAAGGGGCGTCACCGGCTCTTCTGGGGGCCTGTGCGGAACAGAACATCGGCTTTACTTTTCTGACACCCCAGGGAAAATTCCTGGCCCGGATCAGCGGAACCGGGCTGGGAAATGTGCTGCTGCGGAAGGCCCAGTATCGGAAAAGCGACAGGGAGGAGGAAAGTCTCCAGCTTGGCCGGTGGTTCCTGACAGGGAAAATCTGGAATGCACGGGTCACCTTGATGCGGTTCCTCCGGGACCATCCTCTGTCGGTGAAGGAGGAACAGTTCAGGGAAGCCATCCAGACTTTGAAAGGGGCACTCCGTGATCTGCAGCAGGCCAGGGACGGAGACCAGCTGCGGGGGATAGAAGGGAATGCCGCCCATGTGTATTTCTCCCTGTTCGACCAGCTGATCCTGGGGGATAAAAAGACCTTTTTCTTCCGGGAACGGAACAAGAGGCCGCCCCTGGACCCCATGAACGCACTGCTGTCCTTTGCCTACACCCTGCTGGCTGCTGACTGCGCCCATGCCCTGGAAGCAGTGGGACTGGATGCCAGCGTGGGATTCCTCCACCGGGACCGGCCCGGGAGAAAATCCCTGGCCCTGGACCTGATGGAAGAGTTCCGTTCTCTGGCTGCCGATCGGTTCGTCCTTTCCCTGGTCAACACCCGGAGCCTTACTGGGAAACACTTCAAAAAGACGGAAACCGGTGCCGTTCTGATGAACGAAGAGGGAAGGAAGATCTTCCTCACCCGGTGGCAGGAACGGAAGCAGGAAAAACTGGAACATCCCTTTTTGAAAGAAAAGATACCCTGGGGACTTTTCCCCTATGTCCAGGCCCTGCTCCTGGCCAAATGGCTGAGAGAGGATCTGGATGGGTATCCGGCATTTTTGGGGAAGTGAAGCAATGTTGATCTTGGTAACCTACGATGTAAACACCGAAACCCCGGCCGGGAGAGCCCGGCTGCGGAAAGTGGCCAAATGCTGTGTGGCCCACGGACAGCGGGTGCAGAATTCCGTATTCGAATGCCTGTTGGACCAGGCCCAGTTCGTCCTGTTGAAAGGAGAACTGGAAGCCCTCATCGACAAAGACCACGACAGCCTGCGGTTCTACAACCTGGGCAATACGTATCAGAACAAAATCCAGCACCTGGGAGCCAAAAGGACTTACGACCCCGAAGCCCCCATGGTGCTGTAAGCGCGAAGGGGAAGCAAACAGAAAGAAAAAGCACCGGATAACGGGGCTTAGGAAATCTGAAAACTGACCTTCGCGAAAAAAGACGGGGACGTCAGATGGAATCTGACGGCCTCGTCTGACAGTCGCCCCCGCGAGGGGGCGTGGATTGAAATGGGTCGGCCAGGGGCGCGGAGTACAGGTGATACGTCGCCCCCGCGAGGGGGCGTGGATTGAAATAAAAACGTCCTCCCACGGCGGACGATAAACGAAATGTCGCCCCCGCGAGGGGGCGTGGATTGAAATCGGGGCATAATCCCCGTTACGCGTGTGCAGCCCTGTCGCCCCCGCGAGGGGGCGTGGATTGAAATCCGTGTAGCCAGGTATTTTTTACCAATCCGAAAAAGTCGCCCCCGCGAGGGGGCGTGGATTGAAATCTGAACTCCATGATTCCCGCTTGAATTCTTTCCAGTCGCCCCCGCGAGGGGGCGTGGATTGAAATTTAACGCCCAACCCATCCTGGATTTCCTTTGATACGTCGCCCCCGCGAGGGGGCGTGGATTGAAATCGGTGTTTAACAATGCTGGTTACAAAGAAATTGAAGGTCGCCCCCGCGAGGGGGCGTGGATTGAAATAAAACGGCGTCCCGGCTGTGCTTGTTGTCAAGTGTCGCCCCCGCGAGGGGGCGTGGATTGAAATGTGTCGAATTTGTAAAACTGTATCAGGGTAACAAGTCGCCCCCGCGAGGGGGCGTGGATTGAAATCCAACTACCGCTGACCTTGAAAACCCCTCCTTTGTCGCCCCCGCGAGGGGGCGTGGATTGAAATTTCGGCAGTAAAAGGAGTGTCCGGGTCGATAAGTCGCCCCCGCGAGGGGGCGTGGATTGAAATACCCGGGTGGTGGACGAAGCCGCCCGGATTGATCGTCGCCCCCGCGAGGGGGCGTGGATTGAAATAATGAAGTGAATGAAAAGAATAAGGACCTGACGGTCGCCCCCGCGAGGGGGCGTGGATTGAAATATATCAAGATGCTCCAGCAGGATGTTGAACAATTGTCGCCCCCGCGAGGGGGCGTGGATTGAAATAATCCTTCCGACCCGACGATGTATGAGAACAAAGTCGCCCCCGCGAGGGGGCGTGGATTGAAATGCTTTGAAACACGAAGAGATTGGAAGCGTCTATGGTCGCCCCCGCATGGGGGCGTGGATTGAAATCGCAACGATTGTGAGTATATAGTGTGGGGCACCAAGTCGCCCCCGCATGGGGGCGTGGATTGAAATATGATCTAGTCATTGCCCAGCAGATACCCGGCCACGTCGCCCCCGCGAGGGGGCGTGGATTGAAATCAACGGAACAAGCAGCGGATTTACGCAATGGACGAGTCGCCCCCGTATGGGGGCGTGGATTGAAATAACATATCCTTGCATAACAATCAAGTCATACTTGTCGCCCCCGTATGGGGGCGTGGATTGAAATCATGTCAAAGCGTGAATTTTTACGAACTCATAAAGTCGCCCCCGTATGGGGGCGTGGATTGAAATAGTGCTTTACAGCCTTAACTTGCTTATCATTTAGTCGCCCCCGTATGGGGGCGTGGATTGAAATCGCCGGTCGGCGCCCTCCTACAATCAGACATACTCGTCGCCCCCGTATGGGGGCGTGGATTGAAATTATGAGTGTCCTAAAAGACACAGCGAGGAGGTGGTCGCCCCCGTATGGGGGCGTGGATTGAAATTCCATAGCGCATGCCGGTGCCTGCGCCAATCAGGTCGCCCCCGTATGGGGGCGTGGATTGAAATTACTACCGGAGCTGCCCTGACATCGAAACAGCCATGTCGCCCCCGTATGGGGGCGTGGATTGAAATAACGTGACAACGGTGGACCCGCCCGAGGTCATCAGTCGCCCCCGTATGGGGGCGTGGATTGAAATGTCAAAGCAATCCGGTGACTATGGTTCTTCAGCTCGTCGCCCCCGTATGGGGGCGTGGATTGAAATCATCCTGGTCCAGGAGGAGCAGCTGCAGGGAAAGGTCGCCCCCGTATGGGGGCGTGGATTGAAATCTGGATATCGAAGACAGCACCAGTCAGCTGGATGGTCGCCCCCGTATGGGGGCGTGGATTGAAATGCCGGCGCTGATCTGTCCAATGTGGTGCTGAGATGTCGCCCCCGTATGGGGGCGTGGATTGAAATCTCGGTGCCTTCAGATCCGTAAAAGCCGTAATGGTCGCCCCCGTATGGGGGCGTGGATTGAAATATATCTCGTTATGGTCGACGCTGCGACCCCAATCTGTCGCCCCCGTATGGGGGCGTGGATTGAAATTACCTCCCAATGGGAGGTAAGTCAACAATTATCTGTCGCCCCCGTATGGGGGCGTGGATTGAAATTCTTTCCTTGTTGATGATGTCACCGATTTTTTGGTCGCCCCCGTATGGGGGCGTGGATTGAAATCAGGTAGATGTCCTGTCCATAGATGGACTTGAACGTCGCCCCCGTATGGGGGCGTGGATTGAAATATCAACGTGGTAGCCTGGGGAAAGACGGGAGAAGTCGCCCCCGTATGGGGGCGTGGATTGAAATATGCGCAATCCCATCTGATGAGATTATGAAAAAAGTCGCCCCCGTATGGGGGCGTGGATTGAAATCTCAAATCGAGGTACTGGGAAACCCGAGTTGAGCGTCGCCCCCGTATGGGGGCGTGGATTGAAATTTTGGTGACCCGGTCCGCAATCTATGCGAACATCGTTTCCCCCGCGAGGGGGCGTGGATTGAAATCATGCTGACTTCGATCCAGGTACTGGACCCGGACGTCGCCCCCGCGAGGGGGCGTGGATTGAAATATCGATCTGATGGCCGACAATATCAAGAAGGGGCACGTCGCCCCCGCGAGGGGGCGTGGATTGAAATTGGACCTGTACCAGCCGACCGGACCAGCGTCCCGGTCGCCCCCGCATGGGGGCGTGGATTGAAATTGGCCGTTCCGGCGGAAGCTGAGCAGAAGATGGAGTCGCCCCCGCGAGGGGGCGTGGATTGAAATTGGAGGACGTTCTCTTCCCAGAATGTTCTCTCCGGTCGCCCCCGCGAGGGGGCGTGGATTGAAATCACGCAGTGCGTGGTAATATATAGTCAAGGAAAGGGGTCGCCCCCGCATGAGGGCATCGGCGTTCAGCCGATACTTTGCAGGACCGGCCGAAAACAATGGAGTGTTTGGCAGAAGTAGGAATATGATGATTGCAGTATCCATTGCTGTATCTCAGGTGGATAGTTCCCGTACCTTCGTCAAGATATTTGGTCCTTTTAGGAACTCATACCTCCACCACCGGGCAAGCCCAGTCCTCAGCTACGGTATAAGCGACCTCGCTATCCGCTTGAAGTGGATGCTCTCTGCTTACGCCCCTGCAGGGCGGAATTGGCCTCTGGCTATGCTGGTACTCTTTGCGGATATACGTCGATACCCCGGGAGCCAGGAGGGGCGGGGTTCAGGTCAGTACGGGTATAGGAGGACTTTTCCCATCTGGGAGACTGGGACGGGTTTGCCTGCGGGAACCCCCACGCCGTCGACCTCGAAGCAGCGATGAAAAATTTTTGACCCTATTTCTGAATAACTATACCGTGATGAAGGTTTCACCGAGAACTTGTTGACACATCCGAAAGGAAGTGGAGCGCTCTCGATTCTCAGCCCCATACCCGGATTGAACTGGCCAATGTGATCTCCAATGCCGGTCAGCTCTGGAAAAACACACAGCAATTTTTCCTTTGTGTCAAACCTGTCCTGACTCCGGCAAAGAAGAAAACGGCAGGGATGAGGAAAAAGCGAAAATCCGGCATCTGTCAGCATATGACCGATGACAGCATATTGACGTATGAAAGGGGATATTGCCTATGCAATTCCCCTTTTTTCTTCATCTTCCTCTATTTATATGGTAAAATAAAAACTATATATAAAACACCCAATCTGCTGTGCAAAAGGAGCGCATCTATGTCCTATACAGCCTCTTCGGAATCCCATCCCGATTCCTTTATCCATCATCATCTGAACTATTTCCTGCCCACCATCTATACCATTACGGACTGGCTGATGATCCTGCTTGCGGAATTCTTTGCGTACCATCTGCGGGGAGCTCTAACCGGGAACGCCCATTTCCACATGCCCTGGCTCAACCTGTGGGTGGCATTCCCGCTGCTCTTCCTGCTGTTTTTCCGGCAGGGAGGCATCTATACGAAACACATGGGCTATTGGAAGCTCATGGAATGCATCTGCCGGGGCTGTACCTATGCCATCGGCGCCATAGTGGTCTTTGTCTATCTGTCCCACATTTCCGCCAGCACTTCCCGGCTCTTTGTGGGACTTTTATGGATCTTTGCCCTTGTCTTGGTGACCCTTTCCCGGTACATCATCGCCCATATCCTGAATTGGGCCGGGGTGGGGAGTGTACCCGTCCTTCTGGTGGGAGCTGGAAAAACAGCCAATCTTGTGCTCCAGGGTATCCGGGACGATGTGGGCTTGAACTTCAATATCATCGGCTATGTGGATGATGCCGGGCCTCAGGAAGAAAACGTGGGGAATCTGCCCTATCTGGGGACCTTTGCCCAGGCGGTGGACGTGATCGAAAAGACCCAGGTCCAAGATGTCTGCATCGCAGCCCCCGGCCTTTCCCCGGAAAAGTTGAACCGGCTGATCCATACCATCCAGCCCCATGTGCGGAACCTGGCCTTTGTGCCCGATTTGATCGGTCTGCCGGTGAACGGCATCGAAGTGGAATCCCTGTTCAATGAACGGCTGATGTTCATGAGCCTGAAGAACAACCTGGCCCGGCCTTACAACCGGTTCATCAAGCGGGTGTTCGACCTGGTGCTGACTATTATCGGAGGAATCCTTCTGATTCCTATTTTCCTGCTGCTGGCCATCCTGATCAAGTTGGATTCTCCGGGTCCCGTAATCTTTGCCCATCAGCGGATCGGCAAGGACGGGAAACAGTTCCCCTGCCTGAAGTTCCGGACCATGTGCATGGATGCAGATCAAAGGTTGAAAGGATACCTGGAGGCCAATCCAGAAGCACGGAGAGAATGGGAAAAGGAATTCAAGCTGAAAGACGATCCCCGGGTGACCCGAGTGGGGCGGGTGCTGCGGAAGACCAGCCTGGACGAACTGCCCCAGCTGTTCAATGTGCTCATCGGCCAGATGAGTCTAGTGGGCCCCCGGCCCATTGTCACCGCTGAAATCCCCAAATATGGGCCGTATATCAAAGATTTCTACATGGTCCATCCTGGCATCACCGGCATGTGGCAGGTGAATGGCCGCAGCGACACCACCTACGACGAACGGGTCCAGATGGATTCCTGGTACGTCCGCAACTGGGGCGTCTGGCTGGATATCATGCTGCTATGGAGGACCATCGGAGTGGTCCTGCAGCATAAAGGGGCGTACTGAGGGGCGGCGGTTAGGAAGAAGTCAGACACGGCCCCTTAACGGGGCTTTGAGACGTCAGATGCCAGTTTGGATGATGCTCCTCCTTTGTCCAAAGAGACCACCAAAAGCGTTTACGACTGGCTGGAACTCTCCGTACAGCAACATACAAAAAGGCCCAGTGGGAATGTCTGGAAAAAGCCAAAGAACTGGAACCCAAGAATCTGGATGTGCTGATGCGGCTCCTGCTGGCTGATGAATGGAATGATGCTGCCAGTCGAAAATACGTGAGAAATCGGGTGACTGCTTTACTGCCATTTTTGCTGCAAAAACAAAATCCTCAAATGCACAAACTGATCCATGGAGTTGATGTCTTATCTGTAGAGGAATGGAATCGAAGATATCCAGGATTTACGGCAGAAATTTTATAGTGAAGCTAGTTAAGAGAGCAGAGAAGGTTGGCAGGGCAGCCACTTGCCCGCCCTTTGGAAATCATATATAATGTAGTTTATGATAAAAATAGAAGGATAGGTGGCATCAGAAGGGGCTATGGATATACGGATCATTGTGGCAGCACATAAAACATATTGGATGCCCCGGGATCCAGTTTATCTGCCCCTGCAAGTGGGGGCAGCCGGGAAGGAGTCCTTGGGCTTCCAGTCCGATGCCACCGGGGACAACATTTCCCGTTACAATCCCTATTACTGTGAACTGACCGGGCTATACTGGGCCTGGAAGAACCTTTCCTGCGATGTAGTGGGCTTGTGCCATTACCGGCGTTATTTCGGCCATAAGATCTTATCCCACAGCTTGGAAAAGAAAAAAAACGCTATCTTCCATAAGGAAGATTATGAAGCACTGCTCCAGGAATTCGATGTAATCGTTCCTGAAAAACGCCATTATTATATCGAATCCGTCCGCAGCCAGTATGAACATGCTCATCATAAACGTGATCTGGACCTGGTGGAACAGATCATCTCCCAAAAGTATCCCGCCTATAAAGCAGCTTTTGAAACCGTGATGAACCGCAGGAGCCTCTATCTCTGGAACATGTTCGTCATGGACAAGAAGCGTTTCGATGCCTACTGCACCTGGCTGTTCGATATCCTATTCCTGCTGGAGCCTTCCGTCAACCTGAAAGATTACAGCAGCTACGAGGCCAGAGTCTTTGGTTTCTTGGCCGAAAGGCTTTGGAATGTGTGGCTGGAGAAACAGCAGCTGCAGAAAGTGGAAGTCCCTGTTGTTTTCCTGGAACGGATCGACTGGCCCCGGAAAATCAGAGATTTTTTGGAAAGAAAGTTCATTGGGAAAAAATCGTGAAGAGAGACCATTAAAAAAGGAGAAAACCCATGTCAAAATATGATTACTTGATCGTTGGTGCCAGTCTGTACGGTGCCGTTTTTGCCCAAAAAGCCAAAGCTGCTGGAAAAAAAGTCCTGGTCATCGATAAACGGGACCACATCGCCGGGAACATTTATACCAAAACGGTAGAAGGCATCCATGTACACCAGTACGGCGCCCACATCTTCCATACCAACAACCAGACTGTATGGGATTATGTGAACCAGTTCACTGCCTTCAACCGTTTCACCAATTCCCCGGTGGCCAATTACCATGGAGAACTGTTTTCCCTGCCCTTCAATATGTACACTTTCAACAAAATGTGGGGGGTAGTGACACCGGAAGAAGCAGCAGCCAAAATCGAAGAACAGAAAAAAGCGGCCTGTATCTCCAATCCCCGGAATTTGGAAGAACAGGCCATTTCCCTAGTGGGGACGGATATCTATGAAAAACTCATCAAGGGATATACGGAAAAACAGTGGGGGCGCCCCTGCACCGAGCTGCCAGCTTTTATCATCAAACGCCTCCCCGTGCGCCTTACTTTCGACAATAACTACTTCAACGCCCTGTATCAGGGAATCCCTGTGGGAGGCTATACCAAGCTGGTGGCCAATCTGCTGGACGGCATCGAAGTGCGGCTGAACACAGATTATCTGGCCAATCAGGCAGAACTAGATGCCCTGGCCGAGAAAGTCGTCTATACCGGGCCCATCGATGCCTATTTTGGCTACAAATTGGGACCCCTGGAATACCGCAGCGTCCGGTTCGAAACGGAACTCCTGGACAAACCCAATTACCAAGGCGTGGCTGCCATGAACTACACCGACCGGGAGACCCCTTGGACCCGGATCATCGAACACAAATGGTTCCAGTTCGGCAAAGATGATGCAGGCAATGACCTGCCCAAGACCGTCATCAGCCGGGAATACAGCTCTGAATGGAAAGTAGGGGACGAACCCTACTACCCGGTGAACGACGCCAAAAACAGCGCCCGGTATCAAGAATACAAAGCCCTGGCCGATCAGGAAAGCAACGTCATCTTTGGAGGCCGTTTGGGAGAATACAAGTATTATGATATGGATGCGGTGATCGCCCGTGCCTTGGAAGTGGCGGAAGCAGCATTGAAATAATGGAGCGAATCTAATGCAGGAGCTTTATCGACTGTCCCTTGCGGAAATAGGTGAAAAACAGAAACTTTATATACACAGCGAAAGGGAACATGCCTCTTTTCCTCTTTCTTTCCAGAAAGGGGAAAAGATTGACTTTACCACTTATTTCAATGGGTTCAGCATTGGCAAATGGGAACGGTTCACAACTCTAGAAGGTGTCACCTTGGATTTGGAACTTGAGGGTACTTTTGAAATTACGTATTTCCGTTGGGGCAGGGAAGGCTGCAGTGAATTGGGGAAAGAAAGGATTTCCGGACCTCATCATAGCCACTGTTTTTCCCTGGGAGCAGCTCCTCAGGATATTTATGGTTTTGCACTTCGCAGTCTATCCTCTCCTGCTTTGCTGAAGGGCGGCGCCTGGAAAGGGGACTTCGCGGAATGGGAAAATCGGAAACTGGGGATTTCCATCACTACTTTTAAAAGAGAAGACTATGTGAAAAGAAATATCCAAGTCATCCGTTCCTTTCAGAAACAGCATCCCTGGCTTGTCCTCCAGGTTGTGGATAATGGCAGTACTTTACAGGAAATGGAACAGCAGGATTTTCGAATCCTGCACAATCGGAATTATGGCGGTTCCGGTGGTTTTACCCGGGGTATGCTGGAATATGTCAGCCGTGGAGATGCCGACGATATCCTTTTGATGGATGATGATATCGTACTTGATACAACGGCACTGGAGAGGACACACAGCATGCTGTGTGGATTGAAGAAAAGCTGCCGGAATCATTTCCTGGCAGGCGCTATGCTCTCCATGGAAGAACCGACTCGACAATATGAAAACACTGCCTGTTGGAAGAAAATCCGGCTGTATGGTTTTGGAAAAGGATTTGATTTAACAAAGCCCCAAACCTTGGCGGCAAATGAAGTACGATTGGATCCACGCAATCGCTATGGTGCTTGGTGGTATTGCGTGATTCCTGTAAAACGGATCCAAGAAATCGGCTACCCTCTGCCAGTTTTCGTAAAGGGGGATGACATGGAATATGGCATCCGGAACCAGCAGGAATGTATCACTTTGAATGGTATTGGGGTCTGGCACCAGTCTTTTCAATCCAAGATTAGTCCTGTGGTGAATTACTATTCAGACAGGAATATGCTGATCATCAACAATTATGCCCTGGACTGCGGCTTCCTTACTTTTTGTATTGCTGTGTGCGGCCGTTTTGTTAAACGTCTTTTCCAGTTTGATCTGCGTTCACTGCTTTGTTTGAAAGAGGCTCTTGCTGATTACAATCGAGGGCTGTCCGGTATAACGGCAATGCCTGCAGACCAAAAAATGCGTGAGATTTTACAGAGAGTGAATGGCCCGTGTTCTTGGACCGTATTTTTTTCTTCTTTGACTGCTGTTGTAAAAACAATTTTACTATATCAACGGACTTCCAACGAATATAAGACATTTAGAAAAGAAAAATTAATGGATGCCCGTTTTTGGAGACAATTTCTATTTTTAGAGGGTTAATGATGCAAGCTTTTTTTACGGAATTATACAAGTATCGATATCTAATCCAGGTACTGGTGGTCCGAGATATCAAAAAGAAATACAGAAGATCGATTCTGGGTGTATTGTGGAGTATCCTGAATCCCTTATTGATGATGGCCGTTACTTCCATGGTATTTTCTACGATTTTCCGTTTTGATATCCCCAACTATCTCCTTTATCTGCTGACAGGGCAGATTTTGTTCAATTTTTATGCGGAAAGTACTAACTTTGCGATGAGCTCGATCATTGATAACAGTGCCTTGATACGGAAAATCTATATACCCAAATATTTGTTCCCTCTTTCCCGGGTCATTTCCAGCTGTGTGAACCTCCTGTTTACCTTTCCAGCTCTCCTGGTGGTCATCTTGGTCACGGGCCAGCCCTTGCATCTGGCCACACTTAGCTTTATTGTACCCCTTGTTTTGTTCTTTTTCTTCTGCTTGGGAGTAGGCCTGATTTTATCCACCATGGCTGTCTATTTTCGAGATGTTTTCCATCTTTATGGTGTACTGATCAGCCTGTTAAGTTATGCAACTCCCATTTTTTATCCGGAAAAAATCGTACCGGCGAAGTATATCCTGCTTTTGAAATGCAATCCTCTATACTATTTCTTCAAAGGCTTCCGGATGGCAATCTATGACGGAGTATGGCCTACTGCACCGCTTCTGTTCCATTGTTTCATCATTGCTGCTGCGGCGTTGGGAGTGGGCTGTTATGTGTTCAGAAAGCATCAGAACCGTTTCATCTTATATATTTAAAAGGAGCGCATGGAAACAATGATGAAGGAAAAAGTCGTTGAAGTGCAGGACGTATCCATGCACTTTAATTTAATGGAGGAAAAGGTCGATTCCATAAAAGAGTATTTTATGAAATTGATCAAAGGAAAGCTTCTTTATAATGATTTCATTGCTCTGCAGCATGTTTCCTTTTCCATTTACAAGGGAGAAATCGTTGGTCTGGTCGGATTCAATGGAGCAGGAAAATCGACTATGCTGAAAATCCTTGCAGGCGTACTTTCACCAACATCAGGAAAAGTCATGGTAAAAGGAAAAATCGCTCCTTTGATTGAAGTGGGGGCTGGATTTGACCCTGAGCTGACAGCCAGAGAGAATATTTATCTCAATGGCGCCATCCTTGGCCATTCCGCTCAGTACATCAATGATCACTTTGATGAAATCATCGATTTTGCCGAATTAAAGGATTTTGTGGATGTGCCTGTAAAGAATTTTTCCAGCGGGATGTATGCCCGGCTAGGGTTTTCCATAGCAACCATGGTCAAACCGGATATACTCATTGTGGATGAAGTCCTATCCGTGGGGGACTATCGTTTTCAGGAAAAATGTGAAGAACGGATTCGGAAGATGATCCAAGATGGGGTAACCATAATCTTGGTTTCTCATGATATCCATTTAATTGAAAATCTATGTACTAAAGTCATATGGTTAGATCATGGATGTGTGAAAGAAATTGGGGAGACGCAAAAAGTCTGTGAGATGTACGAACACGCAATTTAAAAAAGGAGAAATTAATGTTTAATATAATTCAAGATTTTTTCTTTAATAACTTAAATAATGAAAAGGCCAATGATTTATATTTTAAAATTGATGGAGGTATCATTTTAAAAAAAGAACAGTGTTACTTATTATTTAAGGGTGGTAATTTTAGTACAGAAACTTATTTTAATGCGTTACCGTTAAAATTTTTATTAGAGAAAACATCCATTGCACATATTGGATTACAGGCTACTATAAAAGGAAGAATTTTATTAAAGATTATCTTAATAAAAGAGAATTGTAAAAAGATATATGCTGAATATCAATTCAATGAGGGTATAGCTGATACACTATGGATTGAGAATGTAGAAAAAGAAAATTCCTATGATTTAATGTATGTAGAAGTTACCGCATTAGAGGATTCAATAATTAAAAATTTAACATGGGTTACTGATTCAAAGAAAAAGCGTGATATTAGGTTAGCAATATGTTGTACTACTTTTAATCGACAACAAGACGTTAAAAGATTATTTTATAGACTCTCGTCTAAAAGTTATTTAACAGAACAATGCAGATTGTTCATTATCAATAATGGGGACCCCATTGATGTGCCTGATACTGATTTTTGTAAAGTAATTAAAAATAAAAACAGTGGTGGTACGGGAGGTTTCATGAGAGGCTTATTAGAAGCAAGAAAAGCTAGATTATTTACTCATGTAATGTTTATTGATGATGATGCTTTTTGTGAACCTCTATCAATCAAAAAAAGTATATCCCTACTAGAATATGCAATTGATGACAAAGCCTCCATTGCCGGTGCTATGTTGTATTTAGACAGGCCATGGATTCAATACGAAGCCGGTGCGACTTTAAAGAACTTCAATATAGAGTCAAACAATCCTAATTTGGATTTACGGGAATCAGGTTCCTTACTTATAAATGCACATTCAACAGAATGTACATATGGTCCTTGGTGGTTTTTTATTTTCCCCATTTTAGATGATTTAAAGATGTCGTTCCCTTTTTTTGTTAGGGGAGATGACGTAACGTTTTCTCTTCGCAATAATTTCAGACCCTATATACTAAATGGGATATGTTCTTGGCAGGAATCATTTGATGCTAAAATATCTCCTTCAGTTGAGTATTTGGCATTTCGTAGTTTTATTATGATTTCTTTACTTTATTTATCTCACAAACCATCTGATAAGATTTTATTTAAAAATATCTTTTCTCATATTATGAGAGAAATTTGCGGATACAGGTATCAAATAGGCATGGCACTTTGTCAATCTCTAAAAGATATTCTTTCAGGTCCAGAATTTTGGGCCTCTCATATAGAAATGGGTCCTTATATAAAGAAGTTATCTGATCAAGTGGGTAAAATGGAAAGTTATAATATAGCAAATCCACCCCAAATCGATTATGAGCCTCTTGTAAGTAGAAGAAAAAAGTTACTTGCATTAATCACACTTTTTGGGAATTTATTGCCTTCTTTTTTATGTAAGGGTAGTAAAACTGTTATAGGATTGGCACCAAGACCTTTTGTTTCATTCAATCAGGATCATATTTGTCAATATTCTCCAGAAAATAAGGCTGTTTATATTTTTTATAGAAAGCCAAAGAAATTTTTCAAAATATGTTTTATTGCATTTAAATTAACTAGATTGCTTATTTTGAAAAGACAAGTATTAGAACATAAGTACGAAGAAAGTCTGAAACTGTTTGAATCAATGGAATTTTGGGAGGACGTTCTGAAATGAAGATACTGTATTTTAATTGGGTCCCAACTCGAGCTTTTTCTTTCGATGGGGGAGGAGTATCCATTTACCAAAAAAATTTGTTGAACTATTTTTCTTTGAAAAAAGATGTAGATGTTTATTATTTAACGACAAGTTATGCATATGATTTAATAAAAAAAGAATCTTATATTAGAGAATGTAAAAAGTCTGAAATCGATGGGATTCACGAGTTTGAAATAGTAAATTCTCCTATCTTGGCTCCTAGTTTTTTTTCATTTAATAAAGTTAGTCCCTATTTTATTGCTGATAAAACTATTGATGTTATAGACGAATTTATACGGAAAATAGGTGATATCGATGTAATTCATTTCAATAATTTAGAAGGTATCAGCGCAAGAGTCTTAGAACTAAAGCAAAAATACCCCAGAATCAAATTTGTATATAGTTTACATAATTATTTTCCATTTTGTCCACAAGTGAATTTATGGTATCGCGATAAGGAGAATTGTTTAGATTATCTTAATGGAGAAAAATGCAAAAATTGCAATCTCTTTCCTGTAGACTATAATATGAAAATGTTTGAAAGAAGTGATTTTGCAAATCTTAAGCATAGAAAATTATCAAAAATTGCTGGTAAAATTTTTAGCCTTTTTCATCAATCTGAGCACTTTGATTCGAATCCTGATTTTAAATTTAGACGTGAAAATTATGTCAAGTTAATAAATGATAATATCGATATAGTACTTTGTGTTTCTGAACGAGTCAAAAAAATAGCCGTAAAAATGGGTGTATCTCCATATAAATGTATTGTTCAATATATTGGGACAAAACATGCTGATTATGCATCAAAATTTCCTAACATTATTTCTCATAATGGCTTAATCACTATGGGATATTTAGGTTATATGAGAAGAGATAAAGGATTTTATTTTCTTTTAGATACTTTAGAAAAAATACCCCAGTCTCTAGCAAATTCAATAAATATTGTTATAGCAGCACCCATAACTGATAAATCAGCATACAATCGACTCATAAGTCTTAAGTCTAAGTTCCATTCAGTTGATATTTTTGATGGATATAGACCAGAAAATTTAAAGGATATTTTACATGACGTGAATTTGGGTGTAGTTCCAGTTTTATGGGAAGATAATTTACCACAAGTGGCTTTGGAATTCACTGCTTATGGTATTCCTATCTTGACAAGCGATCTTGGAGGAGCACAAGAAATAACTATGTCAAATGATTTTATCTTTAAAGCAGGGGATTCTGATGATTTTATTCTAAAATTATCTAAAATAATTTCAAACCGGAATTCACTTTTTGAATTTTGGCCTAATGAAACAGAAAAACATATTTTAACATCTGTTAAAAATCATTGTGAGGATTTAATAAAAATATATGGTACAAAATAAAGTTAGAGTAGAAGAGTTTGATATTGCAAAGGGAATATCAATTTTGTGTGTAATTTTGGGACATTTAGGTATTTATAATATTAATCGAATAGTATTTACTTTTCATATGCCTATATTTTTCTTAATTAGCGGCTTTTTTATTTCTACAAAAGATTCATTTAAAGAGTTTAAAAGGAAAAAAATAAGAGGGATTATTTGGCCATACTTTTTCACATGCTTTTTGATATGTTTATTATCAATCCCTGTCAGCTTATTTTTACATCAGAATATTTTAAACAATATATTGAAGTGGATATGTGGCGCCTTTTATGGCGCAGGTTTACCTGATATACCAATTATTTTTAACAATTATTCGGCATTTATTGGTGCTTTATGGTTTTTACCAGCTCTCTTTTGGGGTATTTTAATAGTACGTAAAATAATAGATTTAAATAAAAGCAATATACACTCATTTTTTATTTTGAGTATTATTTTTTATATTGGATGGAAAACTTCAGAAACAATCTGGATGCCATTTGACATTCAAGCTGGAATGACATCTGCACTTTTTATATTTATTGGGTATTTAGCTAAAAAATATGAAGTATTCTCGTATAAAATACCTATTGAATGGATAATATTTTTACTCTTTGTATCAATATGGAATATGAAATATTTCAAGGGGTTTTGGTTTGTTAAAAATTATTTAGGTAATGGTATATTTGATATAATAGCAGCCTTGTCTACTTCTTTTTTGATAATCAAATTATGCAATAAATTAAAATTACATTTCAAAAAAACCTCTCTATTTTTTGAATGGTATGGGAAAAATAGTATAATTGTTCTTGCATTCCATATTATAGAATTAAATTTAGTTCCTTGGAATATGGTAATTGGTCATATAGATAAATTATGTAGAATTCATATTTTTACAATATTATCAATTATTTTATTAAAAATAGTATGGGCTTCTTTAGGTATTTTGGTTGTTAATAATTGTAAACAGTTGAAATATTTTTATAATAGTGGGCGTATTTGACGGCTAATTATTATTGAATTGGAGCTTATTTTAAAATGCATAGAAAAGGTGCTTTATATATGGATACACTTATTTCTATTGTCATTCCAATCTTTAATCAGGAATCCTATCTGGAAGAATGTTTAGACAGTATCTGTCATCAATCTGAGCAAGATATTGAGATTATTTGTGTGGATGACGGATCCACAGATCTTTCTCTTGAAATTTTGCATAAATATATGGAACAAGATCCAAGAATTCGGATTTTCTCTCAAACAAATCAGGGGGCAGGAGCTGCCCGGAATCTTGGGATGAAACATGCCCGGGGAAAATATCTTTTATTCCTGGACAGTGATGACATATTCGAACCTGATATGTTGGAAAAAATGGTCAAGGCTGCTGAAAAAGACAAGCTGGATATTTTGGTTTGTCGGTGTGATCGTTTTGATGCTGATACAAATCGTAGAGAAGATGCATCCTGGAGTATCCGGGAGGAAAGGCTGCCAGCTTTCCGTCCGTTTGTGAGCCACGATATAACTGGTGATTTTTTCGAAACCTTTATTTGGTGGCCTTGGGATAAACTCTTTAGAAAAGAGTTCATCGATTCCCTGGGAATTTCGTTCCAGATACTGAGGACGACCAATGACTTGTTTTTTGTTTGTGCAGCAATGCTGATGGCTAAACGGATATCTACGATTGATGATGTTTTCGTTCATCAGCGTATCGGCATCAAAAACTCTCTTTCTGCTACTCGAGAAAAGTCGTGGGACAATTTCTATATTGCCTTGATGGCTTTGAAGGACTTTTTAAAAGCAAATGGACTTTATGAAAGGTTCAAAAAGGATTTTATTAATTATTGTTTGAACTTTTCTTTTTGGCATTTGGATACTATAGAAGGAGAAAGTTATTGTAAGTTATACAATGCTTTAAAAAATGGTTGGTTACAGGATATGGAAATTTTGGGTCATCCTTCTGATTATTTTTATAATCAGGAGAATTTTCAAAGGATTTCTCAAATCCTGCAAACTGCACCGGAAGATATTCTCTTCCAGAAAATCCATCAACTGGAAGAGAAGAACAATTGTTTGCTGAATATGAAAAACGATTTCACTTCTCAGTTGATAGATACAAAGAGACAGTTGGAACAGACACGAAATCAATGGCAGGACATGAATCAGCAGTTGCAGGATAAGAATCATGAGTTTCAGTGTATAAAAGAATCACTTTCCTTTAGACTGGGGAGGATTATGACTTTTTTCCCTCGAAAAGTAAGAGATTTGTATAGGAGATGGGTCAGTGGAAAGTAAGGTTTCAGTCATCATTCCTGTTTATAATACAGAATTTTATTTGAAAGAATGCTTGCAGAGCGTATGCAGGCAGTCCCTGACCGATATTGAAATACTTTGTATCAATGATGGCTCTACAGATGGAAGTTTGTCAATATTGGAATTTTATGCTGTACAGGATTCGCGAATACGAATTATTTCTCAGACGAATCAAGGGCTTAGTGTTGCTAGGAATGAGGGAATTGCAGCAGCAAAGGGGCAATATATCCAATTCCTCGACAGTGATGATATGCTGGAAAGAAATGCTTTAGAATATTTGGTAAAGAAAATGGAACAAGATAAGCTGGATGTATTTTACTATGACGCCAGGGCTGTTTTTGATACTAAGGAATTGGAGCAGGAGAAAAACGGTTACAAGACATATTATCATCGAGAAAATCATTATCAACAGATCGTGGACGGTGAAAAGCTTTTTGTGGAATTAATGAAAGATGGTGCTTTCCGCCCCAATGCCTGCCTTCAGTTGATTAGAAGAGATTTTCTGATACAAAGTGGTATTACCTTTATTCCTGGTATTGTGCAGGAAGACAATGCCTTTACGGCAGAACTCATGCTCCATACCCATCGTGTTTGCCATGAGAATATGCCTTTCTACATTCGTCGATTACGGTCAGGTTCTATTATGACCAAACCTTCAGGGTTCATCAATGCTTATGGATATTACCGATGCGCTGTAGCACTGGCAGAGTATTTTTCTATGTTGGATTACAGTTCGGATACGTTTTTAGCATTAAAATGTTTTTGTGATTCATTATTAAAGAATATGTGGGATATTTTTGCATCACTTCCTGATAGTGAAAAAAAGAAAATTGCAAATATCCCGATGGCAGAATTGATTTCCATGAGATACCTTTTGTGGGCACAAGAAGCATTGAAAGTGCAAGCGAATGATTTTCAGGACCAACTTGCTTTTCAAAGGAATAAACTTGCGGGAGTGGAAGATGAATTATATCATATAAAAAACTCAGTCTCTTTTCGTGTAGGAAGAAAATTGACCTTTATACCTCGACATATTCGAGACTGGGTGAGAAGGGGAAAAAGAATTTAATTGTTCCTGTTTAATCTTTTCTTTAATCCATTCATTTTTTACCCACAAAATATGCTATAATCTACAGATAAAATGTAATGTCATAAATTTATGTTAAAAAGGAGCGCCCTCATGCAAAAAGTACGTAAGGCTGTGATCCCGGCTGCTGGGTTTGGGACCCGGTTCCTGCCGGAGACCAAGGCCATGCCTAAAGAAATGCTGCCTCTGGTGGACAAACCCACCATCCAGTATATTGTGGAAGAGATCCTGGACAGCGGGATCGAGGAGATCTTGATCATTTCCGGCCATGCCAAGCGGGCCATCGAGGATCATTTCGATTCTTCTCCGGAACTGGAGCAGCATCTGCTGAAACAAGGGAAGCTGGAGCAGCTGAAGCAGATCCGGAAGATCTCGGATGTGAAGATCCACTATACCCGCCAGGCGTACCAGCGGGGGCTGGGGGATGCCATCCTCTGTGCCAAGGATTTCATCGATGGGGAGCCTTTCGGGGTGATCCTGGGGGATGATGTGGTCTATACGGGGACGGAGGAACCGGCTCTGAAGCAGCTGATGGACCAGTATGACAAGACTGGGGGAACAGTGATTGGATGCCAGGTGGTGGATCCGGAAAAGGTATCGGCCTACGGAATCATCGACGGGAAGCCTACTGGGGATGAAAACTTGCTCCAGGTGAAGGATATGGTGGAAAAGCCCAAGCTCAGCGAGGCGCCCAGCCGGTTTGCGGCTTTGGGGCGGTATGTGATCACGCCGGAAGTGTTCGAGATCCTGGAAGAGACCCGGCCGGGGAAAGGCGGGGAGATCCAGCTGACCGATGCTCTGCGGGTGATGGCTCACCAGGGCAATGTATACGCCTACAATTTCCAGGGGAAGCGGTATGATACCGGGGACAAGCTGGGATATCTGAAGGCGGTGGTGGAATTCGCCCTGCGGAGAGATGACCTGGGCCCGGCGTTCCGGGAGTATTTGAAGAAGCTGGGAAAAGAGTGAATCAGTAAAATAAGGAAGCCAGGGCTGTGAAAGCTGCCAAGAGTTATTTCAGGTACGCTTTTACAGGCCCTGTTTTTTATTTTGCAGAATAAAGTTGTTATGCTTTCGCGACTATGATATACTACAAACAAGAAATAGGAGAAAAAATCTCATAAAACGGGAAAGTATAAAGGGGCGTGAATGAGATGCTTTGCCAATTTAGTGTAAAAAATTTCCGTTGTTTAAAAGATCAGGTTACTTTGGATATGCAGGCTGCCAATGTTGGTGAACATAAGGAAAGCGTATTGGCTGATATTGATGGAGAACGTTATCTACCGCTAGCTGTCATTTATGGTCCCAATGGAGGTGGAAAATCCACTGTACTGGATGCATTATTCAGTTTGTGTTCCAAGGTTATGGGACCAGTTTTTTCTGCACAAGGAAATCAAATGAGGATGGAAAGTTATAGTGCAAGGATAGAACCTTTTGCTTTTCAACCAGAAATGAAGAAAGAGCCAACTGAATTTGAAATCTTTTTCAGGACGGACGTCTATGAATATCAGTATAATGTTGCTATCCAAAACGAAAATATCATGTTTGAGTCGCTTTACCATAAAAAAATAACGGGAAGACAGTATCGAAAAGTGTTTATACGGGAACAGGGTCAGAAAATCCAGTTGAGTGGAAACTTGAAAAAGGCTCAGGTGAACGATATTTCAGATACTATAACGCTTCTTTCCTATTTAATGATTACGTATGGCAAAAACCAGACGGTGGAAGATATAAAAAAATGGTTTGTACATAAGATTAATTTTTTAGATTATAAACTAAATACGATTGAGCTGCGTATGGCTCTTCCGACCGTAGATGCAATGAAACCCAGATCGCTGCAGATGTTTCAGGAAATGGGGCTGGATATTGTTGATTATCGAATTGAACAGACAGATGAACCAGGCAGAATCAGGATTTTCACAGTCCACAATGTAAATGACGCACAGTATGAATTGGATTTGCATAAGGAATCCAGTGGGACCATTAAGATTTTTAACAGCATTCCTTTTATCGCAGATGCTTTGGTCAATGGGAAAACCCTGGTGGTAGATGAACTGGATGCAAAACTGCATCCGCTGCTGCTGCAGTATATCATCAGGTTGTTTGCGGATCCCCTTGTAAATCGAAAGAGAGCACAGTTGATTTTTACCTCTCAGGATATCATTACGATGAATTCTGCCAATTTTAGAAGGGATGAGATTTGGTTTGCCGCTAAAAATATAGATGAGGAAACCCAGTTGTATTCTTTAGCGGAATTCAAAGATGAAAAAGGGAACAGTGTTAGGAACGACGCAAGTTTTAGCAAGCAATATATGGAAGGGAGATTTGGTGCGGATCCTTTTGTACAAAAGTTGATTCAATGGGAGGTCGCATAATGAGGCATATCAGTCATACTAAGAAAAGCAGAAAAATAGGTACAAAGGAAGCCGTAGAAACGACGTTTTATATCTTTACAGAAGGAAAAAAGACTGAGCCAAAGTATTTTGAAGGAATGCGTGCTTTGATCGGCCAGAACGCTGCTTATAAAAACGTTGTGAAAATTATTGTTAAAGGAACTGGAAAGAGTACAGAAGAATTACGTACCGAAGCTCAAAAGTATATTGCTGTCAATGGAATTTTACGGGGAGACGTGTGGCTGGTTTTTGATAAAGATGATTTTAAGGAGGAAAAATTCAATAATGCAGCCAATATTGGGATAAGGTTAGATCGCAATGGAATACGTTACCATGCGGCCTGGTCGAATCAGTGCATTGAGTATTGGTTTTTATTGCATTTTGAATATTTGACAGCTGCTGTTTCTCGCAAAGTGTATTTGAAAAAACTGACTTATTATTTGAAGCAGGAAGGAAATCCGTCTTAGGATACAAAAAATAAGTATATTTAATCCAACGATGGCTCACCAGGGCAATGTATACGCCTACAATTTCCAGGGGAAGCGGTATGATACCGGGGACAAGCTGGGATATCTGAAGGCGGTGGTGGAATTCGCCCTGCGGAGGGATGATCTGGGACCGGCGTTCCGGGAGTATTTGAGGGAGCTTAGTAAAGAATAAGATAAAAAAGGATTTAAACGATTAATTTGTTTAAATCCTTTTTTTTTGATATACTTGTGTAGTGAGAGGAGGAGTGTCAAATGAAACTATTAAAAATAGAGTTTGAAAATCTCCCAGTTTTTAAAGATAAATGTTTTAGCATTGACTTTTTAGCAACAGATCGAGTAATGGAAGATGAAGAGTTATTTTGTATCAACAAAGTATTCTATACAGAAAAAGTAATGGCATTCATTGGAATGAATGCAACCGGAAAGACGACTATATTACGATTGATTAATTTGGCTGCAAAAGTTGTTATCGGAAATAAAGATTTGAATAGTATGGGATTGTTCCATGATGACATGATTCAAGATGGGACAATTATGAATGTAATATTTTATCATAATGACAAATATTATCAGTTAAAATCCACTATAGGAGTAAGAGATAAGCATGGAGTTTTAGATGGTACACAGGAATACTATTATCGTGAGGAAATATTGCGTTCTAAATTGAAATCCTCTGTTACCAGTAAAAAAAGCACCTTTGTCTTTAATGAACAGGATAAAAGCATTAAAACTTTAGAAAGAACAAAACTGAACAGTGATATAAAAGCGGCTCTTAAAGATGATACGAGCATAGTTATTCTAGCTACGCGGGACAATGATAGTTCTGTCTTAGATTTATTGGCGACTAACTATTTAAATTACAGCCCAATGCAAGGACAAACGCCTGTTGAGGTGTTAAATGTATTTGATGATAATATTGAATATTTGACAACAGTAAAAAACAAACAGGATTCCACACCTCATTGGATGTTAAAATTTAAAAATCGAGATAAAGTATATGACATTGATTTTGGTATCGAATTAAATCGGTTGATTTCTGCGGGTACTATAAAAGGTCATGCTCTTTTAGGCAATGCAATTGCGACTCTTCATTTCGGTGGCTACCTTATTGTGGATGAGTTGGAAAATCATTTTAATAAGGAACTAGTCCATTTTATCATCAAAATTTTTACTTCTAACGAAACGAATCCGCATGGTGCATGTTTAATTTTTTCTACACACTATGCAGAAATATTGGATTTTATCCATAGAAAAGATAATGTTTATATTACACGAAAAAGAGAAGGATTATTAAGTGTAAGTAAATATTCTGATGAAGTTAAACGAAATGATGTTAAAAAGAGTGAGATGATTATCTCCAATTCTTTACAAGGGACTGCTCCCCAATATGAAAACATGCACGCACTATGGGAGGTCATATGCAAAGCCGTTTAATGGATCTACATGAAGAACTAAAAGATAAATATATTATTTGCTCGTGTGAAGGAAAAGCTGAACAAGCAATTATTGATTTGCTTTTGGATGCAGATGCTTTGATTTTCAAAAGGGTTGATTTGGTAGGGAAAAAATGTACTATGATTCGATCTGCTTCAAGAATTGAAGAAGAGTATCTGCATACTGCTTACAATCGTCCAGTTGTTATTTTGAGAATTCTTGATCGAGAAAAAGAAAAGTTTAATTTAAGGCCTTTATATAGAAAGCAATATACAGTATTCAGTATCTGTACCAAACCTGAGATAGAAATCCTTCATATTATACATGAGGGAAAATGGACTGAATATAAAAAACAAAATAAATTAAAACCCAGTGAGTACTTTCAAAAACTGCATGGAGGGGAATTAACAAAATCAGAAAATTTCATAAAAAATTATTACGATTCCGTAGATGATTTAATTGCGGCCATTCATGAATATCATAGGATATCTGCATATAAAGACATTTATGATTTGAGTAATTTGCTGAAAGAATAAAATTTAAAAGGGATGGAGAATCTGGTGGAAAAGCCCAAGCTCAGCGAGGCCCCCAGCCGGTTTGTGGCTTTGGGGCGGTATGTGATCACGCCGGAAGTGTTCGAGATCCTTCCTCCTCTTCCTTATTCTTCTTTTTTATGATATGATGGAGTTGTCTGAAAAGAATGTTGAACAGAAGGTTGACCAACAAGTGTTTTTTTCTGCGAGGAGGCTTATTCATGGAACAAAAATTCTACAAATGTGCTCATTGTGGTAAGATCATTGCTGTTGTCAAGGAAACCGGCGTGCCGGTGATGTGCTGCGGGCAGAAGATGGATGAACTGGTGCCCAACACCACGGATGCTGCCCAGGAAAAACATGTGCCGGTGATCGAAGTTTCTGGCAATATCGTAACGGTGACCGTTGGTTCCGTGCTCCATCCTATGCAGCCGGAACATTACATTGAATGGATCTCCCTGCACACCAAAGAGGGGAACCAGAGAAAGGAACTGAAGCCGGGGGATGCTCCCAAGGCTGTGTTCGCCCTGGTGGATGGGGATGAAGTGGAATCCGCCTATGCCTACTGCAACCTCCACGGGCTGTGGAAGAAGTAAGAAAGGCGGTCAACGGTCAGCTGTCAATGGGCAGCAGCCGATGGAAGCCAGCCTAGCTGGTTTTGCATGAAAGAAAAAAGAAAAGGCTGTGGAAGCTGCTGTGCGTTGTTTGCCGGCAGCTTGCCACAGCTTTTTTTGCGTTCAAGATCTGGAAGCCGGGCCGACTGGGCGGGACTGCTGCACAAGCTAAGAAAAAATTATGAAAAAATTTTATGCTTATCATAGAATATACAAATGTAACAATTAGGCAATATATTTTGATTATATTGGATATAGACACTATTTGGTGTAACGAATACGTAATTTTTTTACGGAATGTCCACTCAAGATGAATTTATACAAATTGGCTATGTATTTAAACATCATGCAAATTATATGTTTCACGTTGCATTGTGATAAAAATAAGTATATAATAGTCCGCGAAGAAAGGATACAAGACAAAAATGCAGCCACTTATCCAGCTTGGATTCAATACATAAGTGTATAAGATTTGCTGTAAGGAAGCCATCTGCCGGCTTCTTTTTGTTTTGGAGAAAAATAAAAAAAGAAAGGTTTTGATGAGGATGAAAAGCAAGAAACAGCTGACTCTGGCCTTGGCCCTGACTCTGGCACTGGGGGGAAGTGTGCCGGTGTGGGCGGAGCATATCCAGGATAAGACGCTGACCAAAGGAGACTGGACGCTGGGAGAAGAACTCTACATGGAAAAGAGCCATATCACAGCGGATCGGGTTTCCCTGGATGGCAGCAGTATCCCAGCAGCCAATGATCCCGTAATGATCGTTAAGTCTTCTCTGGAAGGGGAAAACGGCATTCAAATTTCAAACTTTACCGTTAAATCTTCCTTGGCTTCAACCGAGGGCGTCAATTTACAAAGCTCCACCTTGGCTGCCCCGACTATTTCCATCAGCGGGCTTACTTCCAGTAAAGACAGCCAGGCACATTCTTTCTATGGCCTATTCTCGGAACCGGTGGAAGATTATGCCACTCACCAAATGGTCCAAAATAATCTGAAAGCGGATTTGCTCCATGTGGATGGCGTAACCACCGATACGGCGCTTTCGCTCTATGGGGCTATGCTTCAGGCTGTCAACCTGACTCCCTATACAGAGGGCGGCAAGACCAATGTGACTGTTGAGAACGTTGTCAATACCACGGACAGCCCGGATGGGACACTTGCTTTTGGCCTGGGAAACGTCCTGGGAATGATAAACCTTGACAATCCTGAACAGAGCAAAGATCTCCCCTTTGTGGTCACCGGGAAAACCCAGATCCGGAACATTTCTTCCACCAAAGGGTCGGCTGTGGGGGCTGTCCTGTATGGAGTTTCTGGATTTGACATGGATGACAGCCACACGGATTTCCATGATCTGGAAATCTCGGATATCCATGGCGGGGATCTGTCCGTAGGTCTCTATGGGGGCGTGGGTATTGTCAATGTAGAGAATGCAGATATCAACATGACGGGGAAAGAGAATGAGTATGCGGGGTCCTATACCGCCTCTGTCCCAGATTACCAGGCGGCAGACCTGCACCAGTTCGCCATTGCAGGACCCATGTTGGGAAAGATTAATTTCAATGATCCCGATGGGAATTATACCATCAATGGCAATGTGATCGCAGACGCAGGGAATCAGCTGCATATTGATGAAGCATACTATCAATATTATAAAAGTCAATTGGATGATTCTGACATAAACGAGGGTCAAAAAGAATATGTAGAAGCTTATCTAAAAGGGTTGGAGACAACCATTCAAACCATCAAAGACCGTCAATATGGGAGCATCAACCTGGCTGGCCATCTGAAACTGTATGGGGATGTCTATGCCAAAGATGGAGGCACCGTGAATCTCCATCTCCAGGACGGCAGCTATTTTGAAGGCCAGGCTGATGATTATGCGGACTTTGACGCTGCCGGGCAGCTGACTCCCCGCCAGGTAGATGTGTCTTCTGATTTGAATAAATCCGCGTTGGGCCATCTGTACGGTTGGAAAAATCAGGCAGACGAGGCTTATGCCACGTACGGCGTTCCCCGCTTGAATGCCGGTACCATCAACCTGACCATGGACCCCGGCAGCAAATGGCAGACCCGGGGCAAGAGCTTCATTACCTCGCTGGACTTCAACCATGGGGGGCTGGTGGATACCCGGAAGGGACACGGGGTATCCGTTTCCATCGGCAAGCTCACTGGGGAGGGAGGCACCTTCCTCATGGACTTATCCAAAGATGCGGATAAATCCGACATGCTCTATGTAAGGGATTTGAGCCAGTCCGGGGTCCAGCACATCCAGGCCTATCTCCAGCCGGATACCAAAGTGGAAGAACTGAAGGGCATCCGCTTTGCCACCACCGGCGGGGATGATTACAAACGGGATCCGGCCGCCAAATTCGATGTGAGCCTGGCCAAGGATCAGGGCATCAACAACGTTACCTTAAAAGTGAAGAACGAGAAGTTCAACCCGGAGGATACTGCGGCCAATGAAAAATTCAACGGGGGCAAAAATGGTATGGGCACCTACAAGCCCGGCAACGACTATGTAACGGCGACTTTTTCCGGTAAAGGGTTTACCAAGGAAGTCCCGGATCAGGAAAAGATCATGAAGGATGCCATGGATGGGAAACAGACCACCGATGATGCAGGGAATCTCTTGCCGGAATACCTGAAGACCGAAACCATCGAAAACCCGGTGAAGGAAGGGACCAACTGGTTCGTGGATGAAGCGGTGGTCACGCCTTCCAACAATGCCAAGGTCATCAAGAAATCCATGCAGCTGAACTATATGAACGCCATTTACGGGGTCTATACGGACAGCCTGGAAAAACGGCTGGGCGAAGCCCGCTACAGCGGAGACGGGGACGGCATGTGGGCCCGGATCCGTCACGACCGGGTGGGCCGGGATTCCCTCTACGAAGCCAACAACACCATGACGGAACTGGGCTTCGATTGGCGGAATGACCGGACGAAATTCGGACGGCACATCCAAGGGGCTGCCCTGGACTATATGGATGGCTCTGCAGATTACAAAGAAGTCACCGGACGCAGCGACAGCAAGCGGTACGGATTGTGGTTCTACGATACCCGCCTGGGGGACAAGGGCCATTATACGGACATTGTAGCCAAATACGGCCGGCTGCAGAATGAATACACCCTGTATCCGGAAATGGGCGGCCCGGTGAAGGGGGACTACCACAATGATTACTGGTCCCTGAGCTTCGAATACGGCCGGAAGAAGCCGTTGGCTTCCAACTGGTTCATCGAACCCCAGGCCCAGCTCCAGTACACCTACTTGGGAAGTACGGATTACCGGACCAGCCAGGGGACCCAGGTGGATCTGGCCGGTACGGACAGCCTGATCAGCCGGCTGGGATTCCGGCTGGGGAAAGATGTCAGCGACCGGACCAGTTTCTATATCACCGGGGACTTCTTCCATGAATTCCTGGGGAACCAGGATGTGAGTGCTTGGGACCGGACCGGGCGCATGGATGTCACCGGCCACAACGACGGCAGCTGGTACAATGCCGGCCTGGGCTTCACCACCCGGGTAGGGAAGAACTCTTACGCCTATGCCAGCTTCGACCGGTCCTTCGGGCCCCATGTGGATCGGACCTGGACCCTGGAAGCCGGCGTGAACTGCCGGTTCTGATGGAAAAAACGATACAATGACGGCAAGATGCAGGAATTGAGGATACAAGGAGGAAACGGCTATGAAAAGAACATGTGGAAAGACGTTGACACTGACCATCCTGGCAGCCATCCTGGCAGGGACGGTGCCGGCTTTTGCTGGGGATGTGATAGGGCAGCAGGTGACTGTTGATAAGGATCGGACAGAAAGCCTGCTGTGCGGCGGGTATACAACAAGCGGAAATGCATTGACGAATACCCTTTTTGTCACCGGCAGCGCATCCATTACCTCTGATGAGGGGGCAGGCGGCGGATATGCTGAGAATGGGGAGGCCATCGGCAATCAGGTGAATTTCAGCAGCAGTGGAAGCCATCAAATAGAAGCTGTCTTTGGGGGTTGTGGACGAACAAAAGCCAGCGAGAATCAGGTATCCATCACCAATGGGAAGTTCGATTCCCAGCTCATTTACGGAGGTCTTTCGGAATCGGCTGCTGACAATAACAAGGTATCCATCGGGGGCACGGCGGACATTACGCTTACTACAGCAGGACCGGGGGGAGATGGTATCTATGGTGGATGTGCTGATGGACAATCAGGTACAGCCAAGGAAAACCAGGTAATTTTCAACGGTGGAACCGTCAGAGGGGCTCAATTCATTGCCGGCGGCGAAGCTGATAATGTTGTGGACAACCAGATATCCATCTCTGATGGAAAACTGGAAAACAACATGGTGATGGTTGGCGGGTATGGATCGACCCGTGCCCAAGGAAATGTTGTTTCTGTGGACGAAAAGGCAGACGTACCAGTTTTGGGCTTGGCAGGAGGCTATGCCAAGACGGCAGAAAGCAATCAGGTTTCCATCGGCCAGGATGCTTCCGTGACAGCCATAGCTGTAGGCGGTGGAGCGGGTGAAACTGTTTCCCATAATTTGGCCGATGTCAGGGGCACAGTCACCAGTTATCTCCTGGGGGGCGGAGGCGCTTATGATGATTCTTGGGATTCTTCTGGCGTCTTTGGCAATGTGCTGAACCTGAATGGAGCCAAGCTGATCCCCATCCAAAAGGATCAGGCCCTGTCGATGGTGAAAGATACGGTGGGTGATGGATATGAAGAAGATGTCAATCAAATCCTGCAGCTGTTAAAGAACCCGGGAGAAACCATCCAGGCAGCAGGAGGAGCCCTTTATCAAGGCGGCAATGCTCAGGACAATATGGTCAACCTAAGCGGCACCATGGATTTGGGCAAGGTCAATCTATATGGCTGGATCAGCCCCTTGGATATTGTCCTGGATCCGTCCAGTATTTCCGGGAACGGACCGGGAGATGTACACGAAACCAATCACAGCGGCAACACCCTGAATGTGGGCTATACGGCAGAGCTGACCACGGATAAAGACGGCAATGTTGTAATTACCGGCAAAGGGGCTGATTGGCATGGGAGCAAGGTCCAGGGCATCTACAATTTCGATAAGATTGCTTTCTACAATGTAGACCACTCCCAGCCGGCCCTGACGGTGACAGATACAGTGAGCCTGCCGGATAACGTGACGTTGGATCTGGACCATTTCACTCCGTCCAGCAGCCCGGAAGACAGCGTGATCCAGGACGATGTGCTCATCGATGCTTCCGGAGCTTCTACGGTGAAAGGCCTGGACAAACTGTACGAATCTGGAAAGGACAAATACCAGCAGACTCTGACTCAGACGTATGCTGATGGTGGGGTGGAAGTCAAAGGTCAAGCAGGGCTTTCCCTGTCGGATGACAATATTTTGTCCTACGGCCTCCATTCCCTGGACGCCATCACCTACAAGACCATTGACTGGAAGACCGACGGCACGGTGCTGACCCTGGGGGACAGCCAGAAGTTCGATCTGGCTGACACCAAGGTCCATACGGAAGACATCGGCTTCACGGCGAAATCTCTGGAAGCCATCACCAAGGCCGGGAACTATGCCATGACTCTCTTGGACACCCAGGGGAACAAGACTCTTTCTGCCGGGAACCTGACCACCAAGAAGGGGACCTGGAATGTGGGGAACGCCCTGGAAGGCACCGGGGAAGCGTCTCTGGACAAGGACGGGAATGTGGTGTACCAGCTGGATACGGTGGAAAAACCCCAGGAACAGCCGGAAATCAAAGTGGATGCGTCCAAACAGACCCACAATGCCCTGATCGCCAACGAAGCGGCCCTGGGCACCCTGGCAGCTGGCCGGGACCGGATGGAAGGGGTGTTGGATACCTTTAACGGCCAGGAAGGCGGGGTGTTCACCTTTGCCAGCATCGGAGGCAGCAAGGACAAATACGATACGGGCAGCCAAAGCTCCACCTATACCTGGAACGGCCTGGCCGGGGTGGGGAATGATGTTGCCGCCCGGGACGGGGAATTCTCTTATGGGGTCTTCTACGAATACGGCAAGGGCCATTATGACGTGGACGGAGCCGGCTACACCGGCAGCGGAGATGCCCACTACAGCGGCGGCGGACTCATGGCCAAATACGTAGCCCGGAATAAGAACTACGGGGAAGCGTCCCTGCACTTCGGCCAGCTGAAGAACAACGCGGATTCCGTGCTCCACAGCCGCAGCGGCGGTGCCTATGGGTATGAGACGGACAGTAATTACTGGAGCGGCCATGTGGGCTTCGGCCATATCTTCGACCTGACGGACCAGGTGGCCAGCACCAGCCGGGGCGGCACCGAACGGGCCAGCCGGGATCTGGATGTGTACGGGAAGTATTTCTACACCCATGTGGGCGGAGACAATTTCCGTGCCGGGGATGCGGACTACCAGCTGGATGACCTGAACAGCAGCCTGCTGCGGATCGGGGCCCGGCTGAACAACCGGTCCGGCCGGAACAACTACTACTGCGGCCTGGCTTGGGATTACGAATTCGACGGAGAAAGCAATGGGACCGTTTCTGCCGCCGGACTGAAGGCAGATGTCCGGAAGGCGGACATCGGAGGCAGCAGCATGATGGCGGAAGCCGGCTGGAAGCTGGAAGCCACCAAAGACAGCCCTTGGGATGTGAACCTGAGCGTAAGAGCCTACGCCGGCCAGCACAAGGGAATCGGAGGCAATGTGGTGGTAGGGTATCATTTCTGATGAACTCCAGGCCGGGATGGGCTCCCCTCCGGGTAGCCCCTACCACGTCGGGGTCAGGGATATAACAAAAAATCACAGAAACGGGATTGTCCGAGGACTCCATTTCTGTGACCATTGGATTGCATGTCCGATGGCAGCGGCGTAAGGGCGGGCCGCAGGCCCGCCCCCCCCGGCCGCCCCGAGGGGAGATGATATCCTTTTTTCAACTTTTCACAAAATATTCCATCAATTTGTATACAAAATACGAAAAACATTGGAATTTTTTAGGTTCCATGCTACAATATAGGCAATGGGCAATCCTGGAGGGGCTCCGGCTTGCCCAAATTGTGTGTTCAATGATATAGGAGGGTATTGCTATGAAGGTTTTGTGTTATGGTGTACGAGACGTGGAAGTGCCCATTTTTGAGGCCTGTAACAAGAACTTCGGCTACGACCTGAAACTCGTTCCCGATTATTTAAATACGAAAGAATCTGCTGAAATGGCCAAAGGGTTCGATGCCGTGCTGCTGCGGGGCAACTGCTTTGCCAACAAACAGAATCTGGATATCTATAAAGAACTGGGCGTGAAATACGTCCTCACCCGTACTGCCGGCACGGACCATATCGATGTTGCCTATGCCAAGGAACTGGGCTTCCCCATGGCTTTTGTTCCTCGCTATTCCCCCAATGCCATTGCGGAAATGGCTGTGACCCAAGCCATGATGCTGCTGCGTCATACCGCTTATTCCACTTCCCGTACGGCCAAGAAGAATTTTGAAGTGGATTCCGTCATGTTCTCCAAAGAAGTCCGCAACTGCACCGTGGGTGTGGTGGGCCTGGGCCGGATCGGCCGCGTGGCTGCACAGATTTTTCACGGCATGGGTGCTACGGTTATTGGGCAGGATGTGTTCCAGATCAAAGGGATCGAAGACTTCTGCACCCAGGTGGAACTGGATGAAGTCCTGGCTAAATCCGATATCGTCACCATCCATGCTCCCTATATCAAAGAAAACGGTGCCCTGGTCACCCGTGATTTCCTGAAGAAGATGAAAGACGGCGCCATCCTGATCAACTGCGCCCGGGGCCAGCTGGTGGATACGGAAGCGGTCATCGAAGCCGTGGAAAGCGGCAAACTGGATGGCTACGGCTGCGACGTGCTGGACGGCGAAGCCGAAATCTTTGGGAAGGATCTGGAAGGCCAGAAACTGGAAAACCCGCTGTTCGAAAAGCTGGTGGCCCTGTACCCCAAAGTCCTGATCACTCCCCATCTGGGTTCCAACACCGACGAAGCCGTCAAGAATATGGTAGAGATTTCCTTCGAAAACCTGAAAGATCTGGCTGAAAACAAAGATTGCCCGAACAAAATCAAATAATTGAGCGTATTCTCTAGGGTGCTGCAGCCGATGCAGCACCCTTTTCGTGTTATAATAAGGTATCACAGGCAAGTGGGAAAGAAGGCAGCCATATGCTGGATAAAATCGATCTGAAAACGAAGATTTCCAAAGAAAGATATACGGAACTCATGGGGGAGGAAGAGAACCGTCTGGGCTTCCTCCAGCGTTCCATCCGGGATGCCAAGATCCCGGTGGTCATCCTATTCGAAGGGTTCCGGGCGTCCTGGCGCAGCGAACTGATCAACAAGGTGATCCACGCCCTGGACCCTCGGGGCTTCCGGGTGTTTTCTGCTTCCAAGACTACGGAGAAAGAAAAGGAGAGCCCGTTTTTCCTCCAGTTCTGGAAGGAGCTGCCTCCAGCTGGGCAGATCTGCATCCATCACCGGGCCTGGTATTTCCTGCGGAATGAACATGCGGTGGGGGACCCGGATGAAGCCTCGGAATGGTACGATGTGAAATTCGATGAGATCAATGCCTTTGAACGGGAGCTGGTCCAGGGAGGCTGCGTCCTGATCAAGATCTTCACCCATATTTCCAAGAAGAAACAGAAGGAGAACATGGAAAAAGGCCAGGAGACCATGGGCAGCCGGTGGGAGAAGCTGGCCCCCGGCGGCATCGAGGGAATCGATTACAATGCCTACCGGAAGGTCTACGAAGACATGCTGGCGGCCACCAATACGGATCTGGCACCCTGGCACATCGTCCCTATGGAAGACAAGCGGACTGGCACCGAGGCCGTCTTCCGGGTGCTGATCACGGCCCTGGAAGAAGCCCTGAAGGACCGGCAGCGGCCAGTTGATCCGGAAAAAGGGCCGGCCAAGGACCTTTCCATCCCCGATATCCTCGGCCGCTACACCCCTTGGCAGCCTATGGAACAGGAAGAATACGACAAGAAGCTGAAGAAATACCAGAAACGGCTGGGAGAGCTCCAGTATGAACTGGCCAAACGGAAAATCAGCACGGTGGTGGCTTTCGAAGGACAGGATGCTGGGGGCAAGGGCGGCGCCATCAAGCGGCTGTCGGAATCTTTCGACCCTCTGGGCTATCGGGTGAATCCGGTGAGTGCCCCCAATGAATGGGAGAAACAGTTCCATTATCTGTGGCGGTTCTGGACCCGGCTCCCGGAACCGGGGGAAATCGCCATCTTCGACCGGACCTGGTACGGCCGGGTACTGGTGGAACGGGTGGAAGGCTTTGCCAAGATCAGTGAATGGCGCCGGGCCTATGAAGAAATCAACGATATGGAAGCCCAGTGGGTGAAGCAGGGGATCATCGTCCAGAAATTCTGGATGCAGATCGATGGGGAAGAACAGCTGAAACGGTTCCAGGACCGGGAAAATGACCCCAACAAGACCTGGAAGATCACCCCGGAAGACTGGCGGAACCGGGACAAATGGGATGCTTATGTGGATGCGGTGAACGAGATGCTGTACCGGACGGATACCCGGGAGGCTCCTTGGACGGTGGTGGAAGCCAACAATAAACTGTACGCTCGGCTGAAAGTCCTGGAGACCATGATCCGGCGGATGGAAGCCGTGTTATAACGTTTACAAAACAGGAAAAAAACAGTACAATGAAAGTTGCTGGAATGTTTTCAGGCAAGGCTTGACCAGCAGAAAATGAGATGAAATGAGGTGGGGAGCGTGGCTGATTTTTCCTTTGCAGGGGCAAAGGGTGTGGAATGGGGCTGTTTCCCTGCCTGGGACCAGTGGGATGTGGTCCATGGGTTCCTTTGCCGGACTGGGGGCTGCAGTACGCTGTTCCCGGGAGGGTTCAACCTAAGCTACAATGTGGGGGATGACCGGGACCATGTGCTGGCCAACCGGCAGAAAATGGCGGAAGCCCTGGGCTTTCCCCTGGAACGGGCCGTGGCCTGCCAGCAGGTCCATGGGACCCATGTGGCGGTGGTGACGGAAAAAGACGCAGGGAAAGGGATTTATTCTTTGGAGGATGCCATTCCGGAAACCGATGGGATGGTGACGGACTGTCCCCAGCTGCCCCTATTGATTTCTTTTGCAGACTGTGTCCCCATCCTTTTGGTGGATCCCAAGAGGGGCACCATCGGGGCGGTCCATGCAGGCTGGCGGGGCAGTGTGGGGAAGATCCTCCCCCAGGCCCTGGAAGTCATGGAGGAAGCCTTCGGGACGGAACCCCGGGATCTGATGGCAGGTATCGGGCCTTCCATCGGCCCCTGCTGCTATGAAGTGAGCCAGGAGGTGGCAGACCGGGCAGCAGCTTATCCTTCCTGCCTGAAACCCCATGGGACCGGCCATTACTTGTTGGACCTGTGGGAACTGAACACCCTGGAGCTTATGGAAGCGGGGGTCCCCCGGGAGCAGATCTTCCGGGCTGACTGCTGCACCAGCTGCCATCGGGACCGGTTCTTCTCCTACCGGGCAGAAAAGGGGAAGACAGGACGGCTCTATGGAGTCATTTACAAAAAATAAAAGGAGATGGGAATTCCCATGTTACAGGATAAAATCGCAGAAGTCGAAGCCAAGATCAAGGATGCACTGGATAAACGGACAGAACCGAAAGTAACGGGGGACCAGGTGACCATCCTGGCGGTGACCAAGAACCATCCGGCGGAAATCGTTACGGAAACCCTGGCGGCCGGACTCACGGAGATCGGGGAAAACCGGGTCCAAGAGGCCATGCACAAGCAGGCGGTGCTGCCCAAGGGAGGCCACTGGCATCTCATCGGCCATCTGCAGACCAATAAGGCCAAACATGCGGTGGAACATTTCGACTTGATCGAAAGTGTGGACAGTCTGAAGCTGTTGGGCCATCTGGAAAAAGCCGCAGCGGAACTGGATAAGGTCCAGGATGTGCTGCTGCAGATCAACGAAGCGGGCGAAGTGCAGAAAAGCGGCTTTGCACCGGCAGATTTCCGGGCGGCGGTGCCGGAACTGTCCCAGTATCCCCATATCCGGGTACGGGGCGTGATGGTGATCGCCCAGGCGACGGACAATGTGGAAGAGACCCGGCCGGTGTTCGCTGCCGGGTATCGGGATTTCCTGTTCCTCCGGGATGCCCTCCACAGCGATGCAGTGGATATCCTTTCCATGGGCATGACCCACGATTATTGGATCGCCGTGGAAGAAGGGGCCAATGAAGTCCGGGTGGGTTCCGCTCTCTTCGGGGCCCGGGACTACTCCCTTAAATTTTAAACAGAAATGGTGGATTGTATGAAAAAACTCAAAAAAATCTTGGAATACATCGGAGTGTACGACGGGGATCCAGGCAAACAGGAAGAAGAAGAGACCACGGCGAACCAGGAAGAGGGGAAAGTGGTCCCTATGTTCGGCAGCGGTTCCGGTACCTGGCGGGAAAAGAGCTACGACCAGTATGATAAGTCCTATGACAAACCGTACGAAAAAACCTACGAAAAACCTTATGATAAGGTGTTCGATAAGGATTATACCAGTTCCACCGAGGAAAAGCGGGAGGATCCGAATTCTACCCGGAGCGGGGATAAGTTGCTTTCCATGCCTGTGAACCGGAGCCCGGTGAGCGTGGTGGTCATCGAACCCATCGATTTCAATGATTCCCAGAAGATGGCGGACTACCTGTGCAAGAACCAGCCGGTGGTGATCAATTTCGAAGATACGGATGCGGACGTGCGGAAGCGGATCATCGATTTCATCAGCGGGACCATCTATGCCCTGGATGGGACTCTGCGGAAAATCGGCCGGAATCTGCTGGTGTGCGCCCCTCCCAATGTAGATATCGATACGGAAAACACCAATTTCGGGTCAGAAGGGAGCAATGATCCATGGCAAAGATAAACGAAGGGTATAAGATCGTTTTCATCGGCTGCGGGGCGATGGGAGAAGCCATCCTGAAAGGCATGCTGGGAGGCGGCCTGGTAAAGAAGGAACAAGTGACCGCCGCTGTGCCTACGGCCAAACGGCAGGCCTATCTGCAGGAAACTTATGGGATCGCTGTGACCGGCGACAACAGCGCAGCGGTGAAAGAGGCGGATCTGGTGATCTTGGCAGTAAAGCCCCAGATGGCAACAACCGCCGTGGACCAGGCTCTGGTGGACGCCCTGCCGGAAAAGGCCAATATCCTTTCCATCATGGGCAGCTACGACTTGGCCATGCTCCATGCTCTGGTGCCGGGCCATCCGGTGATCCGCTCCATGCCCAATACTCCCCTGGCTGTGGGGATGGGGATGACGGCGCTGACGGCGGACAGCCAGGTCAGTGAAGAGACCCTGGAACTGGCCGAGACCATCTTCCAATCCTGCGGGGAAACGGTACGGGTGGATGAAAAGGCCATGGAAGCCATTACGGCCATCAGCGGCTGCGGCCCTGGCTATTTCTTCGTGGTGATGGATGCCTTGGCGGATGCAGGGGTCATGGCGGGACTGCCCCGTGCCCTGGCCATCAAACTGGCGGCCCAGACCATGGCCGGCAGCGGCGTCATGGGACTGAAGACCGGGCTCCATCCGGCCCAATTGCGGGACCAGGTGACCAGCCCCGGCGGCACCACCATCGCGGGGATCAAAGCCCTGGAAAATCATGGAGTGAGAGGAGCGTTTTACGATGCGGTACAGGCGGTCTTGGACCGGAGCGCCGCATTGAAGAAATAATATGGCAAACACCACGCAACAACGGGAAACGGTATTACGGTATTTCAAGGCCAGCGGAGATGCGGAACTGGCGGCCCAGCTGCTGGATCTGGCGGAAGGGGCCCGGAAGAGCCGGCGGTTCAAGGTGTCCGGATTCCTAGACCCTCATGGCCAGAATGTGGCGGAGATCGTCGCAGCCAACTTCCCCCAGGTACGGATCGAAATGGGGGGCGGCTTCCAGAATGCGGAACGGCAGAAGGCAGCTTTCATCGCAGAAGATTTCTATGGCCAGCCGGATTTTGCCATCACGGCCCTGGAAGTGCTCTGGGACAAGCGGTATTATGACATCGGTCATCGGGATGTGCTGGGAGCCTTCATGGGCCTGGGCTGCAAACGGGAGATCCTGGGGGATATCGTGTTCATCGACGAAGGGGCCCAGCTGGTGGTGGATACCCCCATGGTGGATTTCGTCCTGAGCAACCTGACCAAGATCGGGGCGGCCACGGTGGAAGTGAAGGAAATCCCCCTGACGGACCTGAAGGAAAAGGAACAGAAAATCAAGCTGATTTCTGCGACGGTAGCGGCCCTGCGGCTGGATGCGGTGGCGGCCAGCGGCTATGGGGTGTCCCGGAGCCGGATGGCGGATGAGATCAAGGGGCAGAATGTGAAGCTGAACTGGCAGGATGCCAAGAGCCCTTCCCAGACGGTGAAGGAAGGGGATGTGATCTCTTTCCGTTCCCGGGGGAGAGTGGAACTGGCGGAAGTCCGGGGGACCACCAAAAAGGGACGGTATGCCATTACCCTGAAACGGTATATATAAGGAAGGAACGGCATCATGATTTTGCTGATTCGACATGGGGAAGCCGATCATCATGTAAAAGAACTGACGGGAGGCTGGACGGATTCAGCCCTGACGGTACGGGGAAAACGGCAGTTCCAGCAGCTGGCGGACTGTCTGGCCTGGGATTTTTCCGGACGGAGCCTGCCCCGGATTGTTTCCAGCGATCTCCAGCGGGCCCGGACGGGAGCGGAGATCATCGCCCAGACCCTGGGGGCGGATCAGGTGGAGTGCTTTCCTTTCCTGCGGGAAAAGAACAATGGGAAGGCTGCGGGGCTGAACAAAAAAGAAGCCTTGGCCTTTTACCACCCGCCGGAAACCGGCCGGGAGCTGGACCATGTGAATTATGATGGGGGCGAGACACGGCGTACCTTCTATGAACGGACTCTCCGGGGCTTCCGGGAACTGGAAAAACAAGACCGGGACCTGATCGTCGTCTCCCATAAGGGGACCATCCAGAACATCCTGTTTGCCTGGCTGGGCCTTTCCATCGAAGAAGTGGCGGAAAAGAAGATTTCCTTCGACATCCGCCCAGCGTCCCTGACCATCTTGGGGATCAACAAATGGGGTGAACGGGCCATCTTCGCCCTCAACGACACATCGTATCAATGGAAAAAAGGATCCATTGGGATCTTCAAGTATCCCTTTGGGGAATAAAATAGGGGCTGTTGCGCAGGCAACAGCCCTTTTCCTTATGACAGGACGAAATCAATAATAATTATCAGTTGCGAAAACTTCAAATCCATAGTATAATATTTATAGACAGAAAAAACAGTATTTTATCATAAAGGAGGCTGCAATCATGAATATTGCTGTATTGGTGAAACAGGTACCGGCCGTTTCCGATATCCAATTGTCCGGGGACAACAACTTGGTCCGGGTGGGGGCGCCTTCCATGCTGAACCCAGTGGATCTCCATGCTCTGGAGGCAGCCCTGGCCCTGAAAGATCAGGAAGGGGGCACGGTGACCCTCCTGACCATGGGCACTGCCCTGGCCAGCGATATCCTTCGGGAAGGGATCGCCCTGGGAGCGGACAAGGGCATCCTGCTCTCCGATGAACGGATGGCCGGCTCCGATACTTTAGCTACGGGACAGATCCTGGCGGCGGCACTGGCCAAACTGGGGCCTCTGGATCTGGTGCTGGCGGGCAAACGGTCCACCGATGGGGACACCGGTCAGATCCCTCCGGCCCTGGCCCAGCGGCTGGGCATGACCCTGCTTTCTTATGCAGATGAACTGGAGGTGAAGGAGGGGCAGGCCACCATCCGCCGGCTCAATCGGGGCGGCGTAGAGACTCTCCAGGCTGCCCTCCCAGCGGTGATCTCAGTCACGGAAAAATGCGGGAATCCTCGGACGCCCGGGATCAGGGGAAAAATGGCTGCCAAAAAGGCCGTATTCCCTGTGTGGCGTCTGGAGGACATCGATCTGGCCCCGGAAAAAGCGGGGAAGGCCGGTTCTGCCACCCGGGTAACGGAACTGTTCACACCGGAACCCCAGCCGGTGGGCACCCTGATCCAAGGGTCCACTCCGGCGGAAGCGGCCGCCAACTTGGTGGATGAACTGCGGAAGAAAAACCTGCTGTAAGGAGGAAGCAATCATGGAATGGAAAAACAATATCGGAGTCTATCTGGAAACCTCTGACGGCAGGCTCACTTCCCTCAGTGTGGAACTTTTGGGCAAGGCCCGTCAGCTGGCTGCTGCCCGTCCCAACCAGGTGTTGGGCATCCTTGCCGGGGAAAATCTGGAAGGGGCTGCCCAAGAAGCCATTGCTTACGGAGCCGATGGGGTGGCCCTGCTCCAGGCACCCAGTTTGGCATCTTTTGACGCCGGGCTCTATACGGAAGCCGTGGCCAAAGCCCTGAGCCTGTATACTCCCAGCGTCCTCTTCATCGGCGCTTCTCCCAACGGCCGGGATCTGGGCGGCCGGCTGTCCGCCCGCCTGGATGCGGGCCTGGTGGCGGACTGCATCGATGTGCGGTACGAAGGGGAGGACGATACCCTCACTTGGATCCGTCCTGCCTACACCGGCAAGCTGTTCGTAAAGATCCAGACCACTACCCGGCCTCAGCTGGGCACGGTCAGCGACAAGATCTTCCACGGCAATCCCAAAGATGCTTCCCGAAAAGGGGAAATCTTCCCGGTGCCATTGGAAACGGCAGAAGCAAAACCGGCTGTGAAGGTGCTGGATTTCACGCCCCTGGAGCAGATCAAAGAGGTGCTGGATCTGGATACGGCGGAAATCGTGGTGGGCGCCGGGCGGGGCGTCCAGAACGAAGAGGGCATGCGGGAAGTCCAATCCTTTGCCAAACGGATCGGAGCGGCCTTCGGAGTTTCCAAACCATTGGTGGATGCAGGCTGGGCCCCTTATGAATGGCAGGTGGGCGTCACCGGCAAGAAAATCGCTCCCAAAATCTACATTGCCCTGGGGATTTCCGGTGCTATCCAGCACAAACTGGGGATCCAGGAGGCTGGGCTCATCGTGGCGGTGAACAAGAGCCCTGAGGCACCCATTTTCCAATTCGCCCATTACGGCATCGTAGGGGATCTGTTCGATGTGATGCCGGAACTGGAAAAATTGCTGAAAAAAGAGTGAGACAGGATTCCTCCTTGACAAATCCTAGGATTCTTCTATAATTAAGGGCACAGGAATACCCATACGAGGTATAGGGTATTCCAGCAAGGAGGATGGACTATGGTCAAAATGATTGTTGGTGTCGAAGGCATGGCCTGCGGCATGTGTGAATCCCATATCAACGATGCGATCCGGAATGCGTTTTCCGTAGATTCGGTTTCTTCTTCCCGTTCTAAAAAGGAAACGGACATCATTGCGGAAAAACCCATCGAAGAGGAAAAAATCCGGAAAGTCATCGATCAGACGGGCTATCAGGTAGTCAGTTTTAAAGTGGAACCTTACGAAAAGAAGAAAGGCTTCTTTGCCCGTTTGTTTGGCTGAAAGCAGCAGGATATCATATGAAAAAACAGGAAAAATCTTTTGCCGGTACCCTGCCGGGTACTGGCAGGAGTCAGCTGGCCTTTCCGGAAACCTATGTGGTGGTGGATCTGGAAACCACCGGGCTCGATCCGGAACGGGACCAGATCATCGAGATCGGGGCCCTGGAAGTGGTCCAGGGGAAGCGGGGGAGGACTTTTTCTACCCTGATCCAGCCCCGAACTCCCTTGTCCGGCCATTATGTTTCTCCTTTCATCACCCATCTCACCGGCATCACCGATGAGATGCTGGCCGCTGCTCCCCAGCCCCGACAAGCCCTGGAAGCCTTCGGGAAGTTCCTGGGCAGCCGGGTTGCGGTGGGCTACAATGTGGGCTTTGACATGGGGTTCCTCCAGCAGCAGTTCCAGGAACAGCTGTTCCGGCCCCTGGCCAATGATTGGGTGGATCTGCTGCCCATGGCACAGACCTTGTTTCCCCTGTGGCCCCATCATCGGCTGAACAATCTGGCCGCCTGGTACCATGTGGTGAACCAAGATGCCCATCGGGCCCTCAGCGATGTGGAGACTACAGAAGCCTGTTTCCAAAAGCTGAAACAGGATGTGCTGCGCCAGTATCCCTCCGCCCAGGCCTTTTTGGAAGAGGTGCGGAAGAAGATCCAAGGAAAGGGAGAAGAAGAACAGTTGAGTTTATGGTAAAAAAATAGGGGTGTTGCACGCAACGTGCAACACCCCCACTTTTTTTACTTCACAAACAATCCATCCACATCCACTTTCTTTTCCATCATGCCCGAGGCGACCAGGAAATCCTGGGTCTTCTTCAAGGAAGCGATGGCTTCCGGGGTGATGGTCATGCTGAAATCGTAGAGGGGATACATTTCTTTGACGGCTTCCGGTTTCAGTTCCGTGGCCTTGGCAGTCATTTCCAGGGCTTTGTCCGGATTCTTCTTCATGAAGTCCAAGGTTTCTTTCTGGACGGCCAGGAAGGTATCCACCAGGTCTTTGTGTTCCTTATAGAACTTGCCGCTGACGGCGGTGACGGTCAAGCCGGAAACCAGGCCGTCCCCGGTGGTGACCACATGCATACCCTTCTTTTCCACGTTGTAAGCCAGGGGCCCGGCCAGGAGGGCACAGTCGGCGCTGCCGTTTTCCAGGGCGGAGGCTGCAGCCGGCAGACCCATGGAAACGAATTTCACATCCTTCATGGAAAGACCGGCCTTCTGGAGGTAGGCAGCCAGCAGTTCGTGGAGGATGGTGCCTTTGGGCCCGGCAATGGTCTTGCCCTTCAGGTCAGCGGCACTTTGGATGCTGCCATCTTTGGAAAACAGTTTGAAGGCCTTGGGAGCCTGGGAATAGAGGCTGATGATCTTGATGTCGTTGCCGTTGGCTGCACTCAGGAGCACGGAAGAGCCGCCTACGCAGTTCAGGAACTGGATATCCCCGCTGGCCAGGGCTGCGGTCTGGTCGGCTCCGGAAGTGATGGTGGAATAAGAAGCCGTGATGTTCTTTTCTTTGAATTTCTTTTCAAAGCTCTGATTGGCTTTTTCCACGATGGAGGGGACGTTGAGAGGTGCCTGGACATAGGTGATGCTCACTTTGTCCACTTTGGGGGCAGCTGCCTTCTGGGCAGATTTGTCATTGCCGCACCCAGCAGCCAGAGTCCCTGCCGCCACCAGGCAGCAGGCCAGGAGTACAGAAAGTTTTTTCTTCAAAGACATGGTAACAGATCCTTTCATGTGATAGAAATTGATTGTCAGCAGGCAATTGCTGATTGATCAACTTTGCAGGCAAATTTTTTGAAGGGAAACGCCGTCGACAGCTAATCGTTGACCGGGCTGCTGGGCAGCAGCCCTTATGCCAATTCCTCCAGCAGCCGCTTTTTGACGGCAATCAGGCTGGGGGAGAGCAGGTCCCGTTTCCCTGGGGGAAGCCGTTCTTCCCAGACCATGGTCCCTTCACGAAGGATCAGCAGCCTGTCCCCTAGGGTCAGGGCTTCATCCACATTGTGGGTCACCAGCACCACCCCCATGGACATCTGTTCCACCATGGTCCGGAGTTCCTGCTGGAGCTGGGCCCGGGTGAAGTAGTCCAAGGCCGCAAAGGGCTCATCCATCAGGATCAGTCCGCTGTGCATGGCCAGGGTCCGGGCCAGGGACGCCCGCTGCTGCATCCCGCCGGACAGCTGGGCTGGGTACTGATCCGCGGCTTCCGTCAGCTGCACCAGGCTGAGCCAGTGGTCCACTTCCTGGGGGATGCTGCCTTTAGGGAGGCCCAGGGCGATGTTTTCCCGGCAGGTGAGCCAGGGAAAGAGACGGGCTTCTTGGAACATCATGCCCAGCTTCAGTCCGGCGGGACGGCTGATGGTTCCCGTATCCGGCTGTTCCAGGCCGGCCAGGAGCCGGAGCAGGGTGGTCTTCCCGCAGCCGCTTTTCCCCAGGATCACCGTACATTCCTGGGGAGAGAGGGTAAGGGAAAGGTCCCGGAGCACCACTCGGGGGCCGTAAGTTTTGGTGATGTGGTCCAGTTTCAGCGCATCCAACAGAGTACCTTCCTTTCCAAAAGGGCGAAGATCCCGTCCAGCACCAGCCCCAGGGCACCGATGGCCAGGATCCCGATGATGACCTTATCGCTGCGGCTCATGGCCTGGGCGTCTAAGATCAGGAACCCCAGTCCACTGTCGGCGGCAATCATTTCCGCTCCGATAATGGCCCGGAGACTGTAACCCATACCGATCCGGAGCCCCGTGAGGATCCCTGGCAGAGCCGCAGGCAGGCGGATCTTCCACAAGGATTTCCAAGGGGAAAAGCCCAGCATCTGGCCCACTTCCAGCAGCTTCCGGTCGCAGCGGCGGAACCCGTCATCCATATTGAGATACATGGGGAAAAAGGAAGCCAGCACGATGATGATGGTCTTGGGCAGTTCCCCGATACCGAACCAGAGGATCAGCAGGGGAATCAGGGAAAGGGGCGGTACGTGGCGGAACACTTCCAACAGGCCGCTGTAGCAGTTCCGGAGCCGGGGAAAGAGCAGGTTCAGGCTGCTGAGCAGGCAGCTGGCCAAAAGGGCCCAGGAAAATCCCCACAAGATCCGCTGGAGGCTGATCCGGATATGGCGGAACAGTTCCCCGTTCTCCAGCATGTGGAGCAGGGGGCCCCAGACCCGAGCCGGAGAGGGCAGGATGTAGCTGCTCCAGAAGCCCTGGGAAGCGGCATAGTCCCACAGGAGAAAGACCGCCAGGAAGGGCAGGCAAAAATGCAGTTTACCCTTCATGGTTCTCATGGCCCGGGGTGACCTTGGCATAGGCCGTCTTGGAAGAGACCCCTTTTAGTTTGCCGATCTTTCCGGAAAGATTGCTGATGATATCCTGGGGTGCATCCACTACCACGCTGATGATGTGGATGTTCCGGGCATGGTAGGGGATGCCCATCCGGCCGATCACATAGGGCCCGAAATCGTGGAGGATGGCATTCAGCTCTTCCACAGCATCCGGGTCCTCCACGATGATGCCCAGGATTGCCACACGTGTTTCTTCCATCAAATAACCTCCTCGCATATATCCGCCCTAGTCCCGTGGACAAGGGCTGGTGGTGGGTTAGCCGCATCAGCGGCGTTTCCATTGACAATTGACAGGGGGTGCTGCAGCTGCAGCACCCCCTTCAAATCTCCGTCCGTCTTCCATCGCAAGGGGTCTTTTGATGTGAGAAGGCGCTTATTATTTCATTTCGTTTTTCTTACTGGCTTCGTCGATTTCTTTGTCTTCTTCCGCCAAAACTGCTTCATCCGCTTTCTTTTCCTTTTTGAAGAACTTCATCACAAAAGGAGAAAGCAGAGACAGGAGGCACAGGGCCAGCAGGATCTTGCAGATGTTGGTGGAAAGGAGGATGCTGGTATCCCCGCCGGAAAGGCTCAGGCTCCGCCGCAGTCCTTTTTCTCCCAGAGGTCCCAGGATCAGGGCCAGGACCACGGCAGCGGTGTTCATATTGCATTTCCGCATGAGATACCCGATGATCCCGAACACGAACATCACCTTTACATCAAAGGCACTGTTGTTGATGGCAAAAGAGCCCACCACGCACAATACGAAGATGCTGGGAATCAGGATGGCATCGGACACCCTGGCAATCTTGGCGAACAGCCGGCAGCCGATGAGACCGATGATCAGCATGAAGAACTGGATCACCACGAACCCACCAAAGAAAGTATACGTCATGGGAGCATACTTTGTAAAGAGTTCCGGTCCCGGCTGGAGCCCGTGGATGATCAGGCCGCCCATGAGCACCGCCGTTACGCTTTCCCCAGGGATCCCCAAGGTCAGGGTGGGGATCAGGGAACCGCCGGTCACCGCATTGTTGGCCGCTTCGGAACCGGCCACCCCTTCAATGGAACCATGGCCGAATTCTTCCGGATGCTTGGAGAACCGCTTGGCTTCATTGTAGCCCAGGAAGCAGGCGATGGAAGCTCCGGCCCCGGGCAGGATCCCGATGATATTCCCGATGATCCAGCTGCGGAGCACTGTGGGGGTGATCCGTTTCATTTCTTGCAGGCTCAGCATGATCCGGTCGCTGAATTTGGCGGCCTTGGCCCGCTTCACGATGGCTTTTTCTGCCAGGATGAAGGCTTGGCTCATGGAAAAGAGCCCGATCAGGGCACAGGTGATGTTGATGCCGTTATACAGGGAATCCTGGCCGAACATGAACCGTTCAACCCCCTGCATGGGATCCATGCCGATGGTGGACAGCACCAGTCCGAAGGCCCCGGACATGAGCCCCAGGATCATGGAATCCGTATTGATGCCGGCGATGATGGTGAGACCGAAAAGGCTCAGCCAGAAATATTCCGGGCTGCCGAATTCCATGGCCAGTTTGGCCAGGGGCGGAGCAAAGAAATACAGGGAGATGCAGCTCAGGAGACCGCCCCAGAAAGAGGCGATGCAGGCAGTGGCCAACGCTTTCCCGGCTTTTCCCTTCAAGGTCATGGCGTATCCGTCCAGGGCAGTGGCTGCCGAAGCCGGGGTGCCGGGGGTGTGGATCAAGATGGCGGAAATGGATCCGCCGAAGATGGCTCCGCAGTAGATGCCTCCCAGCATGATGAGCCCCGCAGAAGGTTCCATCCCAAAAGTC
>OHAG01000203.1_pt1 | contig 53998 bp, 46 predicted proteins | sample 1577081 | NCBI WGS metagenome assembly OHAG01 (sample SAMEA3541513, study PRJEB24748) | human gut metagenome | biome: human gut; feature: human-associated habitat; material: faeces | place: China | collected 2012
TTTCTGCTTCGCGCGAGTGCGCATCCTCGCGGAGCGTTTTTTGTTTCATAGGACGCAATTTCCTATGAAACAAAAAAACCCTGCCTCCCAGGTTCATCACCTCGGAAACAGGGTTCTCTTTACTCGCTGGCACGGGACTGCGGAGTACTGGGCGGAATAAATCCGTCCAGCCGGCGCTGTCTCATATATTTATCAGAGAAAAACATACAAAACTCTACTGCTATATGCTAAGAAGATTTTTCTTCCTATTTTAATTAGTTGTTCTTAGCTGCTGCTTTTGCTTCTTTGATCTTCTCAGTCAGCATCGGAACGATCTTGTTTAAGTCACCTACTACGCCGTAGTCAGCAACATCGAAGATCGGAGCAGACTCATCTTTGTTGATAGCAACGATGATGTCAGACTCTTCCATACCTGCCAGATGCTGGATAGCACCGGAGATACCGATTGCAAAGTATACGTTCGGACGAACAGTCTTACCTGTCTGACCTACCTGAAGATCCTTCGGTTTCCAGCCAGCATCTACAACTGCACGAGAGCAGCTTACGGTACCGCCGATAGCCTCTGCCAGATCATCCAGAATCTTGAAGTTCTCCGGGCTTCCTACGCCACGACCGCCGGATACAAGGATCTTAGCATCCATGATATCAACGGTGTTGGATACAGCCTTAACAACTTCCAGGATATCAACATATTTGTTGTTCTTTGTGAATCCCGGATTGAACTCAGTAACAACAGCTTTTTTGCCAGCTTCCTTCGGAGCCTTCTGCATAACACCCGGACGAACGGTTGCCATCTGCGGACGGAAATCCGGGCAAGCGATGGTAGCGATGGTGTTGCCGCCGAATGCCGGACGAGTCATAAGCAGCTGATTGTGCTTTGTCTCTCTACCCGGAACCGGATTCATCGGGAAATCGCCGATATCAAGTTTTGTACAGTCTGCAGTCAGACCTGTATGGATTCTAGCGCAAACACGCGGACCAAGGTCACGACCGATTGCAGTTGCACCGATCAGGAAGATTTCCGGTTTGAACTCTTTGATAACAGATGCGATTGCATGTGTGTACGGCTCTGTACGGTACTCTTTTAATTCCGGATCGTCTACAACGATAACCTTATCTGCGCCGTACTCTGCTAACTGATCTGCAAGACCCTTAACGTCAGAACCAACTAAAACAGCGGTTACTTCTACTCCTAAATCTTTTGCTAATTCTTTACCTTTGCCAATCAGCTCATAAGCGATATTGCTGATAACATTATCCACCTGCTGTGCAAAGACAAATACGCCCTTATATGCTTCTAAGTTGTTCATCTTATTCACCACTCTTTTCTATAAAATAATTAGATAATGTGTTTCTCTGCCAGTTTGCCAACGATATAATCTGCGGAAGCTGCCGGATCAAGTTCTACTTTCTCGCCAGCACCCTTTCTTACCTTATCGGAAGCTTTTGCGATCTGTGTCGGTGATCCCTTCAGACCAAGGTTGGAATCCTCAACATCTTTCAGATCTTTTCTGCCCCAAACGGTGATCTCTTTTGCATATGCATCAAAGATTCCGCCCGGAGTCATATAACGCGGCTCGTTTAACTCTGCAAGAGCGGTTAAAAGACACGGAAGCTGTGCTTTTACTACATGATATCTATCATCATACTGACGCTCAACTACGATATATTTCTCAGCTTCGTTTACTTCACGAATCTTCTGAGCGTAGCTGATTACCGGAAGGCCAAGGTGCTCGGAGATCTGCGGACCTACCTGAGCGGTATCGCCATCGATAGCCTGACGACCAGTAATGATTAAGTCATAATCCAGGTTGCGAAGTGCGCCTGCGATAGTCTGGGAAGTAGCCCAGGTATCTGCACCACCGAGTACACGGTCAGTTACAAGAACACCATTGTCTGCGCCCATAGCCATAGCCTCACGAAGAACCTCTTCTGCCTTCGGAAGACCCATAGTAACTACGGTAACCTCTGCACCATACTGATCTTTTAAGCGAAGCGCTGCCTCCAGACCTGCTTTATCATCTGGGTTCATGATTGCCAGCATTGCGCTTCTGTCAAGAGTACCATCCGGGTTAAATTTAACTCCGCCTTTGGTATCCGGAACCTGTTTTACACAAACTACAATTTTCACGGTATTTTCACTCCTTATTTTTTTCTTTTTTCTCTATAGGACTGAGATTGTTCTGATTTCTCTGCAGACTGAATTATTTTAACAGATCAGCGGAGATAACCATTCTCTGAACCTCAGATGTACCCTCGTAGATCTCAGTGATCTTAGCATCACGCATCATACGCTCTACGTCGTACTCTCTCGTGTAACCGTAACCACCGTGAAGCTGTACAGCCTTGGTTGTAACTTCCATAGCAACCTCTGCTGCATACAGTTTAGCCATAGCTGCTTCTACAGAATAGGTTTTCTGTGTCTTCTTAGCAACGGCTGCTCTGTAAACAAGGAGCTGAGCTGCTTTAACTTTGGTAGCCATATCTGCCAGCTGGAACTGAGTGTTCTGGAACTGACCGATAGCACGACCAAACTGTTTTCTCTCTTTTACATAATCAACAGTTCTCTCAAGAGCGCCCTCTGCAAGACCAAGTGCCTGGGAAGCGATACCGATACGTCCGCCATCCAGGGTATGCATAGCGATGTGGAAACCTTTGCCCTTCTGGCCAAGCAGGTTCTCTTTCGGGATACGACAATCTGTGAAGATCAGCTCGTATGTAGCAGATCCACGGATACCCATCTTCTTCTCTTTGGTACCGAAGGTGAAGCCCGGAGTTCCTTTCTCTACGATAAATGCAGAGATCTCTTTTTTCTTTCTGCCCTTTACTTCAACAACGCCTGTTACAGCGATGATAACGTAAATGTCAGCCTCTTTACCATTGGTAATGAAAACTTTGGAGCCGTTTAATACCCACTCGTCGCCGTCTAATACAGCCTTGGTCTGCTGACCCTGAGCATCTGTACCAGCACCCGGCTCAGTAAGACCGAAAGCACCAAGCTTCTCGCCCTTAGCAAGCGGAACCAGGTATTTCTGTTTCTGCTCTTCAGTACCGAAAGTCTGGATCGGATCGCAGCACAGAGATGTGTGTGCAGATACGATAACGCCGGTAGTACCACAAACTTTGGAAAGCTCCTCAACGCACATAGCGTATGTTAACGGATCACAGCCCTGTCCGCCATACTCCTTCGGAACCGGGATGCCCATGAAGCCAAGCTTCTGCATCTTTTTAACGGTTTCCTCCGGGAAGTGCTCTGTCTCGTCAACTTCCTGTGCCAAAGGTTTTACTTCGTTCTCGGCGAAGTCATGGAATAACTTTCTCGCCATTTCATGCTCTTTACTTAATGTAAAATCCATGTGTCTATTCCTCCATCATTTTCTTATATACGCTTAAGAGGCGGCTTTAAGCGCCGCCCCGTTGCGGTTCTTAAAAATCTGGTACTCTATTATGTTTTCATCTGGTCAAGAAGCCAGACTTATGTACATATTAGTTGTACTTGTAGAAGCCTTCGCCAGACTTACGGCCAAGCTTGCCGCCGCGAACCATCTTTCTAAGAAGCGGCTGCGGACGGTACTTCGGGTCACCAGTCTCAGACTGAAGTACTTCCATGATAGCCAGAACAACGTCCAGACCTACCAGGTCGCCCAGTTCAAGCGGTCCCATCGGATGGTTAGCACCCAGCTTCATAGCGGTATCGATACCCTCTACAGAAGCCTCGCCCTCAGCGTAGATACCGATAGCTTCGTTGATCATCGGGATGAGGATACGGTTTACTACGAAACCAGCGCCCTCTTCTACCTGTACCGGGATCTTGCCGATCTCTTCAGAGATCTTCTTAACTTTGTCAACAATCTCTGTCGGAGTGTTTAAGCCTGCGATAACCTCAACCAGCTTCATAACCGGAGCCGGGTTGAAGAAGTGCATACCGATAACCGGGCGGTCAAGACCTGCACCGATCTCAGTAATGGACAGAGAAGAGGTGTTGGTAGCGAATACGCAGTCTGCCTTGCAGATAGCGCCCAGCTCTTTGAAGGTCTGTTTTTTGATCTCCATGTTCTCGATTGCTGCCTCAACTACGAGATCGCAGTCGCTGCAGATAGTCTTAACGCCGGTATGGATTCTGGCAAGGATCTTGTCTGCATCCTCTTTTGCCATCTTTCCTTTTGCTACTCTCTTCTCAAAGTTCTTTGAAATTTTCAGTTTGCCGTTGGAAGCAAACTCTTCGTTAATATCACACAGGCATACTTCATATCCATCTACCTGAGCAAATGCCTGAGCGATTCCGGAACCCATGGTTCCTGCACCAATAATACCAACTTTCATGACAAATCCTCCTGAAATTATACAACTATAATTTAACTAACTATCTATTGTTAAACTGCTCCACTTTCCGTTTCTCAAGGAATGCCTGCATACCGTTCTTCTGATCTTCTGTCTCGAAGCATCCGCCAAACAGTTTTTCCTCGATCACGATAGCCTGATCCATATCAGTCTGAAGTCCGTCGTTCATCGCCTTCTTGCTGTTTCTGACAGCGATCGGAGCCATCTTTGCGATAGCGCCTGCCAGCTTCTTCGCAGCCGGCATCAGCTCTTCCTGTGTATAAACAGCATTTACAAGTCCGACACGGTATGCCTCGTCCGCTTTGATGTTGCGGGACGCAAATACCATCTCTTTTGCCTTGCCCGGTCCGATGAGACGTGCGAGTCTCTGTGTACCGCCGAAGCCTGGTGTGATACCAAGACCTACTTCAGGCTGTCCGAATAATGCATTGTCCGAGCAGATACGGATATCACAGCTCATGGCAAGCTCGTTGCCGCCGCCGAGTGCGAAACCGTTTACTGCCGCGATAACCGGAACCGGGAAGGTTTCGATCTTGCGGAAAATATCGTTGCCGAATTTACCGAAGTGCTCGCCCTGCTCCTTGGTCATCACGCTCATAGCAGCGATGTCAGCACCGGCTACGAAAGATTTCTCTCCTGCGCCGGTCAGGATAATTGCACGAATTTCGGAAAGGTCTACTGCATCAAATGCAGCTTCAATATCCTTCAGCACATCCTCGTTTAACGCGTTCAGTGCCTTCGGACGATTAATAGTTATGACTGCGACGTGTCCGTCTACCTCATAGTCTACAAATCCCACTTCCAGTTCCTCCTAAAAAGCTCTTGAATTGAAATACGTAAAACCAGAAACAGCCGGAGCGCCGGGGATAAGCCCCGACGACTCCGGTTCTGCGTCAGAAATTAGTCTCTCTCAACGATCGTTGCGCAGCCCATGCCGCCACCGATACACAGAGTAGCCAGACCCTTCTTAGCGTCACGTTTCTGCATCTCGTATAACAGAGTTGTCAGGATACGGCAGCCAGATGCTCCTACCGGATGTCCGATAGCGATTGCACCGCCGTTTACGTTCAGGATGTCTTTGTTGAAGCCAAGGTCACGAGCTACAGCGATAGACTGAGCTGCGAATGCCTCGTTTGCCTCGATCAGGTCGAAGTCTTCTACCTTCCAGCCTGTCTTCTTCAGAACTTTCTTGGTAGCTGCAACCGGTCCAATACCCATGATGCTCGGATCTACACCGCCCAGAGCGCCTGCTACCCATGTAGCCATCGGTTTGATACCCAGTTCTTTTGCTTTCTCTTCGCTCATAACAACTACAGCTGCTGCACCATCGTTGATGGAGGAAGCGTTACCAGCTGTTACACGTCCGTCTTTCTTGAATGCCGGACGAAGCTTGCCAAGAACCTCTACAGTGGAACCCGGACGCGGACCCTCATCGGTATCTACGATAACAGTCTCTTTTTTCTTCTTAACTTCGATCGGAACGATCTCGTCTTTGAAACGTCCAGCCTCGATAGCTGCGCAAGCCTTCTGCTGGCTAGCTGCTGCAAACTCATCGAGTTCTTCTCTTGTGATACCCCACTGATCGCAGATATTCTCAGCGGTGATACCCATGTGGTAATCGTTGAATGCATCCCACAGAGCGTCATTTACCATGGTGTCGATCATGGTCGCATTGTTCATACGGTATCCGTAACGAGCCTTCATCAGAGCATACGGAGCTGCGGACATGTTCTCTGCACCACCAGCTACTACGATGTCAGCATCGCCTGCAAGGATCATATCTGCTGCTGCGTTTACAGCATTCAGACCAGAACCGCAAACCACGTTCAGGGTAACTGCCGGAACTTCTACCGGAAGACCAGCTTTCAGAGACATCTGACGTGCTACGTTCTGACCAAGGCCAGCCTGGATAACACATCCCATGTATACGTGATCAACCTGCTCCGGAGCAACGCCTGCTCTCTTCAGAGCCTCCTTGATAACTACGGCACCCATCTCAGCTGCTGGAACAGTACTGAGCTGGCCACCCATAGAACCTACTGCGGTACGGCATGCACTTGCAATTACGACTTTCTTAGACATTGAAAAAATCCTCCTTGAAAATGATCCACCACGTAAATAACACAACTGCAGTAAATAGTAAAATAGTGATAAATATGATAGTGTATTTGTATCTTAACACCCCACGCGGCTCCTGTCAAATAATTATCAATGGATTTATAAAGATTTAAGATTCTCATTTTTCCGCGTACAATCCACTTATTTCTACATCGTTTTGATCGCCTTTAGGCGGAATGCACAATTTTTTTCTTCCGTTTTCTCAATAAAAGTGGTCTTCTCTGGCATTATAACCAACATGGTATTTTGTTTGTGAATTAATAGACAAAGTCATTTCTTTTCTATTTACATACACTTATATCTGTAATTCATAAATATGAATATGTCGTCATTTTCCCCTATTTTGTCCTCCGCCTCTTTCGTTGACAAGGGATAGTGGAGATGATACACTGATAAACAACGGGGGATGTCCGAATCACGCATTTGTACGGACTTCTTCATATTATTAAAAAGGACAAGGTGAATAAGTATGGATTACAAGAAACTGTATGCAGAAAAGCTGGTTTCCGCTGAAAAAGCTGCTTCCGTCGTTAAATCTGGCGACTGGGTTGACTATGGCTGGACCACCGGCACTCCGGTAGCAGTCGATGCTGCTATCGCAAAACGTCTTCCGGAACTGGAGAATGTAAACTTCCGCGGCGGTATCCTGATGTGGGTACCGGAGATCTTCAAGATCGAAAACCCGGCAGCTCATATGACCTGGAACTCCTGGCACATGAGCGGTATCGAGAGAAAGGCAATCGCACAGGGATTCAGCTTCTATGCTCCGATCCGTTATTCCGAGCTTCCGAGATACTATCGTGAGTCCGCAACCAAACCGGATGTAGCTGTATTCCAGGTTGCTCCGATGGACGAGCACGGTTATTTCAACTTCGGACCAAATGCTTCCCATATGGCAGCCTGCTGCGAGACTTCCAAGGTTGTCATCGTAGAGGTCAATGAAAATATGCCAGTCTGCCTCGGCGGATTTGAGAACGGCGTTCATATCTCCAACGTAGACATGATCGTAGAGGGCAGCAACCCGACCATCGCAGAGATGGGAGGCGGCGCAGCAGCGACTGATGTCGATGAAGCAGTTGCAAAACTGATCGTAGACGAGATCCCGGATGGTGCCTGCTTACAGTTAGGTATCGGCGGTATGCCGAACGCAGTTGGTTCCCTGATTGCGAAATCTGACTTAAAGGATCTGGGTGTTCACACCGAGATGTACGTTGACGCATTCGTTGATATTGCCGCAGCCGGCAAGATCACAGGCGCTCACAAAGCACTGGACAAAGGCCGTCAGGTATACGCATTCGGCGCTGGTACCAAGAAACTGTATGACTACTTAAACAACAACCCGGCCTGCATGAGTGCTCCGGTTGATTACACCAACGACGTCCGCACCATCGCAGCCCTGGACAACTTCATGTCCATCAACAACGCGGTTGACCTCGACCTCTTCGGTCAGGTAAATGCAGAGTCCGCAGGAATCAAGCACATCAGCGGTGCAGGCGGACAGCTTGACTTCGTTCTGGGCGCTTACCTGTCCAAGGGCGGAAAGAGCTTCATCTGCTGCTCCTCCACCTTCAAGAACAAGGCTGGCGAGCTGCAGTCCCGTATTCTCCCGACCTTAAATCAGGGTTCCATCGTAACCGATACACGTGCAAACCTGCACTACCTGGTAACCGAGTACGGTAAAGTAAACTTAAAGGGTCTTGCAACCTGGCAGAAATGCGAGGCTATCATCTCCGTTGCACATCCGCAGTTCCGCGATCAGCTGATTAAGGAAGCTGAGAAGATGCATATCTGGAGACAGAGCAATAAGATCTGATAAGAACTCAAGATCTGATAAAATCGGCAGGATTCGGAGACAAAATCCAGCAAACCATCTATGGTATCTGAGACTCCCGGTTCTCCGATACACCAGATACGTTTATTTTCTAAAAAAAGTGCTTTTCCTCTCAAAAAATTTTCTTTGAGAAGAAAGGCACTTTTTTATTTATACTTTTTTCTTATAGTTTTTGTTCTACAAGTCTCTGTCTACCATCCGCTACTGTTCCAGAGACTTCCACCGGAAGTTCGGAATCACATCCGACCACTTATTAATTCCGATGATTGATTTTGCAAAATTCGAAGTTTCCAGCGTGTATCTCTTCTGATCAATGTCGTGGAAAACTCTCCAGAGCTTTCGATCCTTTACCGCTACAATCTCATTGCCCTGATTCATATCACAGGACCACAGACCGAAGCTTAAGCCTGCCCTTACCTCTGACGGCGCATCGACCTGACGACTCAGAATGTACGCGTCGATATACGGGTTGCTGTCTACGATATAGTAAGAATATGCAAATGCCGCCGCCTGGATATCCGACACATCGCCGCGCGTCAGACTCTGTGCAGTAAATCCTTCCTCCGTCAGAATGACATGGCGCACCTCGCCGGATGCTGTCTTCATCGAATCCTGATTCAGATAATCGGTCAGTACATGCAGGTTTGCAAAGTTGACAATCGGTGAATCTGCACTCTCGGTTACCAGCCCCGTTGCCGGATCATCCCAGAATTCCGGTTCCGTCATCGGGTACGGATACGGATGGTAGGCAATGCCCCAGTCCATCTGGCCTTCCGTTACTGCCAAGGCGTTAAACGTATCAACAATGCCTTTGCCCGTATAATGCACCTGATCGTTCAGGTTCTCATACGGAGCTCCCCACCAGAAATCAAGTGAAAAATAAACCCGGTCATTCGCACTTGTGCTCTTGATCGCCGTGTAGAACGTGCGGAATGCCTGCTGATACGTGGATACATATGCATTCAAATCTGCCGGTCCCATGTAGTTCCAAATCTGGTTGTTGATCTCATTGCCCAGAATCCAGTTGGAAATCTTCGCATAATTTGAATTATGATTCTTGCCGCTGTAACGATCCGCCAAAAACGCGAAGATCGCACGCGTTGTCTCAAATCCTTCCTGTGTCTTCGTGTTAAACATATAATAATTGGCGCTCGAAGATTTCGCAGTTCCCGCATGAACCAGTTCCGGGTGCGCGTCATTCCAGTCATTTAAAACGATCGCCGTCACGGATATATCTTTTCCGATATATGTACTGATCACCTTGTCATAATTTTCAACCACCGACTTATTAAAATGATACGTTTTTCCATCGTACTCATAATCAATGCCACTTCCTAAAAACTGGGAAAATGCGATATTGACCGCCACATGTTTGACACCCAGTGTAAATGCATCGTTGAGCATATTTAACTGGATATTCAAGCCCTTTTTCGTCAGCGGCGTCTTAAACGGATCCTGATTGGATGCAACCACCTCCGGATTTGTGATATAATGTGCCGCGCCAACTGTCGTAAATGTAGTTCCGTCAAACACTGCCGGAACAAACCGGCTGTAAAGGCGGTCCTGGGCAGTTCCCTTGTTTAAAGGAATCGAGACGGTCCTCGTTTCCCCTGCGCCTACGCTGCTGACATAATCAGTCCGGCTTCCAATCTCCGACTCATACGGCCGCAATTCAAACAGATAAATCTTTCCGTCCGTCCCCGTTGTATCACCGTTGCTTGAAAGTGAAATATCCACTGTATTCTGCCCCGAACCAATCAGACAGGAGCCGATCGAAGCGGTTATCTGAAACGTCTGCGCCGCCAGTGCTGTGAACGCAGCCGCCACACTCAGGCAGACCGCTGCAGCCAGGACAAGCGCCGTTTTCATCCATTTTTTCATCCTGTTCCTTCCTTTCCGTCTAATATCCTATGGTATTTGATCATACTTCATTCTTCCGTCAGATTCAATTACTATTTTATTAAGGATTATTACAACTATTTTGGAAATCCTGTATGATTCCCAGCATTTTATCTTTTCCAAGCCTTGATTTCTTTCTTATTCCTATTCTTTTACCACTTGCAAATATTGGTTTTATATATAAATCCCTTAGAGCCGCAAATTTAAAAAGCTACAGTTTCCGGAACCATCAAGTATTCCTTCCGCCATAGCTTTTTGATATTACTGATTATTTAGTTCTTAATGCCCTCATCGCATTTAAAATTGCAATGACGGAAACACCAACGTCCGCAAACACGGCTTCCCACATATTCGCCACTCCAGCCGCGCCCATCAGAAGCACAACCGCCTTAACCGCCAGGGCAAACACGATATTCTGGTGCGCGATTGCCATTGTCTTGCGTCCGATTTTAACCACACCTGCAATCTTCGCCGGGTTATCATCCATCAGGACAATGTCCGCCGCCTCGATCGCCGCGTCACTTCCCATGCTTCCCATTGCAATACCGACATCTGCGCGGGAGAGAACCGGTGCATCGTTGATGCCGTCGCCGACAAATGCCAGCTTCCGCTTTCCGGTCATCTCCGCCAGCATCTCCTCGACCTTCTGCACCTTATCCGCCGGAAGCAGCTCCGTGTACGCCTGATCGATGCCAACCTTCGCAGCCACCGCCTCGCCGACCGCTTTCCGGTCGCCCGTCAGCATAACAGTACGGCGGATTCCAGCCGCCTTCAGTCCACGGATCGCATCCTCCGTCTCCAGCTTGATCGTATCGGCAATCAGGATACTTCCGGCAAATTTTCCGTCCTTTGCCAGATAAATCACAGTGCCGATGCCGTCGCATTCCTGATACGGTATATTTTTACTCTTCATCAGGCGTCCATTACCCGCCAGAACTATGTGACCGTCGATCGTTGTCTCGATACCATGACCGGAAATCTCGTTGGTTTCACCGATGCGGGTTAAGTCGATCAGGGGTTTGCGTACCACTCCCTGCACACCCTCTTTGGACTGCACCTTCTTTATTGTGTCATTGTCAGCATCCAGAACGATTTCTGCTGTTCCCGCATTCGCCTTTTGAGTTTCTGCTTCTGCCAAACTGCCTTTTCTCTCACGATACGCCTCCCGTATCGATTCCGCGATCGGATGCGTCGAATAATTCTCGGCATACGCCGCCAGCTCCAGAAGCTCATCCTCACTGATTCCCGCCGGATGCAGCTCCGTCACTTTAAACTCGCCTTTCGTCAGGGTGCCTGTCTTATCAAATACAACCGTATCCAGCTCCGAAACTGCCTCCAGATAATTGCTTCCCTTGACTAACACACCGATGCGGGATGCAGCGCCAATGCCGCCAAAGAAGCTAAGCGGAACCGAAATTACCAGCGCACACGGGCAGGAAATTACCAGGAAAATACAAGCTCTCTGAATCCACTCGCCAAATTCTCCGCCCAGCACAATCGGCGGCACAAACGCCAAAGCAACCGCCGCGATCACGACCACCGGCGTATAATATCTGGCAAACCGGGTGATAAAGTTCTCCACCTTCGCCTTCTTGCTGCTGGCATTCTCCACAAGCTCCAGAATCCGCGCCACCGTCGAATCATCAAATTCTTTCGTCACGCGCACCCGCAGAAGCCCGCTGCCATTGACACATCCGCTGATGATTTCATCCCCGGCTGCCGCACGGCGCGGTACCGATTCACCAGTCAGCGCCGAGGTATCGATCATCGATTCACCCTCTACCACCACGCCATCCAGCGGAATCCGCTCTCCCGGCTGTACCACGATGATGTCATCCACTTCCACATCATCCGGATCGACCTGCTCTATTTGTCCATCTTTTTCAATATTGGCATATTCCGGACAGATATTCATGAGATCGCTGATCGATTGGCGCGAACGGTTGACCGCATAACTCTGAAACAGCTCGCCAACCTGATAGAACAGCATAACCGCAACCGCCTCAGAAAACTCGCCCACACCGAACGCCCCGAACGTCGCTACTGTCATGAGGAAATTCTCATCAAACACCTGACCATTTTTAATCCCCCGGAACGCCTTGTATACAATATCCCATCCAATAATCAGATACGGAATTAAAAATACGACTAACTCTGTCCACGGCTGCGGCATTCCGGCAAATACATTCATTTTTTTCGCTGCTGCCGCCGCGATATATACGATTGCCGCCGCAACGATCCGCTTCAGCATCGTTTTCTGCTTCTGATTCATAAAGCCTCCCTTCATTCTGGAAACACATTCCCAGAAAAAAAGATATAGGAAAATGTGCCGGCACAGCTCATTTGCCTATATCTTTTTACTTTGCCCTTCTGTGCATTACACAATCTGATTTTATTCTTTTAAAAAGCAGCTTTTGATCCGATTATGCCTTTTCCAATTTTACATATTAATAATGCAGTCCGGTTCCACCTTCTTGCACACTTCTACAACCTCTTTCATGATCTCCTCGAAACGTGCGTCATCCGCATCGATCGTCATTTTCTGCATCATAAAGCTGACACTCGCATCATTAACTCCATCCAGCTTCTTGATCGCATCCTCCATCTTTGCTGCACAGTTTGCACAATCCAGATCAGTTAATTTAAATTTCTTCTTCATGATAATCCTCCTCTTTTTATTGAGTTATAAATTTTTAATGTTTGCTTTTCGAGACCTGCAATTTTTTCTTTACAGATAGCACCGCTTTCACATTCATTCAATCCATTATCATCATTCAAGGAACTTGCTATTCTTTAATATGCTCAAAGCCCTGGTTGATAATCCGGTAAACATGGTCGTCTGCCAGCGAATAGAACACCGACTTTCCGTCCCGTCGGCTCTTGACAAGCTGCGACTGCTTGAGAATCCGAAGCTGATGCGAAATCGCCGACTGCGTCATATTAAGCAGCTGTGCAATGTCGCAAACACACATCTCCGACTCAAACAGCACAAACAAAATCCGGATCCGCGTCGAATCACCAAATACTTTAAACAGCTCCGCCAGATCATACAAATCATCGTCATCCGGCAGCATTCCCCGGACCGACTGCACAACCTCATCGTGAACAGCACACTCCTCACAGCACTCTACATCATGAATTGCCATCCGATTTCTCCCTTCATGCTACGCGTTTCTGCCCTGCTTCACTGCTTCTTTCGTGAAAGCAGTGAAGCAGGATTTTATCAAGATTTCTTTGAAATATTTTTATTTATATGAATCATTGTTCATATGTTCATTATATGAATGTAACTGGGAAATGTCAAGAAATATTTGTGGGAATTTAAAAGGAGTAAATGAAATGTTTTCTCAATTATAAAATGCTGCAAAAAAGACTGTTCATACAGACAAAATCCACTAAGTAATGCGCGTAAATGTGCTTCTTTCTGCCCGGTTTACAGATGATACTCTGTAAGCCGGCACAGTTCAAATATCTATTTTCTACATCCTATGCTTTTTTGTCTATTTATGAACAGTCCGTTCTTTTTTATTCATTATTATATATCTTTTGCAGTTTATTTTTCCGACACTGCTTGAGCTATATTATCCATTGGTATATTATCCATCGTCTGATGATCTTTTGCCTCTTTCTGCAACCCCGACTTAGACTTCTAATAGAATCTCTCCTCGCCCGGAATCGCATCCAAATGTTCCTGCCATTTCTCAGCCGGTACATCATGAACCGATACCGTCACAACCTTCGGATCCTTCTTTAATTCTTCTGATACCAGCGTTCTGACCTTCTCGGCCAGCGCTGCCTTCTCTTCCCGGCTCCGTCCCGGGTACATAGATATTGCAATGTGTGGCATGATTTTCCTCCTTTGTACTAATAGCACTCTTCCAAAATATCCAAGATTTCCGCGTGCGTCAGCTGCCGATACCCGCCGTCATTGCGGATACATGAATCAGCAATCGTTTTCAGCAGGCTCTGATCTGTGATCCCCAGTTCCCGCAGCGTCCCCGGCAAACCAATCTCATGAATAAACGCCTGCAATGCGTCAATTCCGCCAAATGCCAGTTCTTCCTCATCGCCGCCATCTGGTGACATTCCCCAGACATTTACGGCAAATTTCACAAATTTCTTGATGCCGTCCCGGCAAATTCGACGATAATACGCCGGATGGATCACGCCAAGTCCCATGCCGTGGTTGCAGTCCGTGTAAGCCCCCATCTGATGTTCAATCATATGCGCCTCAAAATCACACTGTTTTCCTAATTTGATAATGCCAATCTCCGCCATCGTGGATGCCCACATCAGGTTGCTGCGCGCCTCATAATTTTCCGGTTCCCGGATCGCCACCGGCAGGTTCGCAATAATACTCCGCATCAACGCCTCCGAGATCGCATCCGAAAGATTATCCTCATCCGGTGCACTGAAATATGTCTCCATCACATGGCTGAGCATATCAAAACCGCCCGCTGCCGTCTGGAGTGGAGAAACCGTGTAGGTATATTTCGGATCCATCATCGCAAACACCGGATTGCAGCGCGGATAATTCCGGCTCGTCTTAATTTTCTGTTCCTCATGGGTGATTACACCCTCGCCGTTGACCTCGCTTCCAGTGCCGACCACGGTCACAATCACGCCCACCGGAACCGGCTCAAAATCAATCTCGCCCTTTTTGATCCAGTATTCCTCCCAGACGTCCTTGTCCGTCGCAGCCGCCATTGAGATCGCCTTGCTGCAGTCCATGACCGAACCGCCGCCCACTGCCAGAATCAGATCTACCTGATTTTCCTGTACGACTTTTTTCCCTTCCATCACCTTGCTGTAGGTCGGATTCGGCATGATGCCTGAAAATTCTATCACCTGTTTTCCAGCCAGCTTTAAGACATCCATCACTTCCTGATAAATGCCATTCGTCTTGATCGAGCCGCCGCCATATGCCAGCATCACCGTTTCCCCATACGGCTTCACCGCCTCCAGCAGGTGCTCTTTCACACAGCCTCCGCCAAAATAAATCTTTGTCGCATTTTCAAATGTAAACGCCCGCATCGTTCCCTGTCCTTTCTGAACCCGTTCCGGCAAATGTTTTTGCATCCGCCTGATGTTCTGCCTTCTTCTTTGTAGATATGTTTTTTTGAATCTTTATTTTGATTATTTTTCTCCTTTATTTCAGATTCATCAAATGTTCAGCTATAATTCACACTAGATTTGACAAGTTCTCTGTAAGTGTTCATATTATATCACGATTCGCATCTTCGATGCTTACCGCTGCTGACGCAGCTATCGTGATCGCCATTCGCCGTTCGCCATAAATCTGCAAGCAGCTCTCTGGCTCACTTGCGCTCATTATATCATATTACCTTTTTACATTCTATCTTTTTCAGAAATTTCACGCATATATTTTCATTTTTATGAATAAAATTGCACAAACTTATATCTGCGTGTCATTTTTATTCCCCCATCCACTTCCAAAATATTTTCCGAAATTTATGATTTCTTCACATTCCGAACATACTTTTATCACATTTTTTCGATATAGTAATACGCGTAAAGGCAAAAGACCTTTCATAATATACTTTTTCATACCTACGCCGACAGGAGTCCGTTCCTGTCGGCTCCTCCTATTTTAAGGGATATATCTACTCAAGCGGGCAGTTTCATGATAAAATAAACACACAGATAGAATCATCTCACAAACACAGATTCTATATTAAATTTACAATAAAAATAGCTGCATGAATCACATATATTAGGAGGAACTTCTCATGAAACACGAACTGACGCAGGAAGAAATCCTGGTTGAAATAAAAGACATTCTATCAGAATACGTAGAAATCACCCGCCCGCTGACATCAGCTGACCGCCTGATCGACGATCTGGGGCTGGATTCATTTTTGATCGTATACTTTATCACAGAAATCGAAGACTGCTTCGAGATCGATATTCCGGAAACGGATTTTATCGAGCTTGTCACGGTCAAGGATCTCTGCGAACGGATTCAGCTGGAAATAAAAAAGCACTCCACTTATTAATACCAGCGTGTCATCGGCAAGTCATTATCAATTCCTTTTGTAAATAAAATCTGGTGCAGACGTAGATTTTCTACATCCAGGATATAAAATCCATCTGCTGAACCACAAGAAATCATTTCCCAGAGACTTAGAACCATTACGCCCGGGAAAATATATTTTTTAATCCACGAATCGCCCGGATGTTCCTCCAGCACACTGATAAATTGCAACAGAAACAGTCCGTTCCTTCTATCTTAACCTAAAATGAATACTCATCAAACTTTGGGTTATATCTGTCCCTGTTCTTTCAGATATGCCAGAAAACCCACACAGCCCTCCAGAACATCTTCATACGTCGCGTCAAAATCACCCGTATACCACGGATCCGCGATGTCACGGTCTGAACCTGCAAATGTGAGGAATTTATATATTTTCCCCTCTGGATCGCCTTTCAGCATCCGGTTTAAATTTCGGATATTGGCACTGTCCATACCTATGATATAATCAAATTTCTCATAATCCGCCCACGTCACCTGCCGCGCCCGGTGCGGCACCAGAGGAATTCCAACCTTCCTCAGCTTATTCACCGTCCCCCGGTGCGGTGGATTGCCGATTTCTTCGGTGCTTGTGGCGGCGCTGTCGATAAGGAAGTGGGCGGAAAGCCCTTGGGATGCGACTTTGTGGGTGAAGACACTTTGGGCTAGGGTGGAACGGCAGATGTTGCCGTGGCAGATGAAAAGTACTCGAATGCTCATAATTTCTCCTTTCAAAAGGCGCTTTCCTGCTGCCATTTGCAGCGTTTTGCGCGGTGTTAATTTTTCTTTATGTATTGGTCATTTCTGTACATAAAATGTAAATCTTAGCAAAATTTTGCAAGATGTGTACAGCAATCGTACCGAGAGTTTATCTTATGATGATATTATCGCTTTGTATTTTGCAACGAAGCCTGAATTCAGGAAAAATGATGTCTGGTTAATGAATGACAATACTGCATTAACCCTCAGAACATTAAAAGACAAGGATGGCAATTACCTGTGGCGGCAGTCTGATGACACAATCCATAGCAGGCCAGTGGTTATCTCGCCATATATGCCGGATATAGCAGCCGGCAGTATTCCTGTTGCATTTGGCGATTTGTCCTATTTCTGGATATTAGAACGACAGCCACTGTCCGTAAAGATATTAACTGAACTGTATTCTCGCGAGAATTTGACCGGTTATGCTGCTTATGAACGTATCAACGGTAGGCTCATCCGTCCAGAGGCTGTTCAGCTTCTTTCAATAAAATAATACAGGACGTCTCTGCGACACCCTGCACCAAAGAATCGTATTATTTTATACTTTGTGAAACGCTGAATTTCCAGAAAGATTTTGAAGCAGAATCCGGCGAGCAACTTTGCTGTCGTCTCCGATGAATCCCAAGCGTAAAAGGAAACATCGAAATGCATATTTTTCATTCTCAACTTCTTTATCCTTCAGCGATACTCGTTTTAGTTTTATTGCTAATTCGCATAATTTGGAAATAAATTCTGTATATGCACTCACAGCATCCGGCTCGGACGCAAGTGGAAACCAGGGAAATGAAACCTGATTCTCGGTAATAGCAACCTCCAACTGCTCCACTCGGAATGTGTGCTTAAAAAGCGTTTGCTTCCCTTCTATCAACTTCTGCAAATTTTCCAGCTTGTCATCTGTAAACATGTTTCTTGGAACTGATATGCTTAATACATCTGCTTCCACAGTTTCATCCTCTGGCAGCTCTGATTGTTGTATGGGCTCACCTTTGTAAAACCGTTCTAAAACCAATTCCAACTCACTTTCTGACAAATCCTCGGATGTATGGAACACTCCGTTTTTATCCAGAATGCTGCTTCCAATCAGATAATCAAACTTGGGTGTTCTGGTATACTTTACCGGCATTTCAAGCAATTCACCTATGGCATAAGCCAGCTTCTTACGTTCCTCACCTTTAACTTTAAAATCAATTTCTGTAATCATTGCACATACCACCTTTCTTTTTGGTATGTACATATATCACTCTACCGGGTAAATTAGTCAACACAATATTTGAAAAAGAGCTGCCCCATTTCAAGGCAACCCTACTTCTACACAAATCGGCAATACTTTTCGGGCACAACATTTCATTTTTTTCCTTAATTTCAGCCATTCGAGTTGCTAAAACCAGGTTAACACAATACCCCCTGTGCAATTTCGCGAAAATATGCGTGAGAGGGGGCATTGGTCTTTAGTGAGAAAAGTGGTAGAGATTTAAGTCGCCCCTATACCTAACTATTCTCCTTTAATTTGTTATACTGTTTTTTCCATGATCTAGATGGTTTTTTACACAAACAATCAGACGATGCAAATCCACAAATACCTTCTAAGCCGTTAGAACCGCAAATATCTGGATTATTTTGTCTACATCCATATGTTTGAATTTCAGAATCCAACTCATTTAATGGCGCATTAAAATCAACTTGCAAATTTTTCACTTTTACCTCCTAAGAAAACAATATATGAATCATCCTGTTCAATTTTGATTCCAACTCACAAACGTTAGCACATGCTCCCTTTTCTTTTTTCTTTTGATGAATTTTCTTGGAAGTATCAGCTATTTTCGTATGTAAATCATTATCACTATCATACTTAGGAATCGCAATGTACTTCAAAACATCAACCCCCCTATTGGTAGAAATTGCATATCCATCAACAACTTCTATTATACTAGGCGAATTAATTATGCCGCACACATAATATGCTTCCATCTCCTCATAAACATCTAACATAAGCACTTTTGAATCAACAACAATGGGTTTATCTTCTGAAAACAATTCGCGATTTGCATTTGGCACCGATTCATAATAACTTGATACCACTACTGCAGACATACTACCCGCTTGCTCTTTCCATAAAACTTTATAAGGTGAATAAGTATATGTCCCAACATTATCCAATCTATAAAAAGGCTGCGTATCTTTATTAAAAAACTTTCCATTTTGAATTCGGGTATCCAGCAATTCATCATGATAATAATTCAGCCATTGGAATGTTTCCGGTGCTTCTAGTGCAAGAATTCCTTCAGGAACTCCATATTTAAATTCAGCAGTATGTGGCACAAGCATAAATTCATTAGATTTCACATACCATTTTGCTATATTACGTCCACCTAACATTGGATATATGTATGTTTCTTCAATACACCCTTTATGAACTCCTTTATCAATTATATCCTGTCTTCTTTGGCGTGACATATCGTTTTCAATATTCAAATATCCTTTTCTTGCCTTTTTAGGTTCCTTCAAAATATAAACACCTTTTGCACCTGCAGGTTCTATCCCCTTTCGTCCTTTATAAGAACGTTCTACATTTGGATTTAGTACATTATTAGCAAATCGCATATCTTCTAACGTCAACCAAGCAGATTGAGCATCTTCCTTGTCTACCGGTTGTGCAAGTTTATCACAATATTCTAAAATTGATTGAACATAATCCCAGTTTGCATGAGAATCAATTTTCGATTTTCTACCTATTTGTGTATAAAATCTATATCGATTCATTGGATATGTCATTTCCGTTCCTTTACTAAACTTAATAGCTACCGTTGGTATAGTAAACAAACTAACACATGAAAAATCATGTACTTCTTCAACCTTAAAAGGTATGCTCTGCCCATTCCGAATTATGCTGAATTTTCTAAATCCCTCACCACCTTTTGTTGATTTCAAAAAAGATGCTGGTAATAAAAATACCATTGAGCCTCCAACTTTCAAATATTGATCTACAGATACATATGTGACTGCCATACCAAAATCATCATGAGTTGTCTTTTTGTCATAAGCATTCTTTTCAAAAATACCATAGCTTTGCCATATTGTTAATGTTCCAGCACGATAACTCTTACTCATTGCTTTCCATGCTATCCAGGGTGGATTCCCCACAACAAAATCAAATTTATCTCGGATCATAACCGGTGCAAAACCATTTCTAAAGATTATAGGCCAAAATGAATCTTTACTAGCACGATGTAATGCTTTTAGTTTCGAAAACAATGTCTTAACAACACCTAAGTCTTCTTCTTGTATTAATCCCTTACCAAGAGCAAGTTTTTCAAAAACATCATATGAGCCTCTATCATCAATGGATTGACTTAACAGTTTTAGAAACTCATTTCCTTTCACAAATGAATCAAATTTGGGAATCTCAATTGGAGCAACTGTTGTTTCTAATTTAAGCGTCGTATCATTCTCTTCAGTATAAACAACGGGCGCTAAAATTGAATCCGCAATAAAAACAGGTATACTTACGGGAGCGCCAAACTCTTCATCACAATTATCAAAATACGCTGAAAAAGTTATTAATATATAATTCGCTTTAGCCGCTACAACTGATATCGGATTAATATCAAATCCGACAATGTTTTCAGTAATTTTAATAATATCATCTTTTGAAAGAACACCGTTTTTTTCTTTAATAATACGCTTTATTGATTGTGTTAAAAATGGTCCAGAACCTGCAGTTGGATCAATCAAAGTTTTTGTAATCTCTCCATTATATCCAACCATATCTAGTGCATGCTCCACAATCCAATCTGGTGAAAAATACTCACCCATTAAATGACGCATCTCTTGTGGAATAAGTCCCATATAAACTTCCTGCAAAATATCCTGGACATTCTCAGGCCGCAAAACAAAAGTGCTTAAATCAAATTTATTAACTTCTTTCATAGTTTGATTAACAAGCTGAACGTCGAAACTATCATCCGGATTATTGATGTTGCTCGTAAATGTAAACCATTCCAAAAAATGCGATTCAAAGAAATTATTTACCAATTTACAGCTATCATCCGATTGTCCATCGAACAAATCGTTTATTTCATCTTTTGTTAACTCTTGCTGTGTTGTAAACATTGGATCAACAAGTTGTGCCAAGAATGAATACACTAATATTTTCAAAAAAATATTAAAAAATGTCTGCATGGAAAATAAATATTGTTTACTGTCAATATCCATTTCTTTCTCAATACCATACATTTCTCTTATTTTGGAAGATACTTCTGTAAAATCTGTTGCTTGTTCGTCATCACCATACATCACTCCGAATACTCTATCCCACTCATCAAATAATATTTTTACTCTGTTATTAAACGAATTGGATGTTGTATCAATATTATTTCTGAGATTTTGATATATTATATTAATAGAATTTCTTACAAAATCACTTTTAGGGTGAATAACAGAACATAGAGTTGCTTTTGTCAAGCTTCTCTTTTCTTGCTGTTTTAACAACAATGCAAGTCTTTTTAAACCAGGTTGAAAATCCTTTATTTCGTATATAAATCCCAAATTTAGTGGTTTTTCAATTTCTACTTTAACTTTCCTTGTATTTAATTTGTTTCTTTGTGATGAGGGAATAAAACGTGCAAATATAAATTTCTTTCCATCAAATCCAACGCCAATACCTCTCATTATTTTTTTCACTATAATTTCTTCTTTATCATTGACACTTATTCCCGAATTACTTATTATATAATCATAGAGTCCATGATCTGTGTCATTTCTTCCATAAAGAGCCTCATTTACTCCCTTTTCCTTAGAAAAATAGTTTTCTTTCTTTAATTCAAAAGAAATATTTTGGAATGTCGCATCAGTTCTTCCACCTGCAATTAAAACATCCTCACTTTTATATTGATTTAACATATCTGGATTTAACTCAATCAAAAGAGGTTTTACAATATCCGAATGAAAATGTATTTTTATATCATCTTCATTTCTGAAAACATTCTTTTTAAAATTGGATTCCAACTCTCTAAAATTCATATTACTACCTCCGAATCAATTTCTAATATTATTATACCCGTAAAAAACTTATTGGTCAACATAGTTTTGTTCGTTTTTTAAGGATTTATAACAACATTTTACTCATTGGTCAATGAAAGGAGATTACTATAGAATCACGAATTATAAATCAAAACATGAAAAATGCTGTAATATTATTATTAAAGAATAGACACATTAAAAACCCTGAATCACTTACGCAAAACACTATTAATTCATTCACACACACAAACTCTAGAGGTATCTCACATACCTACTATGTGTTTAACAGTTACTGTGAATACAAGCGTTTTTCTTGTAATGTTCAGCACAAACTATATAGATTAAATTCATTCTACATTATTGAACTTTTATAAGATATTTTCTTTCCCTCCACCTTGTCATCCGTATAAAAACCGTAGTCCCTTTCCTATCACTCCACCACGATTTGCTCCGTTTTATCGCACTTCATCGCCACTTATAGCTGTACTCAAAGTCCTGCCGTGGCAGATGAAAAGTATTTTTATCATTGTTTTGTTTCTCCTTGTTTTGCCCAGTAATGCCCTGTTTTGCAAGGGTTTCTGGGGTTATTGTGATATGCTTTGAAATTACAAATTGTGGCAGATTGGAGCAGAACCCTGCAAGTTGTTACTACCTGTTAGTAGTAAACTTGGTAGTAAAATATAAAGTGTTACTACTAAGAATTTTTTAGCTTTTTATCTTGCTTTGTTTTTCGATTCTTAGGTTTATTTAATCCGTTTCTGAATATCTTCAACAGATGGCAGTTGCTTTTCCAGATTATCCGGCAAACTACTGGTTATTTTGTATTCGCTTACACCAATCGGCTTTGAAATATCCTTGAGTGAATATTCTGCGACCACATTATTTTTGCTTTTGCACAGAAGCAAACCAATGGACGGATTATCCTGCTCTTTTTTCAAAATGCCGTCCACGGCTGACAGATAAAAGTTTAGCTGACCAGCATATTCCGGCTTGAAATCACCGGTTTTCAATTCGATAACTACATAACAGCGAAGATTCAGGTTGTAGAACAACAAATCAATGTAAAAATCATCACCGCCCACATTCAGGTGATACTGATTCCCCAGAAATGCAAACCCTGTTCCAAGCTCCAGAAGGAGCTTGGTGACATCCCTAACAAGTGCCTGCTCAATATCCCGTTCGAGCATATCTTCCCGGAAAGGAATAAAATCAAATACATATGGGTCTTTCATTGTCTGCACCGCAAGTTCACTTTGCGGAGACGGTAAGCGGTGATCAAAATTTGTAACTTTATCTGCCAGAACCTGTCTCTGATACAAGTTGCTTTCAATCTGATGGACAAGAACATTTCGAGACCAGCCGTTTTCCGCTGACTTTTTAATATACCATTTACGTTCATCCATATCAGCGACCTTATCCAGAAGAACTATATTGTGACCCCATGGAATTTGTGCAACAACCTGTTGCACAAATTCTCGGTCTGGATAAATCTCTGCGAATTTTGCCATATACTTCAAATTACGAACAGAATATCCTTTGCTTTCTGGAAAAGCAATCCGAATATCTGCTGCAAGGTTATCAATAAACTTGTTTCCCCATGATTTATGTTCATTGATTACGCAACCAATATCATAATAAAGAAGCAGCATATCTGCATTTACATGAACTGCCGCACGATATTGTGCCGCAGTAATTTCACTCTTAATATTTTCAATAATGGAAATATACTCAGCCGTATTCATTAACATACTCATCGTCTCGCTTTCACATAATTCCTATCATTATTTTCTCTATATAAGATGCTCATAAACAATTTTTAAATAATTCAGGTAACCACATGAGCACAGATACAACAATATCAGCCCTCCAACAGAACCGACATCAATTCATTGACCTTCTTGTACACTCTTAGTTTTTTGGCATATATGGAAAGATTTTGCAAATTTTTCTTCTCATCCTTTGCATAAGCGTTCAATGCCTTACTAAATATTTCATGATCAAGCCTTGAACGATATTTGAAGCAATCACAAATCGTACGCTCTCGATCATATACGGAGAGCTTAACCCCGTAAAAATCATCCGTTACTCTCCCCAGCTCATATATTTCTGGTTGAACATAATACGTTTGCAAAGCCAGTACATCTACATCCAGCTTTGTCCGGGACATAGATCTCGGTACAGCAATAGACCATTTACGAGGTGCAAAGCCACTATAGCCATAATGAAAAAGAGCCGATTCCACACAAATAATTGCCTTTGGAATCAACGCTGCAATGAGTTGTTCTTCAGAAGATGTATCCGCCTCAGCAAGTTGATAATATCCGTGTCGAATGCGATCAAGGTATCCGGCATTGCACATGTTTACTACATCAGCAGCATGAATTCCTGCCTGAACAAAATCTGCTGCTTTGGCAATGCCATCCTTTTCTATAATAACTTGTTTTGCTATCGTTCTAATATCCACGTGTTCACCAACTTTCGTTTTTAAAATCACTCACATTTGTTTTCTTTCTGTGTATGTATTTATTATAACAGATGTACTTTAATAAGCAATAATTTTACGCACATTTATTCAAGATTTGTAAGTGAAATTTTGCATTAATTCGCATTAAAATATTTCACATACAAAAAAGTAAGCTTTTTTCAAAAAAGACTGGATGCAATCTCCCGTAGAATAACATCCAGTCTTGCTTATTTTACTCTTTATTACAGAACCAACTCATGAATCACAATCTCTTCTGCCCGGTTGTAAATGTTGTTCATAGCTTGTACCCATGCCATCTGATTCTGTTCTTTCAATTCGTCCGTTACATTCTCCGCTTCCTGCATCTGCTTAATAATAAACTGTAATCTGTTCTCTGCCTGCTCGTTCAAATCGGCAAGGTAAGTCCAGAGCTGGCCGTCCAGAACCAAATCATTGAACATCATTGAATTGTGCTCCTTCAGATACTCTCGGTGCATCCACCCATATTTCCCGATAGGGCGTTCCTCATTGGGAAGCTTCCGATCCGGGATGTAGTAATCTCCAACCAATATGTATTCGATATTGTTGATACTCTTAGCTCCCATCTGTGCAGCCTGCTTCAGGAACAGGCGCTTGATTTCTGTATCATCAGCCGCCGCGATGGGATCGATACCTTCATTCCACTCTGCGAGAACACAATCTGCATCTGGGTTCCGCAGTCACACCCGGCGGTTGAGATGGGCATTTATCCGCTTCAGGATCTTGCCAATGAAAATTATATTTCCATTCACCCCAACATGGAAACAGATAATTCCCGGCTTCTGGCAAAGCACCACATCACGCCCCATATCTGCGCCTCGACTTCCGATGTCCCGGCTGCATGGACGATGGTCGCCGCAGGAATGGGCGTTACCCTGATCAACCGCATTTTATCCCGACAATGGGATGGACCGGTTGTGACACTGCCTCTCGACACTTCCCCGTCCTTTGAGATCGGCATCGCCGCCCCCGTATGGGAAATGCAGTCGCCTGCGGCAGCAGAACTGATGAAATTTATGCAGAAGGATCTGATTCATGCCTTCGAGTAATCTATACGAACATCCGCTTTTTATACATTATTCGTCCTTCTTCACCTGCCGCAGCACCTCCTCCGGCACCGAATCCAACAGATAATTTTTATGTCCGCTATGCGGTCGGTTGGTATGCTCACGTGTCTGATTCTTCACACGGTCTACCTCTTCCTCAAAATCCCGCGCCGAATACAGCCCGCAGCCCTGCCCACGGATGATGATCTGTTCCAGACGGTCGGAGGTCGCTACCATCACCGTATATTTCCGCCCATTTTCATGGGCAAATTTCTCGATGTACTGGTCAGCTGTCTCCGCCTCTTTCGTAAAGACTACATGAATGTTGTGGTAATCCGTCACCTCCGTCCGGTGTCCCTGCACCCGGTAGGCGTCGAACACCGCTATCACCTCGATACCGCGGCTTCCCTGATAATCGCAGAGAATATCCAGCAGCTTACCACGGGCGCTATCAATGTTGATCTTCGCCAGCTCATTTAACTCATCCCAGGAGAAAATAATGTTGTAGCCATCTACCAGCAAGTATTCCCGTACCGCCGATGCCATTTTCCCTTTGGAGCCGCCGGTTCTGCTGCCCGCTCCGCCACTTTCCGGCGCTTTGCCTGCATGTTCCAATTTTCCTGCATTTCCAGCCACAGAACTTCCCGATTTTCCTTCACTTCCAGATGCCAAAGTTTCAGCTGTCCCGACTTTCGAATCGCTCTTCTGTCTCACCGCTTCCTGCCTCCGCGCCGTCTCTCCGTACACTCCGGCACCATAGGTTTCCGCCGGGCGTTTGCTCTTTCCGCCCCACCGGCGTTTTCCGCCGTCTTCCTTTTTATTTGCATGGTAGGTGCGAGCGAGAATCGCATCGACCTCGTCCGTTCCGATCCACATTTCTTCCGAAGCGCCGCCGCCCTGTCCATCCGAGGAGCGCGCACCCAGCTCAGGGATCGCCTCCATCCGCCGCTTTCCATTGGACGCACCCAGGCAGCTTTCCAGATGCATATAGTCTTTGACCTCATCCCAGTTGACGACAAATCCCACTCCGTGCGTACAGAAAACAGATCCGCTCGGGTTTGCCAAATCCGCATCCGCATCATACCCGGCTGCCGCAATGATTTCTTCTTCATTGTGGCATGGTCCGTAGCCATCGAGCGTGCAGATCATCTGTCCCAATCCGCCCGTGTACGCCGTCACCTCCGTCTGATATCCATCGAGCGCCGATACTGGGGCACGTCCGGTTAATATTGCCTCCCCGTCCTCCAGCACCGGTCCCTCAAAAACGGCAAACCGCCGCTCCAGATCAGTCATCGCACGTCCTACCATCTTGTCCGGTATCGTCAAATGAAAAGCATAAAACGGTTCCAACAACACCGAATGCGCCTGCATCAACCCCTGACGAACCGCCCGATACACGGACTGTCGGAAATCGCCACCTTCTGTATGTTTCACATGGGCACGTCCCGATTTCAGCGTAATTTTCATATCCGTGATCGGCGCCCCGATCAGAACGCCCCGGTGTACCTTTTCTTCCAGATGCGTCAGCACCAGCCGCTGCCAGTTTTTACTTAAAATATCTTCGCTGCAATCGGTATCAAACACCAGCCCGCTGCCCGGCTCTCCCGGTTCCAGAAGCAGATGTACCTCCGCATAATGGCGCAGCGGCTCAAAATGACCGACGCCCTCCACCGTATCGGTGATAGTCTCTTTGTATACAATACTGCGTCCGCCAAAGCGCACCTCGACTCCAAACCGCTCCGCAATCAGGCTTTTTAAGATCTCCATCTGGATCTCGCCCATGATCTGGGCGTGGATCTCCTTTTTCTCCTCTTCCCACACGATATGCAGCTCCGGCTCTTCCTCCTCCAGCTGCAGAAGCTTCGGAAGCATAGCCGCCGCATCTACATCATACGGAAGTTCCACCCGGTAGGTAAGAACCGGCTCCAGCACTGGTTCTGCTCCCATCTCACAGCTTCCCAGCCCCTCGCCCGGTTTCGTGTGCAAAAGTCCCGTCGCCGCACAGATCATGCCCGCCGGTGCCTCGCTCACTGCCTCATACTTATCGCCTGAATACAGGCGGAGCTGATTTACCTTTTCCTCGCCGATCCGGTCTTTGACATGCAGCACGCCGCCCGTGATCTTCATATAAGTCAGGCGTTCGCCCTGGTTGTCGCGCACAATTTTAAATATTTTCGCCCCAAATTCGTCCGGATACACTGGTTCCAGCGTATATTCTTCCAAACCGCGCATAAATTCTTCCACGCCCGTATTTTTGAGCGCCGAACCAAAATAACACGGAAACAGATCCCGGCTGGCAATCCGGCTGCGGATCGCATCTTTAGACACCTGTCCCGTCTCCAGAAATTCCTCCAATTCCGCTTCGCCGCTGACTGCTGCCTCTTCATAGAAACTTTCCGTCCCGTCCGCACCAAAATCAACGAAGTTGCCGCCCAGCGACTCTTTTAGGTCGCGCAGGACCTCCTGTTCCCGTCCCGGCGCCAGATCCATTTTATTGATAAAAAGGAACGCCGGAATCTGGTAGCGCGCCAGCAGCCGCCACAGCGTCCTTGTATGCCCCTGCACGCCGTCTGAACCGCTGATGACCAGCACCGCATAGTCCAGCACCTGAAGCACCCGCTCCATTTCCGCTGAAAAATCCACATGTCCCGGCGTGTCCAAGAGCGTCACATCCATATCATCCCATGCAAGCCGCGCCTGCTTGGAAAAAATCGTGATTCCGCGCTTTTTCTCCAATTCATATGTGTCCAGGAACGCATCGCCCTTGTCCACCCGCCCCAGATGGCGGATCATGCCGCCCGCATAGAGCATCGCCTCTGATAATGTTGTCTTCCCCGCATCTACGTGCGCCAGGATTCCCACCGCCAGTCTCTTCATGTATGTTACCCTCATTTCCGTTCTATATGAAAAAGAATGTGCCTTGGCACATTCGGGCGTCTCGCGCAGTCGCTTGCGACATGTTTCTGCTTCGCGCGAGTGCGCATCCTCGCGAAGCGTTTTTTTGTTTCATAGGACGCAATTTCCTATGAAATAAAAATCACTCTACCCGTTATGATACCATGTATGTCACTGATTGTAAAATACCGCGTGCTGACCAGCCCGCTTCTATATCACAAAAAAAGTGCCTCTATTTTTCTTTTTTTCGTGATTTTTCGGATTGCCAATTTTATGTATTTCTTATAAAATCTACTCTCAGAGTTTTATAATCGTTTTTTAGAAAGGATGATTTTTCCATGAGCCGCTCTTCGCAACGCTCTACCATAAAAGATATGACAAATGGAAACCCGGCGAAGCTGATTCTGGGCTTTGCGGTTCCGATGCTGATGGGACTTTTATTCCAGCAGTTTTACAGCATGGTCGATACGATCATAGTTGGAAAATTTCTCGGCGTTGATGCGCTGGCTTCGGTCGGTTCCACCTCTGCCATCAACTTTATGATTAACGGTTTCGTCATCGGCGTCTGCACCGGCTTTTCCATTCCGGTTGCACAGCGGTTCGGCGCACAGGATTACAAGGATATGCGCCGTTTCGTCGCCAATGCCGGATGGGTCGCCTCCTGTTTTGCCGTGATCATGACCGTGATCGTCTGCCTGATGACACGCCAGATTCTCGTCTGGATGCAGACGCCGGACAATATCATCGACGGCGCGTACAGCTACATTTTCTTCGTATTTGCAGGCATCCCGGCGACCTACCTGTACAATACGCTGGCGGGCATCATCCGTGCGCTCGGCGACTCCAAAACGCCGGTCTATTTCCTGATTTTATCCAGCCTTTTAAACATTGCGCTGGATCTGCTTTTCATCGTACAGATCGGAACCGGCACCGCCGGAGCTGCCTATGCAACTGTTATCTCTCAGGCAGTATCCGGTATTCTCTGCCTGATCTATATGAAGAAAAAATTTGAAATTCTGCATATGCACCGTGAGGAAACGCGCATCAGCGGCAGACACATTTACATTCTCTGCAAAATGGGTGTGCCGATGGGACTCCAATACTCGATCACCGCGATCGGCTCGGTTGTCATCCAGACTGCCATCAACTCCTTAGGTTCCATCGCAGTTGCCTCCGTCACCGCAGGTCAGAAGATCGGCATGTTCTTCTGCTGCCCGTTTGACGCACTGGGCGGCACGATGGCAACCTACGCCGGACAGAACGCCGGTGCCGGAAAGGTAGACCGCATCCGCCAGGGCGTCCGGTCCGCGACTCTCATCGGCGGCATCTACTCCATTGCGGCGTGCATCGTGCTGACCGTGTTTGGCGGCGTGATTCCGCTTCTCTTCGTCGATGCCTCGGAAACAGTTGTAATCCATCAGGCGCACCAGTTCCTGACCTTCAACTCCCTGTTCTACATACCTCTGACAATCGTCAATGTATGGCGTTTCACGATTCAGGGAATGGGCTACAGCCTGCTCGCCATCCTGGCAGGTGTCTGCGAAATGATCGCCCGCGCCATGGTCGGCTTCCTGCTGGTGCCGATCTTTGGCTACATCATCATCTGTTTTGCCTCGCCGCTTGCATGGCTGCTCGCCGATGCATTTCTGATTCCGGCATTCTTCTATTGCCAGAAACATTTGCTGTCTGAGAAAGCACGGATGGACTAAAACAAAATAAATAATACAACTCAAAAAAACTCCTCAGAAAGCTTTCATTTTGACCACTTTCTGAGGAAATTTTTGATTGCAGATTCTTATTTTGGGCTTTCGCCAATTTGATTTTCAAAGATTTTTATTGTTCCGTCTATCCTTACACAAGCACAGTTCTATGCAAATGATTTCATTTTTGTACAGACAGAGTTCACGCATTTTCACTTTTCTCCGGCTCATTCTCACTCCACTTATCCTGCATTTCTATCTCTTCTATTTGCCTCTTCTCATCCCGCACGTCCCTATAAAATGCCGCAAATGCCGCCTCCTCATATGGGCGCAGAAACAGATAGCCAATATTGAGCGGTCTCATTAGCACTGCCAGAAACAGCACTGCCAGAAACAGCACGGTCACACCACTGAGCCTTCCCTGTGTATACAAAAGAACCGCTGGTATTATATATTGAATGCTGCAGATCAGCCGCCAGCCGATAAAGCTAAAGGTCAGGCAGAATAAATTCCATTTTTTCCCATCCATCAGGCGGCGCGACTCGGTGATCGCCTCGTTAGCGGAATATTCTGGATGTTCCATCAGCACATATGGTGTCATCGCATAGCTGTACGTCTTTATAAACCCCGGAACGAAAAACAGGCAGGGCCAGCAATATATATAAAAGCCGCGCACAAATACCATCGCCACGCCATCTGTGATCCGCGAAAACTGGGAAAATAAATCAGAAAAGGACGCTTCCTTTTTCTCTGCCAGATTCAGATGGAAACGGGCGTATCCCATCTGCCCCGCACCTCCAATAATAACCACCATCAAGCCCCAGATAAGCAAAAGCACCCAGGGCAGAAGCATGCTGCGCATCGGAAATACCTGCGTCAGCACATTCTTCACTTCCGGTCGTGCCTGTATCACTTTTTGCAGCTCTGATATTCCATTTGGCGCCATATCGGCAATCTCCGCACCGATCAGGGACGCTGCTAATCCCGTTCCCATCGCAAGTTTCCAGTTTCCGCGCAGTGTCTCACGCGCCATTTGCCTAAATTCAGATGCACTTCTCATTCTTTCGCCCCCTTTCTTTCTGAAATCATTGTATCATTTTTCTATCTTGACCGTCAATATACCGCTTCAAACCGTAAATAATTTGTAATAAGGTCGTAATGATTCTACTGTCGTCAAAGGCAAATTCAGAATGCCGGAATCACTCTCCCAGCATTCTGGGAGCTGATTGAGCTGGCGATCCGCTGGTACTTCTCATCTTACAAATCTGCCCTGCTTCCTGCAATCTTCAACTGAAATTTTTAGCCTGCATCACAGACAGGTTGTTTTCATTTTCCCCTACTTCATATACCCGCGCAGCTTCACATATTCCTTGATCAGCTCCGCCGTCTCGTCCAGTCCGAGGCGGGTCGTATTGATCGGAAGATCGTAGTTCTTCATGTTTTTCCAGTCATTTCCAGTAAAATATTTATAATAATTCTTCCGCTCATTCTCAATCTTCCGGATGCGCTTCTTCGCTCTTTCTTCACTGATGCAGTCTACTTCCATAACGCGCTGCACGCGGCGCACACGGTCGGCATAGACAAAGATGCGGACCAGATTTTCGATCTCCTCGTCCTGATCCAGCACATAGCCAGCCGCACGGCCTACAAATACGCACGATTCCTGTTCTGCCAGCTCCCGCATCACCATCGCCTGGAATTTAAACAGGTTATCCGGCGATGTCACATCGCCTTTCAGGGACGGCTTTCCGAACACATCTGCCTTCTTCGCGCCAGCCAGACGGTGAAGCAGGTTGTTTCCCGCTTTCTCATCCGCTAAACGGAAAAATTCCTCTCCGACCGCACTCTTCTCCGACGCCATCTTTAAGATCTCATCGTCGTAGAAATGAAGCCCCAGCTCCTCTGCCAGCTTGCGTCCCACAATACGTCCGCCGCTTCCGTACTCCCTCTCGATTGTGATAATCAAATTTTTATTTCCCATAAACTCCACCGCCTTTCCAGATCCCAATTTTTAGATGCGCTCGCTCACGCAGATCGCGCCGTGCGGGCGGATGCTCATGCGGTATACATTGCCCTCTCCGATCGCATTTTCAATGTATTCTGTATACTCGTCCACCAGATCGTTCGGAATCATCGCCATGATAACACCGGCAAAGCCGCCGCCATGAACCCGGCACGCGCCGCGTCCTTTTTTCGCGATAAACAATTCCGTCAGCGCCAGTGCAATGCTGATGCCCTGCTCCTGCACGTCTGCAGTCGTGTATACATTCTGAAGCCATTTCCAGGAAGAATTGCCCGAAGCTGTGATTCCCTCCAAAAAGGCAGCAAAATCATTTTCCCGAAGGGCCTTTACTTCCTGCTCCACTCTCTTATTTTCCTCAAAGAAATGGAACGCACGCATCACGGAACGGTCTCCCGCAAATGCACGCACTTTCGCCAGGTTTGCGATCACCTCTTCCTCGGAAATCTCCGCGCAGACCTCTTTTCCAAAGTACTGTGCTACTTTTTTCATCTCGTTTGGAACGGAAGAATAATCTGCGCTCAGATCCGCGTGGCCTTTTCCCGTATTTACAATCATCAGGCTGTGATCCTGCGCGCCGAAATCAAAATCAATCTTCTCCACAACCGGCGCTTCCGGATTTTTAAAATCGATCGTAATCAGACCGCCGACCGCGCACGCCATCTGATCGAGCAGACCCGACGCCTTGTTCCAGAACTTGTTTTCTGCATATTTTCCGATGTGGGCGTAGGTGACAACATCCATCTTTCCCTCGTTAAACATCGTATTTAACATAGAGCAGATCAGCATCTCATAGGAAGCCGAAGAGCTGACGCCCGCCGCGCTGATAACATTGCTGGTAATGTATGCGTCAAATCCGCCGACCTTGTATCCTCTCTCCTCAAAGCCCTTTAAAATGCCCTTTGTCAGGTCGATGGTGCCGCTCATACCCGTGCTCGGTTTCAAGTCGCTTAAATGGATGCTGAAATTTTGATGAAATGTCTCACTTAATATGCGGATCGTGTCGGTTCCGTTCGGTGCCGCCGCGCCGACGCAGTCCAGGTTGATGCTGCCCGCCAGCACCTTGCCATGATTGTGATCGGTGTGGTTGCCGCTGATCTCCGTCCGTCCCGGGGAAGTAAACAGCTTGATATCACGTTCCCCATATGTTTTCTCAAAGCGCTCTGCCACATAGCGGTAACGCGCCCGGTTCTCCTCCGCTTTCTCTGCCCCGTATAATTCTGCCATCAGCACTTTCGTTTTCTCAGATTCCAGCTGTTTCAGTGTTTCTTTGACTGACATATCCATTCTCCTTTTCCCCAAATTGTTTGTTACTGTTCACGCATACGTGCCCAGTAACGGAATTTGCCGTGGCTTCGCATTTTAATACGGCAAATTCCTGCTGCCACCACGTTTTCTTACGGCACTTTCGGTTCCAAAAGTGCCTACCCGTGAACAATTGTTTCCTTTATATGATTATGATTTCAGATATTTTGATTCAATCTGACTTCTTGTATGTATTATATCATAACTCACGAACCTGCGCTATCGCGCTCTACCGCCCTGCTTCGCATGGCTGTTCGTTCGTTAATGGCGCAAGAAAAGAATATGTCTGCTTCGCAGCCGCATTCTTTTCTTCTGCGCTCATTATATCATTTTCCTCAAAATGCCTCAATACGATATTCTTTCGTGTATTTACAAAATGCTGTGGTTCTGGTAAGCTTTCATTTATATGTAATATTTTTGGCAACTGTTCAGTTACTATTTTTGATTAAAACACAGGAGTTCCTATGAAATCAACGACTCAATCCCATATATCATTACCTGAAAATTTTCATCATACCCCCGCCGCCTCCAATGGTCGGTCATTTTCTGTTCCACCCCGCCGCTACTCCGACGGCCGCCCTTACTATTCGTTAAATGCATGGCTGAAAGACCAATTTGGGCAGAAAATCTACAAGCTGGCGCTCGACGGCGGCATGACCTGTCCCAACCGGGACGGTACGCTGGGAACGGGCGGCTGCATTTTCTGCAGCCACGGCGGTTCCGGCGATTTTGCAGAGCCGGCTCACACCTCCGTGACCGAACAGATCGAAGCGGCAAAGACGCGTGTCGCAAATAAAATAAAGGGTGGAAAATATGTCGCATATTTCCAGTCCTACACAAATACCTATGCGCCTGTCTCCTATCTGGAGCCGCTTTTTTCCGAAGCAATCGCCCACCCGGATGTGGCTGCTCTGTCCATCGGAACTCGCCCGGACTGCCTGCCGCCGGATGTCATGGAGCTTCTCGCCCGCTTAAACCGTCGAAAACCGGTCTGGGTGGAACTGGGACTTCAGACCATCCATGAGGAAAGTGCCGCGCGCATCCAGCGCGGTTATTCCCTCCCGGTCTTTGAAAATGCCGTCCGTGAACTGAAAGCCGCCGGTCTGACCGTCATCGTCCATGTCATTCTGGGGCTGCCTGATGAAACGAAAGCCCAGATGCTCGATACCGTCCGCTATCTGGCCGATTTCCAGCCCGCCATCGACGGCATCAAACTTCAGCTTCTCCACATTTTACGCGGCACGAAGCTGGCAGAGCTCTACGAACAAGCACCTTTTCCGATCTTTTCAATGGACGAATACATTGAGCTGCTGATCGAATGTATCCGCCTGCTGCCGCCCGATATGGTCATCCACCGGATCAGCGGCGATGGACCGAAAAAATTGCTGGTCGCACCGGAATGGAGTGGAAATAAGCGGGCGTTTTTGAATACGTTTTCCAAGGCACTGAGGGAAAGCGGGTGTTTTCAGGGGCAGGATTTCACGAATTGATTTTACTGCACCTGCACCTTTCCATTCTCATCAATCTGCACGCCGTCCGAAAGCCCCTGTATCTTCTGGTAAAACGCCTCTTTCTTCCCCACGTCCAGCTCTCTCGTATATCCGGCGGATGAAGTTGCAGGCACAATCGAAAGCGCCGTCTCTCCCTGTGCATCTACCGACGCCTGCACCAGCATTGTCTCCGGAATCGAGCTTCCGAACACAAAATTTCCAAGACTGTACAGAATCCATTTTCCATGATACAGCTCAATCCCCTGCAGCACATGTGGATGGCTGCCAACCACCAGATCAGCGCCCGCGTCGATGTATTGATGTCCCATCTCCCGCTGGTACGCCTCTGGCTGCGTGTTCCGCTCGATACCCCAGTGGACATAGACAACCAGATAATCACACTCTTTCTTTACCTTCTGGATCTCCTGCACGACCGAAGCCGTGTCATACGCCGAAAACATGCCCGGATGCGACGATCCTGCCGCCCATCCGCCCGTCGGAAAGACGCGCGACGCGCCCAGAAAACCAATCTTTTTTCCATTTTTCTCAATGATCTGCGGCTGTTTCGCCTCTTCCAGATTTTTTCCCGCCCCAACATGCAAAATCCCGGCACTGTCCAGCGTATCGCACGTGTCCAGCAGTGCGTCCGTGCCGTAATCTAGCGCATGGTTGTTCGCCACCGTCACGATGTCTGGTCCGATCTCCTGTAAAATAGACACGCGGGACGGCGATACCCGGAACGTAAACTGTTTATCCGCCGCCTGTGTTCCCCGGTCGCTGAACGGAAATTCCAGGTTTGCCATAAAAATATCAGACTCTGCGATCGTCTCCCGCAAGCTCTCTCCGAGGACGCCACCGATACCTCCCACACGGTCGTAGGCATTTAAAACATGGTTGGAAAAATAGATATCTCCGGCAAACAGAAGCGAACACTCATTTGAATCATTTTCTCCCGGTTCTGCCTCAAGTTTGCCAGATTCGTCCTGCCCCTGCATTTCCACCCCCAGTTCCGCGCCATCTACCTGTTCTGACTCCATCTGCCCGTCTATATCTGTTTCCGGATCAAGCGTTTCTTCCGATACCGTTTTGTCTTTTGGCTCCAATGAGATTGTCTCTTTCCATATGGAACCTCCCGCCTGGCATCCGCCAAGCAAAAGCGTCATTCCTGCCAAAATTGTCAAATTTCCAATTCTGGATAAAAGAAATGCCGTCCGGTATCTGAACGGCATTTTCGTGCATTTACTAAAAAATGTATGCTTCATTTTTCCTCAATCAATCGCAGCTGTCCGGCGTTTTCCACCTTTCCAGCTGTCATCACCCACTCTTTCTCCCTACAGTGTCATAATGATTCCGCCGTCGCCCGCATATACGGTTGCAACGCCAGCCGTATTCGTGATCACTACCTCACGGAAGTTTGCCCGTTTACACATGATCTCTTTCACGTGCTCAGCACGTTCCGGGTTATTACAGTGTGCGATCACCAGACGTTTGCTTGTGGTATCGCCGCCCTCTTTGCACGCAATCTCCGCCATCCGGTCGAGCGCCCGGGTCATGCCGCGCGCCTGATCAAGCTTGATGATCGTACCGCTGTCCGCGCCCATAACCGGCTTGATATTCAGCGCCGACGCGATAAAAGCCGTCAAACCGGTCAGACGGCCATTTTTCTTTAAGAAATCAAGTGTCTCAATGACGAAATACGTGTTCATCGAATCCCGATATGCCTCCGTCTGCCTGCAGATCTCCTCAAACGGAAGACCTTTCTCGCACAGATCCCGGATGAACAGCGCAATATTTAACTCGCCCGCCGACGCCGACAGGGAATCAATGACTGCAATCTTCTTCCCGTCCGTTCCGTTCTCTTCCTCATAAAGGCGTTTTGCCAAAGCCGCCGAGTTGTAGCAGCCGCTCAGATGGTTCGAAAGCGTTACCACGAAAATATATTCTGCCTCGCCCTCAAATGCTTCCTTGAAGCTCTCCGGCGATGGACACGCCGTCTTCGGGCACTCGGAACTTGCCTTTACCTTTGCCAGAAACTCCTTCTGGTTAAATGTCTCATCATCCGTTACCTTGTAATCCCCTATCTGCAGGGTCAGCGGAATCATCTGAAAATGCGGATCCAATTTCAGTTCCTCCGTCAAATCCATGCAGCTGTCACCAATAATTTTATATAACATAACGTCCTCCCGTTACGCAATTTACATCACGTAGTATTCATTACTATTTATTATAGTAATCACACAGTAGGAAGTCAAGCAGAATCCCGTGAAATACACGACAAACACATGAACAGCGTTACCGTGGCTTCGCATTTAAATACAACTAATTCCTGCTGCCACCACGTTATCTTACGGCACTTTCACTTCCAAAAGTGCCTACTTGTGAACAGCAACTGACCACCACATCATCTCGACAAGAAAAACGCCATCGTAATCAAACTTACCAGAATAAATGCCACTGTTCCGAGATTCCCATACATTGCCCCACATATATTGCGGAATTTCACTCCCTCTGGGAGTGCCCCATCGGACAGCCGGATTTTCCGGAAATTGAAAATCAGCAGAACAAACGCCCCGATGATCGTGCAGCCCATAAACCCGGTCATCAGAAACGTGATAAACAGCGGCAGCAGCGTATCCTGTGTTCCAAGCATCGCTATCACTAACGACCAGCTGTTGATCAGAATATGCAGCAGACAATTATAACGCATCCGTCCCGTCTTCACCGCCACATATCCCAGAACCACGCCAATCACCGCCGCATAGAGAAACTGCGTCACATTTCCGTGCATCAGACCAAACATCAGCGCCGTGTAGGTAATCGCCGCCTTATCGCCAAAACGGCGCAATCGGTTTAAGAGTTTCCATCGAAAGATATATTCCTCAATAATGGGTCCTAAAAACCCTACATATAAAATCATTACCGGCGAGAGCGAATCCAGCATCTCGTTGACCGGGTTCATCGCGGATGCATCGCCGCCGCTACTTGCCGCCACCGCATCATTGATTGCATTTCCCAGCAGGTTAAAGATAGTTCCAAATCCCTGTGCCAAAATAAAAAACATACAGAACTGCAGGAAACTAATCTTCATTTTCTCTGCCCGTTCTTCCGGGACAAGGCGCAGAATTAAAAATACGAATGGAAGAACCAGCGCATAGATGACCAGCGTGCTTCCGCCGTCCTCATACCACGCTGCATTTACCATCCGGTTCAAAAACGTACTGATCACGCCTCCGTCCGCCCATACGTTGCCAGCCACTTCCAGAAGTATGCTGACAAGTACCGTCATCACGCTGAAAAATGCCAGCGCCCAGCCGAGGACATTGCAGACACGGCGCACCTCGCGGCGGCAGTTTTTTCGGATTTGTTTCGGACTCTGAACCGCATTCTGCAGCTCAGGTTCCATTTGCAGACCATTTTCTTCTGCCTCCCGCTGCCAAAGATCCGATTCGTTCCAGTTTCCCTCTCCCATTTTCTCTCCTTCGTCATTCAGGCCTTTCATTCTCAGAAAATACCTGTTTTATCTTCCGGCGCTTTCTATCACACGGCGCGCCTTTTCCTCCTCTGCTTTCTGCACATAAAACAGATATTCCCGTTCCGATGCCGCATTTTCTCCCGCACTTCCCAGCCTCGCCCGCTGATTGCCGGAAAGCACGCCCGATTTCAGACGGTTCTGCACCTTGACCTGATACTCAATTCCCTCCTGTTCCAGCTGCTCCCTGATCGCCGCCTGCCGTTTCATATCAAACGTCGCGCCAACCTGTTTCCATCCTCCGATTCCAAACATACACGCACCTCCCCGTCAAATCTGAAAAAACCTTGCTAAGTGCTCCTATTCTATCATAAATCCTAAATTCGTGAAATAGTGAATCCCATTTGCTCTCTTACGACAGGTAATAAAAGAGCTGCCACATTTACGTGCAGCAGCTCCGTCATTATATCATATATGATATTTTAACATATTTTCCTATATAAAACAGTCGTGAACCAGACGCCCTTAGTTCAGCATCATACCCATAATCTCATTCGACCGTGCGATAAACTTCGTCATGCGCTCCGATGTCAGGGAACCGTGGCTGAGCTGTGCCAGGTCGTAGAGCTGTTCGCAGATCTTCGGCGTATTCTCGCCATCCGTGTGCTCTAAGACGTACTGAACGAGCTTGTTGTTCGCGTTGAGTACCAGCACCTGACCGCTGCCGCCGAACATCGACGCGTCCATGCCCATGTTGTACATCTTCATCATATCCTGCATACGGCGTGTTTCCTCCGACAGGGTGATCATCGAAGAAATCTCAGCATCCTTCAGCTTCTCAACCTTTACCTGCAGCTTATCATCGCCCAGTGCTTTCTTGAAGGTCTCTGTCAGCGTCTCTTCCTGTTTCTTGAGCGCTTCCTTGTCCTCTTCCTTCACTTCCTCGCACAGCGTGTCATTGACATCGGCATCAATACGCAGGAATTTCAGGTTCTCATGCTTCTGCTCTTCCTGGCTGATGAATGGATTATCAATGCTGTGAGACATGATGATCGCATCCTGTCCGTTTGCCTTGAACATGTTGATGTACTGGCTCTGCTCTTTCTCATTTGTTACATAGTAGATCTGGTTCTCATGACCTTCCTCTTTCGCCTTATCCATGCAGTCTTTCAGCGTCAGATATTTTCCGTCCAGATTCTTGTAAATGATGTAGTCATCCATCTTCTCAGCAAATTTCTGATCCTTTAAGCAGCCAAATTTGATAAATGGAGCGATATCGTCCCAATATTTCTCATAGGTCTCACGGTCTGTCTTGCACATACCGGTCAGCTTGTCCGCTACCTTCTTGGTGATGTAATCGGAAATCTTCTTTACAAATCCATCATTCTGCAGCGCACTTCTCGATACATTTAACGGCAGATCCGGGCAGTCGATCACGCCCTTTAAGAGCATCAGGAACTCCGGAATAACTTCCTTGATATTATCCGCGATAAATACCTGGTTGTTGTACAGCTTGATGGTGCCCTCAATGCTCTCGTACTCCATGTTGATCTTCGGGAAGTACAGAATACCTTTCAGGTTGAACGGATAATCCATGTTCAGATGAATCCAGAACAGCGGTTCCTTGTAATCCATAAATACCTTGCGGTAAAATTCTTTGTATTCTTCCTCGGTACACTCGTTCGGATGCTTGTTCCACAGCGGGTGAATGTCATTCAGTGCCACCGGACGTTTCAGGATCTTATATTTCTCGGTTCTCGGAGATACCTCCACGGTCTCTTTCGTGCCGTCCTCTTTCTCCTTTTCCTCGGTCTTTGCTTCCTCGACCACCGTCTCAACGATGGTGTCCTTGTCGGTCAGCTGATCCTTCTCGATCGTCTCATACTCCGGCTCTGCCGTTGCATTTTTCAGGTAAATCTCAACCGGCATGAAAGAGCAGTACTTCTGGATGACTTCACGTGCGCGATACTCATTGCAAAACTCAGTGCTGTCTTCATTTAAATAAAGGACAATCTTGGTACCATTGCCTTCCTTATCGCCCTTATCCATCGCAAACTCAGTGCCGCCCTCAGACTCCCAGTGAACCGGCTCTGCGTCTTTCTTATAAGAAAGAGTATCGATCGTAACCTTGTCCGCTACCATGAATGCAGAATAGAAACCCAAACCGAAATGACCGATGATCTGGTCTTCGTTTGCTTTGTCCTTATATTTTGCCAAGAAATCCTGTGCACCGGAAAATGCGATCTGGTTAATGTACTCTTCCACTTCCTCGGCAGTCATACCGATACCATTATCCTCGACGGTGATCGTCTTGTCCTCAGAATTAACGGTAACCTGAATCTTATACTCCGTCTCCCCCGGCTCCTCATACTCGCCCATCAGCGCCAGCTTTTTCAGCTTCGTGATCGCGTCGCATCCGTTGGAAATCAGCTCACGATAGAAAATATCATGATCGGAATAAAGCCATTTCTTAATGATCGGGAAAATATTCTCGCTGTTGATTGATAAACTTCCTGTTTTTGCTGCCATATCTATACACTCCTTTTGATTGCAAAATACAGTGGATATCCGCTCCCGGAAATGGAGTCTGGCAGTTTCACTCTGCCGCGTCCAATCCTGCTATCCAGCTACATAAATATACGCTTGTAAAATTCTTTTTTTGTGATTTTCCATCACCGTGACTCTTATTTTAATACCAGCATTCCAAGATGTCAATAGAAAATTAGCACTCATTTTTGTTGAGTGCTAATAAAATTTTAAAATTCTCCGTCTTGCCAATAAGAAGTCACTTGCGTCCCCCTCCCGCCTGCGATAAAATAGAATCTACGTTATTGTTTCTACATTACACAGAAAATAACGAATTTACCATCTCAGCGAGGACACATATGATTGCCTGCAATATCTGTGATATAAAATTATTTACCAAGAAACTGTTCATCGGAGAGACATTTGACCGCTTTCTGCTCAAGGAAGCGGAGATCGTGACGTTCAACACCTTCTCCATCGACGGACGCGTCCATAAAAGCTTTTATTCCGAAGAAGAGCGTGCCGAGGGGCAGATTGAAGAATATTCAACCTGGAAAACTCTGCGCCCGTTCTGTTTTTCCCTCATAAAAGGAAAAAAGCTTCCGGAGCGCTTCTCCATCATTTTAAAGCTTCCAAAAGCTGCCACCGAACAGTTTCTGACCGCCCGCAAAAGCCAATGGCTCCCGGAGCAGGTCGGCGGACTGTTCTTAAATATTCATTATGAAAACCAGCATTTAAGCTGTGTCACCGGGCTGTCGCTCAACCAATTTACGTTAGACAAGACGCTGGAACGCGAGTGGGACGAGTCGATCCGGACATTTTTGCGAAAAGAAGAGCTGCCGTTTGAGGAATAACGGCAGCCCTGTTTTATCGGGTGTTCAGTTGCACATCTTCGATTAATTCTCCCAGAGAATCAGTCCATTGTCATTCAATGCCTGTTCGATCTTTTCAATATTCTTCGTGGATTCCGGTGCGGTCCGTCTTCCCAGTTCACTCATGAGCGCCTCCGTTACCAGCATCAAAGCAGTATCACCGCTCGGATGGTTCACAGAATTCGTATCAATCACTACATCTGCGATCTTTACCAATGGATTTAAGCTTGTATTTGTGATCAGTATCATCGGGATTCCCAGGTTATGTGCTAACTCTGCCACACGAATCGTCTTTTTCGTACATGGCCAGACCGAATACACTAAAAGCACATCCTTCGGCGTCGTATTGATTGCAATCCGGTCATAGACAAACTCTTCCTCCCGGCTGAGCTGGCGGATATGCGGATAAAAGCGCTCTGCCACATACTCAAAATACAGCGCCAGCGCCTTGCTGGAACGCATTCCCAATATATAGAGCTGATCTGATTCCAGCATCAGCTGGATTGCCGCCTCAAACTGGGAAATGTTTGACGGCGTACAGAGATTTTCAAGCACCTGGATTCCGTCCGCGATCGCCATATGGAACGTATCCCGGCTCGCCGTCTCCGAGGTACGGGAAAATTCCTGCCGCAGGCTGCGGTACGGCGTTGTATTTTTCAAAAGCGATTCCTGTGCCAATGCTTTCTTAAATGTAGTGTAGCTGTCAAAGCCCAGAAGCTGTACCAGACGCATGACCGTCGTGCTTCCCACACCCGCATTTTCCGCCAGCTCCGCCACCGTCATCACGCCGATCTTTTCATAATTCAGCGCCAGATAATTGCAGAGAATTCTCTGTTTTTTCGGTACGGCGTCCTTGATTTTTATGATCTGTTCCAATACTTCATTGCCCATCGTTTATCCTCATTCATTCCAAGATTCTCACTCGATTTTCGTTTGGTTTTATTATATACTTTCCTTAGAAATTCGTCAATTTGACATTTGTTTTTCGTCAAAGCAGACAAATTTCGGAGGATTTCTTTGTAAAAAAGGTAAATTTTGTTCTTTATTATTGTATTTTGGTTGATTTATTCCTTTATAAATTCTATAATTATATCATAAATGTCGTTTATGGAATAAATATTCTATTTTAGGAAGGGGATACTCAAATGCAACAAACTCGATCACCTTACCAAATCGCCATGCTCCAGATGGACTGCGATTTGTTCCATGTTTCTAATAATCTTGACAAAGCAGAGAAACAGATCCGGGAAGCAGCCGCTCACGGGGCAAAATTGATTTGTCTGCCAGAGGTATTTAATGTCGGCTATCTCGGCACCTGCATCCCAGATATGATGAAGCTCGCCGAAATCGAAGATGGACCTTCCTTGACACGGATGCGTAGTCTGGCAAAGGAACTTTCAGTCTTTATTCTGGCTCCGATTCTTTTTTCCACCCCATCTGGAGTCGAAAACTCTGCTTTTTTGATCGATGATACCGGCACGATTCTCGGGCATTATTCAAAAACGCATCCCGTCGGAGACGAACGAACTTATCTGCAGCGCGGCACCCAGTACCCGGTCTTTGAGACAAAACTCGGAAAGATCGGCGTCGTCATCTGCTACGACGTATGCTTTCCAGAAACCGTCCGCCTGCTGACACTGGCCGGTGCCGAACTGGTTTTAGTCCCGGCCGCATGGCGCGCCAGCTACTATTTCAAAGAATGGTGGGATTTAAACCTTGCGTGCCGTGCCCTGGACAATCTTGTATACATAGCCGCAGTCAACCGCTGTGGATTGTCCGGCGATGAGATCTTCGCAGGAAAAAGCCAGCTGGTAAGTCCTATTGGAGAACGGATTGACAGCTGCGACGTCCAGGAAGAAGCTATTTTATATGGAAGCGTTGATTTAAACCGGATTGCAAAAGAACGTGATTTTAATACCGTTCTGACCGACCGCCACCCGGAGGACTATCGTCCTATCTGGGATACACCCTACAAGGAGGAATCATAAATGACTGATAAAAATGCTAAAAATGAAAACTCAAAAATTCGCATCATGACCTTTTTCCCGCCATTTATTATTCTGGTCGCGTTCCTTGTTTTAAGCCTTGTCGATCAGGAAACTTTTCTGGGAATCATCAATAATATCAACAACTGGATCATCAAAAATCTCGGCTGGGCTGCCAGCATTCTCGCCCTTGCAATCGTAATCGTCGCCGTTGTTGCCATGTTTTCCAAATTTGGCGATGTACGAATCGGCGGTGAGGACGCCAAACCAGAACTAAGCAATTTTTCCTGGTTTACTATCGCCCTCACAACAACCATGGCAGCCGGTGTCCTCTTCTGGGGACCGGGGGAGCCGATCGCGCATTACGCGTACCCGCCGACTGAATTATACGGCGTTGAACCTTCTACCAGCGGTTCCCTGAAATTTGCCATGGAAACCATGTTCCTTCACTGGACGATCGTTCCATATTGTATGTATACGGTTCCGGCGGTTGTATTTGCTTTCATGTATTACAACGCGAAAAAGCCGTATTCCATCGCCAGTGAAGTTTCCCCTCTTCTGGGTGACCGCTGCTACCATCCTCGCTGGATGCAGACCATCGACGCAATCACCTTATTTGCCATCGGTGCCGGTATGGCTGGTTCTGTTGCACAGGCATTCATGAATATTTCCGGTGGTATCTCTAAAATGCTTGGACTTCCATCTAATGCCCGCCTCTGGTTTATGGTCGGTATTGTCGTTGCCGCTGTCACGGTTGCTACGGCTGTTTCCGGTATCCAGAAAGCCATGAAGCATGTTTCCAATATCAACGTATACGGCTTTGCTATTTTCCTGATTTTCCTGCTGGTATTTTCAAATGCCTCCTTCCTGTTCAACCTCTCTACCGAGGCATTGGGCGGTTTCGCAGGTACCTTTATTGAACGTATCCTGATTACTGGTGAATCCGTTGGAACCCAGTGGCCGCAGTGGTGGACCACCTTCTACTGGTTCAGCTGGATGGCATGGGCACCTACCTCTGGCGCTTTCATGGGACAGATCGCTTATGGACGCAAGGTAAAACACGTGCTTGGATTATATGTAGGTCTTTGTGCTTCTGTCAGTGCCCTGTGGATGGTTTTAGTCAGCGGTACCTCTCTGTGGGTTCAGACTTCTGGACTGTTCGACCTCGTTGCATCTTATGACCGCGGCGTTGAGAATGTTCCTTATGATATGTTAGGAGCTCTTCCGCTTGGAAATCTGATCATCCCATTATTCGTTGTTCTGATCTTCCTCAGCACCATTACCGCCTGCAACTCCAACTGTATCGCTATGGCAGGCATCTCCACTCAGGGTATCAACCCGGATTCCCCGGACTCCCCGATGTGGTTAAAGCTTGTGTGGTGTGTCGTTCCGATGGCAGTCGGCTACATCATGATCGCAACCGTTGGTGTCAATGGTGTCAAGATCATCGCAAACTTCGGCGGAATGTTCGCCGCCCTCATCATGATCGGCGCCACCGCCAGTCTGGGAATTCTGATTAAAAATTATAAAAAATTTGATAAAACAGGATCTGGCAGTTCCGATAAGGTATAGCTTTTCAAATTAAAAGCGTTCGCACAAAATATAAAAACATATAAAAATTAAAGAAACCTCTGCAATTCTTCCTTGATTACAGAGGTTTCTTTGACATATATTTCCTATATTGAACCATTTATCATATAATCATGTTGAAAGGAACGTCATGAAATTTGCACAAACTAATCCAATCCTAGGAGCTATCCTATACAACTTCTTATTTGGCATTTCTTATTTACCGCTAAAAATCTTAACTGCACGCCTAAATGGAGATACCGCACTACTAATTGCACTTCGTTTTGCAATCTGTCTTGTGCTACTTTACGCCTTAAAACATACCGAACGAATTCATCTACGTTCTCTTCGTGATATGGGCATATGTATTCTTCCTATCTGTATTTTCCAGTTGCTTAATGGCTTTTTTGAAACCACCGGCATGTGCTTCTATCCTTCTGGGAAAGCAAGTGTGATTCTGGCATTAATCCCGCTAATCACCACCTTGCTTGCCATTCCGTTTTTTCACGAAAAGCCCTCTGCAGGACAATTTTTCTTTATTCTTCTTAGCTTTTTAGGTATTTTCATTGTTGCCGGAAATTCTGAGGATAAGGCTGCAACCGTATGGGGCTTTTTCCTGTTGTTAATGGCTGCCTTTATGTCCTCTTCCTTAAATCTCTGTATCCGGAAGCTCGGAAAACATCTGACACCTCTGGACATTACCTATGCTATGAGCTTCGCTATGTTCGCCGTTTATGGAAGCATTTCTCTGATAACGCACCTTGTTTCCAACGATCCCATCGAGTTATTTCGTCCGCTCGCGGATCCTGTTATCGTTGGCTGTCTTCTTGCCTTATCCATCGGGTCCTCACTTTATGCTTCAGCACTGCGGAACATAGTTTTTACCCATATGTCCATGGCTACTGCATCCAGCTTCAGCGGCATCTCCACTGTTACAGCTGTATTTACAGGCGTTATTATTCTTAGCGAGCCTTTCGGTTTCCATGAATTTTTCGGTATTGCTCTCGTCCTTCTGGGAATCTGGGGAGTCAATGCACTTCACCATAAAAATGAGAGATTTTCTTTCTCTCATCATTCTCCTCTATTTCACCTACATTAGTCCGAGGCGAACTTTCTATCAATAAAAAATGTGTGGCTGTTCATTTTCATGTCCAACCACACATTTTTCAGAATATACAAAGACTTATTTACTTATGACCTCTGCTTCACCTTCCCGAAGCTCATTCATCTTCTCATTATGTACACCAAAGCATTTTGCACATATCAAGAAGAGCACCACAGCAATTCCCGTTTCAATCACACCAACTGCAATACATCCCATGGAAACCGTCAAAATTGGCGTAAATGCGATGATAAAGACCTCAATCACGGACTGCAGCGTATACGAATATCCATAGTCATTCAATGTGCCGCTCTTTCCTTCCGGATCTACAATTCGAAGAAGCGTAACACCGATTGCCACCACTCCTGTTGTCCATCCAAATACAAAAATTGATCGTTCAAACCAGAAATTGCGGAACAGCTTCTGTCCAACTACAAATACTAAAAACAGGGATGTCAGCATTCCTAATACACATAAAACTAAAATCGGACCTGCAAATTCAAGTACAATGGAAATCGAAATAGATGCCACACCAAAGCCAACCAGATAATCGGTTACCATCGAACCAATCCGTCCTTCCACATGCTCATCAATACTGTCTTTAAAACGAGTATGCCCTATAATCGTGTTAATAATGACACCAAATATCATTGCCAGGCACATAACCGGTAATTCTACATTCGGTAAGAACTGTTTATAAAAATCGTAGAACTTATAACCACACAGTGTTGCAGTCAGCGTGAGTGCAAGATGAAATGCCAACGGATCCATACTCATTGGATTGATGGTTTCTTCTCCCATCGAATTTCTCTTACCTACTGGAACGATTCCTGTGCGGCACTCTTCCGGAAGAGATTCCGCTTTTTCTACCAGACGTGTTCCTCCATGTCTGGTTGCATAGTTAATACAGGCAATTCCTACAAACAAACCAACTAACAGGCCCACGGTTGCAAACGTCTGCCCCAGTACAACGCCATCTTCACGTCCCAGTGAATTGTTAAGTGCCGTTCCAATCGTTGAAGCATAGCCATGTCCACCGCAAAATCCAGATGGCATCAGCAGGGCAATTTCTGTAAATACATTTGGAAACAAAATTTTCATCAGTGCACCGCCTACCAGCAGTGCAATACCAAAACAGAAAAATTCAGCTCCCATATTGACACAAAAGGAATCGCCCACCTTTGTCAGAATCTGTTTTACATTGGTTTTATCTTTTTTTCCCAGGAACAAACCGCCAAATAATACACATACCAGCATATAAGCATAACTTCCTATTTTACCGCTCCACGGAATCACGTTTAAAAACTGCGGTCCCAGGACAAGTCCCATCAGACCTGCCAGAACAGACGCTGGAATATAAAACATCTGCAAAAATTTTATACGGGAACGCAGGAACTGGGCTATAATCAGCAGCAGCGACATAAATGCAAAATCATATAGAAACGACATATTGGTATATTCCATAGATATCCTCCTTCCAGTACACTATATTATCCCTTACCTTCTTAAAAGTACTTCTCGAAAAAAATAAAAAGGTCAAGAATTCTTATAAGTAAACTTATAATTGATTTTTGACCTTTTTATTTTTTCATATTCAATTATCAAATTTACTATAACTCTCCCAGCACCTTCCGGGGCACCGTATGCGTCATCACATAAATCTCATCTTCCGTGATTCCCTCATCCAGCAATGTCTGCATAAACAACTTCATCGCTTCCACCGGGTGTTCTCTTGAAGTCTGCCCCCGATCCGTTACCATAAAACAGTGTTCTGCTCCGACTACCCGGATATGGTCTGCCATCTCCTGCGCCGTGCATTCCTTTTCTGCCACATTATACCAGCATTTTTCAATATAAACGCCCAGAGCTGCCAGCTGTTTCTGCGTTTTTACATCGACACGCGTCCGCGGAAATTCTGGATGTGTCAGAACCATACGGTTTCCCTGCCGGATTCCCTCCTGACACAAGAGAATACTTTCCTCCGGGCTGATGTGCCCGGTCGCGACTGCCGCATCATACTTTCTGGCAATCCTCAAAATCTCCAAAACTTCCGCCCTCAGCTCCCCTGTTTCGGTCAGGATAGAGATTCCAGAGCGGTCAAAGAAATCTCCCGGCATATTCCCGGAACACAAAGAGTTCTTTGCGTCCCGGGTCGGCATCCACACGATACGGCATCCGCGCTTCATCGCATTTTCAACCGCATATGGATTGAGTCCTCCGACTGGCCAGTTTAACACCAGACCGCCATAGGCTTTCGTACACGAAGCACAGTGGATATTGGCCAGAATTGCCCGCGCAATCGTGGACTCATAGTGAGATTTCAGCATAATTCCTGCCATTCCGGCTCTCCCGGCTTCTTCTAACAGCCCGTAATCATCCAAAACTCGATGAAAGGGGGACGGGGCTGCGTGCATATGGAGGTCATACGCTCCCTGCATTAAATATGCAATCTCTTTTTCTCTGTCCATAGATTATTTCTGTAAACCAAACTGGAATGCTTTCAGATTCTCCTTGTAGAATGCTGCCAGCGCGTCAGCCAGTGCCTGGAACTTCGGATCGTCGTCGAACATCCACTCATTGTGCTTGCCATCTACATAGTATAACTGCTTCGGCTCCTGTGCCAGACGGTATGCTTCTTCCGCCTCTACACGCTGATGCAGCTCGTTATAATAGCCATGACCTACAAAGACAGCACGCGGTGCGATTCTCGGAAGCAGGTCTTCTACGTTGAAACGGATGAAGCTCTCGCCGATTGCGGTGCTCATCGGGGTCGGGAACTCCTCGCCATTATCCTTGTTGACAGAATCGCCGATACCGCCGTTGATCTCTTTTAATACATGGTCTGTATAGAAATCGCCGCTCTCTGTGATGTTCGGATAATCGGTGTACGGATGCATCAGAACCGGATCGTTGGTTGTAATTCTCTTGATACGGTCTTCTCTGAGGCGTGCAACGCTCTTTCCAAACTTATCATTTCCCATGCCGTCACGCATCCAGCGCTCGCCATTTACAAAGCTGTTCAGGGTTGCAATCGCTTTTACTTCCTTGTCACGCGCTGCAACGGTTACGCATACAGCACCGCCGACACCCCATCCAAGAAGTCCGCAGCGTTCCGGATCTACTTCCGGCTGAATCTGCATAAAGGTAAATGCGTTTGCCACGTCTTCAACCTCTGTCTCAAGGGTTGTGTACTTCGGCAGGCATGGATGAACATTCTCACTCGGCTTAAATCCTCTGTAATCGAAGCCCATGCATACAAATCCTCTTGCTGTTAAAGCTCTTGCAAACAGTGCCGGATAGCACTTATTAACGCCGGTCCATCCAGAGTTACACAGAACTGCTGGTCTCTTCTCGCCCTCTTTGTAATCATCCGGGAGATAAATATCTCCTACCATCTTTGCGCCTTCGCTGTAGAATACAACTTCTCTTGTTTTCATGTTGAAATCCTCCATTTCATTTAATTTGTTCTTTTTTGTCGTTTATGGAATTTTTGTTCCTTTTGTGATTTTATATTAGATCATGTTGCAGAATTTGTCAACCATATTTTCGAAAAAAGAATGTATTTTCCATTTTGTATAGTTTTAGCTTCCTGTTTTTGTTGATTCGTTCCAAATCTTGAAACAAAAAAGGATGCACGACCACTTCCAACTCCAGTCGCACATCCTTTTTCTATCTAATCTTCATTTTATTCCATCATCAATGTGTCGCCACATAATATCCCAGCGTTGCCGGGACTGCCTTATTCTGGTTCCAGATCGCCGGATATTCCGAGAAAGATACCGGGCAGGTGGAACGTCCTACCTCGATCGTGATACCAGGGATGCCTGCTGCCTGCTGCAGCCAGTCCTTCAAGCCGCCGACGCCCTTGCTTCCAAGAACGGAATAACCATTCAAGGCATGAACAGCGTTTGCCAGCGCCTTGGACTCTGCCGCTTTCTGGTTGTTCTGCGTATCCCAGTAAATCACATTTCCCATCGCATGATAGTTGATAACCGCATTGAATCCCGTTCCCTGAATCAAGTTCGCGATTGCCTGGCTCTCCGGCTCTGACAGTGGGTTGGTTCCCTTATAACCATTTGCAGACGGATGGGTTAAAGACACATTGATTCCCTCCCAGTTTGCTGCAAAGTTATAGTTCAGATCGACACCGCGTGCATTCGCCTTCCAGCGTCTCATATACTCTTCATAGCTGACCGTTGTCCGGCTGGATGCCTTGTCCGCCGCGTACGCCGCCTGCATCGTCTGGCGCAGTTCCTCCGACTGAATACCATTCTCGCCCATCTGGCTGATCGTGACTCCATCCGGATTCAGCATCGGCACAAAATGAAATGCCACCTGTCCCAATATGTTAGAAAGCGGCTGCGTCATATAGGTACCATTATTCGTAAATCCAGCTGCCAGATACTCGAGCTGCTGCATCATCAGCGGTACAACGATATACTCTCTGGCATGAATCGCCCCCTGGAACAAAATCTTCTTGGATGCGTTCGGATTGCCGACAATCACATCGTAGATATCACGTCCGTCCGCCGATTTTCCAATCGATTTCACGGTCACTGTTCCCGGATAACGGCTTGCCAGCGCCGAAATATCGTTTACCATCTGGCTATAGGAATACTTGTCCACCGGATTGACAACCGGATTAGATAACGTCTGATTATAATAGGAATTATCCGCCTGCTGTCCCGCATTCGCGTTCGTGGTTCCCGGACCGCCCGGTCCGATCACTGGTGCTGCCGCTGCCGGATCATCCGCCGGTCCTGCATACGCTGTAACTGCCGATAAGCTGCTGCACACAACTGACAGGGATAAACAAGTTGCCAAAGCGCCTTTTCGCAGCAGGCGCTGAATTTTATTTCGTTGACTCATTCTCATGTCTCCTTCTGGCCCTTTCAAACTCTTACAAACAATGTTTCTATTATAGATTTACCTCTGTCGAATGTCAACGAACTGCATAAAACTGAAAGAAAAAAGAAAGATACTTTTTCCAATTTATATTTTACTTTAACTTACCTAAAATCAGCACCACTGCCGTAATAATCAGGACAACGACGAAAATTCCCGCCATTCCTTTTCCCATAATTGCCAGCGAAATCAAAAAATTATTCCACATCCGATATTTTCCTCCATCTCAATCAGTGCAATGGCTGTCTCTTGATTTTTCATCATTCAAGTGCAGCCTTCCTTTTCCATTTTATCTGCCCGACAGACCTATATTACAAATACTGGCTTACCAGCTTAATAACCAGTCCGCCCGCGATGACCGAGGCGATCTGCCCCGATACATTGGCGCCGACCGCATGCATCAGGATAATATTTCCCTTTTCCTCCTCCATCGCCAGCTTCTGCACCACGCGTGAGGACATCGGGAATGCGGAAATGCCCGCCGCACCGATCATCGGATTGATTTTCGTCTTCAAAAACAGGTTCATAAATTTAGCAAACAGCACACCACCGATCGTATCAAAGATAAATGCAATCAGACCGATTCCCATAATCAGAAGTGTGTCAACCCGCACAAACGCATCCGCACGCATACTGAACGAAATCGTGATGCCAAGCAGCAAGGTAATCAGGTTTGCCAGCTCGTTCTGTGCCGTCTGGGAAAGTGCCGGAAGCACGCCGCACTCGCGGATCAGGTTTCCAAACATCAGAAATCCGACCAGCGCCACCGATGCCGGAGAAATTAGTCCGACAATGATAGTAACCACAATCGGAAATGCGATCTTGGTCGTTTTGGACACATTTTTCGGACTGTAGGTCATGTGAATCCGGCGTTCTTTTTTCGTCGTCACCAGACGGATCGCAAATGGCTGGATGATTGGCACCAGCGCCATGTAGGAGTACGCCGCCACCGCGATCGCGCCCACATAGTTGGAATGCATGATCTGGGAAACCAGAATGGAAGTCGGTCCATCCGCCGCACCGATGATTCCAATCGATGCCGCATCCCTGAGTTCGAATCCCATCAGCGATGCCGCACAGATCGCAAAGAAAATGCCAAACTGCGCCGCCGCACCAAATAAAAACATGATCGGCTGTGACAGAAGCGGTCCAAAGTCAATCATTGCCCCGATTCCGATAAAGAGCAGAATCGGAAGCGCCTCCGACGCGCTGATCGTCGTCTCAAACAGCCACTGTATAATACCCTGTGTCTCCCCGATGCCCTCCGTCACCTGGTTAATGACGCCGGATAATGGCAGGTTTACCATGATCGCGCCGAATCCCATCGGCAGAAGCAGCGCCGGTTCGTATTCCTTTTTGACCGCCAGCCAGATCAAAAGCCCGCCGATCAGATACATCACAAACTGCTGCGGCGTGATCGCCATGACGCCTTCCCATAAAAATTCCATGTTGTTCCTCCTGTTAATTTTGTTTTCCTTCATAAATATTCTGTTTCCTGGAGCCCCTTGCCAAGATACACCTGCTCTGGCAGCTGTCTTGCTTCGCGCCAGGTATACATCCATGTGAGTATTTTTGTTTCATAGGACGCAATTTCCTATGAAACATGAAAAGAATGTGCCTTGGCACATTCTCGCGCCGAGCGCGGTCGCTTGCGACATGTTTCTGCTTCGCGCGAGTGCGCATCCTCGCGGAGCGTTTTTTGTTTCATAGGACTCTATTTCCTATGAAACAAAAAAGACTTTCAGCATACGTTTCATCCACATATGCTAAAAGTCTTGTTCCTCACATTTGAATCATACGGCACACGCTTTTTGTTACAAAAGCACACTGCCATCTGACTTACACAAGGCATGTAACCATGAGGTTTACTATCCTCAGGGTTTGTTGGTTACATGGTTATAACTACTCCCTTTTAACGCGATCATCATATCATACGGTTTTTTCCCCGTCAAGGTCAAACTGAGTATTTTGTGTTAAGAAAATGAAAAGCTACGAAAGCACTAAACCTGCTATGCTTCCGCCGGCATATTGACACCCGCGATCTTAATATTAACTTCCAGAACCATCAGACCGGTCATATTTTCAATCGCTGTCTTTACTTTGTCCTGCACCTTTTCACTGACTGCCGGGATGCTGTAGCCATATTTCATATTTAAGGACAGATCCACAACCACGTGATCCTCGGTTACGGTCACTTTCACGCCCTTGCTCAAATTTTTCATGCCGAGCTTTCCGACCAGTTCATTTGTGATATTGCCAGCCATCGAATCGACACCGTCTACCTCGGTCGCTGCCAGACCTGCGATGATCGCCACTACCTCATCGGCAATTTTCACTTCTCCAATGCGGTCCTTTTCATATACGATATGTGTGCTTCTATCTTCTGCTTCTCTCGCCATTCCAAATCCCTCCTGACCACTTCCATGTACGCCCGGAATCTTCTCTTCCCACAAAAAACAGATGCTCGAATACTTCCAGAAATACATTTCAATTAAGTGTTTTTATTATACCAAAAATACAGGAGTTTGCAAAGGCATTTCCGGTTCGAATCTCATCCGAGTTACTGTTCACGCATACGTGCCCAGTAACGGAATTTGCCGTGGCTTCGCA
>OHAG01000222.1_pt1 | contig 50869 bp, 47 predicted proteins | sample 1577081 | NCBI WGS metagenome assembly OHAG01 (sample SAMEA3541513, study PRJEB24748) | human gut metagenome | biome: human gut; feature: human-associated habitat; material: faeces | place: China | collected 2012
GGAGCCCGATAAATACGGGTTCCATCGGCATTAAAACCAACACGAAATGTCCTATGAGCCCCGAAACACTTGGGTGGGATAATCCTCCAATCGAATATTCCAATAGAAAAAGAGGCTGTAGAAATGATCGCACATTTCTACAGCCTCTTTTTCTATTGGGAGGGCAAATTTACAGCTCGTTGAAGAGCGGCGAATAATTCATGAAGAGCGTGCAGATGATGATGGTCGTCGCGCAGGTCAGGATGGAAAGGCGGATGCCGTACTTGATCTGCAGCGATGGATTCAAACCGTAGCCGACTGGAATCGCTCTTGTGGAAACGGGGAGAATGTATGCGCAGTTGGCGGCAACGATGGTCCCCAGGATATACGGGATGGGGTTGACGCCCATGACGCCTGTGATGCCGGTCACGACAGGGATGGAAATCGAAGCGGCGGCCGTGTTGCTCGAAAGTTCGGAGAGGAAGCAGGCGAAGGTACAGGAAATAGCCATAGTCATGAGTCCTGGCGGAAGCTGGAAGCCTACGATGATGACAGCGAGGCGGTCGATGGCGCCCGTTTCAATGACGAGACGGCCCAAAGCAAGACCACTTGCGAAGAGGAAAATCATGCCCCACATGGCGTGGCTTTCTGCGTACTGCCAGTCGAGCATCGTCTTGCCATTTTCATCATGCAGGAAGAACATCAGCATGCCGATGACGAGGAAGACGTAAGCAGGCTTCATGGCAGGAAGAAATGAAGCGAAGAGCGGACGGATGAAGGCGAGGGCGGTCGCTAATATAAAGAGGTAAAGGCCGATCTTCTCGCCCCTTCTCATGGTGCCGAACTTGCTGTACATTTCACGGAAGTAGGCGCGCGTCCCCGGAAGGTCCTTGGCCGGAGCCGGGATGAGCCAGAGGAAGATGAGGTTCAGGAGGAAGACGATCGCAAGGAGCGGAAGGAAACGGATGACCCAGTCATAGTACATGAATTCATGGCCGGTCAGCTTTTCGATGTAGGAAACGGCGACAAGGTTCGCAGAGGATCCGATCGGCGAGCCGAAACCGCCGATACCGCTTCCCCAGCCGATGGCAAGCAGGATCGGGAGCGCCATGCGGCTTTCCGTCACGTCATCCTCGCCGAGCGAGCGCAGCATGGCGACGGCAATCGGACAGAAGATAGCGGCCACGACGACGTTTGGAAGGAAAATGGAAAGGACGGTCGATGCGAGGAACCAGACGAAAATCTGGTTTTTCATCGAAGTCCCGATGAAGCAGAGCGCTTTGACCGACACGCGCTTGTCGAGGCCCGTCGTCGTCCATGTCAGACAGATGAGATCGGATCCCAAGAGCAGGACGGCGATTTCCGAAAAGTACTGGCTGATGACGTGGGAATTCGGGATCAGGTTGAAGAAGGCATTGACGACGATCGGCACGAAGGCTGTGACGTAAATAGATACAGGCCTGATGATCCACCAGAGCGCCATCCAGACGGCCGTTGCGATGGCGAACGAGGCCGCGGGCGTGAACGTGCCCCAAAGAAGAAAAGCCGACAAGAAGAATGATGCCGGACCGATGAGAATTTTCCATACCTTTGCCAAAATGCATACCCCCTCACATGCGCCCGGGGACCGGGCCTTCCGAGTTCCGTTATTTTTTCTTTATTTGTCTTTAATTATAATAAGGCGCATAACCATTTAAAAACTGTTAATTCTTGTTTATAATACAAGTATATAGTTGTAACAGGAGGGCCTATAAATTTTCTATCCATGAAATACTTCGTCGTGCTGGCCGAAGAAAGGAGCTTCACGAAAGCAGCGGAAAAGCTCCACGTGACGCAGCAGACACTTTCCGCGCATGTGGCAGGGCTTGAGAAGGAATCAGGCGCCAAACTCTTCATCCGCCATGTGCCGCTTGAGCTGACGGATGCAGGCCGCGTCTTCTACCGCTATGCCAGGATCATCCGCAGAAATGAAATGGCGCTTGAAAGGGAGCTGACCGATGCGGCCGGCATGGGGAGGGGGACGCTTCGGATCGGCGTTGCTCCTTCAAGAGGGCAGGTCGTCCTTACGCCCGTCATTGAATCCTTCCGGAAATCCTGTCCGGGCATCCGCATCCGCCTTGTCGAAATGGCAAATGACATGCTCTGGACAGCACTGGCAAGAGATGAGATTGACCTCGTCCTCGCCCGTGCGCCGGAAGCGCTTCCCGGCATCGCATGTATTCCCTTTGCCGAAGAGGATTCCGTCCTCTACCTCTCCGATGATCTGGCGGAGGCGCTCTGGGGAGAGAAGAAGGGAGAAATCCTCTCTTCCCTTTCTGAAAGAAACAGGGAGCTTCCTGAATCCTTTGCCGAATGTCCCTTCCTCTTGAACAGCGAGAGCGACATCACGGGGGCTCTTGCACGCCGCCTTTTCGGGGACGCCGCTATCGATCCCGTCATTGCTGTCGAGTCGGAAAGCATGGGCACGATGCTGAAGCTCTGCGTGGACGGGGCCGGCGCTTACTTCTGCCCCGAAAGTCTGGCGGAGAAGCTCCTTCCGAGAAGCGCGCAAAAAAAACTCCACCGCATCACCTTCGAGGACGGGAAGTACGAGATTTCCTTCGGGTACCAGAAAAGTGCTGAACGGTGGAGTATGATCGGTCGTTTCATAGAAGAGGCTTTCAAAAGCCGCGGGAAGAAGTTTCCCTTAGCGAAGCCATAAGTTGGCGGCGGCATGCGCTGCCTGCTCGTGCGTGATGTAGCCTTCCTGCGCCATGAGCGTCAGGACGACGGTCATGCGCTCGGTGCCGGCCTTGGGGTGATCGATGGGATCATAGGCAGAAGGCGCCTGCGGAAGTCCTGCAAGCATGGCGCACTGGGAAAGGTCGAGCTCCTTCGGCTCCTTGCCAAAGTACGTGTGGCTGGCTTCCCTGAGGCCGTATGCCCCGTGACCGAAGTAAATGGTATTGAGGTAGAGCTCAAGGATTTCCTGCTTCGTGTAGTAGCGGTCAAGCTGGACGGCAAGGGCGAGCTCTTCAATCTTGCGGCTCATTGTGCGCTCCGGCGAGAGGAAAATGTTCTTGACCGTCTGCTGGTCGATCGTGCTGCCGCCTTCGAGCGTTTCGCCTGCCATGTAGTTCGTCACCATCGCGCGGGCGACGCCGATCGGATCCATGGCGCCATGGTCATAGAAGCGGCGGTCTTCGGTCGCAACGACACCGTCGATGAGGTACTGCGGGATGTCCTTGAATGGAACGAAGTTCTCGCGGTGGACGCGGGATTCGAGTGCTTCCTTGAAATTCGTGAGGTCGTGGTATTCCTGGCGGAGCGTCTGGATGTCCTGCTCCTTGGCGACCGTTGCATTCGGTGCGTCCTTGGATTTATTGACTGTGACCTTGCCGGAATCCGTCGTTCCTGTCACGCCGGATGCGAAGGTGGAAACCATGTCCGTCACCTCGCCGTAGAGGGAGTCATCCTTCTTGGCGGATGAAGGCGCAGAAGAAGCCGCTTTGGGCGCGCTTCCTGTAAGACTGGCCGGAATGTACTTCTCGATGCCGCTTCCCTGAGAGAAACCCCAGTAGACGGCGCAGGCCAGAACGATAAGCATGAAAAGTCGTTTCATTGTATTCCTTCCCTGAAAACGGGATATTTCCCGTAGATATTCTGTTCTTTATTGTATCATAGGAAAAGAAAAGGGAAAAATGGGAAGAAATGGCCCCTGATGATTTTAAAAGGCTTTTTCCTGCCAATCGAAGGATAAAAAGGGAAATATCTTTCCTGATGCCTTTCCAAAGTCTCTGAGTGCGGTATTTCTTAAAATATGGTATAATAATTACACAAGCTGTATATCAGAAAAATATAGGATATCTGTTGGCAGTGGTGCATCATTATAGGCCGCTGCGTTTTTATGTGAAGGAGAGTTGTATGGCTGAAGACATTCATGAAATTCAGGACCGGCACGCCGAAGAGAACGGCAAGAGCGATTACGGCGCCAAGGATATACGAGTACTGGAAGGACTGGAAGCGGTCCGCATGCGTCCTGGCATGTACATCGGCTCCACATCGGCACGCGGCCTGCATCATCTGGTCTACGAAGTCGTCGACAACAGTATTGACGAAGCGCTGGCAGGCTACTGCACGCACATCGAAGTCGTCTTGAATGACGACGGCAGCTGCACCGTTACCGATAACGGCCGTGGCATCCCGACTGGCATGCACGAAACAGGAAAGCCCGCCATGGAAGTCGTACTGACAGTCCTCCACGCAGGCGGCAAATTCGGCGGCGACGGCTACCCGATTTCCGGCGGCCTGCACGGCGTCGGTATTTCTGTCGTCAACGCTTTGTCCGAATGGATGAAGGTCGTCGTCAAGAGAGAGGGCGAGTTCCATGAAATAAAACTGTCCCGCGGGATTGTGACCCAGCCGATGAAGACCTATGGCAAGACAGATGAAACAGGCACAAGCGTCACCTTCAAGCCGGACGCTGAAATCTTCAAGGAAGGCGTCGACTTCGACTATGACACACTGAAGGTCCGCATGAGAGAGCTGGCCTTCCTGAACAAGGGCCTCGTCATTACTCTGGAAGACCACAGAGACGGCGCTGTCAGAAGCGAACAGTTCCACTATGCCGGCGGCATCGCCGAATTCGTCCAGTTCCTGAACGAAGGCAAGGACCTCGTCGATCCATCCGTTATTGCATTTGAAGGCGAAAAGGACAAGGTCATTGTCGACATTGCCATGCAGTACCAGACCGGGTACACGGAAAACATGTACACCTTCGTTAACGACATCAATACCGTCGAAGGCGGCATGCACCTGGCAGGCTTTAGAGCTGCGCTCACCCGTGTCATCAATGATTATGCTAGAAAGAACAATTTCCTGAAGCCGAACGAAGACAACCTGTCCGGCGACGACGTCAGAGAAGGTTTGACCTGCGTCATTTCCGTCAAGGTTCCGAACCCGCAGTTCGAAGGCCAGACGAAGACGAAGCTGGGCAATCTTGAAGTCAAGGGCATCGTCGACAACATTGTTTCCGAAGGCTTGAAGACATATCTGGAAGAACATCCGCAGGAAGCACGCGCTGTCATTGAAAAGGGCATCACCGCATCCCGCGCCAGGGAAGCAGCCAAGAGAGCAAGAGAACTCACCCGCAGAAAGAATGCGCTTGAAGTATCCAGCCTCCCGGGCAAGCTGGCCGACTGCACGGAAAAAGATCCGCGCTTCCTTGAAATCTACATCGTCGAAGGTGACTCCGCAGGCGGATCTGCAAAGACCGGCCGTGACCGCCGTTTCCAGGCTATCCTTCCGCTCCGCGGCAAGATCCTGAACGTCGAAAAGGCACGCCTTGACAGAGTCCTGAATTCCGACGCCATCCGTACCATGGTCACTGCCTTTGGCACCGGCGTAGGCGAAGACTTCGATATCAAGAAACTCCGTTACTACAAGATTATCATCATGACCGATGCCGATGTCGACGGCGCTCATATCAGAACACTGCTTCTGACATTCTTCTACCGCTACATGAAACCGCTCATCACTGAAGGTCATGTCTACATCGCTCAGCCTCCGCTGTACCAGGTACGTAAAGGCCGTCAGAAATACTATACCTATGACGACGATGAACAGAACAAGCTTCTCGCAAAGATCGGCATCGACGGATGCGCCATCCAGCGTTACAAAGGTCTTGGCGAAATGAACCCGGAACAGCTCTGGGACACCACCATGAACCCGGAACAGCGCGTCATGCTGAAAGTCGAATTGACCGATGCTGTAGAAGCAGACCGCCTCTTCACCATCCTCATGGGCGACAAAGTAGAACCAAGACGTCTCTTCATTGAAGAACACGCCAAGGATGTAACGAACCTCGACCTGTAATCAGAAGGGGCTGTGACAAAATGCAAAAACATTTTGCCGCAGCCTTTTTCCATGTCTTGACAAAAACGGGTTAAAATCCTTAAATCTGTATTTATATTCTTCGATAACGAAAAAGAAAGATTAAAAAAATTTAGAGTTGTAACAAAATTTTATCGAAAAAACCGTAATTTGTATTGGAACTATCGAGCCAAATGGTATAAAATAATAACGATGTAAAGAGAACGTCAACGTATTCACTGGAAAGGGGATTTGTGATGGAATATTTCTATCCTGCAATAGTCAAGCATGATGCAAAAGGAGGAATTTTCTCTGTCATATTCCCGGATCTGAATGGATGTCAGGCGCAGGGGCGCACCGCTGAGGAAGCAGTTCTAAAGGCAAGGGAAGCTCTGGCAGCCTCTCTTCTGGAAATGGAAGAAAAGGGCCTTGAAATTCCGCCTGCATCGGATGAAAGACTTTTTCGTCTCCGTTATGGCGGCAGCCGCTGCTGCACCATTCTGGTCAATATGGAAACCTACCGTGAATACCGTGAATATAAAGTAAGAGCCGCCGATCATCAGACGGCGGTATGGGCAGAGACAGCCCGCAAGACAAGACGAGTCGGAATTCTGGCAAGAGTCTTCGGATTAAGGTAATCAAGAGCCGCGGCTTCGTGCCGCGGTTTTTTTAGTGACCTGGGGAGGAAACTATGTGGGAGATGATTCCGAAGGAACTGGATGAGACGGATATGAAAATCATCCACGCCCTTCGAAAGAACGGACGCATTTCTATGACAGAGCTGGGCAAGGAAGTCTTCATGACGAGCCAGGCCGTGAAGAACCGCATTGCAAGGCTGCAGGACTTGGGCGTCGTGGAGCGCTACACGGTGAACGTGAACTGTCCGCTCTTCGGCTACACGATCCACTGCGTCTTCGAGCTCGTGACAGATGAGAAGACGAGGGAAGGCTTCCTCGAATTCATGAAACATACAGAATACCATATTTTCCACTGCTACCGCGTGGACGGCGCATACCGTTTCTTTCTTGATGCGCACTTCCACAGCGAAAAATCCAGAGCGGACTTCATCCGTGAAGTTTCCGCATTCGGCCGCCTTACGACACATCAGGTCATGGAAGAAATCCAGGGCCTTCACCCCGTAGATGAATGATCATCCACGCTGTTTTACAATTTATAAGGAGACTCGGAAGGGCCTCCTTTTTTATTGCTTTTTATACCCGGGGCGCCTTCGCACCGCTCCCGCCATCCGGCACTGATGCTTGCAAATCATTCTTATTTAGGCTATACTTGCAAAATGTGCATAGCAAATACAACTTATCATAGAAAGAAGGAATACTATGACAATAGAACTTAATTTGTACCAGACGCTGGCAGCCGCTGTCGCCGTCTTCTTCCTGGGAAGCTTCCTGAAGGACAGGGTCAGCATTTTCAGGAAATACTGCATTCCTGCGCCTGTCATCGGCGGGACGATTTTCTCGATCGTGAACTGCATCCTTTACACGCAGGGCATCTGGAACTATTCGCAGGATACCGTCATGCAGAACTGGTGCATGATGCTCTTCTTCACCAGTATCGGCTACATGGCAAGCATCCGTCTCATCAAGAAGGGCGGACTCCTTGTCGTCAATATGGCCTTTCTTGTCTTCCTTTTGATTGTCATTCAGGATCTGGTCGGTGTCACTTTTGCCAATGCCTTCTCGCTGAATCCGCTCATGGGTCTTGCAGATGGTTCGATACCGCTTGTCGGCGGTCACGGCACATCCGGCTCCTTCGGTCCTGTCCTTGAAGCACTGGGTCTTAAGGATGCGACAACGATTGCTTTTGCTGCCGCTACCTTCGGCCTTGTCTCGGGGAGTTTCCTTGGCGGCCCGGTCGGAGAGCTTTTGATCCGTCGCTTCCATCTGAAATCCGATGAAGATGAAAACGGAGATGAAGTCCCGGAAAACCGCACGGAACATGAAATCGAAGGTGATGATGCAGCCGCTTACCTCAATATGGACCGCTTCATGTACGCTTTCGGACAGCTCCTCCTTGCCATGGGACTTGGCACATATGTCAGCCAGTTCTTCATCAATATCGGTCTCGTATTCCCGGGATACATCGGTGCCATGCTCGTTGCTGCCGTCATCAGGAATATTTCCGACATGACCGGGCTTTTCGGATGCTACCAGAGGGAAAGTGAAGTCCTTGGCGGCATCTGCCTGAACGTATTCCTTTCCTGTGCGCTCATGAGCCTGAAACTCTGGCAGCTGGCAGACCTTGCTATTCCGCTGATTGCAACGCTCATCGTGCAGGTTTCCATCATGGGCCTCTTCGCTTACTTCGTCATCTTCCGCGTCATGGGAAGAAATTACGAAGCAGCCGTCATGGCATCCGGCAGCTGCGGCTTCGGCCTTGGTGCCACACCGAACGCCATCGCGAATATGAACGCCATGTGCGAAAGATTCGGCCCGGCGCATACCGCTTACTTCGTCATTCCGCTCATCGGCGCTTTCGTCGTCGATTTCCTGAATGCATCCGTCCTCATGGTCTTCATGAATATCCTGAAGTGACAATCGGCGGGGCGGTTTCATTCATGATATAATAAGAATGATTTACCATTGAATGATGCATTCTCCAAAGGAGTACACTTATGTTCGATTTTCTTGACCTGTCTACGCTGATCTACCGCGTACCAGCGCTTCTTCTGGCGCTCTCCTTCCATGAATACGCGCACGCCGTCGTATCCGACTCGCTCGGAGATCCCACGCCTTCTGCCACGGGCCGTCTGACGATGAACCCGCTGGCGCACCTTGATGCTGTGGGCACGCTGCTGCTTGTCCTCTGCGGATTTGGCTGGGCGAAGCCCGTCATGATCGACCCGCGCTATTACAAAAACTACCGCTCCGGCGTCCTCAAAGTATCCCTGGCAGGCCCCGGCGGCAACCTTCTTCTCTGCTTCATTTCCATCTTTCTCATGGGGCTCTTGCAGAGATTTGGCATGCTCGGCATGGGCGGATACCAGTTCCTTTACTGGATCATGCTTTACAACGTATGGTTCGCCTTCTTCAACCTCATCCCGGTCCCGCCGCTCGACGGCTCCAAAGTCGTCAGCATGCTTCTTCCTGGCGAACTCTCCTGGAAATTTGAAAACTTCAACGCACAATACGGCTTCATCATCCTCATGGTCGTTGTATTCTCCGGCGTTGCCAACAAATTCCTGAGCCCGCTCTCCAACCTCTTCGTAACCCTCTGCTACAACATTACCTACATCCTGCTATAGTTGGCGGGAATAGAGTTAATTCCCATAACGGACGATGAAACTCTTCGAACCGGACAAAAGGTGCAAAACAAAAAAAGAGCTGTGAAATGATCCGTCATTTTCACGGCTCTTTTTTATGCTTTTTCCGCCGCCTGATGTATAATGAAAAATAAATTCTCGTGGAAGGAGGACATCATGATTACTACCTGGCTGATTTTCGAAATGGCAGGGACGATTGCCTTTGCTTTTTCCGGCGCTGCTGTCGGGCTCTACAAAAGAATGGATATTTTCGGCATCACGGTGCTCTCCGTCATGACGGCGGTCGGCGGGGGAATGATCCGCGATGTCCTCTGTGGCATCACGCCGCCATCAGTCCTCCGTTCTCCGGAAGGGCTCATCGTGTCGATCGTGACGGCGCTTGTCGTCGGCTTCGGCTATCCTCTTTTCCGCATCCCGAAGAGAGGGAAATGGGTCATCACGATCCTGTACCACTTGTCCGATACGATCGGCCTTGCCGCTTTCACCGTGACAGGGGCGCTCACTGCGTTCTACCGCTATCCTGGCTACAACATCGTCCTTCCCGTTATGCTGGGGCTCATCACCGCTGTCGGAGGCGGCATCATCCGCGATATGATGGCGCGCCGCATGCCCGTCGTCCTTTACATGGACGTCTATGCCATCGCATCGATTGCAGGCGGCCTTCTCCTCTGCGCTTTGAGAGAGCCATTGGGCACGCCGCTCGCCTCCTGGATTTCCTTTGCCTTCGTCCTGCTCCTCCGTTTTTTTGCCATTCATTACCACTGGCAGCTCTATCATCCGCACCGCCGTTTCCGCAGGATCCAGAGGGACTGAATTATTTCTTTACAAAAATTTTTCTTGACAAGCATTTGCGTTGAGCGTAATATTATAACCAACTTAAGGAAATCACTTAAGAAACTGAATAAAGACCTTACAAACCGGTGAGGCGGAGATAAAAACAGGAAATGCACTTCCAGAGAGCGGGGATTGATGGGAACCCGCAGTACGCAGCCCGTTAAATGGACCGCCGAGGGCGCTGTCAAAAGGAGAAATCCCTAGTATTCAGCGACGCATCATTTGCGTTATTGATGAGGGGTATGTTAGTACCCTGCGAAAGAGGGAGAAATCCAATTAAGGTGGTACCGCGAGTGTATATGAATGAGTACCGGGCATCCGGACTTTGAAATAGAGACCCGTCCTTGACAAATTTACTTTTGTCGAGGGCGGGTCTTTTTTGTTATCCGGAAGCGGAAAGGAGAAACAGGATGGAACAGTTGGAAAGAATCAAAGCCTATGCGAAAGACTACAGAAGAGTTCCGATCGCTAAGGAAATCTTCGCAGATGTCCGCACTGTCATCGGGACATTGAGAGTCCTGAAGAAAGTCAGCAGGACAGCATTCCTCTTCGAAAGCGCGGACAATACCGAGCGATGGGGACGCTATTCCTTCCTGGGATATGATCCAAAGCTTGAGCTCTTCGTGAAGAACGGAAAGATGACCGTCAAGGGCGCCGTCACAGAAACATTTGAGACAGACGACCCGGCCTCCGTCATCAGGAAAGTCCTTCACGAATACCACTCTCCGGAAATCCCGGGCATGCCAACATTTACCGGCGGGCTTGTCGGATACTTCGCCTATGAGTACGCGAGGTACTCGGAGAAGAAACTCTATTTCAAGGAGGAAAAGGAACCGGATATTTCCTTCAACGATGCGGACCTCATGCTTTTTGACAAGGTCATCGCATTCGACCATTACAGGAAAACGATCATCCTCATCACAAACGTCGACACGAGCGAGATCGAGACGAATTACGAAAAAGCGGTGAGGGAGCTCGATGAAATGGCAGAGCTCATCGCTTATGGAAAGGAAGCGGACATTCCGGAAGGAAAGCTCCTCAGCGATTTCAAAGACGAGTTCGCCGAAGAAGAGTACGAAGCGCTCGTCAGAGAAATCCAGCAGCGGATCCATGACGGAGACATTTTCCAGGCCGTCCTTTCCAACGGCAGGAGCGCCGCTTTTGAAGGAAGCCTCCTCAATGCTTACCGGGTGCTTCGGACAATCAATCCTTCGCCCTACATGTTCTACCTTTCAGGCCACGACATAGAGCTCGCCGGTGCATCGCCCGAGACGCTCATCAAGCTGACGGGCGGCGAGCTTGAAACCTTCCCGATCGCAGGCACGATGCCAAGGGGAAAGACAGACGAGGAAGACGAAGCACTCGAAGAAAGGCTGGTCAGTGACAAGAAGGAACTTGCCGAGCACAATATGCTGGTCGACCTAGGAAGGAACGATATCGGAAAGATCAGCCGCTTCGGATCCGTCAGGGTGAGGGAGCTTCGGAAAGTGAAGCGCTTCTCCCACGTGATGCACCTCTGCTCCTTGGTCACGGGGACGATCCAGGAAGGAAAGGATGCGCTCGATGCCCTGGCCGCCGCGCTTCCGGCAGGCACGATGTCAGGAGCGCCAAAGATCAAGGCGATGGAAATCCTCCACGGGATGGAGAAATCGCCTAGAGGCGTCTACGCAGGCGCCGTCGGATACCTGAGCCTCACAGGAAATATGGACATGTGCATCGGCATCCGCATGGCAGCCGCCAAAGGGGGACGGGTATTCGTGAGAGCCGGCGCAGGCATCGTCAAGGACAGCGTTCCGAAGAGCGAATACAGGGAAACAAGGAACAAGGCAGAAGCCATGATTGAAGCAGTCAGGAAAGGACAGGAGGCGGGGGATTATGATTTTACTCATTGACCATTACGACAGCTTTTCCTTCAACCTCTACCAGCTCGTAGGAAGCCTTTCTTCGGACATCAAAGTCATCCGGAGCGACGAGCTCACCGTGAAGGAAATAGAAAATCTCAATCCTTCCCACATCATCCTTTCACCGGGAACGGGGCGGCCGGAAAATGCAGGCGTCTACGAAGAAGTGATTGAAAAGCTCAGGGGAAAAATCCCGATATTAGGCGTCTGCCTAGGCCATCAGGCGATCGGCGAAGTCTACGGGGCAAAGGTCATAAGCGCTCGGGAAATCCTTCACGGGAAATCCTCAGACATAGAAATCATCAAAGAAACGCCGCTCTTTGAAGGGCTCGGGACATCCTTCGAAGGGGCCAGATACCACTCTCTTGCAATCGACCCGGAAACGATTGCGGGAGACCTCACGGTGACAGCCGTTTCCGATGACGGCGAGGTGATGGCCGTCGAAGACAGCAAAAGAAAAGTCTACGGCGTCCAGTTTCATCCGGAATCCATATTGACGCCAAAGGGCGGAACGATACTTAGCAATTTCTTACAGCAGTGAATGAGTGAATCAGGGGGAATCTATCATGATACAGGAAGCAATCAAAACCATCGTAAAGGGCAGCGAACTGCCATTTGAAACAGCGAGAGAATCCATGGGGGAAATCATGAGCGGGAAAGCATCGGAAGCGCAGATCGGCGCCTTCCTTGCTGCTCTTTCACTGAAAGGCGAGACCGTCGGGGAAATTACAGGATTTGCCAGAGCCATGAGAGACGCATGCGTGCCGGTCTCCCATGAAGGAGAAGTCTTTGAAATCGTAGGGACCGGGGGAGACGGAGCAGACACCTTCAACATTTCCACCACATCCGGCTTCGTCATCGCATCCGGTGGCGTCGCCGTCGCCAAGCATGGCAACAGGAGCGTTTCCTCCCGCTGCGGCGCGGCGGACTGCCTCGAAGCGCTCGGTGTCAACCTGGCTTTGACCGGCAAGGAAAACACCGAGCTTTTGAAGAAAGCAGGCATGTGCTTCATGTTTGCTCCCGTCTACCACAGTTCCATGAAGTATGCGGCCCCGGTCAGGAAAGCCCTCGGTTTCCGCACCGTGTTCAACATCCTGGGACCGCTTGGAAATCCGGCCGGCGCGACGATGCAGCTCATGGGCGTCTATGAAGAAAAGCTCGTCGAACCGATGGCTAAAGTCCTTTCGAACCTGGGCGTCAAGAGAGGCGCTGTCGTCTACGGCATGGACGGGCTGGACGAAATCACCGCCTGCGACAGGACGCTCGTCTGCGAATTCAAGAACGGCCTCTTCCAGAAGTACCTATTAGATCCCCGTGACTACGGCATAAAGCTTGCGCATCCGGGCGACCTCAAGGGCGGGGACAGCCGGGAAAATGCAGAAATCACAAGAACCGTCCTCTCCGGAGAAAAGGGACCGAAGAGAAATGCAGTTCTCCTGAATGCTGGCATGAGCTTCCACCTTGCAGAGGGCATGTCCCTTGCTGAAGGCATCCAGAAGGCAGCGGACCTCATCGACAGCGGCAAAGCCCTTGCCTTCATGGAACGCTTCATCAGACTCTCAAAGGAGGCGGCACAATGATCCTCGACACACTGGCAAAAGGCGCGAGGCGGCGGGCCAGGGTCCTGGAAGAAGCTGACGGCGAAGGCATCAGAAAAGCGGCGATAGCAAGAGCGCTTGATGAAGACGTCCATGATTTTCCCTTCGAGAGAAATCTCCGGGCAGAAGGCGTGAACATCATCTGCGAAGTCAAGAAAGCATCGCCTTCCAAAGGCATCATCGCTGATCACTTTCCCTACCTTGAAATAGCCAGGGACTACGAAAGGGCAGGGGCGGCCGCCATATCCGTCCTGACCGAGCCGGACTACTTTCTTGGAAGCGGGCTCTACCTGAAGAAAATCTCCCGCGCAGTGCAGATTCCGATCCTTCGGAAAGACTTCATCGTATCCGAAGTCCAGATCTACGAATCCAAGCTCCTGGGCGCCTCGGCCATCCTCCTCATCGTTTCGATCCTGACGGATGAAGAGCTTACAAGGTTCATCCGGACGGCCAAAGGCCTCGGCCTCTCGGCGCTTGTCGAGACAAGGACGGAAGAAGAAATACGGAGAGCCGTCCTCGCAGGGGCAAGAATCATAGGCGTCAATAACCGAGACCTCCGTGATTTCTCCATCGACAATACCCGCGCAGCAAGGCTGCATTCGCTGGTCCCCGAAGATACCCTCTTCATTGCAGAAAGCGGCATACAGAAGAGGGAAGACATCGAAGAGTTCCTTGCGGCCGGCATCCGAAATTTCCTCATCGGGGAAGCCATGATGAAGGCCGAGGACAAGGCAGAAAAACTTGCTGAGTTCATCGGGGAAGAGCCACGGGTCCAGTGCAAGATCTGCGGGATTTCAAGGGAAAGGGATATCGATTTCTTAAACGATGCCCTTCCCGATTACGCAGGCTTCATCTTTGCAAGAAGCCCGAGGAAGGTGACGCCCGATAAAGCGGCCGGCCTCATCAGTTTGCTGGATCCACGGATCAAGGCGGTCGGCGTCTTTGTGAATGAAACGGCAGAGACCATAGCAGACATTGCAAAGAAAACCCATCTCTCCGTCATCCAGCTCCACGGGGATGAGGATTTTGAAACGATCCGCGAAGTGAAGGAAAGAACAGGACTTCCCGTCTGGAAAGCCATCCGGGCAGGAAGCGAGGAAGACATTCTTCCATGGAACGATTCGCCGGCCGATGCCCTTCTCCTTGATGCGAAAGTCATGGGGAAGAGAGGCGGCACAGGAAAGCGCATCGATCCAAATCTCGCCAGAGCGGTAAGGAAGCCCTTCCTTCTGGCGGGCGGCATGAATTGTGAAAATATCGTCCGGGCAGCGCGCATCGCAAGGCCCTTCGCGGTCGACGTGAACAGCGGCGTTGAAACGGACGGCATGAAAGATAAAGAGAAAATACAGGCGGTAATCCGTCTTTTGGCCCGGTCGGGCCTGCGGAAAGGATGAAAGGTATGACGAAAAGAGAAGGACGCTACGGCGTGCACGGCGGACAGTATGTCCCGGAAACATTGATGAATGCAGTCCTCGAGGTCGAGGAAGCGTATGAAAAGTACAAGAATGATCCGGATTTCAATAAGGAACTCGACGACCTGAACAGGAATTACACAGGCCGCCCCTCGCTCCTCTACTATGCCAAGAAAATGAGTGAAGACCTGGGCGGAGCGAAGATCTATCTCAAGAGAGAAGACCTCAACCACACAGGCGCCCACAAGATCAATAACGTCCTTGGCCAGGCACTCCTTGCCAAGAGAATGGGCAAGACAAGAATCATTGCCGAGACCGGCGCAGGCCAGCACGGCGTAGCTGCCGCAACGGCCGCTGCCCTCTTCGGCATGGAATGCGAAGTCTTCATGGGCAAGGAAGATACCGAGCGTCAGGCACTGAATGTCTACCGCATGCGTCTCCTCGGCGCCAAGGTCCATCCCGTCACCTCCGGGACCATGACACTGAAGGATGCCGTCAGCGAAACGCTCCGCGAATGGACGAGACGTCTCGACGACACCTACTACATCATGGGATCGGCCGTCGGCCCGCATCCGTTCCCGATGATCGTCCGCGATTTCCAGGCCATCATCAGCAAGGAAGCCAGAGCGCAGATCCTGGAAGCGGAAGGGAAACTCCCGGCCGCTGTCCTTGCCTGCGTTGGAGGCGGCAGCAACGCCATTGGCACCTTCTACCATTTCATCCCGGACGAAGGCGTCCGCCTCATCGGATGCGAAGCGGCAGGAAGGGGCATCCATACAGGAAAGCATGCGGCGACCCTCACGATGGGGACCGAAGGCATCTTCCACGGCATGAAATCCTACTTCGTGCAGGATGAATACGGACAGATCGCACCGGTCTACTCCGTTTCCGCCGGCCTCGATTATCCGGGCGTAGGACCCGAACACTCCTACCTGAAGGACATCGGCCGCGCTGAATACGTGCCGATCACTGACGACGAAGCCGTCGACGCCTTCGAATACCTGTCAAGGACGGAAGGCATCATTCCGGCCATCGAAAGCGCGCATGCCGTCGCAGAAGCCATCAAGCTGGCACCGACGATGAAGAAAAACGACATCATGATCATTTGCATTTCCGGCCGCGGCGACAAGGACGTAGCAGCCATGGCAAGATACAGAGGGGTGGACATTCATGAATAAATTAGAAAAAGCCTTCGACGGGCACAAAGCATTCATCGGTTTCCTGACAGCAGGCGACCCGAGTCTGGAAGATACCGAGCGGTATATAGAAATCATGGCAAAGTCCGGGTGCGACCTGATTGAAATTGGTATTCCTTTCTCCGATCCTGTGGCAGAAGGGGAAGTCATCCAGAAAGCGACCATCCGCGCCCTTGCTGCCGGCACCACGACAGACAAGATCTTCGACATGGTAGAAAGAGTCGCTCTGAAAATCGATATTCCTCTCGTCTTCATGACCTACCTCAATCCGGTCTACGTCTACGGCGCAGAGAAATTCTTTGCCCGCTGCGAGAAGGCAGGCATCTCCGGCATCATCGTTCCAGACATGCCATATGAAGAAAAAGGAGAACTCGCAGAACCCGCCAGAGCGCATGGCGTGAAGATCATCTCCCTCATCGCCCCGACCTCTGAAGGCCGCGTCGGCATGATTGCGAGAGATGCAGAAGGCTTCATCTACCTCGTTTCCTCCATGGGGGTCACAGGCGTCAGGAGCGAAATCACGACGAACGTCAAAGCCATCACCGATACGATCAGGAAGTACACGGACGTTCCCGTCGCCGTTGGCTTCGGCATTGCAACGCCCGATCAGGCGGAAGACATGGCGGGAGCTTCTGACGGCGCCATCGTGGGAAGCGCCATCGTCAAGATCATCGAAGAGCATGGCAGCAAAGCAGACGAGCCGCTTGCCGCATACATCCGCTCCATGAAAGACGGCGTGGAAAAAGCAGAAGGGAAATAAGCAATATAAAAAGGGCTGTGCAGGGAGGAATCCTTCCACAGCTCTTTTTCTTATTCCCCATTTCCTTATATATAAGTATATACAAATAAAGAGAAGTGACTGATTTCCGACCAACGAAAAATAGAAATCTTTCACTCTAGCATTTCTATGAGTTCATGGTATAATGAGGGCGTTGCGATACTTTCTCAGAAATCATTCAATCAGGTGAAAGCCTGTGATAAGGAGCATTTCATGAGCACATTGATAAAAGCGCTGGCGGCTCTGGCTGCAGGCGCGCTGACGGCGTATCTTCTGCCGAAACATAAAAAGGGAAAAGAAAAGAAGCGCCTTTCCGTGGGAGAGAGCTTCCGTTTTCTGGCGGAACAGACAGGCACCTGCCGCGATCCGATTCCGGTCTACTACTACCGTCCGGCTACCTGGACCGAGGACCAGCCCGTCTTCATTTCCTTCCCGGACGTGACACGCCGCGCAGAGAAATTCGAACGCCATATGGAAAGCCTTGCCGTGAAGTACAACATGCTGATCGCATGCCCTGAATTCTCGACGAAGAAATATCCGGGCGCGCGCTGGTATCAGGAAGGAAACGTGCAGGACAAGGAAGGCGAGGAAGGAACGATCCAGCCAAGAAACCACTGGTCCTTCGATGCCGTGAACCATATCGTTGCCGCTGTCCGCGCAAGAACCCATGCCAAGGGAAAGGTCATCATTTTCGGCCATTCTGCCGGCGGCCAGTTCATGCATCGCTACAGCCTTCTTGATGGAAGAGCTGACGTCGATGCCATCGTCTGCGCCAATGCGGGATGGTTCACGATGCCTGACGATACCACCTGCTACCCGTACGGCACAAAGGGCCTCGGCCTTTCCGATGCCGATCTGGCTTCTGCCTTTGCTCACCCCGTCATCATGCTGATGGGAAGCGAGGACGTTTCCAGAGAGCAGCCTTTCCGCGCGACCCCCGAGGCCGATGCACAGGGCAAGAACCGCATGGAACGCTGCCTCCATTACTTCGATGCCTGCCAGAAGAAAGCCGAAGAACTCGGCGTTCCCTTCAACTGGAAGAAAGGCGTCGTAGAAGGCGCTGCCCACGAAGGCGGCAAGATGGCAGAAGGCGCCATGAAACTCTTCTGCGAAGAACCGCTCGATGAAACAGTAGGAATGTAAGAACTTAAAAGTAAGCACTTGAAAAGGCTGCGGCGAAAGATATATCTCGCTGCAGCCTTTTTTCATTTCATCACCAGTCAATCCATGTGAGTGCTTTTTCCAGTTCGTAGAAGGTCTTGCCATCCCAGAGGATATCTTCGGTGAGATGGTTCAGCACATCTTCCGCGTCGTCACTTTCGTAGTAGTACACCATTTCCATGAACTCTTCGAAAGGCTCGCCCGTGAAGCGGTACTTCTCCACGCTGATGCTGTTAGTGTCCCTTCCCGGATGGAACTTCAGCCCCGAAAAACGGTACACATAGCTCTTGTGCCTGACGGAAGCTTCCCCGTCATTCATAAAGTCGATAAATTCATCTGCGTCGCCGCCCTGCATATTGTCCTCCTTGTTCTTAACTATATTGGACGTCTTTATTATACAGGAAATCCGCGGGAAGCGGTAGGATGCCCTTGCCTTTTTTGCACTTGCCCGTCGTGGTATAATAATTAAATACGATATTCAGTTGTCAGCTGTCAACCAACTTAAAAAAACAGGAGGAATGATGAAAAAGGCAATCATATTATCCAGCGGGGGCGTCGATTCCACGACGTGCGTATCCCTGGCTGTCGACAGACTGGGAGCAGACAATGTTGTGACTGCTTCTATTTTTTATGGCCAGAAACATAAGAAAGAAATCCTGGCCGCGCGCAAAGTGGCAGAATACTACCACCTACGGCATTATGAATTCGATCTTTCCTCCCTCTTCCAGTATTCGAACTGCTCGCTCCTTGAAGGCTCCACGCAGGAAATCGTGCATGAAAGCTATGCCGAGCAGATTGAGAAGAACGGAGAAGGAAAAGTTTCCACGTACGTCCCCTTCAGAAACGGACTGATGCTCTCCACAGCGGCTTCGCTGGCAGCCAGCCTCTTTGAAGACGACGACGTAGATATTTATATCGGCGCCCATGCCGATGATGCGGCCGGCGATGCGTATGCCGACTGCAGCGAGCCATTCCTGAAAGCTATGGGAGATGCAGTTTCCATCGGCACATACGGAAAAGTCCATCTGGCATTCCCCTTCGCCAAGCTGAACAAGGCAGGCGTCGTAGCTATGGGCCTTAAGCTCAAGACACCTTATGAACTCACATGGAGCTGCTATGAAGGCGGCGAGAAACCCTGCGGAACCTGCGGGACCTGTATAGACCGTGCAGCTGCGTTTGCTGCGAACGGCGTTAAAGACCCGGCCCTCTGAGCCGAGAAAGGAATATTATGTTTACCGTAACAAAGAGAATGGAAGTATCCGGGGCGCATTACCTGCACCTCGATTATGAAAGCAAGTGCACGAACCTGCATGGCCATAACTGGATCATCACCGTCACCGTCCAGAGCGAGGAAGTCGACCACAACGGCATGGTCGTCGATTTCAGCAAGATCAAGGAAATCGTGAACCGCTTCGACCACGCCCTCATCAATGACGTCATGGGGGATATCAACCCGACCGCCGAAAACATGGCCAAGTGGCTCTGCGACCGCATCCCGCACTGTGTACGCGTATCCGTACAGGAAACGGAAGGAAACGTGGCCACCTATGAAAAGTGAGTACCGCTATGACGACGGACTTTTCCATGTGACCGAGATCTTCGACAGCATCGACGGCGAAGGAAAAAGAACCGGCTGCATGGCCATTTTCGTAAGACTGGCAGGCTGCAACCTGCGCTGCACGTACTGCGACACCGCTTACTCGCTTGAACTTTCCGACACAAAGGAAGCGCTGACGGAAGATGAACTCATCCGCCGCATCCACGCCTTCCCTTGGAAGAACATCACACTGACCGGCGGCGAGCCGATGCTTCATCCGCTCCGCCATCTCTGCGAAAGACTCTCCGAAGAAGGCTATGACATCAATATAGAAACGAACGGCGCCGTTCCCCTTTGGGAAGACCGCCCGTCCGGCGTTTTCTACACGATGGACTTCAAGTGCTCGGGAAGCGGCATGAAAGAATCCATGAGGAAAGAAAATTTCCCCATCCTGAAAGGAAAAGACGTGTTGAAATTTGTCGTCGGCTCGAAGGAAGACCTGGATGAAATGAAGGAAATAACAAAGACGTACTTCGAAAGAAAAGACCATCCGGAATTCTTCGTTTCTCCCGTCTGGGGGAAAATCACGCCGGCGGAATTGGTAGAGTATGTCAGGGAAAACCGGCTGAGCCGCGTGAGGGTGCAGGTGCAGCTTCACAAGATCATCTGGGACCCGAACAGAAGGGGCGTATAAAAATGGATCGAAAGAAACTCGAAGAGGCAGCCCGCCTCATCATTGAAGCAGTCGGAGACGACCCCGGAAGGGAAGGCCTCCTGGAGACGCCGAAACGCTTCGCAGACATGATGGAAGAACAGTTCAAGTACTGCAGCATTTCCAATGACGAAATCGTCCGCGAATTCGACAAGACCTTCGAATCACCGGAAAGCGACATGGTCGTCGTGAAGGACATTGAAATCTTCTCCCACTGCGAACACCACATCGCTCTCATGTACAATATGAAAGTCACCGTCGGATATATGCCGAAAGGCCGCGTCATCGGACTTTCCAAGATCGCCCGCATCGCAGACGCCGTATCCCGCCGCTTCCAGATTCAGGAACGCATCGGCACCGACATCCGTGACATCATGAAGAAAGTCACGGGCTCTGACGACGTCGCTGTCCTGATCGACGGCGAACACTCCTGCATGACCGCCCGCGGCATCAAGAAGCCGGGCACCCGCACCAGGACGGTATCCGTCTCCGGTGCTTTTAAGAAAGACATCGAACTCCGCAAGGAATTCCTCATGCTCGCAGGCAAGTAACGGACATACCGGGAAAGGACGACTATGGATATTTTCAAGAAATTCACCGCGCGCGCCGTCAAGCTCGTCTCCGGACGCGCATCGGCTGCGCTCTTCTGTGACTACGCCTATGCCAATGAAATGAAGACCCCGGTGCACCCGGGCTATGGACGCGGCAGCAGAAACCGCGGCGCCCTCGAAATGGAATATGCGGCGGACGGTCCTGAAAAGGTCGAAGAGAAAATCTTCAAGACAGGAAATACCGATCCCAAAGGCGTCCAGAACATTCACGTCTGGTACCCTGCATCCATGGAAGAAGGGAAGAAATACCCGCTTCTCATCATTTCCAATGGCATGGAATTCTCCTGCACCTCTTTTATCGCGATTCTCCAGCACCTTGCCTCCTGGGGCTTCATTGCAGCCGGCAACGATGCACTGAACTCGGGAAGCGGCGAAACAGCGGCCAAGACGCTCGAGAAAATGCTCTCTGAAAACGAAAAGCAGGGAAGCCTTTTCCATGACCGCATCGATCTGGATCACATCGGAGGCATCGGCTACTTCCAGGGAGGCGCCGGCGCTATCCGTCAGGCGACCATCTCGAAGAACAAGGACCATTACAGTGCGCTGTACCTGGCAAGCCCCATGACGCTTCCCTTCATCGAGAAAGCAAAAGCTGCTGCATGGTCATACGACCCGTCCCAGATTACGGTTCCCGTATTCATCGCCTCAGGCGGAGACGGCATCGAAAATGGCATTCTCGCTCCTAAGGAAGACATGGAAGGCATTTATCAGGCCGCAAAAGGACCGGCCGTCATCGGACGCATGAAAGGCGAGGACCACCTCCGCGTCATGACACGCGCCGACGCATACATGACAGCATGGTTCCGCATGATCCTTTCTGGCGATGAAAAAGCAGCCTCCATCTTTGGAAAAGACGGTGAATTCATGAAGAATGCAGGCTGGACAGATAAAAGCATCAAGGGAATTCCCTTGGAAGGAAACGAATGAAACATATAAAGAAAATTCTGGCGGCGGGCATTTGTCTCGCCGCTTCACTCTATCTCACGCCTGCCATGGCGGCCTACGAAATCGACCCCGATTACACCATGAAGTACAACGACCCGGGGAAAATCGAGCAGCGCTACCGCTGGCACGGGCCCTACGAGGTGAAGTCCGTCGTCCTCTCTGACGGTGAAGCGAAATATGGAAATTACAAGTACAAAGTCTGGTATCCCGTGCAGCAGGCAGGGCGCGAAAGGCCCCGACCCCTCGTCATCACCCTGAACGGCACCGGCGGATCCTGCGACAAGGACGAACCCATCTTCAGGCATCTCGCCTCCTGGGGCTTCGTCGTGGCAGGAAATACGGATGCGCAGACAGCACCGGGCTTCTCTGCCGAATGGACACTCGATCAGGCCCTTGCGGCCAATCAGGATTCCAAAAGCCCTCTTTATCATCAGATCGATGAAAAGGAAATCGGCATCGTAGGCTACTCTCAGGGAGGTGCCGGTGCTTACAATACACTTGAAGGGAAAGACGGCGATAAATGCAAGACCATGGTCACCGTTTCAGGCGTCACGGAATCCATCGGAGAAAAACTCCACCTGCCCGTCTGGATCTACGACCCGTCCAAAGTCACTATCCCCGTCTTCATGGCAGCCGGCACAGGCATCCTTGACAGGAAACTTATCACACCGCTCGATGAAATGAAGGAAAACTACAGCAAAATCCAGTCAAAGACAGCCGCCATGGGAAGAAGAAAAGACGCAGACCACCTGGACATCCAGACCGCCGCCGACGCCTACATCACCGCCTGGCTCAGATGGCAGCTCGATGACGACATCTACGCCAAAAGAGTCTTCACAGGCAAAGACCCCGAAATCCTGAGGAACCCCGCATGGGACAACGCAGAAGTAAGGAACCCGGAAACGACCCAGCCAAAACAGACTGAAAAGTGAATTGATAAATAAATGCTAAGATCAATCTTATTCAGGAACTGAACAAAATGAAATGTTTTGGGAGATGATGAGGGGAATTTATAAAAAGCTATTCGCAGAATTTTTCCCTCAAAATCTTCCAATGGAAGATTTTGCTGTCCCGAGCCGAAGGCTTGCAGAGAAATGACAATGGTTTGCCATTTCTGGCTTCAAATCCTTGATTTTTACAAAAGGAAGCCCGGTCTGCTAAAAAGCTTGATAAATGGCAGCACGACAATTTTTAGAGTATAGATTCTTGCCGACCTGCAAATTTTTTAAGAATTTGCACCGACCTTGAACTCCGCTCATCTTCTCCTGCACAGAGTCTTACTTTTATGCTAAAATATATAAATGTATATGAGGAGAAAAATGCAGAAGAAACGTAAATTTTTCATCATGACGGCTTCTATTGGAGAGGGGCATTCTCAGGCGGCTCGGGCTATTGCGGAGACCATCAAACAGGTTCATCCCGATGATGCGGTTCGCGTGCTGGATTTTCTGTCCAGGGATGTTCTTTCCATTGATCACGTCTTAAAAGAATCTTACCTGAAAATGATTCGTATATTCCCTGAAATGTACGATAGTCTATATAGCAATTCACAGAACAGGCATTTAGGAGCAACGTTTCAGAGTCTTCTTTCCTGGAGTTTCCGAAAGCGGATGAAGAGGCTGATTACCGTCTTGAAACCGGATGCCCTGTTGTTTACCCATCCGTTTCCGGCCTGTGCAGCCAATCTGCTGAAGAAGGAAGGGGACATTAATACCCCTCTTCTCGGAGTCATTACCGACTTTGATATTCATCAGCTCTGGGTGTACAAACATCTGGATGTGTACTGCGTCCCTTCCGAGGATTTGGCGCGTAAACTGGAAGCCCATAATGTGCCGAGAAATATTATTCACACCACGGGAATTCCAGTTCGCAAATCCTTCTATGAAGAACTGAAAAATCCAAGTCCTAAAGAAAAAGGGACCGTACTCATCATGGGTGGGGGCCTGGGACTCGGAAATATTACAGATACTCTTCTACGTCTGGACAAGATTGATTCCGTGAGCCAGTTTATTATTGCTACGGGACAGAATATCAATCTATATGAAGAAGTGGCATCTATCCGGTCAAGCCTCCGGCATCCGGTGGATCTGCACAGCTATACCAATAAAGTGGCAGAAATGATGAGTAAGAGTGAACTCATCGTCACCAAACCTGGTGCGCTCACCTGTACAGAAGCGCTGACCATGAATCTGCCTATGGTTTTGGTCAACGCCCTTCCCGGACAGGAACGGGCCAATGCACAGCACCTGGAAGAACAAGGATGTGCCGTCTGGATTCGGAAAAATGAACTGGCGGACACAGTCGACGGTCTGCTGAAAAATGAAGATAAACTCAAGCAAATGGCACTTGCCTGTGGCAATGATAAAAAGGACAGCGCACTCGAAATCGTCCAGATACTCGACCATATGCTGGAAAGCAATACGAACCGAAATAGGTATCTCCAATTTAAAGAAAGGGGATACCTATTTGACTATAACGAGAATGTCGAAATTTGTATATCTAGTTAACGATGGAGAAAAGCATGCAGCAGTGGATTAACCATGCAGGAAGAAAACAGAAAAAGAAGCCTCGCAGTGCTTCTCTGATTCGTCTTATAAGCAAAGCCATATATCTTTGCGGAGATTATGTGGGAATTTTATTGGCTGAATGGATAGCCTTCCATATCAGAAATTTCCTGATGGGCAATATATTTCAGGTAAACGCCATATACATCTATATAGTGACACCTGCTGTATTCCTTCTGGCGCTGGCATTTGCCGGAATATATTCCAAACATTATACCAGTGCACAGATGTTGGAAAAACTGTTTAAAGCCTGCCTGGGGGGAATTGCTTTTTCCATCATCCTCATGTTCCTTACCCAGGTTTCCGGCCAGGTATCCCGTCTGTATGTAGGGCTTTTTGCGGTCATCGTCTACCTGTTCCTGGTAATTGAAAAATATATTACCGCCTTATGCATCCGTAAGATGCCTGGACTTCAGATTCCTGTTCTGGTAGTAGGTGCCGGAAAGACAGCCGATGCAGCGATTGATGAAGGGAAAAGTAATGTATTCATCAACTATCGGGTAGGCGGATTTCTTGAGGATTTTGAGCCATCTTCCCACTATGCCCAAACATATCCGATCCTTGGAGGGTTTAACGATCTGGAAAAGGTAATTGCTGAAACCGGAATTCAGGATGTAATCATCGCGGCACCAGGACTGCCACAGGACCAGCTGAATCATCTCCTCTATCGTGCGCAGACACTGGTTCCCTATGTAAGCGTAGTTCCAAATCTGGTAGGCGTACCCATGTCAAATGTCGAAGTTGAATCTTTCTTTGATACCCGGATTATGCTCTTAAATATTAAAAATAATCTGGCGTTTCGGCTGAATCAGATTATTAAGCGGATATTTGATGTTGTTCTGACGCTTAGTGGAGGTTTATTCCTGCTCCCATTATTTCTTGGAATTTGTGTATGGATAAAAACGGATTCGCAAGGACCGGCAATCTATAAACAGCGTCGGGTGGGCAAGGATGGAAAAGAATTCGACTGCTACAAATTCCGCTCTATGGTCGTAGATTCGAAAGAACGACTGGAAAAACTTCTGGCCACAGATCCAAAGGCAAAAGAAGAATGGGAACGGGATTTTAAACTGAAAAATGATCCACGTATTACGAAAAGTGGTGCTTTTCTTCGAAAGACCAGTCTTGATGAACTTCCGCAGCTTCTCAATGTACTGAAGGGGGAAATGTCCCTGGTAGGTCCCCGTCCGATTGTACAGAAAGAAGTGCCTAGGTATGAACAGTATATTAAAGAATACTACATGGTACTCCCTGGAATCACGGGCCTCTGGCAGGTGAGTGGTCGAAGTGATACCACATATCCTGAGCGCGTGGCCATGGATATGTGGTACGTTCATAACTGGAGTGTATGGCTTGACCTGGTGCTTCTGTGGCGTACAGTGGCAGCTGTGATTCAAAGTCGTGGTGCCTATTGATGGGGAGTTTATTACTCATCCGGTAGTGTATAATGTACAGAGATTAAAAAGGAGCATAGTATAATGAATGTATTACTTGCCGGCGGTGCCGGATATATTGGTTCACATACGGCAGTGGAACTGCTGAATGCCGGTTATCAGGTAGTGATTGTGGATGATTACAGCAACAGCAGCCCGGAAGCTGTCCACAGAATAGAAAAGATTACAGGAAAACGAGTAATTTCCTATGAAGCCGATGTCAAGAATAAAGAAAAGATGCGTTATATCTTTTCTGAAAATCACATTGATTGTGTCATTCATTTTGCCGGACTTAAGGCAGTGGGAGAATCCGTTCGTCTTCCGTTGAAGTATTACCGTAATAACATAGATACCACACTGACTCTGCTGGAATGCATGGAAGAAGCGGGAGTTAATCAGTTTGTTTTCTCCTCTTCAGCCACGGTGTATGGGGAAGAAAATACGCCACCTTATGTGGAAACCATGCATCGAGGAAGCTGTTCCAACCCGTATGGTTGGACTAAGGTGATGATGGAACAGATTCTGGAAGATGCTGCTAAAGCTAATCCGGAGCTTTCCGTTACCCTGCTCCGTTATTTCAATCCAATTGGAGCCCATGAGAGCGGACTGATTGGTGAAGATCCACAAGGGATTCCCAACAATCTGATGCCCTATATTGCCCAGGTGGCGGTGGGAAGAAGAGACCATCTCACCGTATTCGGAGGAGACTACCCCACACCGGATGGGACCTGTCTTCGTGACTATATCCATGTGATGGACCTGGCAAACGGTCATGTGAAAGCGGTGGAATACGCAGCTGAACATAAAGGCGTTGAAATATTCAACCTGGGTACAGGCACACCTTACAGTGTGTTGGATATCATTCATGCATTTGAAAAGGCTACCGGGGTTAAAGTGAAATATGAAATCGGACCGCGCAGAGCGGGAGATCTTCCGAAATTCTGGGCAGATTCAACCAAGGCACAGAATGTACTTGGCTGGCATGCTGAAAGAACTCTGGAAGACATGTGCCGGGATACATGGAACTGGCAGTCTAAGAATCCAAATGGGTATAAGAATCCAAATGGGTATAAGGAAGGTAAATAACTGTGCAATATGATTATCTGATAGTTGGTGCAGGACTTTATGGTGCTGTGTTTGCTCATGAAGCGGTAAAAGCAGGGAAAAAGGTTATTGTAGTAGATAAACGGCCACATATTGCTGGGAATGTATATACCGAAGATGTGGAAGGCATTCATGTACAAAAATATGGTGCCCATATTTTTCACACGAATAAAAAACATGTTTGGGATTATGTTAATCAATTTGCTGTGTTCAACCGTTTTACCAATTCACCGATAGCCAATTATCATGGAGAACTATATTCCCTTCCTTTCAATATGTACACGTTTAATAAGATGTGGGGTGTTGTTACTCCAGAAGAAGCCGCAGCGAAGATTGAAGAGCAGAGAAAAACTGCTGATATCACAAATCCAAAGAATCTGGAAGAACAGGCTATTTCCCTGGTGGGAACCGATATTTATGAAAAACTGATTAAAGGATATACAGAAAAACAGTGGGGGCGGCCCTGTACCGAACTTCCGGCTTTTATTATCAAGCGGCTTCCTGTACGTCTGACTTTTGACAACAATTATTTTAATGCTCTTTATCAGGGGATTCCTGTGGGCGGATATACCCAAGTAGTTGCCAATATGCTTAAAGGAATCGAGGTAAAGCTTAATTGCGATTATTTGGAAAGCAAGGAAGAACTGGATAAGCTGGCTGATAAGGTGGTTTACACCGGGCCGATAGATGCCTACTTCAATTATAATCTGGGACCGTTGGAATACAGAAGTGTCCGCTTTGAAACCGAAGTGCTGGATAAGCCAAACTTCCAGGGCAATGCCGCAGTTAACTATACAGACAGAGAAACACCGTGGACCCGTATTATCGAACATAAATGGTTTGAATTTGGCAAGGACGCTAATGGCAATGATCTGCCCAAAACAGTTATCAGCCGGGAATACTCCTCCGAATGGAAAGTGGGAGACGAACCATATTATCCAGTCAATGATGAAAAGAATAGCAAACTTTATAAGGAATACAAAGCATTGGCAGATAAGGAATATAAAGTTATCTTTGGAGGACGTCTTGGCGAATATAAGTATTATGATATGGATGCGGTAATTGCCAGCGCATTAAATAGAGTGGATGTTGAACTCAAATAAGAGATTATTTATGAATGTATTTTGTTTAATGTCGGAATACGTTTTTTTGAGAGAGGAAAAACATGAATAGTTTTATTTCAGAAATATACAAATACAGATTTCTGATTCATGAACTGGTTATTCGTGATATTAAGAAAAAATATAGAAGATCTGTACTTGGGATTTTATGGAGCGTTTTAAATCCATTGCTTATGATGGCTGTTACAGCTATGGTTTTTTCGACTATTTTTAGATTTTCTATCGCTAATTATCCATTGTATCTGCTTGTAGGACAGATTATGTTTACATTCTTTTCTGAAAGCACAACTTTTGCAATGACATCCATTATAGAAAATGGTTCATTATTGAAGAAAATCTACATTCCAAAGTATCTGTTTCCGCTGTCTAGAGTAATATCCAGTTGCGTTAATTTATTATTTTCTTTGCCAGCATTGATTACTATCATTTTGTTTACAGGAGCTTCTTTATCCTGGGGAATGATTACATTTGTTATACCATTAGGACTTTTATTTTTCTTTTGTCTGGGGTTCGGGCTTTTACTTTCAACAATGGTTGTATATTTCCGGGATGTGTTTCATTTATATGGGGTGATAATTAGCCTTTTAAGTTATGCAACACCCATTTTTTATCCGGAACAAATTGTTCCTGCCGAATACAGCTGGCTTTTAAGCTATAATCCTCTGTATTATTATTGCAAAGCATTTCGAATCTCCTTATATAGTGGGACACTGCCAGACATTTCGTTGTTGCTCCAATGTACTGGATTTGCTGTTGCTGCGACGGTGGTAGGAGTTTGGGCATTTAAGAAATATGAAAATCATTTTATTCTTTATGTTTGAGGATAACAAAATAAATGAAAGATATAGCAATTGAAGTTAATGATGTATCTATGCATTTCAATCTTATGGTGGAACGCGTAGACTCAATTAAAGAATATGTTATTAAATTGATTAAAGGCAAACTTTTGTATAATGATTTTGTGGCTCTTTCCCATGTAAGCTTTGATGTAAAGAAGGGGGAAGTCGTTGGTCTTGTGGGCCTTAATGGGGCAGGAAAGTCTACCCTGTTGAAAATTATTGCTGGCGTGCTAAAACCGACAGAAGGGAAGGTCATTACCAGAGGAACCATCGCTCCGCTGATTGAAGTAGGGGCGGGATTTGATCCGGAGCTGACGGCCAGAGAAAATGTGTATTTGAATGGGGCTATTCTTGGGCATGATCGAAAATTCATGGATTCCAAGTTTGATGAGATTATCGATTTTGCAGAGCTTCGGAACTTTGTGGATGTTCCGGTTAAGAACTTTTCCAGCGGCATGTATGCCAGACTGGGGTTTGCCATAGCCACCATGGTGCAGCCGGATATTTTGATTGTAGATGAAGTGCTGTCCGTAGGGGACTATAAATTTCAAAAAAAATGTGAAGACCGGATTCAAGCCATGTTGGATAAAGGCGTCACCGTTGTACTGGTATCCCATGATATCAATATGATAAAAAAGCTTTGTACAAAAGTAGTGTGGCTTGAACATGGACATTTGAGAGATATAGGGCCCACGGCAAAGGTATGTAAAGAGTATGAGGAATAAGAATGTGTTTATAATAATTCTAAGAGATTATGAAGAAAGGAATGAGAATCAGATATGAGTAGGCGTAACGCTAATTACTGCGCATTTTATGTGGACGAGCCGGTTTATGAGTGGAATCTGGGAGCGAATGCAGCTCACGATTTATGCTATTATCGCCAGCTGCAGGCATGGAAAGCGGCAGATTCGTCGTTTCCTTTTATTGATGCTCATGATAAGACCTATTCTTTCCGTGATGGCAGTGACTGGGAGAGAACTTTAAAACCAAGACTGCATATGCGTCTCAGCGAATCGAAGAATATCATTCTCTTTTTAAGCAGCATCACACGGGATAGTCGGGCACTTCATGAAGAAATTGAATATGGTATGGTCACCCTGGGGCTTCCTGTTATTGTTGTTTATCCGGACATTAAAGATGAATCTGATATCGTTTCAGATGGAAAAAATCTTAGCTTGTACGTTGCCTCTCTGTGGGACACTCTGCCTATATTTCGAGACCATAAAAAAGATGTACCGGTGCTTCATATCCCATTTAAGAAGGATCTTATAAGAAGAGCTTTGCAAGATAAAAACTTCATGATAAATACAAAGGCAGAGCCAGGAAATTATATTTTATAATAAATCTTTAAAGAATATCATGTAGAATAAATAAAACCTAATACTGTGCTATAGTCATTAGAAATATTTGTTTTAAATAGGTAATGCACCAGGAATTTTGGAGGATGCCAACAATATGATGCAGAACAATGAAACTAAACCGGTTATTAAGATTTTTGTTTCACACCGCACAGATCAGGTAAGCGAAACAGTTGATAACCCATTATATGTAAACGTACGCTGCGGAGCAGTATATGATAAGCGAGATCCGGAAGAATATGGACACATGCTAGGTGATGATACTGGAGACAACATCTCTGAAAAGAAATATAAATACTCTGAACTGACAGTACAGTATTGGGCATGGAAGAATCAGGATGCAGATTATTATGGACTTTGTCAGTATAGAAGGTATTTTTTATTTAAGCCAGTAGAAAAACTTTATAAAATAGGAAAACATGAACAGGTCCAGTGTGACTATCTGAATAAAGAAAACGCAAAAAGAATGGGACTGCTAGATTCTACACATATGGCTCATGTTATATCGCAGTATGACTTACTTGTAAATAAAGAAATTGATATTCGAAAAGCAATTACGCCAAAAGGATTCCAGCCTAATATGTCAAAATATTGGAAGGCATTTGAAGGCATACTTATACCCGAAAATACAGTGGAAACTCTTTTATCTCTTATAGAAGAACTGTATCCCAATTACTATGATGATGCTCTTCATTATCTACAGGGGAGGAATTATCGGGGCTATTCTTTCTTTATAATGAAGAAAAAATTATTTGATATGTATTGTCATTTCCAGTTTGATATTTTAGGTAAATTAGAAACACTGATGGATATTACATATTTTTCTGAAAATATGACAAGAGCATGTGCTTATACATCTGAACTTCTTCATGACATTTTTATTACCCACGTTATTAATACAAAGCGTTACAGGGTAAAACAAGATTTATCAGTTGCTTTCTTTAATGAGACTAAGCATCAAAAAGATGTTTACCCGGCTTTTCGAAACTATAATGTTCCTATCGTTTTATTGTCTAGCGAGTATTATGCCCCATATGTGGGTGTTTTCTTGCAATCTTTAAAAGAGCATTGTTCCCCAAGCTATAATTACGATATTATTATTTTGCATAAGGAAATTACTACAGAAACGCAAAATAAGTTGCTTAGGGTAATAAATGATGATAGCAATATCTCCGTTCGTTTTTTTAATGCGAAATCAGTCATCGATGATTCTAAGTTTTATGTCTCCAGTCAAAATTTTTCTGTTGAAGCATATTATAGAATTCTAACTCCATGGATTTTAACACACTATGATAAGGCAATTGTTATGGATAGTGACTTAGTCCTTAATGGTGATATTTCGGAATTATATTTTGAAAATATTGGAGAAAATTGTATTGCTGCTGTAAAAGATATTGTGTATATGGGATTTTTAAATGATTCTGCTACTGGTGCTTTGAAATACACTAAAGAAATAATCAAAATGAAATATCCCTATGACTACGTAAATACAGGCGTTATGCTCATGAATTTGAAACGTATCCGAGAGATATGTACTGATAGAGAATTAGTGAAATTTTTCAAGGAAAATCATTTCAATCTTCAAGAGCAAGATGGGCTGAATGCTTTTTTGAAGGGAGAATCAAATTTCTCGATTTAAAATGGAATTATTATGTTGAAGTAAATCCTATCGTACGATATACAATCGCGTTTCATGCGCCGAAGAAAGAAAAAGACAGATATTTAAATATTGATCCATATGGTGCTAAAAAGCCATATATTATTCATTATGCTAGCCAACCTAAACCATGGATGGACCCAAATGTTAAATATTCCGAGTTTTGGTGGCAGTACGCTACTAAAACAGAATTTTATCCGCTTATAACTTTTAGAATGGCACAAGGGGCAGCTTATGGAGCTTTACTTGGAGGAAGGCTTTCTTTTGTTCGCCGAGTAGCTGATAAGCTTCTGCCGAAAGGGTCTAAGCGGCGTGAGGCATTGAAGAAGATTATGCCTCGGGGTTCAAAGCAGTTTGAATTTTTAAAAAGGATGTATCACAAATTTACATTTTGATAAGTTGTTAATCTTAATCTAACTCGATTAATTTTCCTGAAAGGAGAACTAATGCGTGATTAATCATATTTGGAAGAAAATCAAAATGTTCTTTTCCAGGCTATCGAAATTAGTCGAGTTTGTTGCAGGAATATTTGGTATATTGTCAGGCTGTACAGCTCTTCATTTCGATGTATCAGGTATTGATACCTTATGGAAATTTATTTTATGTTTTCCTGCAGGTTTTGTTACAGGATTCTTACTTACGTTGCTGGTTTTCTTTTCTATCCGACTTATATATAGGTTTTGTTTTCATACTACAGATAACCTGGTGTTTGCACCAAAGTTCGCCGAAAAAGACAATGAGAGCGCAACGAAAAAGTTATGGAGTAGAGGCAGCGGGGCTATTTTCACCTGTTATGGTGATTTATTTGATATTGCAAGACATGATACTGAATACAAGAAATTCGTGGTCATTCCGGTTAATACCACTTTTGATACCATCGTGGAAGATGCCAGCACGCAGCAGCAGGCGCCTTTAGTCTCACCGAATACACTCCATGGTATGTGGGTAAGGAGACATAGTTCCTTTGGCTTAACACTTGATGGGGTGGAGAAACAAATCGAGCGGTCACTCCAAAGCGAAAAGGTTGTAAGATCATTATCACAGGAACAAAAGCCTCGCGGTAATTGCAGAGAATATTCCATAGGTACTATTGCTGCCGTAGAAGGAACTCACAATACAATCTTTCTTTTAGCGGCGCTGTCTGCTTTTGATGAGAAGAACAGGGCCCATGCGGGGGAAGATGACATTATTACTGTTATAAAAAAAAATTGTCTATTATTGTGATACTTATGGACAGCAGGCTCCTGTGTATTTACCGGTCATGGGAACTGGGCTTTCCCGGACGCACCTTACCAAAGGCCAGGCATTTCATGTTATTCTTGATGCAATAAAATCCTGTGAAAACGAGGTTAATGAGAAATATACCATTGTGATTTATCCAGATGATAGAGAGGCTAGTTTGATAGAAGGAGCAGTAGAGTGAATCCTATGGTGAACAGAACGGTCAAAAATTCAGATATTAAGATATTCGTATCAAGGCGGATCGATACTTCCTCAGTGGCGGTAAGTAATCCTCTATATGTACCCGTTGTCTGTGGCTCTTGCTATGCGAAGAACATTAACTCTCAGTTTACTCGGGATGACAAAGGCAATAATATTTCTCAGAAGAGGAATTCTTTCTGTGAGTTTACAGTGCAGTATTGGGCGTGGAAGAATGTGAAGGCTGACTATTATGGTCTCTGTCATTATCGCAGGTATCTGACTTTCAGCAAAAAACGGTTCCGTGCTAATGCGCAGGAGCAAGTCATGGAGGGGATGCTGGATAACCATGCCATTGCCAAATATGATCTTCTGAATGAGAGGCGCATGAGGAATATTATAGAAGGCTGTGATGCAGTAGTGAATGAAGCGGCCGATGTGAATCAGATTCCCACGCCCCGGGGATTTCAGCATTCAGTGTATGATCACTGGGCAGCCCATGACGGTATGTTTTTTGATAAAAGAGTGCTGCCTCTGCTTATGGAGACAATTCATGAGTTAAAGCCGCAGTTCTATGAATATGCTGTGGCATATATGCATGATAAATGGCATAGGGGGTATAACTGCTATGTCATGAAAAAGGATTTATTTGATGAAATGTGTTCATTCCAGTTTCCTATCATGTTTGCGATGGAAAAGAAACTTTCCGAAAATGGGATGAGCAAGCAGTTCGGACGGACCCTTGGCTATCTGGGAGAGATGATGTATGGTATATTCATCTACTATCTTGAAAAGCAGCATAGATATAAGATCCAAACGGCACAGCTTGTCTATTTTGAACAGACTGTTCCACCGCACAGTGTCTGTCAGAGACTGATTGATCGCTTTTTGTTCTGGGCAAAGTTCCGTTTTGAGAATGTAGGTTATCGACTGATGCCGAAGAATTCTAAACGAAGAAATTTTGTAAAAAAGATATATTTTTCTATTGTCAAAAGATAAAGAATACTCCAGGGCTGTCTATTGATTTTCAGTTTTAAATGATTTGTTTGTTCATTAAAAGACTGAGGCGCACTATAAGAATCCTTTTTTGCAGCTATCGGTCTGTAAATTATATATTGTTATTAACTCAGGAGGTTTTTATGAAGGTTGTATTGTTAGCAGGTGGTTTGGGTACCCGCATTTCTGAAGAAAGTCAGTATAAACCAAAGCCCATGATTGAAATCGGCGGTATGCCCATTCTTTGGCATATTATGAAGTGCTACAGTCATTTCGGGTTTAATGATTTTATTATCTGCGCAGGGTACAAGCAGCATATGATTAAGGAGTACTTTGCTGATTATTTCCTTCATACCTCGGATATTACCTTTGATTTTACCGGGGGCAAAGAGGTGGAAATTATTCATTATACCCGTTCCGAACCCTGGCGGGTGACGGTAGTAGACACAGGCCTTCATACAATGACCGGTGGGCGTATCAAACGGGTTCAGCCATATATTGGCAATGAGACCTTCATGATGACCTATGGTGATGGTGTTTGTGATGTAGATATCAGGAAGCTGGTGGAATTTCATAAGAGCCATCATAAGCTGGCTACTTTAACTGCAGTGGAACTGGAACAGAGCAAGGGAATCCTTGATATTGATCCGGATAATGCGGTACATGCTTTCCGTGAGAAATCGGCACTGGACAGTGCTCCCATCAACGCAGGCTTTATGGTATTGGAACCGCAGGTCTTCGACTTACTGGACGGGGATGATTGCATATTTGAAAGGAAACCGCTGGAGACATTGGCAAAGGAAGGCCAGCTCATGAGTTATGCCCATAAAGGCTTCTGGCAGTGCATGGATACGAAGAGGGAAAAGGATATGCTTGAGAATCTTTGGGATTCCGGCAAGGCACCCTGGAAAGTGTGGGCAGACTGATGAACTATTTTGATGCTGATTTCTATAAGGGAAAAAGGGTCCTGGTGACAGGACATACAGGCTTTAAGGGCAGCTGGCTGTGCCGCATCCTGGTCAATGCGGGTGCCGTGGTGACCGGATATTCCCTGAATCCTCCGACGAATCCGAATCTGTTTTCTCTGGCCGGTTTAGAGGGGCATATGCATTCAGTCATTGGAGATATCCGGGATCTGTCGCTTTTATCAAAGACTTTTGACGAAGCGCAACCGGAAATCGTTCTTCATCTAGCCGCCCAGCCGATCGTAAGGGATTCGTACAAGGATCCCCGATACACTTATGAGACCAATGTGATGGGTACGGTGAATGTGCTGGAATGTGTACGGCTCCATTCCTGCGTCAGGAGCTTTCTCAATGTGACCACTGACAAGGTGTATCATAATAATGAATGGATCTGGGGATACCGTGAAAATGAGCCGCTTGATGGTTTTGACCCCTATTCCAATTCCAAGTCCTGCTCAGAGCTGGTCACTCATTCCTATAAGAACAGCTTCTTTGCGGATGGACATACGGCGATTTCCACGGCCCGTGCAGGAAATGTGATTGGCGGCGGCGATTTCGCCAATGATCGCATCATTCCTGACTGCGTGCGGGCCGTAGAGGCAGGAAAGGCCATCGGTGTCCGCAATCCGTACTCAACCCGGCCCTATCAGCATGCCCTGGAGCCGCTCTTTGCTTATCTGATGATTGCCCAAAAGCAGTATGAGGACGGGAAATATGCAGGCTGGTATAATGTGGGTCCCGATGAATGCGACTGTGTCACTACCGGTGAACTGGTGGACTTATTCTGCTCTTCCTGGGGGGATGGTCTTACTTGGGAGAATCAGGCAGAAGCCCATGCACCTCATGAAGCTAATTTTCTTAAGCTGGATTGTTCCAAAATTAAATCCGTTTTTGGGTGGAAACCACGCTGGCATATTGATGAGGCTATAAAAATGACGGTGGATTGGACAAAGGTGTGGTTGGATAAGGGAGATATACCCGCTGAAATGGAACGGGAAATTCGTTTATATTTGGGAGAAAATCAATGAAAAAAGCACTTGTTTCGGGGGCTAATGGGTTTGTTGGAGCCGCAGTAGTAAAAGAACTGGCTGCCAATGGTTACGAAGTATTTGCATTAGCAAGAAAAAATCATAATGACCATATCCCTGTAAGTGATAATATTCATTTTATTCCTTTTGAATTGGAGAATGCAGAACAGTTAAAAGCAGTTATTCCTGCTGATACATATGAGGCATTCTATCATTTTGCATGGATAGGGAGTGCAGGAAATTCCAGGGCAGATACCAACCTTCAGCTTCAGAATGCGCAGTGGACCATCGACTGCATGAGGGTATCTAAGGCACTGGGCTGCAGGCGGTTTGTTCCTGCCGGAACGATTATGGAGCATGAAACGATTGCGGCTGCCTATACACAGGGAAATCAGCCGGGACCTGGATATATTTATGGGAGCGGCAAAGTAGTGGCTCATATGATGTGTATGTCCATAGCGGCAAAAGAAGGAATTGACCTGGTTTGGCCCAAAATCACCAACGCTTATGGCCCCGGAGAAAGAAGTCCCCGGCTTGTGAATACGACTATTCGTAAATGCATTGCCGGAGAAAGTCCGCAGTTTACGTCCGGAACCCAGAACTATGATTTCGTATATATTGATGATATCGCACGGGCTTTCCGCCTGATTGCTGAAAATGGGAAGCCTTTCCATCATTATTTAATCGGAAGCAGCCATGCCAAGCCGTTGAAAGAATTTTTGCTTGAAATGAAAGAGGCCATTGCGCCAAGTCTGGATTTCAAGTTTGGCGATATTCCATTCACGGGAATTAATCTTCCCCTGTCTGCTTTTGATGCTTCTGAGACGGAAAAGGATACGGGATTCAAGGCGGAGGTTTCCTTTGGGGAAGGCTGCAGGCGTACGATGGAATGGTGGAAAAGGGAGGAAGAAAAATGAATCAGAAATTTGCATTTCATGAAACAACAATTCCAGGACTGATTGAAGTTACCCCTTTTAATGCGGATGATATCCGTGGCTGTTTTACAAAGGATTATTCCAAAGAAGTATTTGAGCAGAATGGGATTCATTATGATTTAGCGGAAATCTTTTATACCACCAGTCATAAGGGAGTCATTCGCGCTCTCCATTTCCAGCGGGTGAAGCAGCAGCCTAAATTGGTACGCTGCATCTATGGTCATGTGTATGATGTGGTAGTGGATCTGCGTAAGGACAGCCCTTCATTTAAGAAGTGGCTGGGATTTGATTTAATCGGTGAAAAGCATAATGAAATCCTTGTGCCCGCAGGCTGTGCTCACGGATATCTGGTGTTGGAACCATCTATTGTATCTTATAAATGCTCTGAAAAGTTTTATGGTGAATATGATGGCGGAATCAAGTGGAATGATCCGGATATCAACGTCAAGTGGCCTTTGGAAAAGATTGGCGGCATTGAAAAACTGATTTTAGCAGATAAGGATAAGAATCTTCCCACCTGGGCTGAATTTGAAAAACAGTTTGGAGCATTCTAATGGAGAGAGTCCTGGTTATTGGTGCAGGCTTGTCTGGAGCGGTGATTGGCAGGCACTTGGCTGAAAAAGGAGTAAAGGTCAATATCTGGGAGAAGAGGTCACATATAGCGGGGAATATGTATGATTATGAAGATGATCATGGGTTCCTTGTCCAAAAATATGGTCCCCATACGTTCCATACTGTCAAGAAGGAATTGTATGAGTATATGTGCCGCTATGAGGAGTGGCAGGACTATAAGCTGACTTGCGGCGCCGTGTGGGGCGGTAAGTATACGCCGACTCCTTTCAATTTCACTACCATCGATACTTTTTATCCCGAAGAAAAGTCGGAGGAGCTGAAGAAACATCTTCTGCAGGCATTCAAAGGAAGAAGTACTGCTACGGTGGTGGAAGTACTTGGAAATGAGGACCCCTTGGTGCGTGAGTATGCGGAGTTCTTATTTCGGAACGATTATGCCCCCTATACGGCAAAACAGTGGGGTGTGTCTCCGGAGGAAATCGATCCCAGCGTTTTAGCAAGGGTACCGCTTCGCTTTTCTTATGATGTCGGATACTTTGACGATCCTTATCAGGTAATGCCGGTTCATTCATTTACAAGTTTTTTTGAAAATCTGCTCCATCATTCAAATATTCATGTAGAGTTGGGACAGGATGCACTGAAACAGTTGGAAATCAAAGATAACCAGGTGACTGTGGATGGCAGGCCTTTTGCTGGCCTCGTAATCTATACCGGACCGATTGATGAATTATTCCACTTAAAATATGGTAAATTGCCTTATCGCTCATTACGTTTTGAATGGAAATATTCTGAAAACGAAAGCATTCAGGATGCCCCGGTAGTGGCTTATCCGCAGGAAAAGGGATTTACCCGCATTACAGAGTATAAAAAGCTCCCGGTTCAGGATAAATCTGGAAGTAGTTATGCATTAGAATATCCGCTTCCATATGAGGAAGGGAAGGATATGGAACCTTATTATCCGGTTCTTACAAAAGAAAGCAAAGAACAGTATGCAAAGTATAAAGTGCTTGCGGAAAAGGTGCCTAATCTAATCTGCTGTGGACGACTGGCTGATTTTAAATATTATAATATGGATCAGGCTCTTGAGAGGGCTTTGGACATTTGCCCAAAACTATAAGGTTATATGAAAACAGTGGACTGATCCTTGTATTTGGCCTGCTGTTTTTATGTTATGCTAGTAAATATATTATTAGTGCCTGACAATAATGAGTATTATATTTTATCACCCATAGAATTATCTATGTAAAGCAGGTAATTTTGTTGCTTGGAGTTATTTGCATGACAATTAACAATGAACTTTTTATCGATATAAAGAATTTTCTGAACCATCCCTGGAGTGTGACTCCAGAAAATATGGTCAAACATGCGGATGAGATAAATCAAGCAGCAAAGGCTGTAACAGAACTTCGAAATACTGGAAAAGGGCCCGATGGAAGTCTTGTACTTTTTCCACACCTTCCTTATATGCTGGAAGAAAATGTGCTGATTTCTGAAGAGGAAAAGAATGCTCTTCTTTCTTTAAAAGAGAAAGCTAAATCCTATGATGCTGTAATTTCTATTGGCATCGGTGGTTCTTATCTGGGAAATCAGGTGCTTTTTGATTTGTTCTGCGGGCCTTATTGGAATCAGCTTACCAAAGAAGAGAGAAATGGCTATCCTCAGTTCTATTTTGCAGGACAAAATGTGGATCCAGTCACCCTTGTAGAACTTTCTTCCTGTATTTCCAGGGAGGCGAAGCGACTGAAGGACCATCGGATGAAGGTACTGTTCCTGGTCATTTCCAAATCTGGTACAACCATTGAACCGGTTACGGCAGTAAGAGGATTAAGGAAACTGCTTGACGGTGTTTGTGATATCCATTTGATGGCCATCACAGATAAGGAAAAGGGAAGAATTCGGCCGTTAGCAGAAGAACGACATTTCCCTTGTTTCACTGTGCCGGATGGAATCGGTGGTCGGTTCAGTATTTTCTCTCAGGTAGGACTGGTGTTTGCCAGCCTGGCAGGCATTGATATAGAAAACTTCCTGAAAGGTGCACAGATGGTTGAAGAGGCATGCCAATCGGAGGATATGAAAGAAAATCCGGCTCTATTGCTTGCCGCATTGAAATACATTGCTACAAAGAAATATGGTATTACCGCAGAAGTTATCATGCCCTATGGCGATAAACTTCGGTCTTTTGGCTGGTGGTATGCACAGCTTCTGGGCGAATCACTGGGGAAAAAGTATGACATGCAGGGAAATGTGGTGCACAACGGGCGTATTCCGGTAGCTTCTGTGGGAACAACGGATATGCACTCCCTCACGCAGGAACATCAGCAGGGACAGAAGAATAAACTGATTCAGTTCATTTCTGTAGAAAATCTTCCCTGGGACCTTTCTGTACTTTGCGATGAAAAGGGTGTCAGTGGTATGGTGCCCATGAGCCGTATGTTGGACGCAGCAAGAAGAGCTAATGAAGAAGCTCTGGCTTCAGAAGGACGCATGAGCTGTCACATTTCCATAAAGGAATTAACACCTTTTCACGTAGGGGCACTCATGTATTTCTTCTTCCTCACCATTGCCTATGAAGGAGCCATGGAAAACGTAAATGCGTTTGACCAGCCTGGGGTAGAGGACTACAAGAAAATACTCCATGAGGACTTGAGGAAGTACATCGTCAGAAGTCAGAAAGAAGAAATTTAAGATTAAGAGAGCGAAGGAGAATGGACATAAAAATACTGGTGGCGGCCCACAAGAAATACTGGATGCCTGATGATTCAGTATATTTACCGATTCAGGTAGGGGCTGCTCTGCACCCTGCACTGGGATATGTTCCGGATAATACGGGAGATAATATCTCGGCCAAAAATCCAAATTACTGTGAACTGACCGCATTATACTGGGCCTGGAAAAATCTGGACTGCGAATACATCGGCCTTTGTCACTATCGCCGATACTTTGGCCATACGGTTCATTCAAAGGATGTAGAAAAGAAGAAGAGCGCTATATTTACTAAGGTGGATTACGAAAATCTGCTGAAAAAATATGATGTCATTCTTCCAAAGAAGAGAAACTACTACATAGAAACCGTCCGCAGCCAGTATGAACACGCACACTTCAAGAAGGATCTGGACGAAACAGAGAAAATTATCGCAGAAAAATACCCAGGCTATTCTGATGCATTCAACAAAGTAATGAATCAGAGAAAACTGCACATACTCAATATGTTCGTCATGAAGAAATCTCTCTTCGACGAATATTGCATCTGGCTGTTCGACATCCTCTTTGAACTGGAAAAGCGAACAGACCTGACCAGCTACGATACCTACGAAGCCCGCCTCTTCGGCTTTATCTCCGAACGTCTTTTCAACGTATGGCTCCAGAGACAGAACCTGAAAAAGTGCGAAGTCCCCGTAGTATTCCTCGAAAATATCGACTGGCCAAAGAAGATAGCTAATTTCCTGAAAAGAAAGATAACCGGGAAAAGATAGTGACACTACTTTCTTTCCTAGATTGAGAATAACTGAATTTATAATATAACCTTAACAAAAGGAAGCCTTCTACTCGATGTAGGAGGCTTCCTTTTGTGTTGGGATGTGTGCATAGATGTGCTAATTGTCAATCAGATCATTAGATAAATCAAAAAAATAATTTAAGGTCGTCCCAATAATTGATTTATTGTCCCAATGAGAGTATAGTGGAGATAGAAAATATCCGAGAGGTGACTTTTATGAAAAAGCAACTTATTCTTGATTTGATTAGATACCATGTGGAAGGAAATAATGAGGAATTCAGACGTACTGCTTTAGAAATAGTGGATGGATTCAGGAAATCTGGTGATTATGATCTGGCGGAATTTATTTTAGCGTTGCTTTCTGATGTGAATACACTTACTACACAGGAAGCAATACCTCCTTACGCATTATCTAAGCTCAATTTCTTGACTCCCGTTGATACCCCTCGAATAACATTACCTTTACCGAACCTGATTTCTAATGATATTGATGGTATTGTCCATGCAGTTCAGAGAAATATAGGTGTGTCCAGATTTTTATTTGAAGGGAAACCTGGAACAGGGAAAACAGAAAGTGCGAAACTAATAGCAAGATTGCTGCGTAGAAGATTATATGAGGTGTCTTGTAGCAATCTTGTTGATTCACGGTTGGGGCAAACAGCAAAAAACATAAGAGCATTATTTGATGAAATAGCATCTGTAGGAGCTACATCTTTTTCCATTTTCCTTTTTGATGAAATTGATTCTATTGCCTTGGATAGGGTAAATAATAATGATATAAGGGAAATGGGGAGGGCTACTTCTACAATAATAAAAGGTTTAGATCAACTGCCACGTGATATTGTTGTTATAGCCACTACGAATTTATATGAAAAGTTTGATAAAGCATTATCTAGGCGATTCGATGCAGTAATAAACTTTGACCGCTATTCTAAAGATGATTTAATTGAAATTGCTAATATCTTTTTAGACGAAGAATTACAAAAGGTCAAGGATTTAAGGAAAAACAAACGACTGTTTAATAAAATTTTACTGAATGCGGATGGTTTGCCAATGCCGGGAAATTTAAAAAATATTATTCGCACATCTATTGCATTTAGCTCAATAGATAATCCAAGCGATTATCTGCGAAGGATTTATCTGTCATTAAATGGAGACAAGGAACCTGATCCTAAGGATTTAAAATCAGAAGGATTTACGTTAAGGGAAATAGAGTTACTGACCAATGTATCGAAGAGTTCCTTATCCAGAAAACTAAAGGAGTAAATTTATGAATCCAATACTTCATCTGTCAGCTGTTTTAAAAGGAAATCCATATACTGGGGGTGGGCCAATTCAATTGCCCGGTAGTCAATCGGTGTCGCTTGAAAAACTAAAAAGGTTACAAAAGAACTTACAGGGGCTTCTTACGTTTTGGGAAGGGCATAATGAGTATATTCCTGGTGCGTTGATTGAAGTCGAATATATTAAGATTGTTGCCAAAAGTCGTCGAATTCAAGGTTTTTTCTCTATGGGAGGGGACCCCAGTAATAAAATAGTAGGAGCTAAATTTAAGCCAGGTGAATCATCGGAAGGTAGGGTGCATGTTGTTACCTATTATATTTCACTGGATTGCTTAAAGAAATCGATAGCGGAACTAGGACTTGTCTTGAAAAAAATGAACCATATGGGACTTCAAGCAATTTCAAATAATGAAATTGGTGAATTGAAACCATCAGATTTCAGCAGGGGAAAAACAGATATCAGCAAATCAAAGTTTATAAAGTACATTGTGGATTCTTATTATGTGAACAAATTTAATGTTCCGAATAACTTATCAGATGTAGATTATTCTCAGGATTCTTATATTGTTAATTTGTTTAATGTAAATATGGACACAAGAGCATTGCTCAGCAAAATAGGGATCCATTTAGAAAGTGAATGGGCACGAAATACCGAAGTCCTCCTGAAAGTTAAAGATTTAGAAAAGCTTGTCAGAGAGGCTGGATATTTAGTATCAATGCATGTAAAAAATTATGCTGATTATTGTCCGGAGGATTACGAGATTGCTGGCGATTGTCGACTGAGCATCCCAGACCCACAAAATGAGCCGATTATTGGGGTTATTGATTCGTTTTACAGTAAAGATGTCTATTTTAATAAGTGGGTAGAATATATAGATTATGATTCTCGGTTAAAACCGACTCAACGCAGTATAGACGAGGAGCACGGAACGAAGGTTGCTTCAATTTTAGTAGATGGACCGGCAATAAACAAAAGGCTGGAGGATGGATGTGGTAGATTTCGTGTTCGGCTTTTCAATATTTTAAAAGGAAATAGGATTCATATTTTTACGGTAATGCGTGATATCAGACGTATTGTAAGGGATAATCCTGATATTAAAGTCTGGAACTTGTCACTTGGGGCTGTACAGGAGGTAAGTCAAAATTACATATCACCAGTTGCAGCAATGCTTGATGAACTGCAAAGTCAATATGATGTTATCTTCATCATCGCAGGGACGAATGACTCAGAGAACACGCTTCAGAAACGTATTGGGGAACCAGCTGATTCATTAAATTCTATAGTGGTAAATTCTGTAAAATCTAATGGTGAAAGTGCTTCATATACAAGAATGGGGCCAGTGTTATCCTTTTTTACGAAGCCAGATGTTTGTTACTATGGCGGAGATTTTGGTGATGAAGCTATGCTTGGATGTACGCGAAACGGCGCAGTAAAGTTAAATGGGACATCATATGCAGCTCCGTGGATTACCCGAAAAGTGGCTTTCCTTATTTATAAACTTGGGTTATCCCGTGAAATTGCTAAAGCATTAATTATTGATTCAGCATACGGCTGGAATAGCAATTTGGAAGATAGAGATAAAAAAGGGGCCGGCATTGTACCTGTTCATATTAATGATATAGTAAAGTGTGCTGAGGATGAAATTAAATTTTACGTCAATGATGAGTTGCAGGGGTATGAAACATATGCCTATAACATACCTGTGCCAAGAAAGGGCAATAAATATCCGTATGTTGCAAAAGCAACATTGTGTTACTTTCCGGAGTGTAATAGAAATCAGGGGGTAGATTATACGGATACAGAACTTGATTTAATGTTTGGAAGAGTAAAAAAAGAGGAAAATAAAAAGGGCGAAAAATCGATAACAATAAAGTCAATTAATAAGAATAAGCAGGGAGAGAAAGGAGATTATACAAAGGAAGAAGAGGCAAGGCTCAAGTATCGCAAATGGGATAATGTAAAACACGTCTCCGAAGTATTTACCGGAAAGAATAGAGGGAAGAAAGTTTATTCAGATAGTGATTGGGGAATAAGTATTAAGATTAAGGAACGTTTAAAGGAAAAACATCCGCATTTTAGGCTTGGCTTAGTAGTAACATTAAAAGCATTTGATGGAGATAGCCGACTTAATCAATTTGTTCAAAACTGTGAATTTGGTCATTACTGGCATGTAAGAACAGTTGATGTTGAGTCAAGAATTAATGTGTATGAAAAAGCATCTCAGGAAATAGAATGGGATGAATGAATTATCCTCCATGAGAGAAGCAATTTTACCAATAACATTGAACTTCAGACATATCTGCTTCTATCGGATAACGTTATGGTAAGATGAAAATAACTCATATTGGTAGTTCCTTCTGTGATGTATTTGTGGTGATTTACATTTTACATGAATTACCGATATGAGTTTTTTACTGTTGCATTATACTTTATAATTTTACGTATCAAAATAAACAGACAATCTGAAAGCAAGAGGTGATGCTAAAAGATGAAATTGATCATTAAGCTGGAAAAAGACGCTTTAGATGGATCTTTTCCTGTTTCAAGTTTGTTGCGCGAATTTATATTTATTTGTAGCAAGCTGGGGATGAAAGATATGGAATCGTGGGCTAGAAAAGAAGTGAATGGTTATGTGGGTGCTGAAGATTCCATTCCTGTATACCGATATATACAAGTCCTGTATACCGATATATACAAGGAACTTGTAAATTCTATAATCCTTATCGCGGGTGGTGCCCGATTATTTTCAAAACAAAAGAAGAAGAGCGTATTTTTAGTGAAAGACCGCTTTCCAGCACCATATCAGAGATTGAAGATTGGGTGCATACCCAGGAAAATCAGCAGATGTCCATGGAATTTCCGGCTGAGATGAAGAGTAAGTTTGCAGAAATGAATTATGGAATGATTCCTGTTACATTGTTTGATAGAAGCCAGCTTTCTAAGATTTTGGATGCTGTCCGTCAAAAGGTTCTGGATTTTGCATTACAACTCGAGAATAGTGGAATTTTGGGAAGTGAAGATTATATGTTTTCTAAAGATGAAAAAGCAAAAGCTCATAATCTGATTACAATTAATCAGATTCATGGCACTCAGATTATCCAACAGGGAGCTAATAACGATAATCACGTTGAACTAAACTATGCTACACTGGAATACGTTAACCAGCTCAAAGAACTGATTGGGAAACTTGACATCATAATAAGAAATATTAAAAGCTCGGGGGATAGCGTGAAAGAGCTGTCTGCGGAAATAAATACTTTAAGGGCACAGATTTGTTCACCGAAACCAAAGAAATCAATTATTAAAGAAACTCTGCAGTCGGTAAGGAGTATTTTAGAAGGTGCAGGAGCAACTCTGCTTGCTGAGAAAGTGGCAAATTGTGACATTGTGAACAGGATTAATGAGCTAATTTCTTCCATTTAAGAATCTGCAAGATTATCACTTCTTGCAAAATAATTAAAGAAAGATAATTCTTGTAAAGCTAACAATTTCTTTTATCTAAAATAAGTGTGCTGCCTTTATAATCATTTTTAGTTTTCGGATAGGAGAAACATCGATGAATGGTGAAATTAAAAATGTCGAATTACAGTCGGTGAAAGACTGCGTTCAAAATATTCCTTTTGAGGACTTGGCACCTGCCACTGGCGTCGATATTTCCAATTATAAGCAGGTATTAGATCAAGCTTTTTCAAACACTTGCCTTAAAAATATTGCGATTACAGGGCCGTATGGTGCTGGGAAAAGTAGTATATTGGAAAGTTATCTGCAGTCCAAAGAGGCATTTGATAAAAACTATGCTAATCTTTGTCTGCAGATTTCTCTTGCGCATTTTCAACCAACCAAGGAAGGAAATAAATTAACTGATGATGAGCAAGGAATGAATCCTAATCTGAAAGATGGTGAAGTTTTTAGCTCTAACTATCAGATGGAGCAAATTCTTGAAGGAAAGATTATCAATCAGATTCTGCATATGATTCCAACAAATATTGCTAAGGCAGCCGGCTTTAGAATGGTAGATACGGATAAAGAAAATGAATCCAAGGCTTTTCCCTGGGGTGCTGTTGTTACTACAGGAATTCTGACGGCATATTTTTGTATCTCAACGCTTGTTACTCCTGCCATTAGTCATTTTGTGTTTGCGTCTAATAATCTGCTTTTAGTTATTCACCTTTTTTTGGCAATAGCTATTATCATTTGGGCTGTATTATTATCCTATAATTATGGTAACGATATCAAAAAATTCTTTTCACGTCTTCAAAGAGTGAATATTGAGGGGAATGAGATAGAACTATTTCAGAATAAAGATGCTGCTTATTTTGATAAGTATCTGGACAGTATTTTGTATATGATTGATCACTCAGGAAAAGAATTTTTTATTTTTGAGGATATTGATCGATTTGATACTACACTCATTTTTGAAAGATTAAAAGAAATCAATGAACTAGTTAACGCCAAACGTAAACTGCGCCAGGCGACACCTATCAAATTTATATACCTTCTTCGGGATGATATTTTTCTTAATAAAGATCGGACGAAATTTTTTGATTTTTTAGTTCCTGTTATACCGGTTACAAATACAAAGAATTCTTCTGATAAACTATTTGCAATACTGGAAAAGTATCATCTGAAGGATGCAATTACTCCAGACTTAGTACGAGCCTTGGGCTTATACATTGAGGATTATCGGCTTATAATAAATATTGCAAATGAGTTCAGAATTTATTTTGCGGCACTGGGACAGCGAAATAAATTAAATCCTGATAAGATGCTTTCTATGATTGTTTATAAGAATCTTTTTCCGAGAGATTTTGTAGACCTTCAGAAGCAGAAGGGGTATGTTCATTTTTTGTTGTCAAAAAGGGGAAAGGATGCTTTTGTATCTGAAAAAAGGGCAGAGCTTGAAAAAGAAGAAGCAGACTGCATGAAGAAACTCAAAGCCATTAAGGATGAAGTTTTTACAAAAACGAGAGAATTGGCATTTGCAATTATCTGCATGGAAATTAATGCTAACTACAGTGCATTTAGACGCTTTATTGATGTTGTGCATAGGGATTTATCTACGATAGAATCTTATATCGAAAATGAACAGGGAATAAGCCAGGATGCCAAGGATGAATATAAAAAGAGAAAAGCGATTGTCGAAGCAGATAGGAAGAGTCAAATAGATTCTGAAACTGAGAGATTAAACGATATCAGGAAACAGTTAGAGCTACTCGATACAGCCTCTTTTTCTATGTTGGCATCAATGTTCGTTGAGGAAAATGATAAAATATTCCTGCAAAATGGATTGGATAACAATAGAAATAAAGTTTTGTACAATGCTGTTCGTGAAAATAGCTATTTCAATTTGCTGAAGTACTTACTGATTAGCGGAAACCTGGATGAGACATTTGCAGAATATACTACGTTCTTTTACGGAGAGTCGCTTTCAGAAAATGATCAAGCCTTCTTGATGAATCTTCATGAAAATGGCGCTCCAAAGTGGGATTTAAAGCTCACAAATTTTTCAGTTGTTTTGCAGAATATATCTGTAGCAGAGTTAACCAGACCGGCTATACTGAATTATTCTCTTCTGTTGCATAGGCTGTCTTTTTCGGAATCTGATGATGCAGCTCAAAGTCTTGAAAAAATGCTTTGCAATTTTAAGGGGAAATATTTTGGGTATGCTATCCAGTTTATTTCTAAAGGAGAAAAAGTCGGTGAGTTTGTTACCTTTTTATTTCGCACTTTACCCAATAGTTTCGGCAGAATCTGCGCAGAGTCGAATTTAAATGCGGATATAATTGAATCATTAGCATATTATGCGTTGCTGTATCTCAATGAGGATGAGCTGAAGGAATTAAATGAAAAAAGCACGAATAGCTTAGCTCAGTACATCACGAATAATCCGAATTTTTTACAAGGTGCAGAGCATTTGAATGATGCAAATTTTGAAAAAGTCATTTCTTCATTCAGATTACTGGATATTAAATTTCCTGAAATACATCCGGAAGGTGTACCCTCGAGTATTCTGGAGAAGGTTTTCTCTAATTGTTTATGCATGGTGAACGGCAATATACTTTGGGTGTTCTTTACGGCTGTTTTGAAAGAGTCGAGTGAAGATGCTAAAATCAAGCCACTTACAATTTTAAATAAGTTGCCGAAAGAAGATCCGTTCAGGAATTGTCTTGTAGAGAACTTTGATTTGTTTGTGAGTGCTGTATTAGAAAATTTGGAAAGCAAATCAATAGAAGATGAGTATTTCGAGGACAGCGCTGATATTATAGTAGAGCTGATTAATCAGAAGTCATTGAAAGATAACGCAGTAGTGGCCTATCTATCCAGGCTGATTCCGGAAACAATTCCGATGTTATCCGCTATCAAGGAATTTGATGATTGGAGAGTATTGGTAGCAAAGAATCTGGTCAAACATACAGATTATAATCTTTATCTTTATGTTAAAAAATGGGGCGTAGATGATACACTAATCAACTGCCTGAATCATTGGTATGTACAATCGCCTATGACTAGTACCCAGCTAAAAGAGCAGGAGCAAAAAATTATTATGGATGCGATTGTGCCTAAAAGTATGATTGATACAGGAGTATATATTTCCATTCTTGAAAACCTGGATTATTACATTACTGATTATAGTGGATTTGATACAGATTCATTCCCCGAAGATAAAATCGCCAAATTGATTCAGAAGAATTGCATGGATGTAAATAAAGACTTATTTGATTTTCTTCAGAACCGATATCCGAAGCTATTACCCTCATATGTAAAAATTGATAAAAGAAAGTTTGCAGATTTACTTGAAAGTCAAGATGCTTCATTGACATCCGCCGATATTGATCTGTTTTTAGGAGACGATACTTTTTCCAATGATGAAAAACTGTTATTTGTCAATCATACCAATGGATCAATTGCATTGTTGCCTCATCGCAATGTTTCAGAAGACATCCAGTGTATCATTATAAAAAATCATCTCCAAGAAACGGAAATTTCTAAGCTTATAGAGCAGTATAACAGCTTATCGAAAAAAGTACGTAAGACTTTCCTTCGTGCTGCAGAGAAGTATGTTGACTATTTCATGAAAATTAATACAGATAAAAATGGGATCTTATTACACGATATCATGCAGTCTCCAGATATTGAAAAACAGATAAAGGTAAAAATCTTGACAAGCGTTATTAAAATGCTTGATTTCAGTCAAGCGAAAGAGATGTTATCTGCTATCGATGCGGAAACTTATGGAAAGATTCTGAAAGCAGGAGCTACAAGACATATTGCGGTAGCGCCAGATGAGGATAATAATCAGTTATTTGGAACGCTGAAAACAAAAGGTTGGATTAGAAATTATGATTCCACAAATAATGAATATGTAATTGATCGAATGCCAATGCATAATGAATCTATATGAAAGAATTTTTGTCTGTGTATAAAAATGTTTATCCTATAAATCTGCCAGTAAGATTCAAAACATCCTGGGAGATTATCCAGCAAGAGGAGAATTCTTTAAAACGGTATAGTAATTTTTTCATATTCCTGGGTAATCTGGTGATTTAGTTTTCTTAGATTTAGCCACTTGATATGTAGCACATTTTGGGAGATTTCGTAAGTCGAATAATATTGAATGTTATACGGAATACAGTTATAGTTGCATTTCCCAATATAGAGAAATAAAAGCATCAGATACTTCAAGGTCCCACGACAAATTTAAAATGCAGCTCAGCTTCATATAATAAATACATAGATGGACTGCAACTGTTTTTATGTACTTTCTTTACGGTCTGCATACTTTGCATGGCACATACCCTGCGTGAAGGGCCTCATTCTTTGTTTTGAAGTACACTCTATGATCGTTGCGTATTTTTCGTTCAAAACGACAGCCTTCTGTATGAAATTTGAAACTGTTGGAGTTTCCGACATAGGCAAACGCGGAGCCTGCTATGAGAACCAGAAGGGAAGCAATAGCCAGGGATTTTTTCAGTGTTTTCATTGTTATGCTCTGTTAAAAATACATGGAAATAAAATTCATTTCTTAACAGGCTAGCAGAAAGTGTAAGAATATACAAGCGGAGAATCAGATAATCCTAACATAAAGGGACGAAACGGTTTTATGGCTGTTTCGTCCTTTTTATTGTCTAAGAAATTCCATAAGGGCATTTATAGATTTGATACAATATAAGTAAATCACTTTACATGTATTGTTTGGGGCAGGAGCGGGATATGATGGGTTCTATGAAGAGACAGCCTATACTGGCTGTTTGTTATGATTTTGATTATACGTTGTCGCCGCAGAATATGCAGGATGGATATAT
>OHAG01000231.1_pt1 | contig 49206 bp, 53 predicted proteins | sample 1577081 | NCBI WGS metagenome assembly OHAG01 (sample SAMEA3541513, study PRJEB24748) | human gut metagenome | biome: human gut; feature: human-associated habitat; material: faeces | place: China | collected 2012
AGGCCTGACAGTAGCCGGCAAAGGCGGCACGGTCGATTTCCGTCAGCATCCCCATCTCGGCGAGGACTTTCCCCAGCCGCTTCCATTCTTTCTTGGCGTCATCTTCCAGCCAGTCCGGGCAGCGCGGCAATTTGCCCTTGGGCATGGGTTCTTTCTTATTGAGGGGACGGTGGCCGGGATTGCCTTCCAGCACCTTGAGTGCCGTCGGTTTCGGTTTTCTTCCTCGTACAGCCAATGACGCTCACCTCCCAATAAAAAAAGCCCTTGCGGGCTGTACGATACGTTTAAAAACAGTTATCAATAAATGTTTTTCTTGTCCCCCCCCACGAAGACATATATAATAGATTGGTATCACTTCGTCATATTACTATTCTATCTGGAGGTCACAATGGGAAAACGATTATACTCCATGGATGCTATTCGTGTGCTGGCTATGATTTTAGTTATCATCGTCCATACAAAGCAGTATTTTTTCGCACCTGCCGCACATTCATCAATATTTGCAATATTAAAAGTCATTGGGACTGTGGGCGTTCCACTTTTTGTTATTTTAACCGGCTACTTAATGTTCGACCGCAATTACGAAGACAATTCCTACTTACAAAAATATCTAGTACGGAATTTTCTTCCTCTAGTTATTGCCTATGAATTCTGGAATATTGCTTGGAATATTTTACGCTATACACACGTAGTAGAAGACCCTCAAAAATGGACCGCGATTCTAAAAGCGGCCCTTTTTATGGGAGATACACTATCCGCCCTGTGGTATCTTCCTATGACCATTGCTCTATACCTAGGTATGCCCATACTGTCCATGGCATTTCATAGAATCACTTTAGCTAGTTATCAAAAGATGTTATGTATTGCTTTACTATTGAGCGGTACCATTATCCCCTCAATCGCCCCCTTAGTTTCTTTATTTGGGCATAATCCTGACATTCATTCAGTGCTAAGAATGAATATCTTTGGTGCGTCAGTCTGGGGCGAAAGTGTGTGGATGATCTATCTGCTTTCGGGTTATGCTATTTCTAAAAGGAAATTAAAATGCATCAAAACGCCTGTACTTTTTGTACTGGGAATAATTTTCCCACTTGGCATCATGTATATCATTGAACATTCAGGCCACACTGTGCAACATTATGATTTCATTTTAGTTGTCCTTCTTTCTATATCCACATTTGAAATGTTAACTAGAGGAGAACAAATCTTACAGCACCATTCCATCCCGCAATCTTTTATCACTGCCATCAGCAAAATTTCCTTTGGCGTTTACATGATGCATATATTCGTAGGCGGCGCAATTTTCCAGCTCCTAAAATCGACTGGTATGACTACCCCCATTGGAAAGCCATTCTCTAGTTTTTCTAGCATTATTGCCTATCTGTTATTTATCTCTGCCACTATAATTGGTATTCAAATAATCATCCTCATCATCAAAAAAAATAAATTCATCAGACGTTATGTTTTACTTATGAAATAAGCATCCGTAAAAGCCAGAAAAACTCTAACAAGCTTTTCTGGCTTATTCTTAATTCTTCCATGGCCCATTCTTATGCATCTTATTCGATGACTTCCCATTCATCGGCTCCGGGTATCAGCCCAAAACTGCTGCCCGTATCCCACTGTACATGGATGATCCCGGCGTCATCGACGAACTGGACGGTGCCTTTAGTTCCCTTAGGCGGGGCTTGCCTGTCATCCATGGCGATAAGCCGGACCCGCGTTCCTTCCATCCGTTCCCGGCTGTGCCGCAGGCCGGCCCGCAGGATGGACAGGTCGAAACCGAATTTACGGTAATCCCGTTCCATGTTCTGGTAGTACCAGTCTTCTGGGATGCCGAACCGGCGGTCTTCGTGCATGATATACACCAGGCCGTGGATTGTGCCGCTGTCTGTTTCAACGGGGACGGTTTTCTTGTAATAGAACCGTGGGAAGCCTTCATAGGCATCGAGCCGCCGTTCATCCGCCGAAGAAATGCGCCAGAAAACAACCGGCACGAAGGCATCTGCCTTCTTCTCGATAGTGGCATAACATCCTGTCAGGGAACCTTTGAAGAGAAGTTCATATCCCCGGATCCGGCCCGTTCCCGCAAGAACGGCATCAGGACACCGTCTTGCCATCTGCGCTTCACTCATGTTGCTGCCGTAGGCAATGTAGATTCTTTGTTTCATCGCTCTCATCCTTTCTGAAGGGAATGCCCTTCTACCACCCCAAGGGCAGCCGAAGCTGCCCGGAAGGCTATCTCCTTCAAGCGGCGGCATTGCGCCATGCGGAATTGCCCGTGAGGTGTTTGAGGAAGTGGAGGCGGCAGGTCTTGAATTCGTCGCCGATGAGTCCGAGCCGGAGCATCCAGCACCGGAAGGCGTATTTCTCATTATCCGTCTCGGTCTTCCGTGCCGAGGCCTTCTTCTGCGTGAGGGCCTGATGGGCGACAGCCAGGCAGAACTGGATGTATGCCTTGATTTCCCCGGCGTGAAGCGTCCCGTTGAAAAGCCGGAATTCGACGGTTCCCTTGGTGAAGGTGGCGTGCAGGTTCAGCCCGTGGTAGCGGGTGCTGTTGTAATGATGATTCCGTCCATAAGGCGCTTCCTGATACCAGAGTTCAGCGATGCCGTCCAGGGTGACCGGCTTTTTCCGGTTGAGATCCTTCAGGAAAGCGGTGTTCGTCTTCCGGCAGTACCGGCTTTCCCGCGAGGGGTTGATCTGGAGAGCGCGGTAAATCATGTCTTCCTTGCTCGCCATAATGTGCACCAGGTTCCGCAGGGTCTTTGCCGTGAACTGTTCGGCCCCGACATGGATGTGGATGCCGCAGGACTTGTTGGCAAAAGCTCCGGCCTTGCGAAGCGTCCGCACCAGTTCCTGCAGCTTCGGGATGTCTTCGTAGGAAAGGATGGGACTGACCACTTCCGTGCGGTAGAAGCTGGAAGCATCTGTAATGTTTCCGTTCACCTTCTTCTGGGGAACCAGGCTGGAGTCGTTCATGGCTTTCCATTTCCGTCCCTGTTCATCCCTTGCAGTGTAGGTATCGTAGGCTCCGCCTTCGTGCCGGCTTTCCGTCCCGAAGAAGCGGGCCATAAGGCTGGCGGCCCGGCTTCTCGTAATCCCTGTCATTTCCATTTCGATTCCAAAGTGCAGTGTTTTCATAATCATCTCTGTCCTTTCTATGTGTGCGTATGTTCTTTTGGTACACTATATATCACTCTAAAGGCACACAATAGCAAGTCATATTGAGAATAATTATGAATTAAATCGAAAATTTACAGGTTCGGATGCCGGCGTTCCTTCTGCTTTTTGGCATGAGCCATGGCTTCTCCTTCCGTGCGGAAGGCGCTCCATCCGTTCAGGCCTTTCAGCAGGGCCATGCGCGATTCGTGGCTGGCTTTAGTTCCCATGCCGATACGCAGGAGCCACATCCGCAGGTAGTACTTCTCGTTTTCCGGCTTCCGTGTGGCGAGCTGGACCCGTTTCGCCTTTTTCGCTGCGCTGACCATGAAGGCCGCCAGTTCAATCAGGGCGCGGTTCTTCACCGCATTGCCTGTGGCGGCAATGCAGAAGGTCACCGTGTCTGCGGCAATCAGGAAGCCCCGTCCTTCCTTGCTGTAGTTCTGATAGATGGCAAAGAAGGATGTCCTGTCCGTACTGGGTTCTTCTTTCAGGTCTTCCACCAGCCTGTCCGGCACATGGATGTTGTCATGCCCTGCAGCCCGGTTCAGCAGGTACTGCTGGGCATGGAGCATGAAGACCAGGTTGCGGAGCTGCGCACCGTCCATGCCATTAATGGGGACCTTGATTTCCATCCTGTCCAGCTCCGTCTGCGGCAGTGCTTCCGATTCGGGCGTTTCATCCTGCTGTGTCGGTTCTTGCGTTACTTCGGTTTTTGTTCCTTCTTCCGGTTCCGGCTGCGGAAGGATGCCTGCTTCCTGCAGGAAAGCCGTGATGGCGGCTTCTGTCTTTTCATCATCGCATTCGATATCGCCGCTGCGAAGAATGCGGAAGCCCTGCCCTTCGTAGGCAAAGGCCGGCGTCCCGGTGTAATAAAGCTTTTCGTTATGGTTGAAAGGAATCAGCCGTCTGGCCAGTTCCTTGCGGTCGTTCAGGTTTATCTGAATTGTCATGGTCTATGTACCTCCTTGTTTTGCTAGTACATATATCACTCTGAACGCCGATAATAGCAAGTCATTCTTGCACTTTATCATAAGTAATTTTCTCATTCCCACGCAGTACAAACACGCCTTCACTCCCGCACTCGCTGATATACCGCTTCACGATGACATCGACGAACTTCTCGTCCAGCTCGATGCCATAACAGATGCGGTCCGTCTGCTGGCAGGCCATGAGCGTGGAGCCGGATCCGAGGAACGGGTCCAAGACGATGCAGTGGCTCATGGACGAGTTCTGTATGGGATAGGCCATGAGCGCCACGGGCTTCATGGTCGGATGTTCCTTGCTGGCTTTCGGCCGATCATATTCCCAGATGGTTGTCTGCTTGCGGTCGGAATACCACTGGTGTTTCCCGTTCAGCTTCCAGCCGAACAGGCACGGTTCGTGCTGCCACTGGTACGGACTGCGGCCCAGGACCAGGGCGTTCTTCTTCCAGATGCAGCAGCCGGACAGGTAGAAGCCTGCGTCCTTGAAGGCCTTGCGGAAGTTCAGCCCCTGCGTATCGGCGTGGAACACATAGATAGATGCATCCTGTTCCATGTTCTGCTCCATGTTGACGAAAGCGCTGAACAGGAACTGATAGAATTTATCGTCCGGCATATTGTCGTTCTTGATTTTTCCGGCCGTTTCTTCCACATCCACATTGTACGGAGGATCCGTCAGCACCATGTTGGCCTTCTTCCCCGCCATCAGCCGTTCATAGGTTTCCGGCAGCGTCGCATCGCCACAGATGACGCGGTGGTCACCCAGGAACCAGATATCTCCCGCCCGGGCGACGGTCGGCTTTGCCAGTTCACCGTCGACATCAAAGTCATCTTCCTTGATTTTCTTGTTGTACACTTTCGAGAAGAGCTGCTCGACTTCCGGTGCTTCAAAGCCCGTCAGGTCGACGTTGAAGTCGACGCTCTGCAAATCGACGATGAGGTCGGCCAGGAGCTGTTCGTTCCAAGCACCCGTGATTTTATTGAGTGCGATGTTGAGCGCCTTGACCTTATGCTCATCCTCGATATGGACAACGACACACTGGACTTCTTCGTAGCCCAGATTCTTCAGTACGGTCAGGCGCTGATGCCCGCCGATGACCGTCATGTCGTAATTGACGATGATGGGTTCCACATAGCCAAACTCCTGAATGGACTTCTTGATTTTCTCGTATTCCTTGTCGCCAGGCTTCAGCTGCTTCCTGGGGTTATATGCCGCAGGCTTCAGCTGGCCGATGGGCAGCATCTTCCATTCCATATCCGATGTCTTCACACGCTTGCTCCTCTCTGAAGGCAGCCGCCACCGCTCTGCCGTAACCGGCGAGGTGGTGCCACCTGCAATAATTCCGTACGCTGTCCCGTGACAGCTTGGTCTTCCTGGCGATGGCTTTGTAGCCCATCCCCTGCTTCCGCATGGCTTCTATCTGCCGGCGCTGGCAGTCGTTCATGACAAGCTCCTTTCACACAACAAAAAAGCTCCGGGCCTCAATGGGCCTGGAGCAGGATATTCAATTTCAGATGCCGGGTATCCCCCCTTATGAATTTCGCGTTTTTTCACGTTTGAGGGGGCGGCGGTCATGGACGGAAGGGCTGCAGAGATTTGCATCCCCCCCGCCCTACGGACGGATTCAGTACTTGTACTCGATGTTCCGGTCTTCGGTCATCGTCTTATGGTCATGGCAGCTCTTGCAAAGGGGCTGCCAGTTCGTTTCGTCCCAGAACAGTTTCGCATCACCGCGATGCGGTTTGATATGGTCAACGACCGTTGCCGGGACGAGACGGCCTTTTGCTTCGCAGCGAATGCACCAGGGATGACGTTTCAGGAAAAACTTCCTGGCCTTCTGCCACTCCCATCCGTAACCACGTGTCTCTGCACTGGCCCGGTCGCCCTGGCACTGCCGTTCATGTTCCTCACAATATTTTCTTCCATACGGCACCAGCCTGGGGCAGCCCGGATATTTGCAGGGCGTCTTCGGTCTTCTGGGCATTTACATCATCTCCGGCATCAAAAAAGGACCGATGGCGTTCAAGCCTCGGCCCTTCATTCTTTTCTTGCTGATTATAGTATATCTTACAGAAGCCAGTGACATCAAGTGCTGCTTTAGTGACATTCAGTGACTTTCGCCAGAAATCTCGATGTGTTTCAGGGCTTCGTCATGCAGGCGGTACACCTGGCGGACATGAAGTCCGAGGGCATCGGCAATGGATGCCCAGTCTTTAAAGGCCAAGTAGCGGAGTTCCAGGATGACCCGTTCCCGGGCATCCGGAATCCGGCTGATGGCTTTCATGATGTCTGCCTTGAGTTCGACCAGGACGTCGATGGCTTCATCCACTTCCTGTTCCATATCCATCATGCGGGCGATGGTTTCTTCCAGCCGATGCGGGTTGGGTGTCCCGCTCGGCGGCACCGGGCTGAGTGTCGATGACGCCTTGATGGCAAGCTGCCGCAAGGCGGATACCTGCTCCAGCTTGCTGTCTATCTGTATGTTGATGTTCCGTGCCTGTTCCAGGTACGCTTTGGCTTCCATACGCTTTTCTTCTCCTTCCAAGTCCTGCTTCATAGTATACCCCCTTTTCCTGTTTCCGTCATGCCCAGGTCAGCTTTCACCGCCTCGATCAGTGCGGCCTGGGTTCCGTCTTTGTGTTCCAAGACTTTCAGGATGCGTTCATCAATCGTGTCCTTGGCTACGATGTGCTGTATGATGACAGTGCGGCTTTGCTGCCCCTGCCGCCAGAGCCGGGCGTTGGTCTGCTGGTACAGCTCCAGGCTCCAAGTCAGGCCAAACCAGATCAGGATGGAACCGCCCTGTTGCAGGTTCAGGCCGTGTCCGGCAGAGGCCGGATGAATCAGGGCCACGGGTATCTTTCCGGCATTCCAGTCGGCAAAGTCCTGCGGGTCCTTCAGCTCCCTGGCTTCCATCCGCTTCTGAATGCGGTCTTTGTCGTGCTTGAACCAGTACGCCACCAGAACAGGCTGCCCGTTGGCGCTTTCCACTAAATCTTCCAGGGCATCGAGCTTCCGGTCGTGGATGCCCACCACGTTCTTGTCGTCCGTATAAATGGCGCCGTTCGCCATCTGCGAAAGCTTCATCGTAAGCGACGCGGCATTAGCGGCTGTGATTTCGCTGCCTGGAAGCTCCAGCACCAGGGACTTCTTCAGTTCGTCATACCGTTTCTTTTCCTTTTCGCTCAGTCTGACTTCCTTCGCCACGCTCACCAGTTCCGGCATCTCCAGATAGTCTGTTGCCTTCATAGACACGGTGATGTCGGCAATCTGGTGATAGATAATTTCTTCCGCTCCCGGCAGGGGTTTGTAGGAATACACCACCATGCCATTGCGCTTATCCGGCTGAAAGTACAGGTTCCGGTACTGGCTGATATATCTCCCCAGCCGCTTTCCCATATCCAGGATGCGGAACTCGGCCCAGAGATCCATCAAACCATTGCCGCTGGGTGTACCTGTAAGCCCGACGATGCGTTTCACCCTGGGACGCAGGGCCTTCATGGCCCGGAACCGCTTCGACTGGTGGTTCTTGAAGCTCGACAGCTCGTCCAGGACGACCATATCAAAATCCAGGCAGCTGTTCTGATACAGCCAGGCCAGGTTCTCCCGGTTCACGATATAGATATCCGCCTCCTGCTGCAAGGCCCGTCTCCGTTCTGCAACGTTCCCCACAACCACACTGCAGGTAAGGTCTTTCAGGTGATCCCATTTCCGGATTTCTTCCGGCCAGGTATCCCTTGCCACCCGCAAAGGAGCTACGACCAGTACGCGCCTTACTTCAAAGGTGTCATACATCAGGTCACGGATGGCTGTCAACGCCGTCACCGTCTTGCCAAGGCCCATGTCCAGAAACAGGGCCGTAACCGGATGGGACTTGATGTATTCGACAGCGTATTTCTGATAATCATGCGGCAGAAACTTCATCCGGCATCATCTCCTTCCACAACTTTCTTCAACATCATGGGAATATCACTGGCGGCATCCAGGACGAACACCTTGAAGCCAAGTTTTCGCAGCATAGCATGCCGTTTCACCTGCAACGGACGCGGCTTTTGTCCTGGCGCCTTGACTTCCACAAAGGCCATCTTCCCGTCCGGCAGGAGTATCAGACGGTCCGGCATGCCGGCGAACGATGGCGACACGAACTTCAGTGCCATGCCGCCGCGTTTCCTCGTTTCCGTCACGAGTCTCTGCTCAATCTGCCTTTCATTTGAAAAGTCCATCTGCCGTCTCCTTTGCCCTTGCAATCACTTCCGCGTCAACGGCATTACGCGGTTTGCCGCTGACGGCTCCGTAAAACACGTCCATGTACTCGTTGCTGATTTCAGGGTGGTCGTGGAACATGTTGTCATCCGCCCGTGAACACACTTCATCAATCCTGCGGAGTGCCCGCATGAATTTATCCGTATCGGGGGCCGAGAGGACCTGCGAGATATGGATGGCAAGCCTTCCGCCCAGTTCACTGAAAAGCCGCATTTCGGCTCCTGCCTGTTTGTAAACATCAATCGTCCGTTCTTTTTTGTTAATCATAATCTTATCCTCCTTCAATTTCAGGCCGCAAACGATGGCGACACGGACTTCAACACTGTGCCGTCACGTTTCCATCATGAAATTCTGCATGATTTCTTTTCCACACGTTTCTGTCATCTCTTTTTCAAAAGGGTGCAGGTCTCGAAGGTCGTCCCCTATACTTCTTATATAAATATTTATTTTTTTACTCTTATAGGACCTTATATATAGAGTTTCACCGACCTGCACCTTTATAATTCAGTCCAGGAAATCCTGCCCTTCCTTCAGTCTCAGGCCATAGACCAAAATCCCCTTTTTCGTCTTACGCCGCTGAAACCCTGCTTTTTCAAGATTGCCGTAAAAGTCCGTTGTGCTTCTGGTGAACTCTCCGGTCTGTATGCAGATGACCCGGTATTGCTGATACAATTCACCCGACTTCTCTGTGAATGACGGGTCAATGTCGCAATAGTTCTCAATGAACTGCCCGAGCCAGTCGTTGTCCTCACGGTATTTCTCCACGGCTTTACGAACAGCATCCGGTTCATCAATCTTGAACCTGCTTTTGATGGCCGTTTCCGCCCCTTCGATGATCCACTTCATGATGGCTGGCCCCGCCTGTTCGAACAGGTAGTCCGAATAGTTCTTGATGTCGGACTTCCCTGTAATCCTGGCATTGAACGGGATAACGATCAGCCTGCGCCATGTGCCTTCGTCATTGGCGGATACTTTGGGCAGGTAGTTGGTGTACAGAACCAGGGTATGTGACGGGACGAAATGGAACGGGGCCTTGAATTTCTTCTCCGCCTCGATGGCATCAACCGAACATATCTGCTTGACCATGCCGGTGTTCAACCGCTGCCCTTCTTCCAGTTCCGAGGCAATGATGAGCCGTCTGCCCTTGAGTTCCGCCATTTCAGGCTTCACGTTCCGTTTGCAGTTCATGGTCAGTGCGTCCGCCGAAATCTTGCCGGAGTAGGAACCGAGTACTCTGGCGATGGTGTTCCAGAAGGTGGACTTGCCGTTCGCCCCGCCGCCGTAGGCGATAATCATCTGTTCGGCGTAGACCCTGCCGACAGCCGCCATCCCGGCAATCTGCTGCACATAACGGATGAGTTCCTTGTCATGGCAGAAGAACAGGTCAAGGCTTTCCTGCCAGATTTCGTTTCCCCTGTCTCCCGGCGGGCAGGCGGTGACCTTGGTGATGAGGTCGTCCGGGTCATGCGGACGGCCGCCATCCATTCCTCTGGTAAGGTCGTACGTGGCCTCCGGCGTGTTCAGGAGTTCCGGGTCATAGTCCAGCTCGGTAACGTCAATGGCGAGCATCGGCGTAGCCGCGTTCTGGGTATTGACGATGTTCCGGTAATTGCGGTACTTCATGACGAACTTCCTGTACGCATCAGCCCCGAGCAGCGCATGAAGCAGGCCAAGTTGTTTCACGGGAACCTGGTTCATCAGCTTCTTTCCCCTGGCTCTGACGTCTTCCTCAGGGATGCCGATGGCAGTCAGGTTTTCTTCTGCGATACGGACGGCCTCGCCCGCATCCGCCAGCTGGCGGTCCATGAAATCCTCGATGACGCCCAAGGCTTTCTGCTTGTCTTCATCCCAGTGGTCGCCGACGAATGCGATATAGTCCGTGGCGCTCGTATAACGGAGTTTTCCTATGCAAGTCTTTGCCAGCACTTTTGCCTCGCCGATATCCGAGTAATCGTCCGGCTTCAGCGAGCCGCCGCCGAACGGATTGTCGTATTCGTCCGGTGGGATGTAGCCTTCGCTGCCTTCGATTTTGTTCCTGAAAAACTTCAGCGCACTTTTCCAGATTGTCCCCAGTTCCTTATCCGGAAGCGGCGGGTTGCATTGGGCGGCCCGTTCCAGATAGGCTTCATATGCTCTGTCCGTATCGCCGAACCGCTTCAGTACCCGGCTGGCGAAATGGGACATCGTGTTGTTGCGGCTGCCTTCCGGGATGGAACCGCCCGTGTACAAAGGCGGTTCCGCCGAGCCTTTGTCATCAGGTTCGGCGTCTGCCAGCGCTTCATCAATGGTACGCTGGCCTTCATGCCAGAATACATCCGCCGGCTTTACGTCCGCGCCGTACAGGAACCGCGCTGCGTCCAAGGCTTTCCCATCAAAGAACGCATACCGTTTCATGCCGGCGCTTTTGAGGGCGGCATACGTCTCCCTGTCCGTGCATTCCGTGATGGGTGCAATCAGATGGAACCTCGGCCTTTCCGCGTATTTCCCCTTGGGCAGCATGTTATGCCGGCTCGGCGAGGCGGCAAAGGCGATATCTGCCAGGTCGCCTTCCGCGAGTGTCTCCGGCGTCACCCATTCATCCGGGGTGTCTGTCTGGTCATTATCGCAATCCCACACAATGGCGTCTGCTGCGATGAAATTGTCGTTGGACCGGTAATTATTTTTATAGGCGGCCGCTACATGGTCATGCGATACAGCCGCAGCCAGGTCTTCCGGCCCGCTGATAACTGCCTTGTGCGGGTACAGGCAGTTCGTTTCGTTTCCTGTGCAGTCCGCTGTGTATAAGGTGAATTTCATATACGTTCCTCCTTGCAGTTCTCTGTAAAATAACGGATTCTCTTTCCCTTGCGCTTCGCATAGCCGATTTCCTTTTGCATCCCTTCCGATACCGTATCCCCGAACACCCAGAGTTCCGCACATTTGGACAAAAGGGCGATGTCCATGAACAGGGCCAGCTCCCGTTCCGTACTTTCGTCCATGAACTGCGGCAGGAACAAGTGGGGCGCCATGGGGATGCAGCCCCGGTCCTTTGCATAGCGGCAATACTCCCTGGCCTTCTGTACATTGGCCGCGGTATCTCCCGCGTAGGGCGAACAGATATAGACCACCGGACGGAACGGGAACCTTGGCGGTTCCACGTTCCGGATGGCTTCATACGCGGTGGGGTCAGCATAATGCTCGGCGTTACGCTTCAGGCTTTCCATGCTTCAATTCCATCACTTTCCGTGAGCAGTCCTCGCACATGACGGATGTGCCGAACAGGTCGCCCTTCCCGTCGCCCAGCACTTCCTCCAGATCCACCAGGACTTCCCTGCCGCAGACCGGGCAGCGGCAGAACACATTTTCATCGTTGATTTCGATATTGATTTCCGTTGTATCTCCGATAGTTTCCTTAACATAAAACATTATTGCATTCCTCCTAATTCTGTAAGATAGTAACTCGTGAGCATCTGTTTGCGCTGCTGGAAATCCGGGCAGGAATAGAGCAGGCCGTAATCCAGGTGCTGCAGCCGATCCAGGGCATAAATCTGCTGTGCCGTAAGATAAGGCCGGATGCTCTGCCCTTTCTCGATGCCGTTGGCCAGCCGGAACTGTTTGGCCGACATCCCGAGAACGATGCGGTTCAGCATGTCGCATTCGTTGCTGAAATGGTAAGGCTTCGGGCTTTCATGCAGGCGGCAGATCATATCCGTCAGCATCGGGAATTCCTGCCGGGCAGACAGGAGCGACCGGATGCATTGCTCCATCTCGTTGAAGCGCTGCATATAGAGTTCTTTGAAATGCATTGCCTTGGGACCGGTATACCCCATGACCAGCATAGTGAAGCCATCACGCGTCATCAGGTAACGCGGCAGTTTTCTGCCTCTGGTATCACGATATGTACTGGACTCAAAGTTGGATGCAATGAACGTTTCACTCAATCCAGATTTGGATTCAGTGATTTTTGCGATATCACGCAGCACATGGAAATGCTGTTTACCAAAAATATCAGCGACAAACAGGCTGTCAACCCTTGGCACACCTCCCTGATCAGCAAATACGCCAAGCTCATCTTCCGGAATCAAAAATTTCATAGCGAATCCCGCCTTTCTTAAAATAAATGTCCGAGGAAATTCCCTCTGATAGTAAAAGGACAAAATCCACTACTTTAAGTACCTCCGCTTCAATCTTTTTGATAAAATTCGCACTCATACCCGTCTGCCCGGAGCAATAACCCTTCGGCCCATGGAGGTGTCCGCCCCATCTGCTCGCAGATGGCATCGACGCTGACATTTCTGTTGCACTCGATAATCAGTTCATCATGAACATGGCCAACAATATCACTGCATCGAAGAGTTTGCATGGCATAGCAAAGGATATCCCGGCTGATGCCCTGGACGATGTTTTCCACGAACTTCGGGCCGTAGCTCTCCAACCGTTCCCACTTCTTTGTTGCGCCGATGCCTTCATAGTTGACGGATTCCCCGCCGAAACGGTTCTCACCTATTCTGGGTTTCACATAAGAAAGCCGCCGTCCGCTGGGAAGCTGGATGAACAGCATGCCGCTCTGGTACAGGAAGCGGATGCAGCCCACCCGCATGGGGATGTGTTCTTTGATGGCCGTCTTCACGGCGGCATCTACCTGCCACCAGAAATCGACGATATGCGGATTGGCTGAACGCCAGGACTGCACTAAAGGATACAGTTCATCTTCCGAAAGCCCCATGTCCATGGCACCCATCGCCTTCAACGCACCGACAGAGCCGCCATAGCCAAGGGCCAGTTCTGCGATTTTCCCTTTCTGCCGAAGATGGCCATTGATACCATGTTTTTCCACGGGAACACCGAACATGGAGCTAGCCGAGGCGCAGTAGATATCGCCATTTCGAGCAAAAACGTCTGAACGCCATGTTTCTCCTGCCAGCCACGACAGTACTCTGGCTTCAATCGCTGAAAAGTCCGATACGACAAACTTCATCCCTTGCCGTGGCACAAAGGCCGTGCGGATCAGCTGGGAAAGGACATCGGGGATAGAATCATACAGAAGTTCCAAAGCTTCATAATTTCCCTGACGCACCAGGTCTCGGGCTTCCGAGAGGTCCGGCAGATGATTCTGGGGCAGATTCTGCAGCTGGATGTGCCGGCCAGCAAACCGCCCGGTTCGGTTGGCCCCATAGAACTGGAACATGCCTCTCGCCCTTCCGTCCTTGCAGGCTGTCATCTCCATTGCCTGGTATTTCCGAACTGAGGACTTTGCCAGTTTCTGCCGGAGCAGAAGCACACTGCACAGCGGTTCGGCTGCCGTTTTCAAAAGTTCCTGCACGTTCTTCTTCCCAAGGGAATCCGTCTTCATGCCGTGTTCTTCGAGCCACCCGAGCATCTGGGTGACGGAATTGGGGTTCTCAAGACCAGTCCTTTCCTTTAGTTCGTCCATCAAGGATTCCCGGCTTCGGGCATCTATGGCTACGGCCTGAGCGACCAGCGTCCTGTCGATGGCGATGCCCCGGTCGTTGATTTCCTGGTCCAGATGGTATTCATCCCATACACTTTCTGGTACAGGGTAGTTCTTCAGCCGTTCCTGGATGGCCATTTCTACTTCCACATCCCGTTTGTTGTAGGACTTGAACAATGTCCACTTGTCCGGCGCATGCTGCGGAAGATTCCTCGTCCTGCCGCCATTCGACTTAGTTTCCTTGCAAGGAACACAGAAATAACGGATCAGGTCTCTGCCTTCCTTCATCTTCTGGCTGTCCAGCTTCAGCACGGCCCCGGCTCCTTCCAGCGACAGCGGAAGGCCCATATAAGCCGACCAGACCATAGAGCATTTCCATCCTGCCGGGTTAAGGAATCTGGCGCATTCCCGGGAAAGAGGATGATGGTCATGGAACGGGTCCAGACTCATCCCCAGGTCAATCAGGTACCGCGACAGGCAAACCCGTTCGAAGCTGGCATTGAAGGCCCACTTGGTAACGGATTCATCCGTCAGCGCATCCAGAATTTCATCCGGGATGCTTTCTCCCTGTGCCAGATCGACCACCTGCACTTCGCCGCCGTCCACGGCATAGCCGAAGATAAGAATCTCAAAGGCTGGCGACTCTGCATACTTGTATACGCCGCACCTGGCCAGATTGACATCACTGTAGCTTTCAATATCGATACTAATGGTTTTCATGGATTTCACCTCGAGTAAAAAGGTGGCAGGAGCCATCCTGCCACCCCAAACACATTCACTTCATTCGTTAGTCAAGGAAATCGTCATCGTCAGCGGTGGCGAAGTCATCTTCAGCACGAGGCTTGCCGCCGAGCGGTTCGCCGTCACGGATTTTCTGCAGGTTGTTCAGGCCGCAGGCGATGCCTTTATTGCCGTTGCTGTTAAAGGCATAGAAGTTGATGGACGCACGGCCATAGACGCCGGAGTAGACTTCAGAGCGTTCCAGGATATGCTGGCAGTCGGCATCGACGATGCCCGGCTTGGTAGCCGAATTGGCATTGACGAAGAAGCTGTCTTTATACGCATCATCACCAGGGCGTTCCAAGTCGCCGTCACGGAGCGGGGTCTTGATAGCTTCGAGAGCCGGTACCACCCGACCATTACCTTTGAGTTTGCCCTGGCCTTCATCATAGGCAGCCTTGATGGCGGCGCGGATTTTTTCTACGGTCTTCGTATCCGACTTGGGGATGATCAGGCTGACGCTGTACTTCGGCGTACCGCCATTGATGGACTTCGGTTCCCAGACGTTGGCATAAGACCATCTGGTGTTGACTCCGGTAATCACTTTGCACGGATTGACATAATTCTTGGACATAGCAAGTTCCTCCTTATTTTTCATCATTGAAATCATCTGCCGCGGTGTGCATGGCCGGACGCTTATCCGATTCCGGCACCAGGACCGGCTTGCCCTGCGGCTTTTCCACTAAATCTGACAACAGTTCTTCGAACCGTTTCTTGCCGAGCTGTTTCGTCATCGCCGTGATGCCGAGCAGCTTCTTTTCATATGGGTCGAAGCCTGCTTCTTCCACTTTGGAGGCAACGGCGTCTTCACTTACGTAGCGGCGGTTTGACCGGCCTTCGACCAGTTTCCATCCATCCCACTGTTTGCCGGACAGGGCCTGCTGTAAAGCGTATTCTTTGACATCCCCGGCCCAGTTCACCAGTTCGTCGGCCTTAGAAAGGACAGCTTCGATTTCTTCATCCTGCAGCGTGGACGGGACGGCGAAATCATACCGGGCCAGTTCCAGGTTATATTCGGCCCGCTTGCGGCAGGTAGCCTTGATCTTGCAGAAACGGCAGTGGTCGCCAGCCTTGTACTCCCCTTCGCCTTTGTCCGCCAGTTCCGCTGCAGGCTTCAGCACCGTTTCGGCCCACTGGAGCAGCTCGTCCTTGCTCATAGTGCAGGTACTGACGTTGTCCCGGCGGGGCTGGAAGATAGTCATGGACACCTGGCGGATATCATAGATGCCATCGAACAGGTTCAGCGCGCCGAGAGCATAACACATCATCTGCGGATTCTTCTCGGCATCCACCAGGACTCCCAGGCCGTGCTTGTAATCGATGACCGTCAGGGTATCGTCGGCCACGATGAGGCAGTCGCCTGTTCCGAACCCGCCAGGAACCCACCTGGAAAAGTCAAGCCGTTGTTCAATCATGATCAGCGGGTCCTTGCAGGATGCTTTGGCTATGGCCAGGCATTCCATGACGAACTGTGCGTATTCGTCGGTGCATTCCGCCATCTCCTCATCAAAGAACGTGAGTCCCTTCGTCGGGTCTTCCAGCTCCTGCCCCAGCGCCGTCTTCACCTTGAATTCACAGAGCGTATGGGCATCCGTCCCTTGCCGGGCGAATTCACTGGAGGTATCCGGCAGCTTGGCACATTCCTTCGCAGACGGCGGGCAGGCCAGCCAGCGGTAGCAGGAAGATGCGGACAGCACCGCATGTTTATCCGGCATGGCCAATCACCTCCAGTTCCTTCAAGAATGCTTCGTACTGCGCCGCATCAATGCCGGACAGCTTGTCCGCCCCATACTTCTGGATGAGACTGCGGACTTCTGCTGTGAATCCCTTGCGAGCCTTGTCGGCAGCAACTTTACGGACAGCTTCCAGGGTCAGCGGCTCTTCAGCCTTCTCAGATTTTGCTTCTGAAGCTGGCGGATTATCTTCTTTCACCGCCATGGCTTCGGAAATCTTCAGCAGCGCCTTTCCGCAATCGGTCAGGGCTGCTGCCAGTTTCTGCAATTCATCGTTTGTCATATGGATTGACTCCTTTCACATGTCTTTGCATCGATAAGAGATGGATGTTCCTGGCGATACTGCGGGTCGTGGTGCTGATGGCCATCAGCACTGCCGCCAGTTCCCGGTTCAGCTTTTGCTGCTGAGCCATTTTCTCAGGTGTCTGTGTGTGAATCATCTGTCTGCCTCCTTCCTGAAGATCTTCTTCGTTCGCCCTTCACCAGTAATAGGACAACCGCGTTATCGTTAAGTACCGATTTCAAAAAAAATCCGGCCACTTTTTTTGCAGCCGGATTTTTCCCCATTTAACGGAAGTCTTCGAGGTGTTCCTTTAGGAGTGCATAGAGCTTATGTTTGCGCTTGTTCACCGCTTTCTGGCTCAAGCCGACGGCCTTCCCGGTCGCCGCTTCGCTGGAACCATCGGCAAGCATTAGCAGGATAGTCCGATTGATGTCCCGCAGGGCTGCCAGTTCTTGGCGCAGCGCTGCCAGCAACTCTTCCTTCAGAATTGTTTCTTCTAAGTTGAAGTCATCAGGCACCTCCAGCTCGTAGTCATCCCGCACCTTGTCCGCCGATACCTCATCGGTGCCATGTCTTTGTTGGCGTTTATCTTCCCGCCAGAGCGGACGCATGTATTCATAGTACTGTTCTTTGGTAGCCGGGATGAGGATAGCACGAACCATCCGATTGCCAATTTTCCACCATCGAATCGCGCAGTTTTTGTACTCTTCGGTGATGATTGTTTCTGACGTGAGTTCCAGAGGAATGTAAAAACGTTTCTCATTGCTTGTCTGTTTTTTGTCCATTTTTGTCTCCATTCCGTCCGAGAAGAACGGCGGAGACAAAAAGCTGGCACTGATACAGCATCAGCGCCAGTTTTCTGACAGCCCAAATAGGCATAGAAAAACACGGTGGATGCATGATCAGCAAAGTACAACCATCGGCTGTACTTTCTGCTTTATGCAACCGCCGCCCTTATAGCGCTATTCGGACTACGATTTATTTGTGGCCAGGGGCTCTCTCCCTTGCCTGCCTATAGTCTATGCCAAAATCAAAATCGTGTAATTGACATGAAGTGGCGTAAAATGGAATAAAATGGGTTGCTGAAAAAAGGCAAAAAAAAATAGGCTTCTCACCTTAGTGAGAAACCTATTACAAATAGTTTATTCTTGATATCCGTCAATCAAGCCATATCTCCCTATCCCCTTGTTTTTTGTAAAGTGAATAAGGTTTGCACCTTCATAATCGATAGATGGAATTTCATTTTCAATAACAATCGTTTGTGGAGAATCCGCCCTTGTCAAAAAATATCTAAACAAATGCTCTTTCATGGGCTCCGTAACATACGAATCTCTCTTTGAATCTTTTTCTTTTAATGAAAGAATCGGGGAATCTACAACAAAAAGTGCAGGATGATAATGCCCCATCTTTTCCAGACAATTTTCCATTGCAACAGCTAATATCGTGTTCAAAAAAGCACGGAAGCCTTTACCCTGACTCTTTTTTTCATGACCATTAACAACAATATCATAGCTATCGATATCAAAATACGAATCCAAATAGTTCTGATAATCGCAGTATTTTAAAAGTTCGTTTACTTCCGTATCAAGGAGTTCTTTAAAGACCTCCTTGAATTTCTCTTTTACATTCAAATGAATGTCAGCAGTTTCTTCATTCTCAACAGCATCACGTTCTTGCTTAAGAAATGTTGAAAATTGGTCAATCATGGTATTCATTTCAGCAAATCTCAATGAAATTTTAAAATCATCAAGTTGCTTTTTCAACTGCCGGATTTTAGGCTCAAGTTCTCCTCGTATTTTCTCTTCCTGCTCATTTCTCTGATTAATGAGCATATCTTTTTTCTTCTCTAAAGCAGCATATTCTTCCTGTATAGATTCCTGGACTGATTGCAAATCCTTGACCTGAATCTCAATTTTTTGCTCTTCTGCGATAGCAGAACCTATACAGTCCTCTTCATGTTCATGAGGAAGTTCTCCATTGCAGAAAGGACATCTTTCTACTGTTTTGATTTTTTTAGAAACCATATTCCCTTCCGCAATAAAAGTCAAGCGTTTAATGTCCGCTTTGTATTGTGATAAAAGGAGTTGATTCCGATTCATCAAGACCTCGTCTTCTGAAATCTGCCTCATTACTTTATTGATTTTCTCTCCAATTTCACGGCATAATTTCAAAGTTTCTTTAAGGATTCCTTTAGCAGCTCCGATTTCATCGATTGTTTGATTGATTTTATTCTGCAATTCACCGGGTTGAAGCAAAGGTAATGTATCATCAAAAGATGACTTTTGCCTTTCTAAGAAGCCCATGCCTCTGTTGACAATTTTCAGTACTCCCTCATCTTTTGCTTTCTTTATTTTTGGATCAATAAAAGCCGATTCCGGAAGATAGTTATTACCCGTCCCTAGGTACAATAATGCTGTTAAAACCGGGGTTCCTACCGTTCCTCCCAATCCATGCTTTCCTTTAAGAACACTGGCTTTATCATGAACCCGGTCTTCATCTATGATAAACGTATGGTAAAAAGTTCTAACTGTCAAAGCCTGCGGTTTTCCTTCCTGCGTTTTAAGAATCTTAGTATCAAGAGGAATGCCCAGTAATTTCATCCAGACGTCATTAATAGGTGGATTCTTTTTCCCACCCTTTATCTTATAAGTGCCTGTTTCTATACCATCCACATGACTGATTACATCAAAAGATTTAGTGTTAACATCCCGGCTGATAGAAATGCTTTTCCCATTGACATCTATTCCTATCTGAATCTTCTCCACTTTTAAATTGACATCGAATCGATGAGTACCGGCTCCCATCATATAATCTATACAATCCAAGACCATACTTTTTCCGGTATTGGATGGACCATAAACTATATTCAGACCCGGACAAAATGTTATTCTTGATTCTTTTTGATTTGCAGTAATCTTAAGCCACTTTATGTAAAACATAACCATTTACCCCTTTAGTTTGCAATAGGACGATGCTGAATTTCTTGAAGCAGTTCCTCATCACTTTTGCAACTATATTTTTTTGCGGAAAGTCTTGATACCCTGCGGTATTCCTGTGCATATGTACTATGAAAGCTATTTGATATCTCCAATCCATATTCTGTGATTTTATACTGATATCCCTGATTGTTTTTGACTTTCAATATTCCATGCCGTACTAACTTCTTGATTGCTTCTGTAATCAGCGAACGTCTTCCTGCCATTTCAGCATACATAAAATCATTATTGCCATGCAAATTCTCAAGAGCTATACCAAAAACCTTTGCATAACAATTGATGAAGTCAAATGCCAATATACGAGTACTCGAAAAAAACAGTTCTGGTACGGAACTCATCAGTAGCATGATTCTTAATTCCATTTCGAAAACCGTATTGAATATTTCTTTATCTTTTCTTGCCGGTTCGTCCTGGCTACGGATACCGAATGTATTGAAAATATCCTTTTGCAGCTTAATCACCCTCTATCCAGCTGAGTTTCTCATCATTGACCAGCATATGACAAATTCCTTTCTTTTCCCCTGGTCCAATCCAATTCAGAGTCACAGTTTGTATATTAGAAGAAAGCTCAACCAATGTCGCATGCTCCATTACAGCGTTCATTCTGTCATACCCACAAGCATAATCTTTTTCTTCTGTCGTTACGACGCCTTCGTACATTTCTTCCTTTACCGCATCAAAATTTTCCTCCTCCTGTGGCGCTACGGTATCTCGAAGTCCTCTCCTAATAGTTTCCGCTAAATAGTAGTCTTTTCTCTGTCTATTAAAATTCTTTTTCATATTAGGACATGAATCGAGATCCTTTACACAATCACATTTCACCCCTGTTTTTTCCTGATAAACACGGAATAACTCTGTTACATATTTCATTTCTTCTGTTGCAATAGTTGAAGGTGGAGACAGTGGAACAGGCTTTTTGAATTGCCCAACAAACTGCCTGAAAGCTTCTATTTCGTGGTTAATATCTGAGGCTGTTTCCTGCGCCGTTTTCGAATAGTCCCCATAAGATGCATCCTTTTTCATATTGTCTTGCAATATAGCATATAAGAGCGCTCTACCTAAAAATCCTCCCAAATCGCCATCCTCGTACAGTTTATTTAAATCACCTTTTTCCATTTCAGACAAATCTGATTCCTTGATGAGATTTAGCAGCTCAGTCATCATATCATCGGCCTTAACCCCACTAAGGACTTTGTCCAAAACTTCATCAGTAAAATATTTCCCTATTCCCTTATATACACGACCATCATCCGCTGCTTTTTTCAAATTTTCTGGAATGTCTGCTTCTTGTTTATACCAAAGGCTTGCCGATTTATTATCGATGGTATATGGCTCCCCATGTCTATTGACACAGTTTCCAAGACGAATGACTGGCTCAAGTAAAATCTTAGCAATTTTAGTCATATTAGGCTTGATGATGCCCTTCGAAAACACCTCAGCAAAAGATGCATAATTGTAAACACGCATGAATTATCACCTCGTCCAGACGATAACACACTTTTCATTGATAATAATATTGTACTACATTTTTTATCTTATCCATAGCAATACTGCCAAACAATAGAAAACAAGTGAGATAACACGACAAATTATCTTCATATACTATTAACGATGCCATTGCTATCGTTAATGGCATATCCATAGTGTTGCTAAGAACTTATACGATACCTTCTGATTCTACCTGCATTTCAGAGCATAAAAAATGCCGGCCTTCTGCCGACGTTTGCCAAGCCCCCGCTATATATGGACTTTTCCACTATGCACACCGTTCCCAATATTGTATCAATCCCAAGCATCTTTGCTCGTAAACTGTTTCACCTGGCTTTGGATCGAGTAAATCGACCATAAGCTTTACAATAGTACGTGGAGTATAGAACTCGCCCGCATTCTTTTTGGACATGTCTGCGAACTTTTTGATCAGGTATTCGTAACTATCGCCCATAATATCAGCAGAGTAATTCTTGTTGCCAACATTGATATAGGACATATGCTCAATTAAATTTTTCAGACGTTCGTCCGTTAACTTGCTTTTGTCAGTCCAAGTCGCATCGTCAAAGCTGCTGAACACCCCAGCCAACGTGTCAGGATTGGCCTTTTCAATACCAATCATTGCTTTTACAATCGCTTTGCCAACGTTCCTACTAGCCACACGCACATCATCCCAATGACAACCTTCAGGGATCACAAAGGAATGCATATCTTCTGCCTTGGCATATTCAACATCACCGCCAGAGAAAGCAAGCGCATCAGCATACTCTTCATCATATACATCTGAAATTCGTTTAAAGAAAAGAATAGGTGTAACATAGCTCTTGTACTCATCTTGATTGATAGGACCACGGAGAATATTACAGGCTTCAAATAAATGATTAAAAAGCTTATCGCTGGTTGTTTTCTCGACAGTGGCTTCAGCATCAGCTGTATCAGCATCAGCTGCGTTTACGGATTGTTCAATGAGGGAACCTCGATCGCTTCCTTCAACCTTACGACTAGCTGCCCTCTCAACTGGAATACGAACGTCTCCTGTTTTCTTCTCCATTACCGGAGGATACTTGTTTTCAAATACAACCAGAATCTGCAATAATTGTTCATCCAAAAAAGTGAGTGCGTGTTTTCTGAGTTTCGAAGGGATACCATAATACGCCTCTGCAACACCTCCACAGATTGCTGCAATAGTATTGCTGTCACCACCAATAGAAATAGCATTTCTGATTGCATCTTCAAAACCAGTAGATTCAAAGAATGCCATCAGTGCCTGTGGAACTGTATTCTGACAGGTTTCGTTAAACTTGTAACTGCTCCTGATCTGATCTAGTGTAAAGTTCATTGGATAGTAATTCTTGTCGATGTAATCTCGGATTTCCAGGATGTTCTTACCTGTCTTGGCCAGATAAATTGCTATGGCTGTAGCTTCAGCGCCCTTGATTCCTTCCAGATGATTATGTGTGACCTCAGTGATTTTCTTCGAAAGCAGCTTCGCTTCTTTAAGACTGTTTGCCGCAAAACCAGCTGCGCTAACGCGCATAGCAGCTCCATTACCAAAACTGTTGTATGGCTGTGGGGTATCAGTAAAAATCCACTCATAGAATCTTCTACCATAACCACAATCCGGATAGTGACGGCCTATTGTCCGCATGCACTCGACTACTTTCATAGAAAGGTCGCTGTAATCAGGCTTACTCACCAATATTGACTGGGCAATGGCCAACGTCATGATGCTATCATCAGTAGGGGAACATTTATAGGTAAGAAATTTAAATTTTTTACTTTTAATATTGTTCCATTCAAAACGGGACCCAACAATGTCCCCAATAATTGCTCCTAACATGTTATCTCCTTGTCTTATCTGTAATATTTTTAGCTTTTACCATTTAAAAATGCTGAAGCTTGCAAAGCACATCTGTCCAACGTTTCTCGGCTAAATCAATTGTATTTTTATATCTTTTTAATTCATCTGTATATTCAGCAGCAACTTCCTTCTGCTGTGCTAAAGATGGGATAGGAACTTCAAGGATGTTCAAATCTTTGTAACTAATATTCATGACAGTCATACCTTGCTGAGCACCACTTATCAACTTATTACCAATAGGGCTGTCTAAAAATATTTTAAGATAAGTGCTGTCTAGCATCCTGGCATCTGGACGAATAACAATTACATTTGATGATGCAATACACGGATACTTCTGCATGTGAAATACTGCTGTTCGTATTGCAGTACCCCTGGCCGGTAAGAGAACATCACCTTCCTGTAACAAGTAATTTGCCACCTTATGTTCTTCCTCTTCCAGATGATCGAATCCCTCATAATCAAGCTCATATTCTCCGATATTTGAGATATTCACTACTCCGATACTTCCTGCAGGATCTTTCTTACGAACGGACTTTCCTCTAAAAACCTGCGCCACATTTCCAATCAATTCCTTACGCACATCGGAGTTTTGGTAATTCAAGTATTCCTCATCTTGCCGTGAAAATATATGGTCAACACTCCAATCGCCCTGTTCTTCAAGCTCACTTAGCATCACAAATGTGTCATCCGCTATTTTCAGCGATGTGATAGGCGACTGTCTTGTCTTTTTCTCACCGGATATATACCTCCGAATAACAATGTCATCATCACCAGGTCTGGTATTCTCAATATCCAACAGATAAACCTTTATACCACGATATGTCATGGTTCCTTCCGGCAACTCGGCAATTTCTCTGATGGTGTAGTTCTGCTGAATGAATTGTCGAAGGTCATTGATCTTGCCAGAAGCAAAGGTGATTCGACCAGGAAGAACAATCACAAGCTCACCACCACTGTTCAGGTGCAAAGAAAGATTTTCAAGGGCAACCATATCATATTCCCTACACATAAAAGATTTATTATCAACCAGTGTTCTACCACCAAATGCTGGGCAAGACAGGATTAGGTCAAATCTTCTATTGACGAACTCATACTGATAAATGTCGGTCATAAGAATCTCAACATTCGCGTATCCTTCAAACAAATTTTTAAATATCTTTGCATAACTTTCATTCTGCGTGGTAAGTACAAATTCTGCATTAATATGCTCATCTACCATTTTCTGAAGGTAAGGAACAAATCGTTCTGCCTCTGCCAATAAAACAGTTTTCGGATTCTTCTTGAATCTTTCCATATAAACGTCGATCAAAACCGGTGGTAAAATAGGTCTTCTCGTTGAAGATGCAAATTGTGCAATTGCGTATTCCCAATCCATCTTTCCGGATTGCTTGCTCTCCTGATATATCAGGAAGAAATGTTCTTTGTCATTAAATGGATTTCTAACACCAAGTTTATCTGCGGCTTCAAGCAGGGAAGCATATATCGATTCAGGGTTCTCTTCATCGACCTGATTTTGGCGAGACTTCTTTACTTCATCAATTAGAACAGATGCATTAATATAATCATCCGAGGATATTGCGCCTCTCATTCTATCCCAGTATGCCATAATCCTCTTTTCAGCTCCTTCATGCATTGTTTTCGACCTCCTTATCAATGTCACACTTTCTTTATCTAAACACAGGATATCATGTATGTTTGTGTCTGTCGAGAAATAATTATATTTTGGTATTTGAATACCAAAATATAATTATTGCTTGAATGATATGTGTATTATATGTTATGTGACAATTTGGGTGACCGCAATGGCTTTTATTTAAATCTAACGATTCATTCGCTATCGTTAATGCCGTATTCATCTTTCGTCCAAAATACGACATTAAAAATTTTTCATTCACGGTACTGCGGGCATAAAAAAAAGAACCAGCTCATTGAGCCAGTTCACAAACTCCCCATATTTCATGCGTTCTCCTGCTATGCACACTTTTTGTTGTTTTGTATCAATCCCAACGTCATTACGTCGAGCAACAGGATTTTCTTGCCCCGTACGGGCCTGCCGTATTGCAGGGAAAAGGCTTTATGTAAATTAGCAGCCCGTTCGGACCGCGATAAATGCCACTGCGCTTCTGTCGTCCGGACGCGCTGCAGGCAATCGTACCAGCCGGCATACGACTCGATCCACGGGCGAAAAATCACTTCCGTCTGATTATAGCCACGTTTTTCATAGCGTTCCGGTGATAACGGTACGGGCACAGCCCAATCGGCATGAAGTACGTCCGGCCAGGGAAAACGGGCCAGCAAATAGTGGCACGCCGCCTCATACTTTAGGGCACGGTGATATTTGAGCTGCTGCAACAGGCGGCGCATGGGACCCCGATACTCGGTAAGGCAATAACAGCCGGCCAGGGTGCCGTGGCTGCCATCCAGCAGCCGGGGATGCCAGACCTTGCCATAGCAGGTACTGCACCAGTCCCCGTGGGACGGGACGGACTGTCCACAGCCCGGGCAGCGGGCAGGAAAAATAAGACGTGTGAGCCACTCCATATCAAAGAATCTCCTCTTCCCGGATTCGTTCTGCCAGAAGGGTATTGCGCTGGCTCGTGCGCACGTTTTGGACGGCCCGTTCCAGGGCCCGCTCGGTGCCGACGATCAAGACCTTGCGTTTCGCCCGCGTTACAGCCGTATACAGTAAATTGCGCTGGAGCATGATGGCGTGGCTGTTGACGAGAACGAGGATGACCGTCTGGTATTCACTGCCCTGGCTCTTGTGGACCGTAATCGCATAGGCCAGCGTAATTTCTGTAAGCTCAATGCCCTCGTATTTGACATCCTGTTCGGGATAGCGTACATAAATGGCCTGATCTGCTACAGCAAAGACTTCCCCTATATCGCCGTTGAACACGCCCTTTTCATAGTCGTTTTGTTTCTGCATGACCTTATCGCCTACGCGATATATAGTATGGCCGTTTTTCAGCTCCGACTTGCCTTTGACGGGACCGTTGGTCTGGGCCTGGATCAGTTCATTCAGATGATCTACACCGCATTCCTGGCGGTACATAGGCGATAAGACCTGGACGGCAAATTTATCGCCTGTTTCCTGTACTTCAGCGGCATAGAGCCGGCTGATGATCTCAGCGCCCTGGCTTTCACTTTCGATGGTGACGAAGCGGAATTCCTGGTCTTCATTGACGACGGGCAAGCGGCCGCTGTTGATGAGATGGGCGTTCGTCACGATACGGCCGCCTTCGCGCTGGCGGAAAATCGTATTCAGGCGCACGACAGGCACCACATCAGAACGGATAATATCATGCAGTACGGAACCGGCGCCGACAGACGGCAGCTGATCCGCATCGCCTACGAGGATGAGGCGGCACATGGGGCTGACCGCCTGCAGCAAGTGATACATGAGTTCCATATCCAGCATGGATACTTCGTCGACGATAATCAAATCGGCCTTAAGCAAATTCGTTTCGTTAAATTCAAAAACCTGGTGCATACCTGCGTAGCCTGCCGGCACGAGGAGGCGGTGAATGGTCTGGGCCTTGCGGTCCGTCGTTTCAGACAGCCGCTTCGCTGCCCTGCCTGTAGGGGCACAGAGGAGAATGCGCAGCTGTTCCTGTTCTGCCAGGCTGATGATCGTCTGCACCACCGTCGTCTTGCCTGTACCGGGGCCGCCCGTAATGACCAGGAGGCCCGACTGGAGCGATTTTTCAACGGCCTCCCGTTGTTTATCTGCCAAGGTAAAATGGCAGGATTCTTGCCAGCGGTCCAGGAAAAGTTGTACATGCATATGGCCCTTAAAGGGTTTCATCGTAACCATGTCACGGATACGGTCAGCAATTTCGCACTCTTCATCATACATATCCGGTACATAAATAAGCCGCTCACCAGCGTATTCAGCCGCGACGAGCTGTCCCATGGAAATCGCTTCTTCCAGGACCTCATGCAGGACCAGGCGGTCGGCCCGCAAAATGGCAGCAGCCCGGCGCAGGAGCTCGTCTATGGGAATACAAACGTGGCCGTTATTGGTAAGCTCTTGCAAGACATAGGTCACGCCGGCGCCCAGGCGGTCTCTTGAGGCCGGGTCGATACCAAAGGCCAGGGCAATCTGATCGGCTGTCTTAAAGCCGATGCCTTCCACTTCCTGAATCATCCGGTACGGTTCATTTTCCAGTACGTACACGGCGTCTTTGCCGTACGTTTGGGAAATACGCGATGCAAAGCGGTTAGAAATGCCATGTGTTTCCAAGACGATGGCCAGGTCATTGACTTCCTTTTCTTCCCTGAAGGAAGATGTAATCTGATCGAGCTTCTTTTTTCCTATGCCTTCTATTTCCAAAAGGCGTTTGGGCTCTTGTTCCATAATTTTCATAGTATCCGTGCCAAATGCCTGGATGATACGATGCGCCAGCGCCGGACCGATGCCTTGGACAGCACCGGAGGCGAGGAAGCGTTCGATCCCTTCGGCCGTATCGGGCAGGAGCCGTTTCCACGCGCCGGCACTGAACTGCTTTCCGTACCGTTTATGCTGTACCCAGTGCCCCTGTATTTCCAGTCTGTCCCCTACCAGGGGCTTAGGTCCATAGCCGGTTACGGTCTGTAAGGTGTTATCCACTTCTTCACGGAAGCGAAAAACGAGATAGCCCGAATCGGCTGCTTCAAATAAAATACGTTCTACAGACCCTTGCAGGGTTGTTGTTTCTTCTGCCATATTACGTCTCCATCCGTTTTCGTTCGTAGCGCTTGCTTTCGTCCATAATACACCGGTAAATGGTCTGCAAATATGGCGCTAAGTCTTTATCTGATGCCAGCGCGGCAATCTTATCGAGCACCAGCCGTTCCCGCCGCGGATCGTAGACCTCCATATGATGCAAGGCTTTATACTCAGCTACTTGGGCTACGACTTTCATGCGTGCTTCCAAGAGCTGCGTCAATTGCTGATCGAGCCGGTCGATCTCCTGCCGGCATGCTTCTAATTCCATGGGACACTCCTTCTCTAAAACAACTGGCCTTTAGGCGTTTCTGTTACGACATCGCTGGCGGACCAAAGAATGACTGCCACTAAAAGAATGGTCAGGGCAATACGCGTATAGTTCGAATGAAAGAGGATATCAGTCAGGCTCCGCCGCTTCCGGCTGATGATTTTATATTCTACATCCTGCTCCTTATTCAGCATGCGAAATTCAGCGTCTTCCATATCCTGTGTAAACGTGCCGTGACAATGAATCGTTACGTGTGTCTGGCCGTCACCCACAAAAAGAGCCGCCACACGGCTGAGCCATTGACACAGGTGTTCAAGAATTTGTCCATCCGCACAGGCGCTTTGATAGGAAAAGAAGGTGATTTCTGTTTCCATAATCCCTTCTTTGATTTCCGTCTTAAAAAAAGGATATTCCTGCCGCAGAATGACGAGCATATCTTCTACTTGCCGGCGCTGCTCCGGCGCTAAGGTATAGATTCTGCCCGGCGTCTGCGTAGCCAGGGCAATGGCCCCGCCTACAGTAATCCCATAGGCGCCATAGTAATGACGCAGGTATTTAATGATATCCATAAGCGCCTCCTAGTACAACCGTGCACCACAATGGGGACAATATAACGCGTCTCCTTCGACAGGGGTCCCGCAGGCAGAACAATATTTTTCATGGCCCTTTGGCAGCTGTGGCCGCTGTTCTCTGCCGATGGCAGCAGGCCCGTTATTTTCCAGCCGGTCCAGGCGCTGTTCTACGTGATCCATACGGGAATGGAGGTTTGCTTCAGAAACGCTGACACGGTCCCGAAGAAGACTCGTATTGATGCGGTTTTCTTCAATTTTCCGCTGTTCCGACAAATCCTTCATCAGGGCCAGAGCGATCGCCGCCAGCAACGGCGAAAGGAGCAGGGACACGATGCCCCAAACGATAGGATTGCGGCCGCGATGATTCGCCCAGATGCCAATAAGAACAGCAAAAAGAATACCCAGAATAAAAATCATATTTTCACCTTCCCAAAAAAAGGATGACTGTGCAAACACAATAAGCCTATTTTATTATTATACGATATTCCCTGCTCTGTGGCTAGGGAAAGGCCGGGCAAAAGCCAGTCCTGTCGTCAGCGTACAGGCTCTGGGTGCCTTCAAAGCCACAACCTGTCGAAGTGGTACCAGGTCAGTGTGTGAAGTATGTCCTTCATGTATGGCAAAAAAATAACTTCCCTGTCCGGCATCTGAAAATGCCAGCCAGAGAAGTTATGCCTACGGAAAAGAAGACCATTTTTCTTAATCACTGGTACCAATCTCGCCAGCGGACTTCTATCTCCCACTCCCACGACTAGATTGGATTTTATTTTGAACGCGTGTCCTTTACGGCTGTAGCGTAGCTTATCCCCGTTTCCGCTCTGAAGCGTTTGCTGTTTCTTGTTCCGGCAGAAGCGTAAGGGAAAGGTGAATCGCCAAGTGCTCTCCTTCCCGCTTCACTTCGGCTACTACCGGCAGGCTCTGTGGTACCTGCTGTTCTAAGACTGTAAGGAAATAGATCAGCTCGTGATAGGTTCCCTGCAGTTCGATTTCATAGACAGCAGGATTGGCCGGATCTGCCTGGAGTGATTGGAGCTGTATTCCCGTGGCGGCAGCGCTTTCCTGTATCACTTGGGACATGTCAGCAGTCAGGGCTTGGGACCGTTCCAGCCACGGTGCCGGCAGCTTTTCCTGTAACACCGGCCGCAGTTCTGTTAGCCGTTCATTCGCAGCCTGCCAGTTACACTTTCTCTCATATAGCGCATGGGTCAGATACGCTGAAATGAGAAACAGCAGGCTCAGGCCCGCCAGCAACGCCAGGCGCGTTGTATTATTTTTTATGTATAGAAGCTGTTTCAGTTTTTCCATTCGTTTCATCTGCATTTCCAAACCCCAAATAAAGCTGCATTTCGAGCCGTGCCTTTTCTTTCTTTTGCACATTACCGATGTGTACTTGGCTAAAATATTCCGTTTTCTTTAATTGCCGCAGCCATGTCTGTACGGAAGCGATTTTCGTACTGGTCAGGTGAAGACAGAGCTTATCCTTATCTGCTGTAAGGCCCTGTACGGCTACATCGGGCGGCTTGGTATCTGCCAGGCAGACGAGCAAGGCCGGCCAGGCAATACGGGAAGTCAGACCGGCCCGGATACGGTCCGCTTTTAGCTTGGCCCGTTCAATCCGGTCATTGCGCTGTTCCAGCCGCTGCTGTACCGGATACAATTCTTTTGCGTAGTACTGCTCCTGCTGTGTAATTTCGTACAATAAAAAGGCAGATGCCAACCCCAGGCAAAGGGTGCCGGCACAGAGAACTACGATTGCCATAGGGATAAACCGGTACGCCTTCGTCCCTTTTTGACGCTGCCTCGTTAGCGGTATTAAATTCATACGTATCATGGCATACCTCATAAAAGTACCGACGGGGGACCTGCCAGATGCCACTGCTGTACGCGCTTTCCGTACGCCGGCTTCCAGCAGGGGGCTGTCGGTTCTTCTTCTCCCTGGGGATAAAAGCTCATCGCATACGGTTCTTCCTGAGACAGGTCCCTTTCATCAGCTGCACCATAGGTATAGACAGACACATACCCGTTCTGCATATGTAATACATGAGTTCTATTTTTTTCCCGTAAATATAAGGTCCCATCGGTTCCGCCATAGCGGTTACTGATCCAGGCAGGCAGCACGTCTACCCGCTCTACAGGTATACCTCTTTCCTCTAAGAGTTGCAGCATTACCTCAACAGAGGCCGCCGGATACGCACTAAAAAGCCATAAATTCGTTTCCCGGCTCTGTTTACGTATCTTATATATATCATACGTATAGGTGTCGGCTGTATTGGCCAGGGCATCTGACCAGCTGGCGGCTTCCCGCGCTTCTTTCCGCGTCCGTCCGGGCAGCTCCAGCACCTGCCAAAGCAGCAGGGAACCACTGAGGACAATAGTCAGGGTATACGTAGAAAGCTCATACACCGTAAGAATGTCTTCCAGTACAGCTTTCAGTTTTTCCGGTTTTTCCAGCCAGTGGAAATCCCTAATATCCTCATACGTACAGCCGAGGACATGCTTTGTCAGGCCCAACCAGTTTTTTTCTATTTTAACTACATGGACCACCCGGTCCGTGACCCACAATACGGCTTCGTTTCTCATCAATCGTTTTATCATATGCTTCAAACCTTATACGCACCAAAAGTAAAATTCCATTTCCGCTCTGTCGTATCATATACGGCCGTAAAAGGAACTGCACAGGTCTTCTCCATTTGTTCCAGCCCGTCTTTTCCCTCTACAGGGCTGCTGCCGATACCACGCAGCGTCCCCTGCAATATTCCCTTTTCGTTTTTGGCTTTAAACTGGACCCGCATGGCTTCGCCGGCCTGTAATCCATCGATATCCTTGAAAACCAGTGTTTCCCGCAACAGCAGGAAACGTGATGTTTTTTGGCTGTAGCGTTCTTTGCCTATTTCTAAAGCATTCTCAGCCAAATACGCAGCCCGTGTCGCATGAGAAAAAGTCCGTACCTCCTGCCAATGCCGTTCTGCCAATACGGCTACAGCCAGGGAAAAGCTGAAAACGACAAAGCCAAGCCAGGTCACAAAAAGCGTTACAAAGCCATTATGTGTTTTTCTCATCTATCCTCCCTAAAGGCCTGACCTTCATATAACAAGGCCATCTATATAAGCCATCCTTGCTCTGCAGGCAGATGGAAACGACAATGAATGGGCCTTCGAAATAAAAACACCGTCCGTCTGCAGCTAAGGGCTTAGCCACGATCTGCCGCTCTACCGCCGCGCCTACACGGCTTCCTGTCAGGGGCTGCTCATTGCCATTAGAGAGAATTTTATATACGACCTCTCCCCGTACGGAAAAGCCGCTCTTCCTTTGTTCGGACAGGATGATCAGCTGCGAATGATTTGACAAGGTGACCGTGTCGGCATAGCGCAAAGAGGTAGACAGGGTCTGGTCCAGCAGGATTCCCTGCAAGGCCAGCTCGGTCCGTACGCGGCAGGCTTCAAAATGACGGACAGCCAGGGCCGCCGCCGGCACAAGGGAAAGAAACAGCATACTGACCAATAAGACCGACAAGGCAGCTTCCATAAGCAGAAAGCCATTACGGCTCGGCTTCAGGCATTTTCCAAACGCGCAGGAGTACGTATTTTTCTCCATTCCCATTGGTCACCTCCACTTCGTAGTGCAGCAAACCGGATTCCAGCGGCCGTGCCGTCGTACGTATCCCATAGGACTGCTGCTGAAAGACCTGTTCGTTTTGGGTGTCTTCCAGAGGGGGCCACGTAGTTTCTGCTTCGGCCAACGCACTACGTCCTGCCAGTACCAGTTCCTGCAGCCTGCGGCTTCGTTCGTAATATAATTCAGACTGGCGCAACAGCCCCAAGGAAGGCACAAATAAAAGCAAGGCTATCGTCATAGCACACAACAGGTCTGTCAGCATGAAGCCATTCTTACGCTTTTTCAATTCGTATTCGTCCCGTCTGGGCTGCAATGACAATCGTTTTTTTATACGTATCATCAGCCAGCTTGAAGGTAATGCGCATATCCGGACCTGAAGGGCGTCCCGCTTCGTCAAAGGAAAAGTCTTTTCGTTCTTTTGATTCTGTGACAATCCGGTTATTACCAAAATACTTTCTCTTTTCAATCCGGTAATTATGCATAATCCGGTACTCCCCGTCCTGCACCACAATGGACCAGATATCGATTTCTCCCAGATGATTGCCAATGGCATATTGCCGCACTGTATTTAAATCGAGAGCCAGTTCATCGACCAGGACATCCAGCTTATGGCGATCGTTTTGCCACGCCCTGGGCAGCATAACCGTAGCCGCCAGGGTAAAAACGAGGACGGTTACGATGCACAATTCCAGAGCTATAAAGCCGTTTCGCTTACGCGCTCTTAGAGAAAATAAGTCAGCCATTGCCAGCACTCCTCAGAAAAAAAGAAGGAAAACCACCAGCCGCCTACGATACAGGGAGCAAAAGGGATCAGGCGCTGGCGCTGTTTGAGCCAAAGAACCAGTGCCAGCAGTGTCCCCATAAGAAAGGAAAAACAAACTACCAGGTACAGAGTAAACCCGGTACAGCCTAATGCTAATACGGCCAGCAGTTTGATATCTCCCGTACCCAGCCCCTGCGGCTCCAGCCAGGCCAGCAGGCCCAGGCCGGCCAGGCAGGAAACAGTAAATTCCTCATTAGGGGCTACGAGCTGTAAGGACCAGGCTGCGCCATTGACTAAGAGAAGCAGGCCGACTGCCACATCGGGCACCCAATAGTAGCGCACATCTGTGTAGATAATGACGGCCGAACAGAGAGCCATGACGCAAAGCCAGCCATAGTACGCCACCATCAGGGCCTCACTATGGTTCCACATCGCTATCATGGGCCTTTACGTCGGCGTGGCCGCCGTGCCTTCGGGATCATCAGAGCTATAGGTAGTGCCGTTCAGTGTGACTTTGACAATACCGTCGGCAATACTATAGGCCTCTGCACCTTTAGGTGGCTGCGGCACAAATTCCAAATACTTATCGTCTGCCAGGACCTGTACGCTTGTCGGATATTCCCCTGTATCAAACTTATACAGCGCAGCAGCATTGCTGATGGTCCGCAGATCAGTCTGTATTTTTGCCTGGTTGGCTTTATCGCCGGCCGTACTGAATTTGGGTACAGCAACGGTCGCAATGGCCAAAATGATAGAAACGGCAACGAGCATTTCTAACAGGGAAAAGCCATTTTTCACAGGTTTTCTCCATTTTTTTCCTAATGTCAGCATGTTGATCTTACTCCTCTCATGAAATAGGTGATTGCTACCCCATGCCGGCTGCCGCATCAAATAAAGGCAGCAACAGGGCCATGACGACGATGCCGATAATCAGGCCGGTAAGCGTCATGAGCAGGGGTTCCAATAAACTACGCAGGGTCGTAAAAAAGACCGACAGGCGCCATTCGTAATACGCGGCAATTTTATAAAAGATCGTGTCATAGCTGCCCGTCGACTCGCCTACTGTCAGCATCGTCTCTACGTAAGGTGTACTGATCAGTTCGCCTTTTATGGCTTGTGAAAACGAGCCGCCCTCTTCGATCCGGGTCATACAGCGGGTCATTTTATGCCGGTACCAGACTAAGGGGACAACAGCCGAGGCCCGCCGCATAGCCTGCAAAAGGGGAATGCCTCCGGCCAGCTGAATGGCCAGGACACTGCTAAAGCGCTGCCAGCACCCAATCAGATAGAGACGCCGTACAGCCGGTATGCGCATCGTCTGTTCGATACACCAGGCGCGGCACGCAGCCCTGCGGCTGGCATACACCAGCCCCACTATAGAGAGCAGTACCGAGGCGATGATGACGGACGCATGGGCCTGTACCAGGGCAGAAATCCGTAACAGCAGGCGCGTCAATAGAGGCAGCGTCAAGTGTAATTGTGCAAACATCTCTGAAAATACCGGCAATACCCAGCATACGGCACCGACGAGAATGCAAAGGGTACAAAACAACAAGAAGGCCGGATACAGCAGAGCCTGCAAAAAGAGCTTCTTTTGCCGGTCCGTCTTTTCGTAAAAATCTCCCAACAGGCCCAGCATCGTTTCAAGACTGCCGGAATACTCGCCGGCATACAGTAATTGGCAGGCAAAAGGCGGAAACAACCCCGATTGGTTCAATACCTCCGAAGGCGCCACACCTTCTTCCATCGTCGCCAGGATCTGGCGCAGCTTGTCTTGCTGCGTCTTGTTGGAAACTTCCAGAATCAGTAACCGCCAGGCCTCTACAAAGGGAATGCCGGAGCGCATCATTTCGGCCAGTTGCTGAAAAAGATGGCTTAACATACGCGCCTTAAGGGGCCGGTTGCGCCGGATTCGTTTTTTCCACAGGCTTTCCCTTATTTGTTCTTCTATTTCTACGATGTGCCACTCCTGCTTTTCTAACAGTTGCTTCACAGCTTGTTGGGACGGAGCCCGTAACACACGGGTCACCGTTTCTCCTGATTGGCGGCGGGCAGTCACGCGAAATTCTTTCATCCTCTTTCCCTCCTGGCATACCTGCTTGCTTGTTCCATAGTCCGCATCCCCTGGGAGGCGCTGGTCTGAATAATGGTCTGCAGCTGGTGTTCCTTGCCACTGCGAATGAGCTGGGCTACAGCCGGCGTCTGTAAGAGTATCTCCCTGATAATGCGCACACTGCCATTAAGGCAATGCCTGCGCTGGGACAGAATGGCCTGCAATACCATGGCCAGACGGTAACGGACTTCTTCCTGCAAAGCGCCCGGGTAGGCGCCGACAAAACGAGTGACAGCCTGGGCTGCCGAACAGGTATGCAATGTAGAAAGAACAAGATGCCCCGTTTCGGCTGCCGTCAGGGCTGCGTCCATCGTTTCAGCATCCCGCATTTCTCCTACGAGGATGACATCGGGATCCTGCCGCAGGGCCTGACGGACACCTTCAGCAAAGTTGGGAAAGTGCTGATACAGTTCCCGTTGCGTAATCAAGGCCTTTTCTCCCGGCAAGACAATTTCAATGGGATCTTCCAAAGTAATGACATGGCAGGGACGGGTTTGATTCAGATAGTGAATCATCCGCCAAAGAGCCGTCGTCTTACCACTATTCGTCGGCCCGCAGAGGAGAACCAGCCCTTCTGTTTGTAAACTCAGCCGCTGCAGCAACGCTTCATCATCGTCCGGCGGCAGCTGGTCCAAAGGATACAGGATCCGTATATTGACATAGGGTCCTGCATACGTTTCGGCCAAGGTAACACGACAGCGTATCCGGTCGAGCCATTCTAGTGAAAAAGAACAATTTCCCTTTTTTATTTCATTATATAAGGGGAAATGTGTTAGCCAGGCTTGTACTTCCTCCGGTGACACAAAGCAATCGGTCTGGGCAATCAGTTCACTGTTCAGGCGCAGCCTCACTGTCTGTCCCGGCTGTAGATGAATATCCGTAGCCTGCTGACGCACGGCACGGGCAATCAGATCATCCATCTGCATAGCCTTCACTCCTCATATACCCGTTTGATTTCTGCCATATCTGTCAGCCGGCTTTCGACAGCCTGCCGGATGCACTCATCCATGAGGACGGCACCATCGCTCCGGGCAGCCTCGACCATGGCTTCCCGTCCTGCTTGCCTGCGTATGGCCTGGCGTACATGAATTCCTGCCGGGACGACTTCGCACAAGCAGGAGCGGCCGCTGTAGCCGGAACCAAAGCAGACAGAACAAGATTCCGCAGCAGAGTGCCTTTCGTCGTGGCCCTGACGGCAGGCGGGACAGCGCTGCCGTACCAGGCGCTGGGACGCCATGCCCAGTAAGGCGTCGGCTACCAGGTACGGTTCGATGCCCATATCGAGAAGACGTATAGGTACATCTACAGCCCGTGATGTATGGAGTGTACTAAACACGCGGTGCCCTGTAAGGGCTGCACGTATAGCTATTTCTGCCGTTTCCCGGTCACGTATTTCGCCGATGACCAGTACGTCCGGGTCCTGCCGCAACAAAGCCCGCAATCCATTTTGAAATCCCAGTCCTCCTTTTTCGTTGATCTGGCTCTGGCAAAATCCATTGACCCGTAATTCTACAGGGTCCTCCAAGGTAGCTACGCTGAGAGTTTCCCTATCGATTTCCCGCAAGGCCGCATACAAGGTCGTCGTCTTGCCACTCCCTGTAGGACCACTGATCAGAAACAGGCCCTGACTGGATTGGACGAGTTGTTGCAAGACCTGCCGTGACGGCGCGTAGGGAATCAAATGCTGCAAGTCTTGTGGAACGGCACTGCTATACAAGAGGCGGATAACCGTTTTTTCACCGCGCACAGTCGGCATGGTGCTCACCCGCAGGTCTACGTGCCGGCCGTCTTTTTGCCAGCGGCACCGGCCATCCATGGGGATACGCGTATTGGCTATATCGAGCTTGCTCATGACTTTGATGCAGGCTGTGATTTTCGCCAGGCTGGCCAACGGCAGCGTAGCAGCCTGACACAAGACACCATCGATACGATAGCGGACGCGGATGACCGTATCCAGCGGTTCCACATGGATATCGCTGGCATGACGGCTGACGGCAGCCGTTAAAATCTGTTGTACCAGCTGCTGTACAGATGTCCCTTTGGTAATGAATAGATCCTTCTCTGCATTCATGCGTGTACCTCCTGCCATCTTTTTCCTGTCCATCATATCATAGGTATTGCCTTTTCTTATGTGTTTTAATGTAATTCTCATGGAAGATTAATTGGTCTGCCATTTTCTCATTTTGTTTTAATTTTTCTTCTGCCACAAAAAAAGCAGGCTGCCTGTGACAGTCTGCTCTTTCGCTTCTATATTCTCTTTTTCGTTACATAGGGCAATGGTATTCGCCGCCTGTGGTTTCCAGCCATTCAGTCCGGGCTTTTTTCAGTTGTTCCGGCTGCTCCAGTGCTTTGACGCAGGCCAGGGCCAGGACGCGTGCAGCGGCCAGGACGGCCTTGTGGCCAATGGTGCTGCCGCCGGCTGAGGTTTGGTACCACGAGTGAGCCGGTGTAGCCAGTGTGCGCGTGGCCATGACGAATTGGGCCGTCGGCGTGACATAGCCTACGTCACCTACGTCGGTGGAGCCGGCTGATACGGCTTGCAGCCGTGTCGGATCAAAGGCCGTAACCTGCGTGTCCAAGGGATAGGCTTTCTTTTCCTGCCACTGGTCTTTCGGATAGCGGCCTTTTACTACGTCCGCGAGTTTGTCCAGCATAGACGGATCGTAGGTTTTCAAATACGCAGCGGCAGCGGCGTAGTCTGCGTCGTCCCACTGCGGTCCGCCGGCCTCCTCCATAGCTTCGTTCAGGATTTGGGCGCAGGCGGCATTTTGGAAGCAATCGGAATAGCCCATGAGAGGCTTGAATTCAACGCGCGTCCCCGTCATGAGGGCAGCCCCGCGGGCTACGTCTTTAACCCGTTCTGTAATTTCTTCGGCATCTTTGATGTACATAGAGCGGACGCCGTATTTCATGACGCAGTGGGACTGGACGATATTGTAAGCCGTACCGCCGGCATCGACGTAGGCGTAGTGAATACGTGAATTGGGCACGACGTGTTCGCGCAGGTAATTACAGCCGATGTTCATGAGCTCACATGCATCGAGGGCACTCCGGCCCATTTCCGGGCTGGCTGCTGCGTGGGCCGATTTGCCAAAGAATTCGACGTAAAAGACCTTGTCGGCGTAGTGCCGCAGATTGAAGACGCCTGTCGTATCGCTGGGATGCCACGTAAAGGCGCAGTCACAATCATCAAAATAGCCATCCCGGGCCATCCATGGTTTGACGCCGCCTTCTTCTTCAGCAGCGCAGCCGTAGTAGCGGATTGTACCAGGCAGCTGATGTTGCTGCAAATAGTCCTTTACGGCCAGCGCTGCCGCCAGGCAGGCTGTACCGAGAAGGTTGTGGCCACAGCCATGACCGCTGCCGTGTTCTTGGCCCGGGCAGGCACATTTTTCCGTAGCCCCGGCAACTTGGCTCAAATTGGCCAGGGCATCGTATTCACCCAAAAGGGCCATGACGGGCTTTCCTGACCCGTAGGAAGCAATAAACGCCGTTTCTACACCGCAAATATTGCGTTCTATTGTAAAACCTGCTTTTTCCAGAATCGAAATGAGCAGTTCCGAAGATTTCGTTTCTTCCCGTGAGAGTTCTGCATATTCCCAAATAGTGTCACTGGCCTGCAGGATTTCTTGTTTTTTCCCTTCCAGCAGGGCGTCGATTTCGTGTAATGCGGACATGGCCTCCGCCTCCTTTAGCTTATTACGTACGTACTTCTTTTATTATGCCACAGGTCATGGCTTCTGACCAGACAGGTCTATACGCTTCTGCGTTTCTTCTTCTCTTCCTGCCATTCCGTCTTACGCTGAATGACCTTCATCCAACGGACAGAAAACATGCCGTAACGGCTGATGAGGACGTAATAGAGTGGCACCGAGAGGAAGACGATGAGGGCAGCCAGGAAATAGACGCCAGAGAAGCCGAAGGCCGGCACTGCCGCGCCCAGGGTATACGGGCCAACGCCAATGCCCAGATCGATCATAACGAAGAAGGTCGACGTGGCCAGGCCGATCTGGCTGCCGGGAATGCCCTGGATTGACAAGGCCTGGCCGACGGAAGAAATAGTCGCAAAGCCCAGGCCCAGGAGAATGCCGCCGATAATAAAGTAAAGCGGGCCGGACGCAAAGCCGACGACGAGGAGGCAGGCCATCAGGCACAGGAGGGCCGGATACATGACGACGTTACCGCCGTAGTTATCGAGCATACGGCCTGTAAAGAGACGGCTTAAGAACGAAAGAGCCGCATAGGCGATAAAGAAGAGGGAGCCTGCCGATACGAGATCGAGGGACTGGGCATAGGCGCCGAGGTAGCTCAAAATGGACGAATAGGCAATGCCCGAGAAAAAGCCAATGACCGAAATAGGCAGTGCTTTGACAGCAAAGAATCTGGAGAAGGAAATTTCCTTGAGAGCTTCCTTTTCTTCTGCTGTAGCAGCGTGTTCCGGCGTTTTCAGAATGACACTCATGACCAGTGTCAATGCTGCGATGACGATGCATTCGTAGATATTATTGAAATATTCCCCGCCGGCACAAAGCATAATGCCCAAGAAGGGACCAATGGCCGAAGCTAATGTATTGCCCAGGGCAAAGTAGCCAATGCCTTCGCCGCGCCGGGCTACGGGCACGATAGCACCGACAATGGTGCCGGCTGCTGTAGACGAGGCGCCGTAGGCAAAGCCATGGATAATGCGGACGAGTATGAAAAGGCTGATTTCCGAAGCGACAAAATAGAGGGGCAAGGCAGCCAAATAGATGACGGAAGCCAAGACCAGGATTCGTTTGCGGCCTAAAATATCGACGACATGGCCAGTGAGCATGCGGGCTATGAGGGCACCGATGATAAAGACACTGGAAGCCAGACCGGCTTCACCGATGGAAACGTGCCAGGTGGCCATGGCGTAGTTTGTCGACCAAAGCATGAGCTGATAATAAATGACATAGAGAAAAAAATTGATGCACGTAACTAAGATAAAATCACGTGTCCAAATAGACTGTTTCACGGTTCAAAACCCTCCTTATTGATCCGGTATAGCATTTCCTGGAGCTGGTCCAGCTCTTTCTTGCTCAGGGCGTGGAAAAATCGTTTTTCCATGGCCCGTATTTTGTGGTTAATCCGGTCGTAGACATCCTGGCCGGCAGGAGTAAAGGAAACGCGTTTTTCCCGCTGGTCCGTGCCTACTACTTCTGTAATATAGCCCTTATCGAGAAACTTCTTTTTAATGGCCGTAATGGCCGGTTTTTTGATCATATAATAACGGGCTATGGCGACTAGTGTCGTCGGCTGGTTGTGGGCTACGTACACCATAAACGTCCACTGCGAATAAGTCAGGCCAAATTCCTTTAACGCCTCCGTGTCTGCGACGATCATTCTGCGCGTAGCATAGGATAATTCCTGAAACGGTGGGTTCATACCATCTCCCCCTTCCTAATTAGTTAAGTAAATTAATTAAGTAAATTAATTAATTTGATTAACCGTTTATTACTATAGCATAGCAAAAAAAAATGTCAAGCCCCGGCAGCGGGACTCGACATAAAAAAAACTACCTGCTTCTAATTTTCATTAGAAACAGGTAGTTTATCTTGGTGGGCGATAACGGGCTTGAACCGCTGACATCCTGCTTGTAAGGCAGGCGCTCTCCCAGCTGAGCTAATCGCCCAAAAAAAATGGTGACCCCTGCGGGATTTGAACCCACGTTCACGCCGTGAAAGGGCGGTGTCTTAACCACTTGACCAAGGGGCCTTGGCTCCTCAAGTAGGACTCGAACCTACGACAAATCGGTTAACAGCCGATTGCTCTACCGACTGAGCTATTGAGGAATAACTCATGTGTTCTCCATCGAACAATAGCAATTATACTAGGATTCGGATAAAAAAGCAAGTACTTTTTTCATCTTTTTTTCTTTTTTTTGCGGCTTGTAAATTACCAAGGTAACTTCCAGTCATGTTAGCCAAACTAGAAATTACTATGAGAAGGCGTTGGCGCAATCGTGGTCTGTGACGTCACGTTGCTGGTGCGGCCATGCCCCTGTATGAGCTTCTGCGCTCTTCCAGGAGAGCGCGACAAGAAAAGGCCCCTGTGTTGCCGCAGAGGCCTTCTTATTGACACTAAGAGGTTGTTATGCCTTTGATCTTACATCATGCCAGGCATGCCGCCCATGCCAGCTGGCGGTACCGGAGCTGCCGGAGTCTGTTCCGGTTTGTCAGCTACGAGGGTTTCCGTTGTCAGAACGAGGGCTGCAATGGAAGCAGCGTTCTGCAGAGCTGTACGGGTTACTTTAGCCGGGTCAACGATACCGGCTTTAACCATGTCTACGTATTCTTCTTTGAGGGCATTAAAGCCTACGCCGTCATCAGCAGCTTTTACTTTAGCTACGATAACCGAGCCTTCGAGACCTGCGTTCGTTGCAATCTGACGAACCGGTTCTTCAACGGCGCGTTTTACGAGGTTGATACCTGTCTGTACGTCGCCTTCTTCCTGGAATTCATCCAGAGCCGGAAGGATATCGATGAAGGTTGTGCCGCCACCGGCTACGATACCTTCTTCAACAGCAGCGCGTGTTGCGTTCAGGGCATCTTCCAGGCGAAGCTTCTTATCTTTCAGTTCTACTTCTGTAGCAGCACCGACTTCGATGACAGCTACGCCACCGGACATTTTAGCCAGACGTTCCTGGAGTTTTTCTTTATCGAAATCAGACGTCGTTTCAGCAATCTGTGCTTTGATCTGAGCAACGCGTTCTTTGATAGCAGCTGAATCGCCGTGGCCTTCTACGATAGTCGTTTCGTCTTTGGTTACGCGAACCTGACGGGCCGAACCGAGGTCAGCCATAGTGATGCTGTCGAGTTTACGGCCTACATCTTCGGAGATTACGTTTGCACCTGTGAGTACGGCAATATCCTGGAGCATAGCTTTACGGCGGTCACCAAAGCCAGGTGCTTTAACTGCTACAGCTTTAAAGGTACCACGCAGTTTGTTGACTACGAGTGTTGCCAGAGCTTCGCCTTCTACATCTTCAGCAATGATCAGCAGTTCTTTACCAGCCTGAACGACTTTTTCCAGAACCGGCAGCATTTCCTGAATGGAAGCAATCTTGCGGTCCGTAATGAGGATGTACGGTTCAGACATAACGGCTTCCATCTTTTCGCCGTCTGTAGCCATGTACGGGGAAATATAGCCACGATCGAACTGCATGCCTTCTACAACGGAAAGCTGCGTGCCCATGGTTTTCGATTCTTCAACAGTAATAACGCCATCTTTGCCAACTTTTTCCATGGCTTCAGCAATGAGGCGGCCTACTTCTTCGTCACCGGCAGAAATGGAAGCTACCTGGGCGATAGAAGCTTTATCCGATACGGCAATGGAACGTTTTTTGATTTCATCAACCAATTTTGCAACAGCCTTTTCAATGCCGCGTTTGAGGATCATCGGGTTAGCACCGGCTGCTACGTTGCGCATGCCTTCCTGGATCATAGCCTGAGCCAAGAGGGTAGCTGTCGTCGTGCCGTCGCCGGCAACGTCGTTGGTCTTCGTGGCTACTTCTTTTACGAGCTGGGCACCCATGTTTTCAAAGGGATCTTCCAATTCGATGTCACGGGCAATGGTTACACCATCGTTGGTGATCGTCGGAGCGCCGAATTTTTTGTCGAGAACGACGTTACGGCCTTTAGGTCCTAATGTAACTTTAACTGCGTTTGCTAATGCATCAACGCCTTTGCCGAGGGCACGGCGTGCATCTTCATTGAACAAAATCTGTTTTGCCATTGTACACACTCTCCTATATGAATAAGATTAGAATTCTGTTTCGTCCACTATGTATGAGCGTAAAATTAGAGAATAGCGAGGATATCCCGTTCGCTGACGATCAGGAGCTTTTCACCTTCGTATTTTACTTCTGTTCCTGCATATTTGGAGAAAATAACTTTATCGCCTGCTTTTACGTCTAAGGCAACGCGGCTTCCGTCTTCCTGAAGTTTGCCCGGGCCTGCAGCAACGATTTCACCTTCGCAAGGTTTTTCTTTTGCCGTATCCGGCAAGAAAATACCGCTGGCAGTTTTTTCTTCCTGTTCTAATACACGAATGACTACTCGGTCTCCTAACGGTTTTAACATTTTATATTCCTCCCTTAGTGTTACATGTCTTTTAATTTATTAGCACTCACTATGTCTGAGTGCTAACTACAATATATATATTACTCACCAAAGGTAAAAAAGTCAATACTTTTTTCAAAAAAAAGACAGACCCTTGAAACAGCCTTTACCAAAGGGATAATTTGGCCGATTAGGCGATAAAAAATAACCGGCAGGATACCTGCCGGTTCGGGTCTGCTTATTTGTTTTTTCCCTTCAAGGCACTCGTAATAACGGCTTCAGCCACGCTTTTCAGGGAGATTCGTTTCTTCATGCTATATTGCTGCAAGCGGCGGTATGCCTCTTCTTCCGGAATATGATATAACTCCATGAGAAGGCCCTTAGCCCGTTCGACGACCTTGCGCGTTTCTATTTCTTCATTCATCTGGTCAAGCTGCTTATTCATTTCCTGTTGCCGTTTGAACTGGGCAATAGCTACTTCAATAGCCGGAAAGAGATTCGTCGGTGATACGGGCTTGACCAAATATCCCAGTACACCTGAATCGGTAGCTTTGTCAATAATGTCCTTCTGGCTGTATGCTGTCAGGAGCAGTACCGGCGCCAGTTGTTCGTGGGCAATCATGCGGGCCGCGTGGATACCGTCTAAACGAGGCATCTTAATGTCTAAAATGACAATATCCGGATTTTCCCGTCGTACTAACGCCAATGCTTCTACACCATCTGCGGCTTCCCCTACGACCTGATGGCCTGCATCTTCCAGCATTTCTGCCAGATCCATACGAATAATCGATTCATCGTCACCAATGACGACACGGTATGCCATATCAATTTCCCCCTTTAGTTAGCGGAAAACAAATTGTCACTTCCGTCCCTTCCGGATTGTTAGGAGCAAAGACCACCGTTCCCTGCAGATCCTTTTCTACTAACGTATGGACAATTTGTAATCCCAAATGCTTTCTCCCCTCTTTTTCCTGCTGCACGGCCATGCCGCAGCCGTCATCACGGACTACGATCAGGGCCTGGTCGCCCTGACGGGACAAGGTCACCTGTAAATGGCCTTCACTGCGGCCGGCAAAGCCGTGCAGGACGGCATTGGTTATCAATTCATTTAAGACGAGAGCTAAGGATGTAGCTGCAGCAGAAGGCAGCATCATCTTTTCGCCGTGAAAGGACGGCACAATGCGGCTTTCACTACCGGACAGGCTGTGCAGGACGAGAAACAGGAGACGTTCGGCAATTTCTGATACATCGATGATTTCTTCGTCATGGCGGGATAGCGTTTCATGGACGAGGGAAATACTGACGATGCGGTTCAGGCTTTCATTGAGGGCATCTTTGGCTTCCTGGCTCTGGACACGCCGCATTTGCATGCGCAGCAGGCCGGCAATGGTCTGCAGATTGTTTTTAACGCGATGGTGAATTTCCTTGATAACCGAGGTCTTCACCATGAGCTCTTCTTCTTTTTGCCGCAGCTCGGTCCGCTCCGTAATAATGGCGATAATCCTATCGATATGGCCACGGCGCAGGATAGGAATGATGCGCCGCGTAAAGATATTCTGGCCGTGCCGCACATCCCCTACAGAGCCTTGGCGCGTTTCAATGGCATGCTTGACGCCGGACAGATTGATTTCACTATTATAAATGGTTTCCCCTGTCAACTCCCGGACGGTGCCACGCAAACGCATAATACTTTCGGCCATTTCGTCGGCATAGAGAATGACGCCGTTGCCATTGACGAGAATAATGCCGTCTTGCAGGGATAAGTTCTTGTATAATTGATCGGAATGCTCCGTAAGTGGCACCTGCAGGGCTAAAAAAGCCGTTTCCGTAAGCAGATCCCGTCCTTTTTCTACATTACCCACAAAGGATACGACACCGATCGTAAGGCCGCCGTTATCGACAAAAGGATAACACTGGATTGGCTCTGTACGGCCATAATACGTTTCTTTCGCACCACGCAAGGGATTGCCGGTCTGAAAGACACGCCACACCAGGGGTTCATCATAGACCGTCACCTGGGCTCCTGCCGTTGTCTTTTGCGGTTCGCCCTGGCGGCGCCGGGAAAAAGGCTGGCGGTGTGCCGCTAAAATCATCATATCGTCTTGTTTTCCCGGAACGTAGACAAAGACTTCCCGATGGGATAGGTCGCTGGAAAATTGCAGCAGCTCTTCACTATTTTGCAGAATCCGTATTTGCACATCGGACAGGGCGCTCCCGGTCTGACAAATCGTTTCTATCGTAGCCATGAGCTCCACCTCACTGCTTGGTCATAATAGACAGTGCCGGCTTGGCATTGAGTGTCAGGTCAGCAAAGATTCCGGCCTGAGCCATATAATAGGCGCGGCAGCCTATCATGGCGCCATTGTCTGTGCAGAGAATCTTGCTTGGCTTGTAAAGGCTATAGCCCCGTTTGGCACAAGCTGCTGCCATGGCGGCACTAAGACCGCTATTGGCGGCCACCCCGCCGGCAAGGGCAATTTTTTTCATACCCGTGCACTGGGCTGCGTCCATAGTCTTTTCCACCAGCGTTTCGACTACCGTCTTTTGGAAGCTCGCAGCAACATCCTTCGGGTCATACGTTTCATGGCGCTGTTCCTGCGTATGCAAGTAGTTGAGCACAGCCGATTTCAGGCCGCTAAAGCTGAATTCGAAGTTGTGCTTTTCGTGCAAGGCTTTAGGAAACACAATGGCATCGGCGTTCCCTTCCTTGGCCAGGGCGTCGATCTGGGGACCGCCCGGATACGGATAGCCCATGACGCGGGCAATTTTATCGAAGGCTTCACCGGCTGCATCGTCTCGGGTTTGGCCCAGGAGCTCAAAGGAGTTGTAACCATTGATTTTGACCAGCTGCGTATGGCCGCCGGAAACGACAAGGGTCAAAAAGGGCGGTTCTAACCCGGGATTGCTCAGGAAATTGGCAAAAATATGGCCTTCCATATGATTGACGCCGACGAGAGGTTTATCCAGAGCAAAGCTCAGCGCTTTGGCTGCTGCTACACCGACGAGGAGGGCGCCGACGAGACCCGGTCCATAGGTGACGCCAATATGGTCAATCGCCTGCAGACTGACCTTGGCTTCATCCAGGGCTTCTTTGATAACCGGCATAACATATTCGATATGCTGGCGCGACGCGATTTCCGGTACGACACCACCAAATTTTCGATGTATCGGTACCTGTGTAGAAATGATATTCGAAAGGATGTGACGGCCGTCTTCAATGACAGCAGCAGACGTTTCATCACAGCTCGTTTCCAATGCTAATGTATACATGTATCATTCTCCTATTATTTGACGACCCAGTGGTACTTTTCTTTTTTACAGTCCATGACATAGGCATCTTCTTCCGGGTCAGAGTAATATTTCTTCCGTATAGACAAAACCTCATAGCCTAATTTCCGGTATAGCGACAGAGCCGGCAGGTTGGAGAAGCGCACCTCCAAAAAGATATCGGTACAGCCTTCTTCATAGGCAGCTTCCATCATAACGCGCACTAATAATTCGCCATAGCCCTGGCGGCGCACTTCTTTGCGTAAGGCAATATTGGTAACCTGCCCTTCATCGACGACCCGCCATAGACCTGCGTAGCCTTCAATCCGCCCATCTGGACGAACCAGGACATAGTAGCGGGTTACCTCCGTATTGGCCAGTTCCCGGTCTATCGTTTCCCGTCGCCAGGGAACGGAGAAGGATTCCGTTTCGACCTCATAAATGCCCTGGGCATCTTCCGGTGTAGCCGGCCGTACGATCATAGACATAAGGCCCTGCCATGTCTCTTTTCCCAGAGAACCTCTGCTTCACTGCGCCGTTTATAGGCCGGTGTAAGGGTCATGCAGTCGTCGACGTCCTGACGGCTGTAGCGCTCGTCTGCTGCCAGGGCCAGACTGCCGGCCCGCGGGATGACCATCGTCGGCGGGGCCAGGCGGAACTGCGGCGACGCAGCTTCAATTTGTGTGCGCCCTAAGAGGCTGCCGTCGCCACAAAAGACAACGGCTTTGCCAAGCGTTGCCAGCTGTGCCAGCACCTCTGTCAGCGGGGCAACCTGGACCGGTTCCAGTTCCTGCAGGTGCATGCCCTGCCATTCATAAAGGGACATATAGACGTTTCCCTTTTGGGCATCGATGAGGACACACACAGGATCTTTGGCACCTATAAAATTCCAGGCCAAGGCCGTCGGCGTTTCAATGCCAATAAGCGGTACATTCCAGCCGAAGGACAGCCCCTTAGCGGAAGCCATTCCAATACGCAGGCCCGTAAAAGAGCCAGGGCCGATGGAGACGGCAACGGCATCGATAGCCGTTTTAGGAACAGACGCTTTTTCCAGCATATCTGCAATATGTGGCATAAGCTGTTCCGAGTGAGTCAGGCGTGCCTGTATCGTTAATTCAGCCCGCAGGGTCTGTTCATGCAAGAGTGCCACACTCGATACGAGACTCGACGTTTCAATGGCTAGTAACATAATTTTCTACCTCTTTTTCTACAGAAGCCCAGCGGCTTCCCTGGAAATCAAAATGAAACACTCTGTCTGTAACGCTGACTTTATCGATGCGGATAATCGCAGCATCAGCAGGCAAGCGGTCAGGAAACTTCTCTGACCACTCGATGACCGTAACGCCGCCAGGCAGGTAATCATCAAAGCCCAGGTTATCCAGTTCAGCCTCTTCTTCGAGACGATAAAAATCAAAATGCTGTAAAGGCAGGGCGTGTTCATAGTAATTGAGGATCGTAAAGGTCGGACTGACAACCGTATCCGTAATTCCCATGCCCTTGGCAATGCCTTGGACAAAATGTGTTTTTCCGGCACCTAAATCGCCTTGCAGGGCAAAAACATCACCGGCCTTTAAAACAGGGCCCAAGGCTTCACCCAGTGCAATTGTTTCTGCTTCCCCATGTGTGGTTACGTCCATAATCATCCTCCTTAAAAATGTGTCCAGCCTGCTGCCGGTAACAGTTCCCGTTTCCCGCCCTGACAAAGAACAACCTCAGCAGGACCGGCTTCTACCGTACCAATAGCGGTCACAGCCGGGAACTCTGCCTGGAGCCGTGCGAAATCGGCAGACGACATGGTAAATACCAATTCATAATCTTCGCCGCCGGTAAAGACAAACTTGCCGGCCTGCGTTCCTGAAGCAGCAGCCCAGCGCTGTAATTCTTCACTAATCGGGAGGTCCTCGTATTGCAGGACTAAACGGACGCCACTGGCTTTAGCTATTTCGTTTGCTTCACTGGCCAATCCGTCACTAATATCATTCAAACTGTGGCAATGGTGTTTTACCAAAAGCCGCCCCAGGGCAATTTGCGGTTCCGGAAAGCGATGCGCTTTTTTGAGTTCGTCGTAGCCGTCAGCACCATGCAGCATAACATCCAGACCGGCACCGGAGTTGCCAATCGTATGTGATACAGCCACCACGTCTCCCGCCTGGGCACCACTACGGAGCAACGCTTTTCCTGCTTCGATTTCGCCAAAGGCAGCCACCGTGATGACGGCCCCTTCTTGGGACGTAACCGTATCGCCGCCTAAAATATTAACCTTATAGGTACGGCAAATATCTTTAATTCCTTTATATAAAGCAATGACGTCGTCTACATCCATGTCAGGGCGGAACGCCGTAGATAAGACGATATGTGTCGGTATACCGCCCATGGCGGCAATATCACTTAAGTTAGAGGCTACGGCCTTATAGCCTACGTCATACCACTCACCGGTCCGGCCAATAATGAAATGACTGTTTTCTACCATCGTGTCGATGACGGCAATCTGTTCCATTCCCTGTGTCGTCTTATATACAGCTCCGTCATCGCCGATCCCAATGACGACGGGATCCGGATTAAATAATGTATTATCTTTTATTTCATCAATGAAACCGAATTCACCTATCTCTGAAATTTTCATACGCGTCTCCTATAGAAATATACAGTTAGACCACTTAACTATATTATTTTAATCAAAATCCCTATAAAAGTAAATGATGGCCAGCCTTATCCTGTCACCAGTCTGACAAAAAGTCTTTTGTGTATAACAAAAAACCTGCAACAAAATGCTGCAGGTTTTTCATGTGGTGACCCGGTAGGGATTCGAACCCTAGACCTACTGATTCGTAGTCA
>OHAG01000232.1_pt1 | contig 49174 bp, 50 predicted proteins | sample 1577081 | NCBI WGS metagenome assembly OHAG01 (sample SAMEA3541513, study PRJEB24748) | human gut metagenome | biome: human gut; feature: human-associated habitat; material: faeces | place: China | collected 2012
GTCGGCGTATGGCTGTCGGAGCCGATCAGGGTCTTGCCCGGTGCGCCGAAGCGCTCCAGATGCACCTGATGGCAGATGCCGTTGCCTGCCTTCGAGTAGTAGATACCGTGCTTCTTAGCGACAGAACCGATATATTTGTGGTCGTCCGCATTCTCGAAGCCGGACTGCAGGGTATTGTGGTCAATGTAAGCGACCGAACGCTCGGTCTTGACCTGATCGACGCCCATCGCCTCAAACTGGAGATAAGCCATCGTGCCGGTGGCATCCTGCGTCAGCGTCTGATCGATCTTAAGGCCGATCTCCTGACCCAGTGCCATTTCGCCGTCTACCAAGTGCGCTTTCAAAATCTTCTGCGCGATTGTCATACCCATGTGTGTTTCCTTCGCTCCTTTATGTCCCGACGCGAAAGTCTTTCGCTTTCGCGCCCCATTCTCGTCAGAATGGGTGGTTGCGGCTTCCACAGCCTTCTCCACGGTGCAGCTTGCACCGTGCCCCAAAAAACAAAAATAGAAGTGGTGTTCGCATACACGAAACCACTTCTATTTTACAACATTCTATCGGTTTTGCAAAGCACTTTTCACCGCAGTGATTTGAAAAAGTTCAAGCCTTTTTCTGCGTTTTTTCAGCAGAATTACTGTTTTCGTCAGAAAGTCACTTGTATTTGTCGAAAAAGCGGTTTCGCAGCAGCTCAACTCACTTGTTCTCCTGCCATGTACCTTCCTCGGTCACTTCGATGACGCTGCTGGTCATATCCAGCTTGCGGTTTTCAAACGCTTCGCGGTTGTTCTCGTAGATGAGACGCAGGCCCTCGAGCGTCAGGTTCGGGTCCACATCGTCGATAAGGTCGCAGTATTCCGCCATCATGCGGCCCATGCCGCCGGTAGCGACTACTCTTGCCTTGCCGCCCAGTTCCTTCTGGATATCCGTGATGATGCCGGTCAGCGCGCCGACATAGCCGCGCACCGCACCGGACTGCATGGACTGCACAGTGGTCTTGCCGATGGCATTCTCCGGCCGCTCAATGTCCACGCGCGGCAGCTTGGACGCCTTGAGGAACAGCGCCTCCATCGCCACCTTCAGACCCGGGAAAATCGCGCCGCCCTGATACGCGCCGTTCTCGTCGATGGCGTCAAAGGTAGTCGCCGTGCCGATATCCACAATGATGAGCGGCTTGCCATACTTGCGAACCGCAGAAACCGCGTTGACCAGTCGGTCCGCGCCGACCTCGCGCGGGTTGGCATAGCAGTTTTCAATGCCGATATCCGCATCGCGGCCCGCGATGACCGGCTGCACATACAGATACTTGCGGATGGCATTGATCAGCGTATACATCACCGGCGGCACGACCGACGCGATCACGACCGCCGTCGTTTCCGCGCAGCTGATCTCGTGGAAGTGGTAATACTGCGCGATCAGCATGCCCAGCTCATCCGAGGTGCGCTCAGAATTGGTGGAAATGCGGAACGAGCCGCGCAGCTTGTCTCCGTCATATAAACCGAACACCATGTTGGTGTTGCCTACGTCGATTGCTAAAAGCATAATGTTCTCCTAATTTTCTATTTCTCTTACAGACGCTCTTTTCGCAGCAGACTGCCGTCCTCATCGACCAGCTCGAGCAGCGCAGCCCGTCCGTTCTCGACAGTCAGCCGAGCATAGCTGGCCGGGCCGCCGCGCGGCAGACTGATGCTGCCCGGATTGCATACCCACACGCCGTTCTCCCGCTCGAGCATCATGCGGTGCGTATGCCCGAAAAAAGCAAGCGCGCAGTGCTCCTCGTAAGCCCGCTGCGGCACAATGCCGCTCGACAGCATGCCGACACGCTCACGGTGGCCGTGCGTGATATAAATCCGCACGCCGCCCGGTGTCACAACCGCATTCAGCGGCACATCGGGATCAAAATCGTTGTTGCCCCGCACGCGGTAGATCGGCATGGCCGGGAACACGCGCTCGATCTCACGGGCATCCTCGGCGTGATCGCCTAAGTGAATGACCGCATCCGGTTCTTCCCTGTCTACCGCAAAGGCCATTGCCATGTTATAGCCGTGGGAATCTGCAAATATCAGCACTTTCATGTTGTTCCCTCTCTCTGCGCCGCACATATAGCTGTATTTTACACCGAGTATCCCGCGATGTAAAGTAATTTTCTTGCGATCAGCCACAATTTATTTCCCTGTGCACACACTTCTCCTCCCGGCGGCATATACTGTCATGAAACAACTTCTTATGAGAGAGGACGGGACGCGAATGAATCAGAACGAACTGCTCCGCAGACTTGCGGCACAGGCCGGTGGAGACGCGGCGCTCGAACGGCTTTCCGGTGCGCTCGGCACCGCAGACGGCAGGCGTGCGGTCGAGCAGTTGTCTGCACAGCATGCCGATGAACTGGAACAGGCCGCAAAAGCCGCTCAAAGAGGTGATATGCGCAGCGCAGCACAGGCAGCGCAAAAACTCATGCAGACACCCGAGGGTGCGCGGCTTGCCGCTCAGCTGCGGCACATTTTCGGCAAATAAGGAGGCTTTTGCATGGAAAACGATATGCTTTCCTCGCTGCTGAGCGACCCGGAAGCACTGCAGAACGCGATGAAAACCGTGTCCGACCTGCTCGGCGGTCAGCCTTCCGCACAGGCAGAGCCGCAGAGCACCTACGATCCGGCCTCCGAAATGATGCAGAAGGCGCTTCCGGTCATCGGCGCGATCGCGCAGAGCGGGCAGAATGCCGTAAAACCGGAAAAACGCGCACTGCTCGGTGCGCTCAAGCCGTTCGTTGCCGAGGAGGTCTCCGGCCAGTTCGACCGTGCCCTCCGTCTCGTCAGCATGGCGCGGATGGCGCGCGCGGCACTCGGACAGGTGAACCGCTCTGCAGACGATACCGCGCCGCGAGCCTTATAGGAGGTGCTGACCCATGTATAACCGCTATCTTGCCGCTGCAGAGCAGACCGCACCGGAAACAAACGAACCGCCGCAGAGCAGCACCTTTTCCGGTCTCGGACGCACGCTGAATGCGCGTCTGCAGGGTGTCCGGCTGGATATGGATACTATGATCGCCCTGCTCATCGTGTGGTTCCTGCTGATGGACGATGACGGCGTGGTGGATTGGGAACAGTTTCTGCTCACCGCCGCCCTGCTGCTGTTTGGGCTGTGAGTACATGAAAAAAACTGCTGCACCGAAGTTTATGCAGCAGTTTTTATTTATCATGTTGAATAATGGAAAATGGAGAATTGAGGATGGAGAATGAAGGTATCGTGCATAGCACGATTATTTAATCCGCGCCTTCGGTGCGCACATTCATTTTCCATTCTCCATTTTCAATTACAAAATAGGTCCCGACCCATCATCCTTCTCCTTGGTGATGGACTTGATCACAACAGTATAGCTGTCGCCCTCCTCGGTGGTGACATCCACCTGGTCACCGACCTTTTTGCCGAGCACCGCCTTACCGAGCGGTGCTTTGCAGCTGATTCTGCCGTTCAGCGGATCACACCGCACGGTCGTTACCACCTGAATGGTATCCGTGTCATCATCGTCCTCAAACAGCAGCTCCACCTTATCGAACAGACCGACCTCATCCGCGCCTGCCTTATCCTCAATCACATGTGCGGATTTAATCATGCGCTCCAGATAGCGGATGCGGCTGCGGTTGCGGTTCTGCGCCTGCTTGGCGGCTTTGTATTCAAAATTTTCACTCAGGTCGCCGAACGCGCGTGTGCGCTTGACCTCCTCGATCAGCTCGGGCATCAGCTCCAGCTTGCGGTGGTCCAGCTCCTTCTGCATCATTTCAATGTCCTGTGCGGTCAGATCGTCATGCATAGCTTTTCATTTCCTTTCATGCTTCCATGCTCATGCCTTAGATTATATGCTGTTTGACGGAATTTTGCAACGCCTGTCCTCCCGTCAAATTTCCGCATGGTTAAATTCACATGATAACCGCGCAGAATGTTCAACAATTTTCACAATTTTCTGTTTTTCTGCCATTTTTATTTGCTGTAACGTTTTCCATATGATATACTGTTGCTATACGCCTGTACACCACAAAGCAGGGTGCCGACGTTTTCCGTTGGCCGCCCTGCTTTTTTGCTGTGTACGGGAGAATCACAAAAAGGGGAATGAAAACATCATGGGAACTGCATTTTTGCGGCAGCTTCAGCAGGAATTCAAGGGCTATAACGGGCAGAAGCTGGCCAAGGACCTGATGGCCGGTCTGACCGTTGCGGCAGTGGCGCTGCCTCTGGCACTGGCGTTCGGCGTATCGGCCGGTGCAACAGCGGCTTGCGGCCTGGTTACGGCGATTGTTGCCGGTCTTATCATCTCGGCGCTGACCGGCGGCTATTATCAGATTTCCGGTCCGACCGGTGCGATGGCAGCCATTCTCGGCTCGCTGATCGCGACCTACGGCATGCAGGGCATGTTCGTGGCAACCTTTCTCGCCGGTGCGCTGCTCATCCTTGCGGCTGTGCTGCACCTCGGCAACCTGACCGCCTTCGTACCCGCGCCGGTTATCACCGGTTTTACCTCGGGTATTGCGGTCATCATCGCGATGGGTCAGATCGACAACTTCTTCGGCACGCACTCGGAAGGGGCCAGTGCGATTGCGAAGATCATCTCGTATAAGGATCTCGGCTTTCATCCGGATATTGCTACCACGCTGATCGCGCTTTTTGTCGTTCTGCTGATGGTGTTCTTCCCGAAAAAGTGGAACGCGGTCGTACCGGCCTCGCTCATCGGCATTATCATCGCAACTGCGGCAACGATGATTCTGAAGCTCGATATCGCAACCGTCGGCGAGATTCCGAAAACACTCATGCTGCCGGATCGTCTGTCTCCGGCACAGATTGACTGGAACACAGTTCCTGCTCTGCTGGCACCGGCGTTCTCCATCGCGGTGCTGAATATGCTCGAGAGCCTGCTGTGCGGTGCGTCTGCCGGCCGCGCGACCGGCGTCAAGCTCAATAACGATCAGGAGCTGTTCGCACAGGGCGTCGGCAACATGGTGCTGCCGATGTTCGGCGGCATTCCGGCAACTGCCGCTCTGGCGCGTACCTCGGTAGCGGTTCGCTCGGGTGCTCAGACCCGTCTGACCGGCATCTTCCATGCGGTCGGTCTGCTGATCATGATGTTTCTGCTCGCGCCGGTCATTCAGAATGTGCCGCTGGCCGGTCTGGCAGGCGTGCTGATGGTCACTGCATGGCGCATGAACGAGTGGCACGCCATCAAGTACATGTTCAGCCACCGTTTCAAGGGTGCCATGGCGAAATTTATCGTCACCATGATCTGCACCATCGTATTCGATCTGACGGTTGCGATCGTAGTCGGTGTCGGTCTCGGCCTGATCCTGATGGTTGCCCGTCTGTCCAAGCTGCAGATCAACTACGAGCGTGTTGACATGTCCCGTATCAAGAACAACGACGAGGCGCTGAGTGAACGTTACCGCAACGCAATGGTCGCTTACATCACCGGTCCGCTGATCTTCGCCAACATCGACACCATCGAGCAGCTGACCGAGCGTGTCGGCACCTGTGATACGCTGCTGCTGTCCATGCGCGGCGTGCCGTATATTGATATTTCGGCGGCACAGGCGCTGATGGATATTCTTCGTTCGCTGCACGAAAACGGCGTGGATATCGTACTGTGCGGCCTGCCGAGCAGTGCCATGAATATGATGCACCGCTCCGGTATTTATGATATGGTCGGTGAACAGGGCTTCTATTGGAGTGTGGAACGCGCTCTGCTGGACCTTCGTCCGCATACCGGCAAAAAGTAACAATGCACAAGGCGTATGTTTGAGGCATACGCCTTTTCTTTTGTGGATATTATACAAATTCTTTTCATGATTTTAATGCAATATAACAAAATTACGTATTGCGTTTTTTCTGAAATGCGCTATACTAATATCGTAATCAGAAAGAACAGAAAAAATGTTAGCAGCACCCGTCAGAAGACGGATTAAAGGAGGCTCATTATCATGACTAAGAAGAATTACATCCGCACGCTCGGTACGATCGCTGAATCCATGTTTATGCAGAACCCCGGCTACTCCTGGAGAGGCAGCACGGCTTGCCGCGATTTCTCCAAGACCCGCAAGTAAGACAAACAATAGAAAGATCGCTGTATGATTGTACAGCGGTCTTTTTCCGGTTTGCGCGGTGAAAACACCATGGATTCCCCGTCCGGACACTTGACAAAAGTCCGTCAGACCTTTACAATAATACTGTTGTCTGCAGGGTTAGTTCATCGGTAGAACGGTCGCTTCCCAAGCCACAGAGGCGGGTTCGATTCCCGTACCCTGCTCCAAAAAACACAGCCATCCAAATGGATGGCTGTGTTTTTTCATATAACGGGTGCCGCATCAAACGCACGGTTTCGCCCAAAGAGCAAGAGAATCTCCTCGGAGAGACCCGTGTCACGCCGCTCATTGATGTAAAAGCTGTCCTCGGCTTTATGTACTTAGCCTTTGCGGATATCCTTAATGAGCCTTTCCTTCTCCTTGGCTTCCTTCTTTTCTTCCTTGAGGCGCTTTTTCTCCGACTCATACTCCTTACTCGGACACTTGCCGCAGTAATGAACCTCATATCGCTCGATACATTCCTTGATCACCTTGACCGCTACCGAGCGCGTCAGCGCGTCCGACGTTGCGGTGTACTTGTGCTCCAGACTCTTGTAAATCTCGAAGAAATGCGCGATCTCGTTGCCGTGATGCGGCGGCAGCTGGTCGATATCATGATAATAGTTCCAGTTCGGATCCTCGAACGGAATGGCGATGATCTTATCGTCGATCTCATCATCATCAATCATGCGGATCACGCCGATCGGATAGCAGTCCACCTCGACCATCGGGTCAAGCGTTTCACTGCACAGCACGAGCACATCCAGTGGATCGCCGTCGCCCGCATAAGTGCGCGGAATAAAGCCGTAATTGGCCGGATAATGCGTTGAAGTATACAGAATACGATCCAGCCGCAGCAGACCGGTCTGCTTGTCCAGCTCATACTTTTTCTTGCTGCCTGCCGGAATTTCAATGACTGCCGTAAAGCTCTCCGGCGTTACGCGACTCGGATCAATGTCATGCCAGATGTTGATCATATCTGATTTTCTCCTTCTTTCTTCTTATTTTATATCCAGTATAACAGAGCTTTTCATTTCCCGCAAGACCTGCGGACGAAAGAAACTTTTTATACATTTTACATGAAACACATTGTTCCTTTATAAAAGCGCAGTATAATAGTAACTATAAAATGACGGCGTATGCCAGCACGAAGGGGGATATGATATGACACAGAAGATTTGGGAGCAGGGCTACACCCAGAACCGTGAGCTTTCGTGGCTGCAGTTCAACGCCCGCGTGCTCGCCGAGGCGGAGGATGAGAACGTGCCTCTGCTCGAGCGCTTCAAATTCCTCGCAATCTTTACCAGTAATCTGGATGAGTTCTTCATGATCCGTGTCGGCAGCCTGTGCGACATGGCCGCCGTGGACAAGGAGCATACCGACAGTAAATCCGGTCTGACCGCCAAAGAGCAGCTGCATCTGATCTACAAGGCGGTTGAGCCGCTCTATGCACGTCGTGACGCGGCGTTCTCCGATGTGGACAGCAAACTGAGTGCGATCGGTCTGCGCCGACTGACAATGGATTCGCTTGCGCCGGACGAACAGAAATACATCAAGCGGTATTTCAAGGATATCATTGCGCCGGTTCTCTCGCCGCAGATTGTGGACTCGCACCATCCGTTCCCGCATCTTGAGGGCAAGGTGCTGCATATTGCCGCGCTGCTCAGCCACAAAAAGACCGAACGGCTCGGTCTGCTGCCCGTGCCCGCATCGCTGCCGCCGGTTGTGTTCCTGCCGGAGACACCATCGCGCTATATTCTCACCGAGGATATTCTGCTCGCCTACGCTGACCATGTGTTCGAAATGTACGATGTACTTGAAAAGACCGTGCTCTGCGTTACCCGCAATGCGGATATTCAGGTGGACGACGAGACCTTCGGCGTAGAAAGCGGAGATTTTCGCAAAAAGATGGAAAAGCTGCTGCGGCAGCGCCGCCGTATGGCTGTCGTGCGCGTGGAAATCAACCGTCCCATCAGCAACCACTTCAAGGAGCACTTCCGCAGCCGCTTTGAGGTCAGCGATGCACAGATTTTCCTGTCGCGCACAGCACCGCTCAAGCTTGGGTATGCGTTCTCGCTCGGCGAACACCTGCCGGAAAAAAAGCGCGCATTTCTCAGCGACGCGCCCTTCACGCCACAGCAGCCGGCCATGCTGTCTGCCGGTCAGAGTCTGCTCAAGGCCGCTCTGCAGCGGGATATTCTGCTGTCCTATCCGTATGAGAGCATGGAGCCGTTCCTGCAGATGATTCGTGAGGCGGCAAACGACCCGTCTGTACTGGCGATCCGCATCACGATTTACCGGCTGGCAAGCAAGGCAAAGCTGGTCGAATACCTGTGTGCTGCCGCCGAAAACGGCAAGGACGTTACCGCACTCATCGAGCTGCGCGCGCGCTTTGACGAGCAGAACAACATCGACTGGTCCGAACGCATGGAAGAAGCCGGCTGCAAGATCATTTACGGCTTCGAGGATTACAAGGTGCACTCCAAGATCTGCCTGATCACCCGCAGAGAACGCGGAGCCGTCCGCCATATTACGCAGGTCGGCACCGGCAACTACAACGAGAAAACCGCCAAGCAGTACACGGACGTGTCGCTCATCACGGCGGATGAGCGAATCGGTCAGGACGCAGGCGCGTTCTTCAACAATATGGCGCTCGGCAACCTGTCCGGACGCTACAATCGCCTGTTCGTCGCGCCGACCAGCCTGAAAAACAACATTCTGGCGCTGATGGACGAGCAGATTGCCAAAGGCAAGGACGGTTACATCCTGCTTAAGTTCAATTCGCTGACCGATATCGACGTAATCGCCAAGCTGCAGGAGGCATCCTGCGCAGGCGTCACAGTCGAGATGATCGTGCGCAGCATCTGCTGCCTGCTGCCCGGTGTGCCGGACCACACCGAGAACATCACAGTGACGAGCATTGTCGGACGTTTTCTTGAGCATTCCCGCATTTATGTGTTCGGCCGCGGTGACGCGGAAAAAATGTATATCTCCTCCGCCGATCTGATGACGCGCAACACCGAACGCCGCGTTGAAATTGCCTGTCCGATCGACGATCCTGCCGTCCGTACCCGCCTGCATGATATTCTCTATGCCATGCAGCACGATACTGTCAAGGCGCGTGTTCTGCAGCCGGATGGCACCTACTGCAAAAAGCCTGCCGTGCAGGACCCCATCTGCGCACAGGATCTGCTTATGCAGCAGGCCATTGAGAACGCCCGCAAGCAGGCCGCACAGCCTGCGTCGCATCCGGGTTTCCTCGAGAAGATCCGAAAACGGTTCTCCGGTTCCTAAGGCAACACCGCACTATTAAAGCGGCGGCTCCTTGCGCAGGCTCCGGTCGCGCTGCCGCGGTACTTTGCGGAAATTTTGTGTCCTGACTTTGGCTTCGGTTCCTTGCGCGAGTTCCGTCCGCGCTGCCGAAGTTTCACGGTAATACATCAAGTATTACCGCAAAACTGTGCCTCGTCAGTACGCAAAATTTACTCGCAAATCACTCTTGTTCAATTATGCGGTATTGCCCTAAACAAATGGACTGTCGAAAACTTCGTTTTCCTGACAGACTGAAAAAGAGAGGCTACAAAGCCTCTCTTTTTTCCATTTATTCTGCAGTTTTCTTTGCCGTCTTTTTTCCCAGCTTGCCAATTCTCTGATTGATATACGCCGGAACTTCCTTGAGCGGAATACCGAGTGCAACCGAAAGCTCGCTGTTAAGCAGTTCCTCAGCACGCTTGCGGTAGCGCTGATCGACCTGACTGACACGGCGTCCGTGCCGGCGCGACTTGGCGTAAACCGTCTTGATCAGCTGCACAAGCTCCTCGCAGTCGTGGCTCTGCAGCGCCGCCTGATAATGCTCATTCGCCATGCGGACGCTGTGACAAACAAAGTGGTCCTCTTCGATGTCAGGAATAGAGTTGATGAGTTCCTCTGCTTTTTCGCGGGAGATCACCGGACGGGTAAACACCGGCGAATCCGTCGGAATATAGATAGTCTCCGTGCCCGTTACCGGTACCAGCGTATAGTACAGCTTATCCTCCTCGGTCTCGAACGGCGGCTTGCCGATTGACTCTACCCGGCACACACTGTTGGTTCCGTACACAATGAACTCTCCTGCCTGATACATCAAGATGCCTCCTCACACATCGCGTTTCATTCTGTTTCCGTCATCCACTTTTTCTGATATAATTATAGCACATTCCCCTGCAAATTGTAAGTTTTATTTACTCTTTTCCTCATTTTTCGGCAATTTGACGTATATTTTCGCTGTAAAACCGCATGTCCGTGCGCAAAATTTCTCCTGCAGATGAAAAAGCACCGTACATAAAGTACGGTGCTCAGTCTGTCGATAAAGTCAATCTATCGTTTTTACTTTTCGTGCGGCAGCACGCATAAAATAGAATTTGCACAGCAAATTCATAATTCCCGGGGGCGTGGTCCAGACCACCCTCTCTTGCCGCTATGCGGCAATTCACCTTGTTTACCTCGGGAATTATACAAGGGACGAAAAATTGTGCCCGTAGGGCGCGGCTTTTCGTCAAGATTCGATTGAAAGCGTGGTTTCAATCGAGAGGCTGCTCGAAAAACGGAGTTTTTCGACAGCCTCAGCACCGTACATAAAGTACGGTGCTGAGGGTTTCAGCTTTTAGCCTTCGATTGCCGTGTAATCATCCGGAACGGTGATGCCCAGCTTCTCGCAGTTAGTCTTGTTGTACATCTTCGTGAAGTTCGGTGCAGACTGTACTTCCATATCGCCCGGGTTTGCGCCGTTGGCGAGGATCTCGTAAGCCATCTCGCCGGTAGCCTGACCCAGCTCGTAGTAATCAATGGACAGGGTAGCTACGCCGCAGCCGTTGCAGATGCCCTGCTCGCCTGCGATAACCGGAACATTTTCCGAGATAACAACGTTTGCAATTGCCTCGGTGCAGGAAGCAGCGGTGTTATCGGTCGGGATATACATAACATCGCTTGCCGCAGCAGCCTTCTGCGCTACGGAAGCAACGTCGTTAGAGTCGGTGAACGCATACTCGGTGCAGGTGTAACCCAGCTTCTCAAGCAGCGGCTTGATGGTATCGATCTGGTACTTGGAGTTCGGCTCAGCGGAGCAGTACAGCAGACCTACGTTCTTGGCATCCGGGAACAGCTCCTTGAGCATATCGGCCTGACCGTCGAGCGGTGCAAGGTCGGTGGTGCCGGAGATGTTGGTGCCGGTCTTGCCGGTCCAGTCGGATACGCCCAGTGCGGTGCCGTAGTCGGTTACCGAAGTGCCGAGGATCGGAATATCAGAGGTGCCGGCCTGTGCTGCCTGCAGTGCTGCGGTAGCGTTCGCCATAATCAGGTCAACGCCTTCGGAAACAAAGCCGTTTACAATCGTGGTGCAGTTTGCGGACTCGCCGGAAGCATTCTGCGGATCAAATTCAACCGAACCGCCGTCAGCCTCAACCAGCTCCTTCAGCTTATCCTGAAAACCCTGCGTAGCCGCATCCAGTGCCTCGTGCTGAACCAGCTGAACGATGCCTACCTTATAGCTGCCTGCACCGGAATCACCGGAGGCTGCATTGCTGTCATCGCTGCCGGAGCTGCTGCCGCCGCAGGCGGTCATCGTGAGTGCCATGGCGCCGGCCATCAGCGCTGCGAGTAATCTCTTCTTCATGGAAAACCCTTCTTTGTTCAAATTTTACTTTTCACAGAACTTTTGTACTTCTGTTGCTTCATCATTTTAGCAGTTAAAAGAGTGCAAGTCAAGTATACCGTTTGAATTTCTTACGATAAGAATTATCTATCCGTCATTTTTTACAATATCAACTTTGCAATTTGTTAACAATCTGTAAGGATTGTCAAATTTCAGTTGACCCTCGCTCCTGTCTATCGTACAATAGAGGTAACAAAAGCAGCACCGGTGAATCCGCTTCACGGTGCTGCTCTGCTACGATTTATATTACAATTTTTAAGGAGCGATACTATGAATATTTCGTTCTTCCTGAAACCCAAGGTAGAGGTTTCCTACTTAACCGAAAGCTGCCCGGTGCAGAAGGCCATTGACGACATGCTCCGCAGCGGCTTCACAGCGATTCCGGTGGTAGACGCCAAGGGCAAATACGCCGGAACGATCACCGAAGGTGATTTCCTGCGGCTGGTGCTGCATTACCCGAAGGAAACCCTCGAACAGCTGACCGTCGGTCAGGTTGAACTGCGGATACATCACCGCTCGGTAAGCATTGATGCACGCATGGAGGATATGGTCGATCTGGTCACGGCGCAGAATTTTGTACCTGTAGTGGACGGACGCGGTATCTTCTGCGGTATTGTCACCCGTCGGGATGTGATCACCTATCTGTGCAAGCAGCTCGGTAATTAGCGCAGCAGTTCGCGGTATGTATCCTCGCTGTCCGGCTGACCGACAACGGCCAGAGAAGCCTTCGAGCGGTCGAACACACGGCGGGCAAGGTTCAGGATATCATCTGCGGTCACACTGTCGTAGGAATCGAGCACTTCCTCGATCTTGGATACCTCGCCGCGCAGCAGCTCGCTGCGGCCAATGGTCATCATGCGGTTGCCGGTGTTCTCCAGACCCATAAGCAGCGTTGTCTTGACCTGCTCACGGCAGCGCGACAGTTCATCCGGCGCCGGGCCGTTCTGGCAGAACTCATCCAGCTCACGCAGGATGAGATCGAGCGCCTTTCGCTCGGTTTCCTGTCCCAGACCGGTGTAGATGGACAGCAGGCCGGTATCCAGATGCGGCGTGGTGAACGTGTAGATGGAGTAGCACAGGCCGTTCTGCTCGCGCACGCTCTGGAACAGGCGGGACGACATGCCGCCGCCAAGGATGGAGCTGAGCAGGTTCATTGTAAAGCGGTCCTCGCTGACAAGCGATACGCCCGGAAAGGACAGGCACAGGTGGTTCTGCTCGATCTCCTTATCCCTCAGGAACAGGCTCGGCTGGTAGGCTGCCGGTGTGATAACGTTTTTGCCCTCGCCCTCCATCTCGGAGAACAGCTCCTCGATAAAGTCGAGATCATCATCGGTAAAGTGACCGGAAACCGCAACAACTGTATCCTGCGGACGGTAATATTCGCGCATATACTTGTGCAGTGTTTCCGAAGTCATCAGCTCGAGCGTTTCCGCCGTGCCGAGGATTGGGCGGCCGAGTGCCGAACCGTCGTAACAGCGCTCGAACAGCTTATCGATGGCGACATCCTCCGGAGAATCCTCGTACATGTCGATCTCCTCGAGAACGACACCGCGCTCCAGCTCCAGATCCTCCTGTGCAAAGCGGGAATGCAGGAACATATCCGCCAGCAGAGCCACCCCGTTTTTCAGCCGGCTGTCCAGAACCTTCATATAGTAGCAGGTGCATTCCTTATCTGTGAATGCATTCGCCTGCCCGCCTAATGCGTCGATCGCGATTGCAATATGGCGGGCAGAGCGTTTTTCTGTGCCCTTGAAGATCATGTGCTCGATGAAATGCGATACGCCGCCGAGCTCTGCGGGTTCGTATCGGCTGCCGTTGCCGACCCAGATGCCGACCGACACCGTGCGCATGTTGTCGATCCGTTCGGTAATCAAGCGCACACCGTTCGGGAGAATTCGTTTTACATACATAGGTTTTTACCTGCTTTCTGTTTGTACTCTTTCTCTCTATTTCTTATAGCAGTTATCGCCATATAAGAACAGGGGACATGATCGTCGTCATGTCCCCTGCTTCGTTCTCTAACGATCACAAGTTTAATAATACACCTTATTCCCGTTTTCGTCCAGACTGTATCGGTCACCATCGCAATCATAATAGTCACCGGTGTCGGAATCGTACCAGCCGCCTTCCTCCACAAGGGATTCCGGGTCCACCGCAGTGGTATTCGACTTGGTATCCGTGCTCTTGGACGAATCGGTCGTATCCGTATCGGACTTGCTGTCCGTGCCGGTATCATCGTCGGTCGTGCCGCTGCCGATATCCGCGTCATCATAGATGTATGCATGGATATGGTCGGCTGCAACGTCCAGATCGTAGGTGATATACTCGCCGGAATTACCGGAATAACTCCACTCGCCATCCACCGGAACACGGGTGTGCTCAAGTGTCGGAATGCCGTTCTTGACCGCGCCGACGATCAGCGACGCCATAGCAGTCGGCGAAAGCGAGGTCGTGACATACGGAACCAGCTTGCGCATGCTGCCGATCAGCTCGGTGGCGCTTGCACTCTGCAGCTTGGTGAAGATGGCGTTCAGCACAACGCTCTGACGCTCCACGCGCGCCCAGTCATCGCCGGTGTCGCCCTTGCGGATACGGCCGTAGCACAGCGCCTGCACGCCGTCCAGCGTCTGCAGGCCGGTCTTCTCCACGCCGGAGAACTCCTTGCCCCGCTCTGCGCCGTAGTCCTTGATGACACGGTTAAGCTCCTTCAGCTCGTTATCGTTCTGCACGTCGATATCCACACCGCCGATCGCGTCTACGATCTGCACCAGCTGCTCGAAGTCCACGGCAACATAATCCTTGATATCCGTGCCGAAATTCTCGTTGATGGTGCGGATGGCAAGACTCGGACCGCCGCGGAAATACGCCGCATTCAGCTTGTCCTCACCGTAGCCGTCGATATCTACCAGAGAATCGCGCATCAGGCTGATGAGCTTGATCTTGCCGCGCGTGTTGTCCACGGTGACGATCATCATGCAGTCCGAATGACTCTGCTTGTCGCCCTCGCGGGTATCCAGACCGAACAATGCAATATTCGTAATATTTTCGTCCGCTGTGACGCTCGCCGCCAGATCTTCATCGGACAGCGAGGAGTCATAGGTATAGCCGAACATCGTGCGGTAGCCGTACAATCCGATGCAGAACAGGATCGCCAGCGCCACAACAGCGGCCATCGTGCGGAACAATGCACGCTGCAAGCGTTTGAAAGACATAGTGTTAGTCCTCGAAAGACTTCTCGGTCAGTTCGTGTACACGCAGGGTATTGGTGTAGTAAACCTCGCCTACCGGCATACCTGCGGTGATGGTGATAACGTCGCCAACGCGCAGATCGAGCGCAGTTACCGCTGCCTTCTCGGACAGATGGTACAGCTCAGTGCCGGACTGCGGGCGCTTTTCAACCAGAATCGGCTTTACGCCCCAGGACATGGTCAGGCGGTTAAAGGTCTTTTCGCTCGGGGTAGCGGCGATGATCGGCGCGCCCGGACGGTAGGTAGATACAGCGCGAGCGGTAGAACCGGACTCGGTGAACGCTACAATGCCCTTAACGCCCAGATCAGCGGAGGTAGAGCAGGTTGCGTGCGAGATTGCCAGCGTCTTCGTGTCGCCGTCTACGTCCATGTTCTGGAACTCAAGACGGGTTACACGGCGGCGGTCGTAGTGGATGGTCTTCTCTGCGTTCTCTGCGATGCGGCTCATGGTGCGAACGGTCTCTACCGGATACTTGCCGACAGAGGTCTCACCGGACAGCATGATAGCGGAGGTGCCGTCGTAAACAGCGTTTGCAACGTCAGAAACCTCTGCACGGGTCGGACGCGGGTTCTTAGCCATGGACTCGAGCATCTGGGTAGCGGTTACAACGCGCTTGCCGCGGGAAATGCAGGTCTTGATGATGGACTTCTGGATCTCCGGCAGCTCCTCAAACGGAACCTCAACGCCAAGGTCGCCGCGGGCTACCATGATGCCGTTTGCCTCGTCGAGAATCTCCTGTACGTTGTTTACGCCTTCCATGTTCTCGATCTTGCAGATGATCTCAACATCTTCCTTGCCGTTTGCCTTGAGGATCTCCTTGATGTCGCGGACGTCCTGTGCGGAACGGGTGAAGGAAGCAGCGATAAAGTCGATGTCCTGAGACAGACCGAACTCAATATCCTCACGGTCCTTATCGGAAACGAACTTCATGTTCAGCTTGATGCCCGGTACGTTGATGGACTTGCGGTTGGAGAGCGGGCCGCCGTTGAGCGCCTTGCACACAATGTCGGTGCCATTCTTGATCTCCTCGACCTCGAATGCAACCAGACCGTCGTCGATCAGGATGCGGGTGCCCGGCTGAACGTCATTCGGCAGGCCTTCATAAGTGATGGAAACGATGGTGTTGTCACCCTCGATATCACGGGTGGTCAGCGTGAACTCCTGCCCCTCAACGATCTCGATCTTGCCGTCCTTATAGGTCTTGGTACGGATCTCCGGACCCTTGGTATCCAGCATAATGCCGACCGGCATGCCAAGCTCCTTGCGGGCTGCCTTAACGGCTTCCATGCGAGCCTTGTGCTCCTCATGAGAGCCGTGGCTGAAGTTCATACGGGCAACATTCATGCCTGCCTTGATCATCTCGGGCAGTACAGCATCAGTTGCGGGACCAAGCGTGCAGATAATCTTCGTTTTGCGCATCGAAACATATTCCTCTCTATAACAATATGGTTTTAATAATAAAATTCTCTATACGTATACGTTTTTTATTTTAGCAGTTTTCCCGTCACTTTGCAATCATCACCCGAACCCCATTCGGATTTTCATGCTTTTCGACAAAAAAGCAGACCTGCACCGCAAACATCTTGTGTTTTATGATACGCTCTTGTATAATAAAGGAGTATTCCCGTTTGAGAGTATGAAAAACATGAATGAAATGCTTTATTTGTATAAATAGATAAGGTTCTTTAGGAGGATATAGACTATGGCAAATCCGGTTTTGGTGATCATGGCGGCAGGTATGGGCTCGCGCTACGGCGGACTCAAGCAGATCGACCCGATCGGTCCGAACGGACAGATTCTGCTCGATTATTCCATCTACGATGCACACCGTGCAGGCTTTGACCGCGTGGTATTCATCATCCGTCCCGAGCTGCACGAAGCGTTTGAGGACGCCATCGGCAAAAAGGCGCGCCGCTTCATGCAGGTGGACTACGCTTATCAAACGCTCGACAATCTGCCGGACGGCCTGACCGCACCGGAGGGCCGTGAGAAGCCGCTCGGCACCGCGCATGCCGTGTGGTGTGCAAAGGAGCTGACCGCCGGCTGCCCGATCGCCGTTATCAACGCGGATGACTTCTACGGCGCAGATGCATTCCGCAAAATGTATGATTACCTCGCTTCCGCACAGGATGACGACAAATTCCGTTACTGCATGGTCGGCTATCAGGTCGAGAACACGCTCACCGAAAACGGCACGGTCTCCCGCGGCGTATGCACCGCAGACGAAAACGGTCTGCTCGCACATATCATCGAGCGCACCGCCATTCACCGCGATGCGGACGGCGTCATCCGCTACGATGCGGACGGCGATGCACCCGCCGGTGAGATTGCGCCCGGCACGCCGGTGTCGCTCAATCTCTGGGGATTCACCCCTTCCTTCCTGCCCTCGCTTGATGACGGCCTTCGTGAGTTTTTCGCAGGCAAGCTGCCGGACAATCCGATGAAGGCGGAGTATTATCTGCCGTTCGCGGTGGACGCACTCATCAAGGATGGAAAGGCGACCGCAAAGGTACTCACCACGGATTCCCGCTGGTACGGCGTCACCTACCGCGAGGACAAGCCGACCATCTGCGCTGCCGTTGCAGCTATGACGGAAAACGGCGATTATCCCGCCGATCTGTAAAAAGTGAGGCTGTTTATGGACTTTTCTACTGAATTTGTTGCCTTGCGCGACAAGCTGCTGAACGGGCAGGATCCGCATTTCCGTTCCCAGCAGAACGTGCAGGTTTCCGGCCGAATGGCGGCGCTGCTGAGCGTTTTCAACTCCCGCACGCCCCGCAAAATCCTCGGTCTGATGCCGACCGGCGGCACGAGCCACGCACACGAATATCGTCTGCTGTTCGCCGTGCCCTCGCTCGATGAGCAGACGCTTGATGACTGGTGGAAGTACGCGCAGCGGGTCAGCGCCGAGCTGGTAAAGCCGGACGAAAACCACGATTTTTCGCTGCTTTCGGTCATTCTTGCCGCCGGTGAGACTGACAAATCCGTGCTCAAAAAGCTGAAAAAGCTGTCCGACGAGCGCAAATACCAGAGCGGCAAGCACGGCTGGTCGTCCATCCGTCTGGCGGTCGTGGATCTTGATACGCACAAGGTGCACACCAACCGCATGGGCGATTCGCTGAAAAACATTCTCCAGCCGCTTGTCTGAGAGAAATTCCCGGATGAAAATACGGAAAACCTCTTGAAAAAGTACATTTAATATGATATAGTATCATGTACGCATATTGCGCGCATAGTCTCGTTATGCGCGATAAGAAAAATGAAAATCAGTGGAGGAAATTACCTATGACTACCGCACAAATCGCTCTCTCGGTCATCATGATCGTTGCAAGCCTGTTCCTGATCGTTGTTGTTCTGCTCCAGCATGGCGCACAGCAGGGTCTGGGCGCTGTATCCGGCTCCGCAGACACCTTCTACGGCTCCGGCAAGGCAAGCGCATCCGACCGTATCTTTGCTCGTCTGACCTCGATTGTCGGCGTTGTTTTCGTCATCATTGCAATCGTCCTGAACCTCATCCACTAAGATGCAGACGGTTCAGCGACTGCTCCTGCTGCTGTTTGCCGCGTTCGCCGCGCTGACAGTCCTGCAGCAGATCCGCTACGGCATGATCTGCGGACGCAGTGAGCAGGAGGACAAGCAGGATGATCCCAAGGCAAAGGCGTGCCGTCAGCAAAGCACGATCTACGCGATCGCAGCCGCGGTCAGTCTGATCGTCAATATCATCATCGGCGCACTCAGCAAGTAAAGCAGAAGCTGTCCTTTCGGACAGCTTTTTGTTTTGAAAAAATATTAAGTAAATGCAAAAATCCGCTGCTTTACAGCGGATTTCGGGTTCCATATTGATGAATGTCGATATTATAGGGCAGCCGTCTCCCCTTGTCAAGTGGGAGGCGGCTGTTCTTTTCAGTCAAAAAGTGCTTCGATACGCGGTTTCGCGCCCTGCCACTCCTCAGTGTGCAGACAGCAAAGGGATTCGTTCGGCATCTCCATCGTGCGTCCGTCCGGTGTCAGACCGGTGAGTGATGCGCCCTGCTCCTGTGCGGCGGCAAAGTCCGCCAGCGGCACGAACAGCATCTCCGCGACCTCCGGACCGGGCCGGAACGGCGGAATGCCGTCGATACGCGCCAGAAATGTATACGCCAGCTCATCATCAAAGCCGCCTTCGCCGCGCGAGTAGCGCTGACGATAACTGCCGCCGTCGATCAAGTCGGCTGCTGTCAGCTGCAGTCCGCTCTCCTCCCGTGCTTCGCGCAGCACGCCTGTCAGCGGCGTTTCACCCGGGTCAATATGTCCGGTCGAGGTCAGATCAAAGCCGCCCGGAAATAAAGGCCGGTCAAACTGCCGCTGCTGCAGCCACAGGCCGCACACGCCATTCCGCTCGCCGACCACCCACAGGTGGCACACATGGTGGAACAGCCCCTGCGCATGCACGACAGCCCGCGGGCGTTCTCCGCAGGCGCGTCCGTCTGCATCGTAAACAGTGAGCAGTTCTCCGCCGTTCTGGCTGTCAATCAGCGCCTGCTTCTGCGGCCGCGTGAGCCTTTTAATTGCTGCTTCGCGCTGCATGGCCTCGCTCTGCGTGTCGAATATTTCGCTGTACGCCAGCGTCACCGGACCGCGTCCGCGCGTGTATTTTGCACCTTTTCCGCTGTTATGCGCCGCCAGCCGAGCCGTGAGGTCGTTCGTCCAGCCGCAGTACAGCGTATCATCCGCACAGCGGAGCACATAGGTATATCCTTTCATCGCATATCCTTTCCGCTCATCGGCTGGCCCGGATGTCACGCTGCGCCGTGAGCGTACAGCCGCGTTTTTTGATCTGCAGACGCACCTTCGCCCTGCTCTTTTCACTGTTTCCGCTGCCGGAGACCAGTATTACTTCGACCTCCGTACCGGGCGGCAGCAGTTCCACCGCACTGTTGAACACCGGCGCCGGATAACCCGCCCAGACCGGCGCCATCAGCACCACTCTGTCATAGCCGACAAACAGCGGCATACCGTCCAGCGCGACCGCCTTCTGCTTGACAGCCTCCGGACAGCCGCGCACAAACGCGGTGAACCGGTTGTACGGCGTTTTCGGCGTAAGCTCAATCAAATCAGCGTTCCGCGCCTTGGCTTCCGCGCGGGCGTATGACCGTGTTGTGCCGCCGAGCGAGTAATATGCTACTGCGGTTTTCATCAAAACCAACTCCTTAGATGCGTTTTCCGTTGAATTTCTGCGCGGCAGCGGCACAGTCCTCCGCGATGATGCAGGCAGCCGCGTTCACCGCGTCCTCGCACGCCTTGTCGATAGCCTTCTGCTCCTCCGCCGGGAACTTGCCGAGCACCCACGCCGCCAGATCGTAATCCGGACGCGGCTTTTTGCCGACGCCGATCTTCACGCGCGGGAAATCCTCGCTGTTCAGATGATAGATAATGTTTTTCAGGCCGTTCTGTCCGCCTGCCGAGCCTTTTGCGCGCACGCGCAGCGTGCCGACGTCGAGCGATACATCGTCCGACAGCACGATAACGTGCTCCGGCGGGATTTTGTAGAACGAGGCCGCATCACGAACCGCTTCACCCGACAGGTTCATGAACGTCTGCGGCTTGAGGAACAGCACGCGCTTGCCGCCGAGCATCCCCTCGCCTGCCAGTGCCTTGAACTTCATGCGGTCGATTTTCTGTCCGCTGCGGGCGCAGTAACCCTCAAGCGCACGGAAGCCCGCATTGTGACGGGTATTGTCGTACTTCGTACCCGGGTTGCCCAGTCCGACCACGATCCACTCGATCGGCTGGGATGCCTTTGCGGCTTTTTCTTCATCCAACTTCTTGAAAATATCGAATATTGACATATTTTTCTCTCTCCGATGTCTGTTTAGTATGCCATGCTGCTGCCGAGCGTGTCGTCATTCTCCACCCAGTCGTGCACATTCACGGTGTCATATGTATCTGTGTCACGACGGATGATCACCTTCTCAATGCCCGCGTTGATGATGAGGCGCTTGCACATCGTGCAGGAGTTTGCGTCCGACATGATCTTTCCGGTGGACATATCGCGGCCGACCAGGTACAGCGTCGCGCCGATCATCTGGTCACGCGGAGCGGCAATAATGGCGTTCATCTCCGCATGCACCGAGCGGCAGAACTCGTATCTTTCGCCGCGCGGAATGCCCATCTTCTGACGAATGCAGGTGCCGATGTCGATGCAGTTGGCACGCCCTCTCGGCGCACCGTTGTAGCCGGTAGATACGATGACGTCGTTCTTGACGATGACCGCGCCGAAGTTGCGGCGCAGACAGGTTCCGCGCTCAAGCGCAACCTGCGCCATGTCGAGGTAGTAGTTTGTTTTGTCCCGACGGTCCATTTTTGTTTCCTCCTTCTATATAGGAAAACCTGTTAGGTTTGATTGCGTTATTTTCATGCACTGATTATCCGGTGTCGGATAATCTCACCCGAAAATGCACCCATTTTCAAGATACATCCGCCTTGCGGCGCACTGCGCTGCCCGCTCATCGTGTGTGATGAGCACCAGCGTATGCCCCGACCGGTGCAATCGGTCAAACAGCTCCAGCACGCTGTCCGCCGCGGCAGGATCCAGTCCTGCGGTCGGCTCATCCGCCAGAATCACGCACGGTTCTGTCACGACCGCCCGTGCGATCGCCACCCGCTGCTGCTGTCCACCGGAAAGCTGGTGCGGCCGGTGGTTCGCCCGATCAGACAGGCCAACCCGCTCCAGAACCGCCAGTGCGCGTTCGCTCCGCTCATGCCGCGGAACGCCCTGCAGCGCCAGCGGCAGCGCAACATTTTCCAGTGCTGTCATGCCCGTCAGCAGCCGGAACTGCTGAAACACAAAGCCGATCTTCTCACTGCGCAGACGCGCCCGCTGTTTTGCCGGCAAATGCGCGACTGCTACTCCATCGAGCAGGTATTCGCCATCGGACAGGCTGTCCAACAGACCCAGAATGTGCATGAGTGTGCTTTTACCCGAGCCGGATGCGCCGGTCACCGAAATATAGTCACCGTCCTGCACGGTCAAATCGACTGCATTGAGCGCACAAATACCGTTCTTAGCATATATTTTACTCGCATGAATCAGTTTTAGCAATGCCGATTCACTCCTTCCCACCCTATCTTTGGCAGGAAGCATACTTATCATACCATGAATATGCGCTTTCCGCAAATTTGTATTGACATTGATCGGCATTGACCTTACTATTATATAGTAATCCGATAGGAATACATCACACGAAAGAAGGCTCCCCCATGAAAAATCCGCTGCGCTACCAGCTTTCCGAATATGACTGCGGTCCAACCTCCATGCTCAACGCGCTCGCATTCCTGTTTGAGCGCGAGGATATCCCGCCGGAGGCTGTCCGCAACATCATGCTGTACTGTCTGGACTGCTACGGCTCGGACGGCGTAAGCGGCAAAAGCGGTACCTCCTGTGCGGCGATGATGTTCCTCAGCAACTGGCTGAACGGCTTTGGCAAGATCGGCCGCCTGCACATCTCCACGCAGTATCTGTCCGGTCCGGCGGTGAATTTCGGGCAGAACAGCCGTCTGCGCGATGCACTCCGCTGCGGCGGCGCTGCCGTGGTGCGCCTGCACTTCGACGGAGAGCACTATGTGACGCTCACCGGCATTGATGAGAATGACATGGTGCGCGTGTTCGACCCGTATTATCTTGATCCGCCGCTCGATACGGACGGCGTGCAGATGGTGTACGACCACCCGTGCGAATACAACCGGCTCGTGCCTCGCCCCTGCTTCGAGCGTGAGACCCACGAGGTTTACGCGCTTGGCGAGATCGACACCCGCGAAGGCATTCTCCTGTTTAATGACCAGACGCGCCTGACGGCAGAGAATACCATTGAATACATGATTTAACGCCAAACAGCGGAACGATTTGTATCGTTCCGCCGTTTCAGTCTATAAAAAGTTATATCCCTGCCATTTCAAATAATCCGCGCGACAGCGCGCATTAAATAGCATTTGCTTGCAAATGCCAAAAAAGTCAGGGCGTGTACCTGACTTTTTTGACTTCTATAGAGAGAAAGTTACCGTATGGGAACTTTCGGACAACTTTGGAACGGCCCACGATCCGTTCCCGCTTGTCGGCGAAGCTGTAGTTTCACGACAGCCTCTGCCGTTTTCATTTCTGCTGCTCCTCGCAGTATTTCTCCGTGTAGGTCGTTGCTTTGGGATCGCCTTTCGGCTCGCGTGTCTGCTCCCACGGCGGCAGCTCGGCCACTGCTGCCGAGTCAATATGCGCCGCATCGTCGTACTGCGGGAAGGCCTTTGGCTCACGCTCTTTGTGATCGTGTCTGTGCATATAGAGAACGCTCCTTTCACACTGCAATGCGTTTGGATAAAAACTGCGCCGCCGACTGACACAGCTTGAGCAGCACCTCATCCGCCTTTTCGTCCTCTTTTTCGCTGACAAACGCGACACAGCCGCTGACATCGCCGTCTGTGATGATTGGCGCCGCCGCAACCACCGCGCAGCCGTCCTGAGAGGAGATAAGCACCTCCGGCTGCTCGTCCACACCGCGTTCGTAACATTCGCGGCGTTCCATCAGCTGCTCCAGCTCAGATGAAATACTCCGCTCCAGAATATCCTTTTTCACACCGCCTGCTGCCGCAATCACCGCATCCCTGTCGCAGATGGCACAGCTCATGCCCGCTGTACGCGCCATAGCCTCCGCCAGCTCGGCGGATACCGCGCCCATCTCTCCCATCGGGGAGTATTTCTTGAAAATTACTTCGCCGTCGCGGTCGGTGTAGATTTCTAACGGGTCGCCGCCGCTGATAACATTGACATCGAAAACTTTGTCCTTCTGATTGCGCGAACGCTGGACAATACGGCATTTTTCGCTGTTTTCGATGCCTGAATTAAAATTTACGACGTTCTCCTCTCTCGTGCTCTGCAGCAGCGCGTCAATGTCACTTTGCAGATGTACTTCCAGATGATCCTCGTAAACCGTGATCTTGTCTATCATGAGTTCCAGATCATTGCGCTCCATCTTGGGCTTGTGCAGCAGATCATCGAATACTTCAAGTGCGGTCTTGGCCGTGCGGTTGACCTCGATGATCGTGTTGCGTTTGTTGGACAGCAGTTCGATCTGGTGATTCAGACCGTTGATCTTGCTTTGTAGCTCAGCTTCCATTTCGTCATAAAGATCGCCCAGCGTTTCCTCGTTCTCCGGATGCTTCATAATGTCGCGGATACGCTGGCGCTTGGTGGCCTTGAGTTCTGCCGTCAGGTCGTCCAGCACCTCGGCCAGATTGTCCGCCGACTGCTCGGTTTCCACGATCTGATTATCCTCGCGGGCCAGTTCCGCGTTCAGCCTGTCGAGCATCTCCGCAGAGCCGTCCATCACACGGCGGATATACAGACGCATAAGCTCGTCCAGCTTGTCCACGCGGATATGGTGGCTGGTGCAGCCCGCTCGTCCGCGGCGATGGTAGGTGCCGCAGGTATACGCCGGAGCGATGTCCGAACGGCTCATCGAGAACATCGGTGCGCCGCAGTCGCCGCACTCAAGGAAGCCCGAGTAGACGTTATCGTACTTCTTGATACCACGGTAGTTCGAGCGCGTGCGCTTCTCCCGCAGAGCACGGGTGGTCGCAAACGTGCGGTAGTCGATGATCGGCTGATGGTGGTTCTCGATGACGATCTGCTCGTCCTCGTCTCGCCGCACATCCTTGCCGTTGATCTTTGCCCGTGTAAACTTGCCCTGGCGCAGTGTGCCGATATAGAAATCGTTGTCGAGGATGCCCTGTACGGTGACGATCGCCCATGCAGCCTTGGCTTTTCGCGTCACCTGCTTGCCCTCCGCTTCCTTGCGCATGCACTCGGACATGCGCGGCGTCGGAATGCCCTGCTCGGTCAGGTGGTTCGCGATTTTCTTGTAGCCCCAGCCCTCGTCGTTGTACAGATGAAAAATCTGGCGGACGGTTTCCGCCTCGGTCGGTACAATCTCAAACTGCTGCTGATTGTTGATGATGTAGCCATACGGCGCGGCACACAGCCATTTGCCGTCCGCCTGCCGCCGTTTGATGACGTTTCGCACCTTGCGCGAGGTATCCGTGACCGGCATTTCGTTGACGAGGAACTGAAACTGGATTTTCAGCCAGTCATCGTCGTTCGGAAAGTCAATGCCGTCGCCGATGGATATGATGCGGACACCTGCATCACGCAAGTCTTCGAGTTCCACTAATCCGCGGCTGTTGCGGCGGGAGAATCGGGAAAAGTCCTTGATAATGAGGATATCGTACTTGTGGCTCATCAAGCCGCGGCGCATCTCCTGATAGCCCTCGCGCTGCTCAAACGTGTAGCCTGAGCGGTCGCGATCCTCGAAAAAGGTCAGGCTGCTGCCCGGGAACTGCGTTTTTACGAAGTCCTCGATGATGGCTTTCTGGTTCTCGATGGATACGTTGTCGCGGTCAAGCTCATCATCTACGGAAATGCGGGTGTAGCCCGCTATGTTGAAGGTTTCGGTCATGGTGTGGCTCCTTTGCCGGTGAGGTTGATTATATGGATAGCGTCCATACGATTTTTGGGCTTTGGGGGTCTCGGATCGTCAATGTGGCATTCTGCAGACCATTCGGAATATTTGTGCAGGTGGAAAGGTCAATGTGATAATCAAAATCGTTCCAGTTTCGGAACAGAGGAAGCATCTGTGCATCGTTCTTTTCAAGCTCAATGCCTTTCTGAATGTACTCCTTGAGCGTTTTAGTCGCCCACTGGCGGAATCGAGTCGCTTTCTTGGAATTGACCCGGTAGCCGACTGCAATAATGGCATCGAGGTTGTAATGCTATGTCTGATAGTTTTTACCGTCTGCGGCAGTTACCGAGAATTTCTCGGTAACTGAATCCTTGTCCAGTTCACCATCTGTAAAGATGTTTTTGAGGTGCCGCGAGATATTATCTGTCGTACAATCAAACAGTTCAGACATGGCTTTCTGCGTCAGCCAGAATGTCTCATCTTTGAATATAACATTGACAAATTCTCTGCCATTTTCATCGCTGTACAGCAGAATCTCGCCGCGATTGGCAATATCGTGACTCATTCTTATCTTTCTCCTTATTCCGTTCCGGCAAAGCTGCCGTATCGACTACAATGTCCGTGACCTGCTCCAGATCACTCATATTGTCGCCAAGGTTTTCCTTTTTCAAGCTCTTGAGGTTCTTATACTGTCTGGTGCTCATCCCTGTCCATGCATGCATGATCTCGTCCGTGAGAATCGCGTACTCTCTTCCCTTTTGCACGCCGTGCATGCGCCATTCATCCGTCAACTCGTTGCGGATGCGGATAGCAAGCAGCCGCTGATGTACCCACTCCCCAGTGTAACCCTTTTTGAGATATGTTTCAAGCGCTCGGTCGATAGCCTGTTCTGGGTCGATGGTTTCCTCGATACGCTCACGGCTCACCATGGCCAGCCATGCCTTGAACGGCTCAGCCTTCTTCGACGGCACGGACTGGATAATGCGGAGAAGCTGCTCGGTGTTGACAACATCGGTGAGGCGTTTTTTACCGTCAGCCGCCCGCATTTTCAACCGTGACAATTTGTCACGGTTTCACTTCCCTCTGCTTTGAGCCGCTGCTTCAGCTTGCGCCAGTATGCTGCTGGGTCAGCGCTTTCTGTCAAAACGGCAATAACATCTGCATTGCCATATATATCTGCATTCAAATATATCTTTGTAGATAATATTGTACATCAGTTCATTCATCATTGCAAGCGGCAAAAAATTTGGCAGAGGAGGAAGCGGAACCTCCTCTGCCTGACCGCACTCACTGCCCTGCCGCCTTGCGTGCCTGCACTGCCCGCTCGGCAGCACGGCGGCGATTGAACAGCAGCAGATCGCGTGTATCCTCATACAGATCCCGCTTGCCGGACAGGAATACCACAACGGTGTATTTGGTGCCCTTGTACTGTGCGTACAGCTCCTTGAGCTGCTTCTTGACCGCCTCGTCTGCCTGCTCGGCGTGGGTGAGCATGACTTCAACGATTTGGGTCGGTTCGTGGATTTTGGTTTGCATAATTACCCCTCCTACAGGTGCATTGTTCCAAATTCAATACAGGTTTATACTGCTTCATTGTTATAATATATAGCCGCTCATTCAACGTTTTCAGAACGCTTGATTTTGCAGTTTTTGCCCGAACCCTCGGTTTCGATATGCTTGAACGCTTCCTTGACAGCCGCGTTCTTCCGAGCTTCTTTCCATTGCCCCGGCTTCATACCGAGCTGTCCCTGGACCTCTGCAATCAAGATTGGGGAACCGTCCCAATCCGCGAGCCATTTGAGCAGCTTTGAGGCATGGGTCGGTTTTCCTTGAAAGGTTCGGCCGGCTGCCAGTTCGGACAAGCATTCGAACGGTAATTCGGAAATCTCGTCATGTTGGCAGTCTCTGAACGATTCACGAACGTGCATGACAACCTCTTCGGGCGGCTGAATCAGCCACAGAGAAACTGGTTCTTTACCGCCATGATTGCGCAGCGTACTGCGGAATACAAGCTGAACCAGATCGCGCGCCATCGTTAGATTTCTCATTTTCTGTACGCACGCCAGATCGTCTGTATTCCGGAAACTCGGATCGAGACACGCCTGCTCGAATTCGCCCCACGCACTGCCGTCGAAATCGAATGCCAGTGCTCGATTGAAATATTCTTCCGAGTCGAAACGGCCCAAACCGGCACAAATCACGCAATCCGCTTCATTGTATCGATTCGATCCGTTCATGCCTCCGAAATACGGCAGACTCTCTTTGGGTCCACTGTTGTCATCCGCTTGAAGCGGAATCAGACGATCGTGGAACTCGCTCAGGGCATCCCAAAGCTCTTTCGCGTAGCCCTTGTATGTAACCACAAGGACCTTGTGCCCTGCCATACCGGACAGCTTGTTCTTCAACCATACCGTCAGTACGTTCCGAGTCGGTTTATGCGCCATCGCGGTCTTGCTGACGCTGAACCGGGAGTCGGAACGCTGCACATGAATGGTGAGCCGCTGATACGATTCCTGCACATTTGCCGAAGGTATATCGACTTCAGGATTCTCATACAATTCAGGCGAGAGAAACGCTGAACCGCTCAAAATGAACGTGCGCAAGTCATCTCGTATGTCGAACGGGCGGCAGTGCGGAACCGTTAATTCGTGTTCCTGACCGATTTGATAGGCAGAGGGCTGCTTTGATAGTACGCTGACCGTCTCAATAATTTCGTCGGAACGCGAACCGGCATAGCGCTCCAGCTGATCGCAGAACGGATCCAGCTTGCTCCAATCGAATGCTGCCGCATTGAAATCGTCCGATGTTGTCACTGCAATGCGACTTCCGTTCGCTTTATACTGCCGAAGCAGTTTTTGAAACGGAATACGGAGCGAATAGTTCAGCGTGCTCAGCAGCGTCTGTTTTTGCTTGTCCCAGCTCAGATTATAGCTGGGTTCGTGCGTCGAAATCATTCCTTCACAGGCAGCGATCACACTCGTTGAAAGCTTAGAAACTTTCATCAGATTCGGTGCTTCATCAACAATCAGCAGCTTGCGCGTGTAAATCGTTTCCTCGCCGGAACTCCACTCACGCAGAGCAGACAGATTCTCGATATAATATTGATCGTATCGAGCGTGCATAAAGACGAGGAACGGTGTCTGATTGGCCTTATCAGCGGCATGCAGCAATCTGCATTCTGCCGCCTGAGGGCAATCTTTTCCGGGACATTCTGCACGCGTCTGCACATCGCTGCGCTGACAGCCGCCATGGGCAATATTAAAATCGTTCGGGCTCTCGAGCACGCGAACGAGATCGCGGTTAGAAGCGTTCTCCTGTATCAAGTCGCGCAGCTCGTACGCCTCGGCGGTTTTCTCAACGACAAGGATAACGCCGCCGAGCGACTTGGCGTAATCACTCATACGAACGAACTCGCGCGTCAGCACCTTGACAAGCGCACGCACTAGCGTAGACTTGCCCATCCCCGGCAGGAGCGGAATGGTTGTGACTGGCACCTCCGCCTCGCCAAGCATCAGGCGGACAGTATCTCTGAGCAGCTCGCGCTGCCCAGATATATATGTTACCCCGCGTGTAGAAAAGTACTCGTCAAGCTCGTCCATCACTTGTCCCGTCAAGTCGGAAATACAGTGCGGAGAATGCGCGCTCCACTCCAATGCCCGAAGCTCTTCGTTTTCACCGAAACTCGAATCAGCAGATTTTTTGATATCTTTCATACCTCATTCTCCTCCGATTCATCAATTTCTGCAACAAAATCAGCTTCAGCTTTGCAGTCGTCCGATTCGAGTGAAAACAGGCTCCCAAGGTCATTCCCGATGCTGATTTCATGCTGTTTGAACAGCGAAAGCAGGTCATTGAGAGCGACACCCATACAGGGCAGCGGCTTGTCAGCAGGTGACAGCTTGTACTTCCACGTCGTATCGCGTCCGCCAGTGCGGAACGGAATGCCGTCCTCTGCTAAAGCTGCCTGCAACGCCGCTTCGGCAGAAATGTCGAGTTCCACGTCCCTCTCTTGCAGCCAGTCCTTATATGCGGTGAGCAAGCTCCTGCGACCACAGATCAACAAGAGAGTTGTCTGATTCTTGAGCGTACGCAGCCATGCCACCGACTGCGAATCCCATGTTTCCCCTTCCTTACGGATACCTGCAATGTGGTCATGCAGATACTTCTTGAAAAACAGGAGGAAGGTGTACGCATTTTCCGGATTGAGCTTTGCAGTGGTGTCTTCCGGCGGTTTGGGAGACGTTTCGGGGAGAATCGCGCCCCAAACTGTGCGAAAGAACACATCAGCATCCTGCCTGGTACAGTAATCCTGTTCGATACTCCAAAGTATGAATACTTGCAGTACCGCCAATAGAATGGCTTTAATCCTCGTTTCGGCATCGACCGTTTCGCAGATATACCTTCCGTTCTGTTCACGCGGAACAAAGTGCGAGACAAGCTTTGTAATATTATTGACAAACCGTTCGACATCTCGATTGCAGTACTTCGCAAAGTCTCGCAAAACACACGGAATACTGGAGCTGTACTCGGTAAATTCCTGCAGCACTGCAGGATCGTATACCTGCAGTTCACTGCCGTCCAACGTAAACGTCATGCGTTCACTGCCCGACACTTTACGTCCCAATACCACCGGAATAGAGAACGGATAATTCTTGTTTACCGCGTTAACGACAGACTGTGGAATGCCGTTCTCTAATGCAACCAGACGGTTGACAACCGGTGCCGGGAGCGTCATACTTTTCTTGTGGATAGTAATTTCCAGCACTGCATAATCTACAAGGTCATCGCTCGGCTGAAGCGCACCAAGTTCACAGTGCGGCTGCCAGATGTGCGGTACACTAGCCACCCAATGCTTGTCCTCGTATTCGTCCGGACCGCCGCAAGCCCACAGGAGTTCCTGCAGAACCTGAGGCGCAGTCTGAAGTCCGGTAAGTACAGCGGCAATGCTGCCGCCGAACAGCGGGTACAGAATAGAGAGCAACGGTGCAGCAATGCACAGGACGAACAGCATTAGCAGCGTGGCGTTCTTCTGGCACAGCTCCGGCAGCTGGAACAGCGCCCGGAATGCGTCCGAATCTCTGGCGCGCCAGCAGTACGGCGGCAGCAGCGCCGCGTCCGAGTCAAGCGAAACATTGATATACTCAATGTCTGCGTGCTTTTGACGCTTGTTGAACTCCTTCTTGGGAATCTCGACAAGGCACTTGCCGCCGCGTGCAGCATACGCGAGCGTTAAATCGCCTTGGGTGATGACATAGAGGTGGTCGTAATCGCTGGGCGCACCGAAGTTTGCGATGTCACCACCATTCTTTTTATGAATAGCTATTATCTCACTAGCTGAGTTGTACATGAGTAAATACCTCCTAAAAGTGATTCAGGCGCCTGTTTTTTTGAGCTCACAAGTATCTTACCATACGCATCGTTAACAACGCCTTACGAATACTTACGAAAAAATAAAATATGAAAGAGGCAAAAATGGTATGTATGAAAATTCAAAGTCATTAATTACTATTACCGAAGAACTATTTTCTGAGTTTCAACAAATCAAGACAAATAATTATAATTATTCTCGTATTCTGTCGAAAACGGAGGAATTAGAAACATATATTGTTCACAAAAAATGGATATATCGACAATTGAGAGAACCAGGTTCTTTATCCATTAGCATTTTACTCCTGTTGATATTGGCTGAAACAAGCAAAATGCAACCGAATAATCATTGTTTTTTATCTGTATTTTGGCAACTAAAATCTTGGGTAGAAACGGTTTGTTTTGCACAAAGCAAAAATATATTAAATGCTACACACATTGAATTCCTTCAAGATCAATATAAAATGTTCCGAGTTTACTATGACCATACCAAAAGGAAAATCAAAAGATTTCGAACAGCAAACGGTGAAAATGAAGAACGCAAAGCCTCCATACAGCGCAAGCTCCTCGCCGAAGGCCAAGACATGCTTTATGAGCTTGCTAAACTGTTTTGCGCATATCACAAGCAGATATATCATAATGACATTACCCGCATGACAACTACTATTTTTGAACATTTGAAGTTACTGGTTGCAGCAATTGCAAATTGCTCATGGTATTTACCTGTACTCAATTATTATTTCTTCTTCATGTTTGTGAAAAGACATGAGTTTATATTAACCTTTAATCCCGCAGAACAATCGATTGATGAGCAGCCGAGCAATGTCTTGTATCCTAATTTGTCGTTCACTGCAATCGAAAAAGATCGATATTCTTCAACTATATACTATGAATTGTTCAATGATATTGCTAAAACACTGGCTCTTGTCAACCATGCGGATAGCCCAAACACTGAGACACTACACAAATCCAATATATGGCAAGAAATATCCGGGTACGCTACTGATAATATGGATATGCGCATACAGCTATTCATGATTAGTCAAGAGATCCGTAATTGCGAAAACACGATAGAGCCCGAAATATATAAAGATGACTATCATGATCCACAATATGAAGATCAAGACATCATGTCTGACTCTTGGATTGATAACACAGCAGACGAAACATATGATATAGATGAAATATCGTCTCTCCATATTTCAAACTTTTGTTATGAAACGTTATCCAGCGATGAGAGAAATGCGGTGAAAAACTGGCTCCATCACGATGAATTCGAAGAACTCCTTTTGTCATTAAACCGAATTTTAGAGCCCAGAACCCAATTGGCAATCAGCTGCGATGTGACGCCGTCAGCATCCATTGAGAATTCTATTGATAATTGCCACTCTATGCTATTCACTTTGCAAAAACAACGTATTCCCGCAAACAATGTATGGACACTGAGCATAAGGACAGACAACATTGAAGAGAGTTCACAAGAAAAACTCGAATTAGCAGAAAAATATAAAGAAATATGCGATTTTTTTGATATTCGTCGAATTAATTTATCGGCAGTTGCGATGCGAAAGGAACTAAATATTCCTACGGGCATATTTCTCGAAGGTGACACCGCCAGAAACAAATTAGAGCAAAATTTTACAAAATTTATTGAAATGCTTGAAGCACACAGAGATTTACTCTATCCTCAATGGTTCAGAAATTATCTGTCCAATCATTCCGTTATATCACCGAATGAGCAAATTGACATTTTGCATATGCGGAACGAGCTTGTAAGACGTGACTGGACAGCAAATGAGTATATTGAATTCATAAAGATTTCTGTCAATAAACTTGCCTTTTTAGCATGGATCAGCAAATATATTAATTTACTAGACTCTGAGACTTCATCAAAAGAATTGCGCAACCACATCGCTGCCGCTGCCTTCTACCAAATGATCAGCAACTTAATCTACTTCCTGCGCGAGGAGATGCTGTCGCTGCTCTAAATCCTTGCAGTGCGCGAATATCTATCAAGGGGGGATATCTGTTCCTTATACTCAATAGCAAGACCCCCTTCAGTGGCATGAATCATCAAGCCGATCTACGGCTATGCTAATTGCACAAAACATATTTAATTATATAATTTGTGCATTACATAGCATAAGCTTGAAATTTAAAATCATTTATGCTATGCTTTTATCAGGAGGGTTGCCGTATGATCGCTTCGCACAAGCTCAGAAAACGAGATATCTATCTAAACAAGCTCATCGCCTTTCAGGACACAGAGCCGATCAAGGTCGTGACCGGCATCCGCCGCTGCGGCAAATCCAGTCTGCTCAAGCTGATGGCTGCCCATTTGCGTGAGAACGGTGTCAATGATGAACAGATCATCGAAATAAACTTCGAATCCTACGAGTTCATCAAAATGACCTCAGATGACCTGTATCAGTATGTGAAAGAGCGTTCGCTGCCGGGCAAGCGGATGTATCTGTTTTTCGATGAATTGCAGCGTATGGCAGGCTGGGAAAACACGATCAATGCGTTTCGCGTGGATTTGGATTGCGACATCTACATCACCGGCTCCAACGCCTACCTGCTTTCGTCGGAATATTCCACCTATCTGTCCGGCCGCTGTGTGGAAATCAAAATGCTGCCGCTGTCGTTTGCAGAGTTTATCGATTTCCATGGTTTCACTATTCAAGAGGTCAAAAGCGCGCTCGGCGGTACGAAAAAGCAGGCAGTTGATGCCGACGGTACCCATTACGAGCTGCGTGAGATTTTTGACGCCTATATGCGGTACGGCGGCATGCCGGGTATTGCAGATGTCGGGTTGGAACAGGACAAGGCCCTTACCCTGCTGGACGGCATTTATTCGACCGTTATTGTGCGCGATATTCTAGAGCGCGAAAAGCGCAGAGGTCAGCGACAGATCACAGACGCCATTCTGCTCAAAAAAATTATTCTGTTTTTAGCAGATAATATCGGCAGTTCGGTTTCCGTATCCTCCATCGGCAATACGCTGGTCAACGAAGGCCTGCTCGACGAGGGCCACCGCAAGACAAAGCCCAGTGCGCATACGGTTCAGGCCTATGTGAATGCGCTGCTTGAAGCATACTTTTTCTACGATATCAAGCGTTTTGATATCAAGGGAAAGGAATTTCTGCGCACACTGGGCAAGTATTACATCGTAGATATCGGTCTGCGCAATTATCTGCTCGGTTTCCGCAACCGTGACAGCGGCCACGCGATTGAGAACGTCGTTTACTTCGAGCTGCTGTGCCGCGGCTATGATGTTGCCATCGGCAAAGTCGGCACTGCCGAGGTGGATTTCATTGCAACCAAGGCCGATGAGAAGCTGTATGTGCAGGTAACGGAATCTATGGAGAGTGAAACCGTACGTACACGTGAGCTTGCTCCGCTGCAAAAAATCGCAGACAACTACGAAAAAATCGTGCTTTCACTCAATCCAGGCCTAGATTCGTCCTACGAAGGAATTAAGTCGCTGAATCTGATTGATTGGCTGCTGGAAAGTAAATAACAAAAGATAACCGCCAGGTTCCTCATGTCGGAGAAACCTGGCGGTTACTTTTGAATATCAAATTTATCCGATGTGGCGCTGTGACGGTGTATCGCCGGGAACAGCCTTCACTGCCTTGCTCATCTCCTGCATCAGCGAAGCATAGCTGAGATCAGTCGGATCGTCCGCATAGCGAATCCAGTAATGATCGTGCGCGACAATACCGTGTGTCTTACGACAGATCAGCTTCGGCTGGTAGAGCGTCAGTCCGGCGATGGCGAGCAGCTCTTTGGCATTCTGCCGCGTGGATGGGAAACACCGGTCGGCGAAGAATTTATCCAGCCGTGCAGCCGTCGGCGTCGCCTTGCCGTTCATGCCGAACAGCAGCACCGGCAAATGGGAAGGATTGAGCACCGTAAACTGCGGCTTGTTATTCTCATCATAGCAGACCTGTACTACGGGCGTCTCTTCCCAATAGATTGTGAAATCAACAGGTTTCATGCGAAATACTCCTTTAGCTGCTGCAATCTTATCTGCAGAATCGTACGGCAATAGTCGAGCATCCGTGCAGACAGCGGCAGACCATCGAATACGGTATCCGGAATGCTGTCCGGCAGGACAATCCCGCTCGGGAGCTGATTTACCAAGTGCAGCTGTTTGGAAAAGCTCGTAGAGAATGGTTTTGCTTTGCAGGAATACAGGTACTGCTCTACCGGACGATGCTCCGCCTGCATGAAACCAAGTGCATAACCGCTGTCAAACAACGGTGGAAAACGGTATGAACCATCTGTTTCGTCCTTGAGAACGCCAAAATTATTCAAATGACGATCCTCATTGCAGATCAGGAAATCAAACAGCAGCATGGTGTTCAGATAGTCTCGCGCATCCAGCCCGGTCAGCGTACGAAACAGGTCAATGACGAGCGCATAGTTTTCTTTTGCGGAAACAGCCCATTGAATTGGCTCATCCGAACTTTCCACCATGGTTTCAAACGAAATAAAACTCTCGTTCTTGTAACAGAAGTTGTGTGAGATCGTACCAAGCAGAAGTTTTTCATCGTCTATCCGAATATGGCATAGCTGATATTGCACGACAAGAATATGCAGCAGTTCACCAACACGCGAAGCAATGACTTCTGCAATGGCATCCTGATATTCACGCCCATGATCGACGCGGTTCGCTTTCAGATAGCAATTCGTTTCCGGCTGATACCATTTCATTGCGTCACCCTTGCTGGTGCTGGATAACATCAGCGGAATACCGGGTGTGATTTCGAGGATTTCGTTCAAACCGTCCACCTGCCTTTTCCTATATTATATCGTTTTAGACTGTTTAGGCGCAAGAGATTTCTTTGTCGAGCAGCGGCACAAACAATATACTTCGAGAAAACGCTCATGAATATCCAGAAAGTCAGCTCTCTTTTTGAGAGAAACAAATGATTGCCGACCGTCAAGGTCAGCCTGGAGTAGAGCGTGCTGAAAGCTGGGATTATGAAGTTTTGAGAAGAAAATCTGTAATTCAATCTATAACTAAAAATCGGAGCGAAGGCGATATCTGCACTGTGTAAACACGAAATACATAATCTGCGTTATGCCTTTACGCGCCACAGCACTTCGTACAGCTTGATAATACGTCCGAGCATCAGCGCAGACAGCACGGTTCCTACACCGATGCCGTAAAACGGGCTGTGGTTGATGATACACAGCAGGGCGCTGATTGCAACCATAGAAAGGTCAAACGAGTTCTTGACCGCGGAAAACCGCAGATGAAATACCTCGGAAATGGTGTTCACAATACCGTCTGTCGGCGTGAGCACCATTTTGCTCCTCACGCACAGAAATACGCCGGCCGCGGTGACAAACATGGTCAGCGTAAAGCAAAGCAGCCGCGTGGGCAGCGCGAACGGCAGCACAGGAATGAGCCAATCGTACACATCGGTCAGCACGCCGAATGCGAACGAAAGCGGGATTTCGAGCAGATAAGTAAGTGTAATTCTGCGCGACAGAATGCACTGCATCACTACAAAAATCAGATAACAGATGATGGACGCGGTGCCGAGTGAAATGCGATAAATCTCCGAAATGGCATACATAACCGAGCTGAATGCCGCCACACCGACGTTGTAGCGCACGTTCAGCACAACGGCCACCGCGATCAGATTAAGACCGACAATGTACCAAACGGCACGCTTACCGGTGCTTGCAGTTGTTTCCATGTGCATTCTCCTTTAGCTGTTTTTCAGATTGTCCAACGTCTGAGTAATGAGTTTGAGCAGTGTATCCCGCTCCTCCGCGCTGATATGATCGAGCAGCACATCGCCGAAGTCGGTGCAGTTTCGCTGCATGGTCTCGTGCAGCTCCTCCCCCTGCGCGGTAAGCGTAACCACTTTGTACCGCGCGTCATGCGAAGACACACGTGTGATGAGCAGCCCCTTGTTCACCATGCGTTCCACAATGGCACGTGCTGCCTGATGCGTCACACTGAGGTGCGTTTTCAAGTCTGCGGCGGCGCTTTCCGGATGGGCGTGGAAGAACAGAAGCGCGTCTGCCTGCTCGGCAGTCAGACCAAGTTTTTTCAGATCGCGATTGCGCCGCTGTGTAATGGTATTCGATAGTTTCTGTATCTTTCGAGATAGAATATAGGTTGACTGCATGAATATCACCAGATTTTTATATAATATACAATACGTTGTATATTATCAGAAGAGTGCCGTTCTGTCAAGACGAATTCTTCCCCCGCCGAACAATTCCGGTTGTCAAATCTGCTGAAGCTGTGTTATGCTGTTGCTATCAGCAAGGCACTGCGGCAGGAGGCGTTGAATAATGGATCAGGGGCATATCATATTCCGTGTACTGCATCACGAGAATATTTCGATCACAATGGATGCAGGCGTATCGCTGTTTTTCGGTCTGCATGGACAGTACACGATTTCCACTGCGCAGGAAAACTACACCATCGGTGCTTCTGAGGTATACGCCGTATCTCCGTTCACGCTGTACCGCACTGTTAGCGGAGAGGATGCAGGCGTGCTGCAGATCACGCTTTCGCCTGAAATTCTGCAAAAGGCTGACTGGCCGCAGCGGCAGATGATCGACTGCTATCTGTCCCGCAGTACACTGACGGATTCGGTCGCGCAGGACATTCGCAGACGGTGTGCGACACTGTTCCGGCTGTATTTTCAGCAGACTGATCAGGTGGAACTGCAGCGGCAGGCGGTATCGCTAGCCTCTCTGCTGTGGAGCCGCTTTTCCACAACCGACTCGGTTCAGCCGGAAGATAGCATCAACACGCTGAAACTGCTGGAATCCGCACTGAAAATGATCCATACGCAGTGGAACCAGTCGATTTCCCTGTCCGAGACAGCGGCACAGTTGTATGTATCGGACAGCTATATCTCGCGTGTGTTCAAAAAGTATGTGGGAACCACATTTACCAAGTATCTGGTCGATCTGCGGCTGTCTCATGCGGTCAATGATCTGAAAGGCACGGACTCAGTAACCGAGATTGCCTATCGAAACGGTTTTAAGAGCGATAACTCGTTCATCGACTTTTTCAAGAAAGCCTACGGGTGCACACCGGGCAAATACCGTCAGCAGCTGAAACAGTCTGCCGATACACCGGAGCCGCCTAAAGAGGATGTTTCGGACTGGCTGCAGGAACTGCTGCAGTATGCAGACGGCGCAAGCCTGTATTCAAAGAGTGCACCGACTGTCATTCGCAAGACGGTTCGTCTGCCTGAGACGCAGGATGGCGAACCGATTTGCCAGAGTTGGCGACAGATGGTGAACATCGGCTACGCGCATGACGGTCTGATCGGCTCGGTGCAGGAGCAGCTGCGTCGTGCGCAGAAGGAGATTGGCTTTACCTATCTTCGGTTTCACGGCATTTTCGATGATGATATGCATATTTATCAGGAAAACGAGGATGGTTCACCGTGGTTTAATTTTGCCTACGCCGACCTGCTGTTCGACTTCATTCAAGAGATTGGGCTGATTCCGTATGTGGAGCTCGGTTATATGCCGTCTAAATTGGCAAAAACGCAGTATACCGTGTTCGACAATCCGGCAATTTGTATCAGCATGTACAATGATTCGGAAAAGTGGCAGGCGTTGGTGCAGGCATGCCTGTCGCACTGGATTGACAAATACGGTCTGGCGAACGTGCGCAAATGGCGATTCACCGTGTTTTCGATGAATTACAGCAGACTGCAGTATACCGCGCCGGTCATGTCACACGAGGACTACTGCAAGATGTTTGAAGCGACCTATCAGACGATTAAAATGATCGATCCCGAACTAAAGCTGGGAGGTGCCGGATGCTTTCCGGGTATTGCACTTGCACCGGACGGTCTGCGTCGGTTTCTTCTCGATGTTAAGGAGCACGGCTGTCCGCCGGATTTCATCACGGTACAATGCTATCCGCACGAAGACTTTTCACAAGATAGTGATTTCTTCTATTTTACCTCTAAACAGACCTCGATGCCGTCGGTGCTGAGTAAGGACAAGAATTTTACCCTGCACTTTCTGCAGTGGCTGAACCGCATCCGACAGGAAATTGGCTTTGCAGACTGTCCGGTTGTAGTTGAGGAGTGGAATTCTACCCTGTGGCAGCGTGATCTGTCAGGCGATACCTGTTACAAAGCGGCATGGCTCATCAAAAATGTTCTGCAGAATTATGATCAGGCGGAATATCTCGGCTACTGGCTGCTGACCGACTTTCTTGACGAATGGCTGGTACCGGGCGGCGTATTTCATGGCGGATACGGTCTGTTTACTATCAACGGAATACCCAAGGCCGGCTATCAGGCCTTGCGGATGCTGGGTCGAATCGGTGAGCGCAAAATCGCTTCCGGTGAGGGATGGTTTGTCTCCCGAACCGAAAACACGATTCAAGTCTATCTGTACCATTACTGCCATTATGATGCGCTGTACCGCTACCGCTATCAGAAGCTGACCGACCCACACGATGCCTACAAGGTGTTCGAGGTTGACGGACGGCTCAAAATCGAGCTGGAACTCTGCGGATTGGACCCGGGTGTATATCGGCAGGAAAGCTGGACGCTCAACCGGTCGGCAGGCTCAGCATTTGACAAATGGCTGGAAATGGAAGCGCCCAGAGTCATGACGCCGGAGGATTTAAACTACTTAAACGATATGGCACAGCCGCTCTGTAAAATTCGAGATGCGGATACCGCAGGTGCGCTACACCTGCAGACGGAACTGGAGCCGCATGAGGTACGTCTGATTGTGCTGAAAAAGCGGGATGGATAAGATACCCGCGCAAGGAAATCCGTCATTTTTGCAGTCTGATATCGAAAAACTGAACTCCATCATACAGAAATACTCTGTCACGCAGAGAAACCGCCGGAATATCGAGAGCGATATTCCGGCTTTTCTGTATTCCTTCTCCGCATTTGCGAGTAAACTGTAAGCATGAAAACGAGCAGACCTGCAGGAAAACGCTCACATAAGAAAGAAAAAGAAAAGGGGAGAAAAACATGGCAGCAACAAGACAGACTGTGCAGAGCAATGCAAGCACAAATGTAAAAACCAGCATCTTTGAAAAGATCTCCTACGGTATGGGCGATGTTGCATGCAACGTAGTATTCGCACTCACCAGCGGTCTGATCACGTACTTCTACACCAACGTCATGAGCGTATCGGCGGCTATGGTCGGTATGATAATGCTCATTTCGCGTATTTTTGACGGTATTTCCGATGTGGCGATCGGCCTCATCATGGACAAGGTGCATTCCAAGCACGGACGAGGCCGAGCGTGGGTGCTCTGGATGGCACTTCCGTACGGCATTTCCGCCGTAGCGCTGTTCTGTCTGCCCGCAAATGCAACAGCGGCTGTGCAGGCCATCTACATTTTCATCACCTATAACCTGTGTACAACGGTTGTCTACACTGCACTGAATCTGCCCTACGGCGCAATGGCTCCGCTGATGACCAGTAACGAGCAGGATCTTGCCCGCATCAACCTGTTCCGCATGGCGATGTCGCCGATTGGCAACATGATCGTTTCTGCGGCCTCCCTGCCCATCATCAACCGCATGGGCGGCGATCAGGCGGCGTGGATCAAGGTAACGCTCATCTACTCGGTAGTCGCTATCGGCCTGCTTCTCTGGTGCTTCTTCGGCACCAAGGAACGCGTCAACACCCAGGCAGCACAGGAAGCAGAAAAGCTGCCGGCAAGCGTTCGCTTTGGCGCACTCATTCACAACAAGTACTTCCTTATGATCCTGTTCGCATCCCTGTTCCTTGCGGTTTACCAGACCGTCAACGGCACGGTTGCAACCTACTACGCGCAGTACATTCTCGGCAACAACGAATATTACAGCGTGCTCAATCTGGCGGAAAACATCCCGCAGGTAGTCGTTATCATGATTCTCGCGCCGTTCATCAAGAAGTTCGGCAAGCGCAATCTGGTTCTCGCCGGTGCAATTCTGACCATGGTCGCTCAGCTGACGCTGCTGGCGGTCCCGGCAAATCCGGCGTTTGTTGCCGCTGTTGCTGCAATCCGCGGCATCGGCAAGGCCCCGCTGTTCGGCTGTGTATTTACCATGATGGCTGACGTTGTCAACTACGGCCACTGGAAGACCGGCGTTCGCGTACAGGCTCTCATTTTCAGCGCTGCAACGGTCGGCCAGAAATTCGGCGGCGGCATCACCGGTGCAATTATCGGTCAGCTGATGGACAAGTCCGGCTTTACCGGTCTGGCGCAGGAAATTCCGTCCGCAGTAGCAATGGTCGAGAATCTGTACATTTGGGGCACGGTATTCGCCTGGGCGATTATTATCGCGCTGATGCTGGCGTACAAGCTGGAGAAAACCTATGACGGCATGATTCGTGACATGGAGAACAAGGGTATGCTCAAGCAGGCAGACTGACAAGGAGAATCGCAATGTATCAGAACTATCAATATGAAGTAGACCCGAAGGACCCGCTCAAGCCGCTCTATCAGGGTACATTTGAAGAAAAAGTAACGGTCGGTGGAAAAGAACGTCGCTATCTGGTGTATATTCCGAAGGGTGTGCGTCCTTCGACGGCAGGCGTGTTTATCCTGCCAGAAAACGGCAAGACCGCTGATGATCTCTGGCGCGACAGCTGGTGGCGCATGATTGCGGACACCGAGGAGACCAAGGAAAAGCTGATCGTATTCTTCCTCGAACCGGAGAACGACACCTGGAACACCGATGAACCTTACGGCAAGCCGGACGGCGATGTAGCCTATATCGAGCAGGTGTATCTCGCCGGTGCGCAGCGCTTCAAGTTCTGCGTACACGAAGCCAAGTTCTACCTGACCGGCTGCCGCGAAGGCGGTGTGCTGGCAAATATGGCCGCGATGTATAATCCGGCGGTATGGGCCGGCGTGGCAACGGTCGGCGGCTCGCAGGTGAACGAGAATTACCGCCAGGCCGCGGCAGAAGACTTCTGCACCAATCTGGATGGCTTTATCGACGAAACACATCGTCTGAACCTCAAAAAAAGCGATATCCCGATGCCTGCATGGGTGATTAACGATCCAGAAAGCCCGGTCGGCACAGACAACGGCACCGCGGACTACTGGAAGCGTTCCTGCGGCATCACCGAAGATGGCAAACAGACTTCGCCGGATACGGTAACATATATTCGTTCGGCTGAGCCTCCCTATGCGCCCAATCAGGAGAAGGAAGCATTCCGCGTCTGCATGAGCACGATTCCCGGCGGTTCAGCCGATTACGCCAATCTGTTGCTGCGCCGTATTTGGAAGGATTTCCTCTATCGGCAGCGCCGCTGGATGAGCGGCCCAGGCGGCGACCTGCGCGTGACAAAGGATCCGGTAGCCGATCTCGGCATGGAATACCACTGCGAGGAAATCGGCGGCTGGATGCGCGAATGGTACGTTTATGTGCCGGAACAGGTCAAGCAGAATCCTGGAAAGCCGGTTCCGCTGGTGTTTGCGATGCACGGCTATACCTGCTCGGCAGAAATCTACTGCAGCAACTCGGAGTGGTACAAGGTAGCTGACAAGCACGGCTTCATCCTTGTACATCCGACCGCAACACCCAGCACCATTGAAGCAACAACTGTGGCCAGCAGTCCGGATAATGTTGCACTGCCAGCGTGGAATTTCATGCACACCGCTCCGAATGGTCCGGATGAACTGCTATTCTTCCGCACACTGCTCGAAAAAGTATGCACAGACCATGCTATCGACCGTACCCGCGTATACGCGACCGGTCATTCGCATGGCTCGGTAATGACGCAGGTGCTTGCCATGACTATGCCGGAGGTGTTCGCAGCAGCGGCACCGTGCTCTGGTGTGCTGTTCCAGGGATTTGGCATGGATATCCGCGTATTGCCGGAAATCCATAACCGCAAGGATTGTCCGATCCCAATCTGGATGTTCGGCGGCGAGCAGGAGCCGTGGCTGCTGCCCAATATCCCGACCGATACCAACTCGACCGGCGACAGCATCCGCATCTGGCGCGGCAACAACCATCTGACACCCGAACTTCCCGCAAACTGGGAGGACGGCTGGCAGGTAAACGGTCGCTGGCACGATCTGCATTATGCTCGCGAGGACGGTGCACCGATGGTCAACTATACCTGGGTAGATTACATGCCGCATGCGACCATGACCGAGATGAGCTTCCGTATCTGGGAGGAGTTCTTCAGCAAATTCTCCCGTGTGGACGGCGAGATCAAATATAACCCAGGAGTATAGATGAGCAAAACTTGTTTTGCGCCGCTGTCATATAGGTAAAATACAGCTTGCCTTCGCCGCGTTTCTTATCAAAAAATATTCTGATTCTCCGACCGCAAGCGGTTCGCTGGACAGCTTCTCCGACTCTGCAAGCGTAAGCAGCTATGCTGTAAACGCAATGCAGTGGACGGTTGCCAACGGCATCGTGAATGGCTCTAACGGTAAGCTGAACCTGAAGAATAACGCAACCCGTGCAGAGGCAGCCGCAATCCTTATGCGCTACTGCGAAATGGGCAAGTAAAAAAGTAAATTCTACAGCACAATACAGCCGGGCCTCTCAATCACGGGAGACCCGGCTGTATTTTTTCCTGAGATTCAAGATAAAAGCTATCGCATTATAGTGCTATTTGAGTATAATATTCAATCTTGCGTTCGAGTGTTTTCGCAACAGAAAAGTGTCGTAAAATGCTGTTTGGTAAATGAGATCTGCTCATTTATCAGATTAAAGACGCACGGGACTTTGTCGAATATGTGATTGACGGATGACAGAATTATCAATGGCTGATTCAGTAAAATCCCAATACATCATTGACGAGCGCAGGCTGAAATTTCTACGTTCGTTCTATAACTTTCTCATTATCTGGATTTCATGCGTTTAGGTAAAGAAGAAGCCTTGGAGCACCGACGGTAGAAAGTATTTGGCTTTAGTCCGGTTTGCCGCATGGCCTCAGCCGCGGTAACCTCTCCTGCACGCCAGCGAGCGACCACCCGCTCAAAGTTGTCCGGCAAGGGCTGTGGCTTGCGACCGGTGTACTTGCCCTGCTCTTTGGCGATGGCAATTCCCTCGCGCTGGCGCTGCAAGATATACTCGCGTTCAAGCTCCGCGACCGCTGCGAATACAGTCAGCATAAACTTGCCGGTCGGCGTGGTCGTGTCGATAGCCTCTTTGCGGCTTACAAACTCCACCTGTTTCTCGGTCAGCCGTTCCACAAGGTCGAGCAGGTCGCGCGTATTGCGTGCGAACCGGCTGATTGACTCCACGATAACCGTATCGCCGCGCCGGACGTACTCCATCACGCGGGTAAGCTCTGGACGGTCGGCGTTCTTGCCGCTGGCCTTGTCGATGAAAATCTCATCAACGCCGAGTTCGCGCAGCAGGACTTCCTGCCGAGCGGTGTTCTGCTCCTCGGTGCTGACGCGAATGTAGCCAATTTTCATTGTGTATCTCTCCTTGAATATATGGTATAATGAAAATAATAAGGACGGTGACGCTGATGGATAAGACAATCGAACAGGTAAAACGGTTGGCGCACCGCTTTGGTGTGCCGAAGCTGGTATTATTCGGTTCGCGCGCCCGCCGCGATCATCATGCTCGCAGCGACTACGACTTTGCGGTATGGGGCTGCACACCGCAACAGCGTGCGCAATTCAGCGATGCTGTTGAAAACGATTTGGACTCGCTGTATTCGGTCGATCTGGTGTTTGTCAGCGAACACACCGATGCCGCATTGCTGGAAAATATAGAGAAGGACGGGATTTGCTTGCTGGACCGTTACAATACGAAATTCGAAAATCTCACCAATGCTGTAGAGCGCTTGCGCGAAGGCGTGCAGGCGCATCAAGAGAATCCGGCCAAAATCATTCGCGATGGTGTAATCCAGCGCTTTGAGTTCACCTGTGAGCTGGCGTGGAAAACCACACGCGAGTTTTTGCTCGATCAAGGTTTTACTGAACTAAACAGCCCGAAAGCAACGATGCGCAAGGCGTTCTCGTACGGCCTGATTGACGATGAACAGGCGTGGATTGCACTGCTGAATGCCCGCAACCAGACCTCGCACATTTACGATGATGCAACCGCGCAGGAAATTTACTCGCAGATTGAGAGCGAGTTTGTGTCGCTGTTTGATAATCTTATTGAGCAGTTGAAACGTGGTTAAGTGCAATAGGGTCACCGCATATTTTGACATATTTCAAAAGTCCGAAACCGACCCTATTGACATAGAAATTCACTATTTCAGATGGGTATACCCTATTGACATGCTCAAAAAATACCGGCTCTTGATGAGTCGGTATTTTTGTGTTCAATCATCGTCGATGATGTCGGCGAGCAGGCCGATAACGGTCAGTACGCCGAAAATGATTTTGCCTGGGTTCAAACTTTCACCTCGTTTCAGTTGTCCGAAAAGTTTTCGACGGCCTCGATGATGAGGTCAACCACTGCGCTGACGGCCTGAAAGATCGGGTCGAGTGCAATCATGCGCATCGCCTCCCTTCAATCAATATGCGTATAACAGCTCGCCGGTCATCTCGTGGAGTAAAGTCGGATCGTATAGCATTTCTTCGATTTCTTCCTCGGAGCAGCCGTAATCCAAGAGTGCCTGCACTTCGTCAGCGGTTACGCCGAATGCCTTCGCCACGCTGAACAGATCGTCATAACTGGCCGGTGTGTCCTCGTAGTAGCTGCGGTAGAACGGGTACTTGCGCCACCAGTGCTCGAATGTCGTGTGCGGCGTGAAGGTGCCTGTAGTGATACGGCCTGCTCGGTCGATTCTCAAAATCTCGCCCTCCTTTGGCTCCAGAATATCGGTGGGCACTTTTAGTCTCAGCTTTTTGATTGTCTTACACAGAATTTCCTGCGTCGAGGCATAAATCAGAAAGCCATCATAGAACATCACGCAGAGCGGATTGTCCCCGACGACGAACCAGATGGAGTTATCTTTATCAAGCACCGTAAAGACAAACGAACCCTCGACCGCTTCAGCCATAGCTTTCAGGCTGTCGAAGTCGAGGGTTTTATTTTTCTCTAAAAGCTGAACGGCGACGTAGCTGTCGGTCTCGACACTCGTCAGCGGCAGATTTTCCTCTGTGCGTAACTCTTTGTCATTCCAGATAACGCCATTATGCGCGAGAGCAAAGCAGTTTCCGTCAACTTTACCGAGAAACGGATGATTGTTCTGGTTAAACTGCGCATTGCCCTGTGTGGTCATACGGGTGTGCCCCATCACCGCGTTCACACCGTGTGGAATGTGAATCTTCATTTTTCGAGCGGGAATCGGACGCTTGTAGATACGCAGGCGGTCGTTGAAATTGTACGCGATACCGGTCGCATCCGTGCCGCGCACCTGACATTCGCGAGCCAGCGTATTCAGAATTTTGTTCTTCGTATGGGTGCTGAGGCACTCCTTAAAATCAATTAAGCCGAAAAGACTGCACATATTACTCCTCCTCCGAAGTGTTTACGGGTTCGTTGACATACAAGCGACGCTCTTTCAAATACTGGATAAGCTCCGGTTCGGTGATGTCATCAAGGAAATCGAACCAGCTCATGTCCTGCACCTGACTGTCAGACATAGCAACAGCCACCTCGACGAGATGATTGACCATCTGCAAGGTGGCTTTCAAAGTATTCAGCTTCAAGGTCCCACGAAACATGCGGATTTCAACCGTATCCGAATTGGTGAGATTGACCGCCGTGTAACGTCCGGCGTAGGAATTTTTCGCGTGGTTCATCTGCTCAGACGGGGTGAGGCGGATACCATATCGTGCCGCCCAGCGGTTCATCTGGCTCTGTGTGCGGCGGCTGAACCGCAGCAGCTCCGCCCAGAATTTTTCGACGAAGTACAGCAGGCGAGCAATCGCGGCCTCTTGCTGCTCATAGGTACAGCCAAACGCCAAGCGGGAGATGTGAACATGAAGGCCGCAAGTGCCTGCCGCATGGCTGAGGTACCCCATGCTCTGCGCTTTACGCAACACCTCCGCCCACGGCATTTCGTTCAAGTGATACTCGAGCGTCATTGGATGGGTAACAAGCTCCAAGCCTTCATCCAGGCTGCCGTCCGTTTTGATGTACAGGTTTTCAGCGTCCTTGTTCGCGATGTCGAGCAGCTTTTGCGCGTTGCTGTTCACCGTGCCACCGTCATCGATTTCAAGCTCTACGCCGAAATGACGCAGACCTTTGCCGTGGAAAACAAGGTCCGGCGTGTAACTGTACTCGTGAATAATGTTACAATGCTCATCCCAGCAGGACGCGCAGTAGGCGTTGTCGTCACCGTCCCAGTACGCGCGGTCGCGATGAATAATGCGGCCACAGTCCCCGCAGCGGACGTAATACTCATCAAAGCAATGCTCACACAAAGTGTGGGTATCGTCCTCGACGGCGTTTTCCTCGTAGACCCGCTCGGCACAGTGGTCACAGATTACGGTCAGGCGGTCGGCACAATCCTCGCAGAGCCAGTCGCCTTCCGCTTGATACATGTCTTCAATTGGGTATTCTGCACCGCAGTTTGCACAAATCCTCGTTTCCTTCATTGGTTGTTCCTCCATTTTGTTTAGTGAATGTTAATATTCTTCAGCGAGCAGCATAGTAGAATGCGTCAAATCATCAATCACGAACACCTTCGCATCTACGGCATCGTCGCACGGCACATCGAGTTCATAACGATAGGGCGGCTGCTCCTGTTCGTGGACGATGTGCTGACTGGTCGGCGTTTTTGTCAGCTTGAATACCTGCAGGTAGTCTTTTTCCTCAATCTCCATCGTCAAGACCATGTGCCACATAAGATGAACAAGCCATGCGGGAATCTCGCTTTCTATCCCGCGCGTCAGGAACTTTTGATTGTTGAACATTTTCGTTTCCTCCTTTTTGACAAAAAGTAAGCTCCTGAGAATATCCCAGGAGCTTCTACATCTATAATATATGTCCAAAAGTGGTGGAAACACAGAAAAAACATGGTTCAAGCTATGCTTTTCTCATATTATTCTGTCAATGCGTTGTAATGAATACAGTTTTCCGAAACTGATACGGTGTAAGACCGGTACTTTTCTTAAATGCACGAATCAGATTAGAAGCAGAGCAAAACGCACAGTCATAAGCAATCTCTTCTATGCTGTCATCCGATTCTGAAAGCTGTAGTTTTGCATAGGATAGCCGCAGATTGAGCAGATACTCATGCGGCGATAAACCGGTTTCCTCGCGAAATCGGCGAGAAAAGTAGAACCGGCTAAGCGATACCTGCGCAGCAACTTCTTCTATTTGAATATTTTCATGAAAATGCTCGTCCATCCAGTCCTTTGCCGCCTGTATCTGCGGCGAAACGTTGTGTGCCGCGTGCCCTTGGGTATTCAGCGAGGAAAGTATATGGTGAATGACGACCGACATGCGATCGTCTGCATTGGCATCAAGTGGCAGCATCTGCATGATCTTTTGAAAGTCCTTCTCCAAGCCATACTGCTTGCTGAACAGCGCACCGTTGTTCTTCCACAGAAGATCGCAGTACGCCTGTGAGGCATTGCCGTGAAAATGAAACCAGCTGAACTGCGCCTCTCTCTTTGTATAGTAGTGGTGCGGAAAATTGCAGTCGATGAGCACGATATCATCGGCGCTTGCTGTGAATGTCTGATCCCGATATGTGAACTGCATTTCACCCGAATGAATGTAAAACATCAAAAATGCGTTCAAATGTTTTCTGCGCACGCTGTACGGCGCACTGCAAAGATAACGTGCCCCCCAGAGACCATAAAACAGGTGCTGCTGCGCAAAAGCCGAAGCAGTATGAAAATAGATCCCTTCTTTTTCTATGATACCGGGTTCAAATCGAATAACACCCTGCTGACGAATATCCATAACAGCACCCCTAATGTCAGAGCAAAAATTGCATATTTTGTGCACGCATTACACGTGACAGCTTTCGTCTCTTATGATATCATAGGCACAACAGAAAGGCAAGAAACCTTCCGATCGTTCAAAAGGAGAAGATACTTATGAGCAAGGAAATTAAAATCGGTCTGATCGGCGCCGGCTGGATGGGCAAGGCCCACACCACCGCATTCCACAACGCACGCATGATCTTCGGCGATGATATGCCGGTATTTGAGCTGGTAAGCGACGTCAGCGAGGATGCAGTAGCAAAGTTCGCCAAGAACATGGGCTACAACCGCTACACCACCAACTGGATGGACGTTGTCACCGATCCCGAAATCGACCTGGTTGACGTTGCAACCCCGAACTGCATGCACTACGAGATGGCAAAGGCTGCTCTGGAGCACGGCAAGCATGTTTTCTGCGAGAAGCCGCTGTCTCTGTCTGCCGAGCAGT